>Ga0065711_1003317_pt1 | contig 28624 bp, 14 predicted proteins | sample Hoacrofraction12_FD_59098 | JGI IMG/M metagenome (GOLD analysis project Ga0065711, IMG submission 59098) | Hoatzin crop microbial communities from Cojedes, Venezuela - Epithelial fraction 12 v2 (version 2) | ecosystem: Host-associated > Birds > Digestive system > Esophagus > Crop | place... | reverse complement strand
GTAACGCTATTTCTATTAAAAATCCCCCTTCACCATTATTGTTTAACATTAATGATTACCTAGGGACTAAACCCTCTGTTCCCAGACCTAATGTCCAGATGGGCAGGGCTGTACAAGGGACATAGCAGCACTGTTCGTGCTTTATGATTAACTAATTCCATCACCTTGGTTACAGAATGAACAAAAACCACCCTAACTGCACCCATGATAAGGAGCTAACACTCTATAGGGTAGTTTGCTCTTCTTCCTGCAATATACAGTCTTAACTAAATGTGACTGACTTAATTTCAGTTGTGTCTCCCTCAACACACCTACCTACAATTGTATTAAAGAAAAATCTATATTTAATAAATAGCTCTGGTCCACAGGTTCTTTAGAGTAAGAGTGGAAGTATAAAAGTTTGGCTACCTGACCTAGAGTACCGTTTGAAAGGCAAACTACTGCCAGTGGCCCAGTCAGGATTAACTAGGTTGGAGAACTGGGTGTAGTTGTTAAACAGTAACGCTACTGTCTTGTGTTCATCAGGTATCATAAAATTGAAAGTATTTAGCCTGGTCAACAGCTGTTTTTTGTACATTTGTGACTAGTAGGTGGCACGCTGAGTTGGCAATGTTCCAGCATGGGGGTTTTGGTCATATGAGGCTTGCTGCTGGTCTCTAATACGAGAAAAACTTGCCCGTGACCATTTCAGTTGTTAGAAATTCATGCCAGTCATCTAAGTTTTCTTGTTGTCTTGAAAATGTTGCATTTAGAGAAGAGATTAAAAATGAGTTCACACACACAAATACACACCATTTGAAACTGAGAGTTAGGTGTCACTTTTTGTACACCGGAGAGCTAACCTAAGTGAGTTGAGGTGAGGTCTGCTTCTGCTAGGGTTCCCTGTCTCGTGTGGTGCGGCATCAAGCCGATGAAGAACGCTCTAAAATCTTCAGGGTCCGTTTCTTAGAGATGAATTCTTGAGATATGCTGAATATTACTGCCTTCCATTTTAATTGACTATAAAAAGTAATGGAATTATTTAAAAGTGGAACCATTTTTCTCCTACAGTGGAATTCAAATAGCTAAATATTCTTTCCATCTCTCTTCACCCAGAATCATCTTATCTTTCCTTCCATGTGTTCCTGAGATATCCAGCCTTCTTTTGCTGTTGTTGCTTTTTTTAAACAGCCTAATATTAAATTACTGTCTGCCTGAGAGCCTATTTGCTGAATTCCTTCCAAAGTTTGATTTAACAAATAGCGATGCTATGATGGCAAATCCATCATGGGCAGAATGCAAGCGGGAACTTTGCAAGCTTCAGTACTAGCTGAGCACTGCTAGCAGAGAGGAAAGCAAGCTCTGCTCAGACTTTGAAGCTGTTTTTTCTGCTGTTGCAGTGGTATTCCTTGGGGTAGTGCACTCCCTCTTTTCCACAACACTGCATTGTTTTGTGAACGGACAAGGTCATGCTCTAACTAGATGCGTTTCACTTAACGGCATGTCACGCTTGAACAGACACAAGCCAACTGATAAAACTGCAAGGTTTTGCATGCCAACCTTAGAGGCACGACATTGATTCCTAAATGGTATTTCTGTGACGTACAAGTTCATTTTCTAGCTAGTCCTTCTCTCCCACACCCCACCGCTGTCTTAGTAGTCAGTCTGTCCTAATGCTGGTTGCAAACGCTGGTGTGCTCCTCTCAGGACACTTGCTGTTCTACCTTGTACTTGCTGGATCACAGTTGTAATAAAAGGTGAGTGCGATGCCTTCTCAAGCAAATTGTATCCACTTCCCAAGACTGTATTATCTCTTTTACCCTATTACAAAGATTATGCTGGAAATGCTGTGGGGTTCTTGGATAAAAAAGCTGACAGGAGTCTGAGAAGTTGGAGTAGGGGAATAGATTTATTAGGTAGGTCATCCAGAGAGTCTTCTGGCCGATCCAAGATAGCCCTCTGCTCATTTTCTTATGCTTTGTTTCATCTAATTTTAGCAGCCCCCAAAAGATGAGACTTCTGCCATTACTGTTGGGAGACTAGAACAGGTTAATACATCTCAGGTTGAAGAAGATTTTCGTGATGTTCAGTGTAAATTATTTCACGGAAGAAATATACCTCACTGTCAGGGAGCAGCCTAAATTTTCACTTTCTTAATTTCATCCCATTACTCCTTGTTATATCCCTTGTACCAATCTAAATATTTCATCGCCCTTCTTAATGTTTATACCCTTCAAATATTTATAGGCAGTTATCACGTCTCCCTTTAGTCAGAGCTTAGCTGAGCAATTCATATTTAGACCTTTTAATCTTTCTTCATAAGCAAATCCTTCTACACGAGATTGAGGGCCTGATCCTCAAAGGCATGTAGGTGCCTGTCATCGACTTCAGCGGAACTGTGCCCTAGATACTACTACCATTAGGCTGCAGGTTTTTCCTCCTCTCAGAATTACTACTAATTTGTCAGTAATGGATACTGAGGAGCACAGAAATGAATGGGATATTCCGGGAGCATCTTGGCCGGTCTTCTCTGCTTTGCTGTGCTGTGTATCACTGCAGGATGTCCATCCCCCAGAGTCTGTTGCGCTTCTTGCTAGCGTACAGCGCAGAAAACTTGTTTCTAAGGTAGTTGTCATTGTTACCCTTGCTTTGCCTTCGGGACCTCTGTGTTCTAGTTTTCTTACTAGTGAACATTTGACATAAGACTCTTGTTTCCTCAGATGTACCAGCTGCTTCCAGACTTTGGATCCCCTTATAGCACCGTGATCTCTTCACTAGAATTTACACAATCTCCTAGTTTTCTTGTCTGCATATGTGTGTGAGTGCACATTTTCTTATATATGTATATAAAAAAAAGGTACTTACTGCCCATTGCCTGGACACAGATGAAAATTAAGAGGTTCTACTGAAAGCTAATCTCTATATCACTACACTATATGGATTTCCTACTTCATACGGTAGCATTTATCACTACTTTCTGTTTACAGATATTTTTCAATCAATTTATTGTTCATGTAACTCTCCTTATATCCAAGCCAATTTGAATAAAATTTGTAAGGCAGAATCCCTATATCTAACGCTCTACGAAAATCCAGCTGCAGTAAACCTAGTGCAGTAGATATTTCATCGTTCTCAGTGGCCTCTTAGGTCCTTCAGGTATGAGTTTTTATTTGACTCTTCCATTTGTAGCTTGTGCAGTATCAGTTATGACTGGTGTTTATGGTTTCTGGGCTACTACCACTAGAAAAAAGTCTATTGTTCCCTCAGAAATGGAAACAGTCATCCCATATTCTGGGTTCAGGCTAGACTGAAATTTTATGAAATAAAGCGTGAATTTCTACCATCTCAAAAAGTTTGGACACGGGGGCCCAGGTCTGGAACCAGTCAGAGCTGGACAGATCAGCATACGAGTGGTAATGACTATGTTTTTGTGGATTTGTTAAGAAAGATTTTTCTTTTGTCTTGAAGAAACAGAACAAAATATTTTGTAGCTGTCAAAAAAAAAAAAGAGAAACAAGTTTTCTTATACAAAATTACATTTAGGTTTTATTCTTTTAGTCCTTTGTATCTACATCAAGGAAATAGTTAAATATTTTGAAATTAAGATCAAGTACTGTGTAAATATGTAAAAGAAAATTTTTTTTGACTGGATAACTAAAATCACTAACCAGAGTTACATGAACTTTAGAGACACTTCTCAGCTACATCAGAGCTTTTTCTGAATAAATAGCTTTTGCACAGCTCTATTTCCGTTTTGCATCTGGCAAACATACAACCAAACCCTGGACCTTGGTGGTGCTATTTTAGATGCCGTACTCCTGATGCAGAGTGATGCAGCGTCGCAGTCTGTACATCACCCACAAGCCTGCCAAACCAAACTGTCTCTCTGCTTGTTTTTCCTCCAGTGTTTGGGTGGTGCATTGGGATTTTTGCCTGAAAGGGCCTGATGCTTGTCAAATCTGTAAGAAAACAGTACAGACTTCAAAATATTACATCGTAGTAGCACCAAATTGGAATCATTTTCCTAAGGCTGACTCAGCTCATCCATGCTATTTTGCTGTGTGACCTTATTTTATTGCAGGGAGCACGTGTCTCTGTTACATTTCAGTATTCACTACAATGCATTTACCATTTTTCATATCTAATTATTTGCATTTTCTTATTCACAATCTCATGATACAGATTACGTCATCCACAGCAGAGTATTTCATTTGAGGACCCATTTAGATCTTCTACAGAGCTGCTGTGCACTACTTCCAAGTCTTTTACGCCATTGCCTTCCAGAGGTATAGAATTTCGGCTTCAGGCTTACTAACTGGATTGTTTTTTTGTTTTTTTAATTTTCTGATATCGCATGAATTCATCCCTTCTTCCTTTATCCATCTATTGCTCAAAAATCTGTATGCTAAAGCGATTCAGCTATGCATATAGATGTCCTGATAAAAATACCCGTACTCTGTCTTATTGTCTGAGACCGGTGCCATGTGAGGGCCTATTTTAAGTTACAGTATCGTAAGAAAGGTTTTGGCAGCATGAAATCCAGTCTTCCCTGGCAGTATTGGCCCAGAGAGCTCTCCTGGGAAATCCTTTCAAGTGTAGGCAAGCCATTTCTGTCTGACCTTTAGCTGAAGTGAACAATACAGAAAGCCAAACTCGGAGGCTTCTGTGAGAGAGTGAGCACTTAGCTGGGCTGCGTGCTGGCTTGAACCAAGTGGGATCATTCACACCAGGGGAATGAGGAATTTATTTAAAAACCGTAAGCAAAATGAACAGGAAAGAAATAACACCTTCTAGAAATGGTGTGCTACTACTTCCTGTCCACTTCTTTCTATTGTAAGTTTACATCTCTGGAAATGTGCAAAGCTGGAGGATCAGACCCACAGCGTTCCTCTGACAGCCTGTAATGAGTTAAAAAACACCAGCTGAGAAAAGGTGCTCAGGTGTTCAAGGAAAGAGAAAGGTATCACACTTTTATAACTTCAATGATCATCAAGATAAATTTATTGCAAAGCACAGTTTATTTCAGTGCTCTATTTTAAACTCTGCAAAAAGTACTATAGCTTTCCAATATGTCGTTAATCAAATGGTCATTTCTTTTCTGTGTAGGAACAGAATGTCTGGGTTTTGATTTCGCTGGGTTATTTTCCTTTACTGATTTGAGTTCAAAACGTCCAAATTGAATAAAACAGGAACGGCAGGAAGTTAATGTATTGTCTTTCTCTCTTATTAGAATAATAGTATTAGTGTCTTTACTTCTAGAAAATGATGACACCCATTATAGATCTTGTGATGGGTTAAGAGTAGTATTATAATAATTCATACTAGTCAACTTTCTATTGACTTGACATTTAGCTTCTTTGAGAAAGAAAATTAAGGCATCTATGTAACTTTGTGCTGTGATGTTGAAACTCTGACATGGTTTGGATCACAGTTTGCATATTATTAAAACACAGTAAGTTGTCAGATCATTAATCTGTACCAGAAACACAGGCAGACAGACAGAGGTAGGACAGGCTTTGCTCAGTAATCAATGAGAACATAGATGCCGGAGGAGGGCAGATACAGTTTTGTGAGTTTTGCAATTTTTTATTTTTTATTTTCTTTTAAGAAAAAGATTCTCCAGAAAAGAGGACCTGAACCCAGGAATGAGCAAGCCTTCCAGTCCAACAAACAACATAGGCTGGTTAATGTTGTCTGTTTTCAGTCCCCTCATCCACTATGCCCAAATATAGTTTTTCTTGCTTTCCTGTGGAAAAGGCTAGTCTTGCTTGGGTTTTATTGCAGCAAAGCCAATCTAATAAAAATATGTTTTATATGAAGAAAATCAGAGCGTGCAAATTGTGGAGGATGAACTAGGGCAATTTGGAATATTTTCTCACAAAAAGGTGCCTTTGTGCCTCTTTTCCAGTACCTGACCTCCCTGTAGGTCTTGTGGGCACATGAACGTTTCTCTTCTATTTCCATCTTTCTGCTGTGAGAGGAAGAGATAGATGTGAAGAGGAGGCAAGGTGAGGCAACTCGCACATCTGTCTGCGTGGGAAAACAGAAGGTTATGCAGGCAAGTGTAAGTGCCCTTGTGGGAAGTGCCACCATTCCTGGAGATCAGCTGAAGGTGCCTTTTAGCAAGGGAATGTCTACAAAACTGAGCTACGAAATTGCTCCAAATGAACCTTGCCTAGAGTTAGGGGAAAACATTTTATTCAAGGCTGTTTTCCATGAAATATGTAGAATCTTCTACGACACTCAGAGCAGTCAGAAAAACAGTACTAATCTTGTTGACCTCTAAACTTGCTCCGTGTTGACAATGACAGGCTATTCCAGCCGTCAGCCTTCCATCCGAAGCAGCCGAGGTTCGTGTGGCGCGTGTGAAGGTTACAGCCTTACTGATGACCAGGCTGATGCCTTGGGATAAACTCTCGCTTTCTCACTCTGCCCTCTTGAAAACCATGGCAACCGCACACACGCACAACACTGCGTGAAGAAACAAATATACCCGTGTGAAAAAACAGTGAAGTAGCAAAAAAACCCTCCAAACGCGCAAAAGCTAGGAAATGTCAAAATTAATTTGTTGGTGCAACTTTGGTGTGCTCCACTAAGCACTTCTGCTTAATATTACAGCTTACTACCCTATTTTCTCAGGATTTTTGACTTGTGTGCAGGGTGGGCCTACCTAAAAGAGAAGAGAGGAAAGTGTAACAAAGGAGATGATTGCCTTTAAGTGCCTTGTCTCTATGTCTGTGTGCTTTTAAATAGGCGTAGTGAATTAGGCAGCTGCAAGGAGAGAAATTACAGTTTCTTGGGTCATATCTTTGAACATCAGCCTGTAGAGATGGATTTTCTTCCTCTTCTTGCCACAGAAATTCTGTGTGATGTTAGCTGGGAATTTAAAATCATTCTTGCCACAAGTGTCAAGAAATTTCCTGCCATTTTTTCTGCATGGCATTTATGGTGTCTGAGATGGGAGCTCTCTCAGCTGTGACTGGATTTCTTGGAGCTGTGCTATGAGCAGAAGAGGTGGTGTGCAGTACTGGGCACACCAGCTAAAAAAACCCAGTGCCCAGTTGTGAAGTCTAAAGTCAGAGACCTTCTGAACTTAACACATCTGTGCCCCTGTTGCCCATGTGCAGGATGGAGGAGATGCTTGCAGGCTGTGAATGTCCACTCCTGTTCAGGCACTGTCATGGGGAGTGCTGCAGAAAAGCCAAGGGAGAATTAATCATTTTGGTTCAGAAACAGGCTTGGAGTCAGAAGTCACAGTCCACATGCTGTGAAGATACTCCACAGTAACGAACGACTGCTCAGCCAGTCCCCACATTGGCCAAAAAGTGGATCCTGCAGAAATACTAAAGGCCACTGTCATTGAGTACCATAGCAGAAAATATAAGCAACAGGAAGCTGAATGAAGTTACATATAACCATATTTTTGCCACCTAACTGTATTTCATAACGTTTTGGTGGTTTTCCTTGCAACCCTTGTCCTTACAATCTTTTAGAGATGATGGAGCAAGCCATGCTGCACTGTCTAAAGGCCTGACTTCCCCAGGGCTTCCTGTAAGCTGTAAATGAGACCAGAATAACTTGAAGTTTTCAATTTCTAAACATACAAATTGGATGCGGTGACAGAGTTATAAAAATGAAACATTATGGATTAGCAGAGCCCAGTCCTGGGTACTCCAGAGGAATCACTGGAGGCCTACTGCTGTGCCATTTCAGCTAATGCTAGCAGAGCTTTTCATGGAAAGTATAATTTGGTATTCAGAGATGTTTTGCAGGCTTATTGTGAGCAATGGATTGAAACCTAAGATTATTTTTTACTTTTTGGTTTTTTTTGCTCACCTGCATAACCACAAACCCACCCCTAAAATAATGTGATGAGCAAAAAGAACTTTTGGAGCTGCACATGTAGCAGGGTTTAAGACCTCATATGACCTGCTCACACAAGTACTTTTCTGTATGGCTTTGCACATCTCTCAGCACCCTACAATTCGAGACAAAAATTAACATCGTCCACCACAGTCAGGAGCATTCGGGACTTAATTAGTTCTCCTCCATGGTGAGAAATTTCAAACAGGCAAATTTCAGCCAGAAACAACTGGAATTCATTTCCTATGCAATGCGGTTGCTTCCATACCTGCTCGCTCTGCTCTAGGATCTTCCAACTGTGACAGCTTATCAGCAGGAGTATCCACCAACCCAGGCTAATTAAACACTGTATGGAATATTTTAGCTGTTCTCAGCCCGTAGCAACCTTGCTCTTACAGAAGCAACCTTTCACTCTGCAAGTGGTACTGCTGCATTTGGTCAGCATCCTCTGTAAGGTATTCCTGCTCCGGGTCACGAGCTACCATAGGATGGCTCTAGCGTGATAAAGGCCAGATGCTCACCAGCTCTTCACATTATTTGTACCCCATGTTTTGCTAACCTTGGGCATTATTTAAACAGCAGCAAGAACAACAAAAAAAGTGAGTAGTGCATCTTTGCAGCAAACTGTGCTTTTTAGCTGTTCCAAGCTTGGAGAAGATGTTTTATTCACAGCATATTGCTAGAGGAAGGGAGAAAGGACCAGAGGTAGAAGAACAAACTAAGGCAGTAGTATCTTTAGACATGGGTTTATACTCACTGGAAATTCAGTGCCTTGGCTTTTGGGAGGTTGGTAACAAAACAAATTGATTCGGAATTGTTTCTCAAATGATTTAAATTTCTATTAATTGGCATTGGAAGATAGGAAGCACTGATGAGTGAGAGCTTATTCCGATCAACTGTAGGATTTGCAGATAACAAGGGTCTTTGATTCTACTGTTACCAATAAGACAGGCAGGAGGAATAAGATCTTTGATATCCTGGAACAGATACTGCTGTACCAATGGAGTTAGGACAGAATTTTCCTGAGCTGTTCTTGGCTTTTGGTGTCAGGAGCAATGCAATCTAAAAAGGAAGGCTGTCAAGTAATATTAAACAAAGTTTTCTGTGGAAATACATAAAAAAACCTTTCATGTGGGGAATAAGCAGTTAGTATGTGCATGACGGGAATGCTGGAGGATAGAACTAATGTTGAGGTTTTGGTCAAGGCTGCTCACTTTTAACAAAGAGTTTGCATAAAGATCTTCATGGATACAGATCTGCAGACTGGCATGAGCTGGTCTTGGTTCTTCAGTGGGATGCTGAGGAGGGTGGCAGTGCGAACTGATGAATGGTGAAAGAATGTCAGCGTTTAGGAATATCCCAACTTTTGGAACCTTAGGTATGGGAATTAAGTACCAAAAACATAGGTTTAATATCTACTCTATTGCTTCGTGCCATATCTTCCTAAACAATGAAACCCACAGCAAATGCTTTTGAGCCTTCCTGTCTCCTGCTCAGCCATGCTGCTTTGATCCATGTCATTCTGGGGTTTGTCCTCTCCTTCCTCCCCCTTCACCTCTGCCCATCACCAGCAAAGAACTGCTTTGCTGAACTTTTGAGCTGCTATCTGTTGCTGGTTACCCAATTTCCTAGGAAGGGAATTCCTGTTTAAAATACTCCTTTTGGTGCCTTAGCCCAGATAGAGATCACTAGTAGTGGTGCGATTCTCTTTGGAACTTCCCTGTGAATGTATTGGGACGTACTTATTAAATACTTTACATCCACATGCGTGATATAAATTTAATCTCCAAGCCACTAACTCCCAGGTCTACCTCCTGCATCCCTCAGGGTGGGAAGTCTTGTAAGCTAATTAGTGATAGCACATAAGCCTCCGCCCTGAAGGACGTTGTTCATTCTATTACTCGTGCTATGCTGAATAAGGGAGGATGCTGCTGGATGATAAAATGCGTGGAAGCAGAAGAAACACTTGGCAACAGAAGAAAGCTTCAGCGATGCTCAGACAGCCTTCTACAAGGACATCCTGCAGTCAGGTTACACGCCTCTGGTCAACACACAGCTGAATGGATCTGAGAAACAACTGCAAGACAAACTTTAATATCTGATAGATATATAAGAACTCTAACAGCCTCCATGGGGCTCAGCGGAGTTCCCGAGGGCTTGTGCTACAGCTACCTGCTGGCCCTGAGCCAAAGAGCTACCACACGTTGAAAAATGCTGTCTACCATGCCTCAGTAGTCTAGGTAATAACATATCAATTGAGCTTTTCCCTGAAAATGCCATCCTGAGGACACTTGGTGTAGTTACACAGATGTTCATAATTTGTGTTCCTTTCTGCAAACATGTAAGAAGGGTTTAAAAAGTAACTTTTATTTTCTTACATACTTTTGCCTTTCAAATATGTCACGCTTATTTTTCCACTGGGATGTTGTTTTGACTTTTTATTTCCTTATATCTACCTGGTATGGTTTTTTTTTATGTCACCTTTTGTTTTGTAAGCTTCGTTTTCCCAGATGCTCCCTGGACAGTAAGGTCTCGGAGAATAACCATTGCTTTAGGTACGAGTGCAAGAGGATTAAAGACAAGGGCACTTATTACTGAGTTTCTCCTCTGTACCACCACGAAATTCTTTTGTGCGATTTCTTCACTATCTTTAGAAAGAGTATTCACAACGTGTGCCTGCCTTTGCAAACAGGGGCATAAGAATGGCTACTGCATTTTAACACTAGCCCTTGGGTACAACTGCACTTTTCTTATAACCACCAAAAGATTTCACATTTTGATGGGATCCAAATCACTCTAGAAAAAACGACAGAGCAGTAGCCTTGGTAAGAATTTCATTGCTTAGGTACGAAATATAAGTAGCGCAGGAGAAGGCGGAACTGGTCACTACCTGTGTGACCTCATATTTTGTCTGAAAGAAGTGACTCTTAACAGTGGAGAGGGAAGCTCAAATCTCAGCCACTTCTCAGTAAAGAGGCTCCCAAGCAATGCTCAGTGCAAGGAATTATCTGCAATAATCTCCTTGTTTGGTCAGCAGTATGCCAGTGGTGACATTTTTAAGCTATGAGCACTGGGGGCTAGAAATGAACCAGTGGCTCAAATAGAATAAAGACTTGATTGCATTGCTAGTGTCCTCAGATATTTGGCTTTTTTTCTGTATATCTTCTTGTTTGGTTAATCTTTGTATTTAGTAATATTGTCCCCCTTCCCTCTCCTCCTGGAGATCTTTGTGGTTGCCCTATTTCATACCTTTGCATTCTGCTGGAGATTTAACGTCTTTGGAAGTTGCTGAAAGATTTTTCTTAGAATACAGAGGAGTAATAAAATATCATTTGTGAATGGGGGAGGGGAAACTGGGATCCACAGCAGAGATCTTCAAAAACATAGAAATGAGAAATAAATTATTCAGAAGCTGTAGTATTTGTATGGCCCTGTGACCTCTTCTCCTGCTGGGACTTCTTAGAGAAGCCTAGAAATAACAAACGCGTGGCATACAACATAATAACAGCCAGACAAAATGTTCACTAGTGAGATGAAAAACTAGGCTTGGAGATTAACTTGCTCTTTGAAACCTTTTTCTTCTTGCAGAAATAACTAATAGCAAAGGCTCGGTGGCCCTTACCCTTGCTGAAACTGAGTGAGTTAGAGCACATCAGGGAACCACAGTAACTTTCCAAGCGCACCTGTGTCAATACAAATTAGCCACTAATTATTACAGAACACTGAGTTTCTATATCAAAAGGTGTGTGGGAGTTCAGTTTACTCATGCCCCTTGCGTATGTAGTAATGATGTCTCAATTACTTACACCTGTCTGAGAGATGCGTGGACACCCATTAATATGCCTACGCACTTTACTTGTGTTTATACACCAACAGTGTATGTTTATTCCAGTACTTGTCTATGATTCATTTATTAGCTGGCCATTACACCTCCTCCTGTGTCAGTACTCAGCTCCTCTTCCAGCAGTGGCCGATGGGGTGCTGTTCTGTCTCGATTACTGACGTGAAGCCAAGAGCTTGGATGTAGGAAATGCACCGGGACTCTTCTGGTTCTACAGGAAATGCTGCTCTTGATATTTTACCCTATTTGCAGTAGGAAGGCTCCAAAGCCCAGTGTTGTGGCCAGTTTCAGTGGGATGATTTTACTCTCTCGGGGCAGGATCTTTGAGTTGCCCTTGCACAAGTGAGTACAGACAGTCACAGAGTAGATCCTCATCCTCTCCACCCGGTGTAGCAGCTAGTTACAAGTAGAAAGATGGATGTGGATTTCACAGGAAAAACAAGTGATGATGGGAGTGGTCTGGTTCACTTTCCCAAACTTCCAACTCTACTTGCAGCACAAGCCTGTGAGTGAGCACGGTCACGTTTGTCCAGTCTCCAACGCCATGGAGCTGGTCTACACTTATTATGGTTTGGAGTGTTTTCCCAGGCCCTGTACTACGCCAAGCTGCTGCAAGTAGTTGAACACCCTCATGTTTAAAGGCTCCAGATGAAGAGCTTTTGAAAGAGAATTTCTTAATGCAGAGTTGTATAAGAGGCTGAGTAGCCCAGATGAAGATGGTGAGACTCTGCAGATGTTGGTTACAACACAGTACGCTACCCTGGGTCAGGAGCTAAGGAAGGTGGCTTGAATTTTGTTTCAGAGATCACTGCAGGGACAGTTTCAGTACTGTGAGGCACTGCTTACATTCTTCTCTGAGAACTAAAGACATATTTCGACTCTCTTACTGCACATTGGAAAAGAAAAGGCTGGTGTTACTGAGAAATGTACACCATAACCTAGTCTTTTTCAGCAAGAGGAGCAATAGATTTGGTAGGATGTGGAAGCAGGTCTGTGCATAAGACAAAACTCTGCTAAAATTAATGGGTTTCTATGGGTCTAAAATTTACTTGGGCTTGGTCGCAAAATCTGACGCACAGTCTGTATTGCTGAACAGTGACCACTTTTGATATGAAAAACCCCACCTTATTAAATGGAAACTGGTGGGCACATGTACAAATGTTTTCATTTTCCTTAACTGCCAAAGGGCCTGTGAAACTCTGTCAGTCCCATTTTGGAGTACATATGGGAGCAAAATAATTCTGTATACAAATGACCAACTGTAATGTGTTCCTTGAGTACAGCGACTACATGAGAGAAATTAGGGTTTTTTACATTATTATGGAATCTTTGGATTTAGTGGTAAAATTAAGCTTGAGCTAAGGCCCTAGTAGGTGGATTGAAATGTGTCTTCCCCCCCAGGTCAAATCCCTAACAAATTATTCTTTTCTACCATGTTGTCTTCTGTGCTTTAGAGTCTGTAAAACGCAGTTCCGGGTGATACTTGTATTTGCTTTGTTGCTGCATAAAATTGAGAAATGAAAAAAACATCTCCATATGCAGGTCCCTTAACATTTTTCAATAGTTTTTAATTAAGAATATATTTAAATTATTAATTGAAAATGAATGATTGTACAGACATGTACAGAATGACAGGCAGCTGGGGGGTTCTGCACTTGGCTGCACTGGCATTAAGACTGTATGACTTGTAATTAGAAATGAGCTAATGCCAAAGCTGATCTTTTCCAAAGTCTGAGTGTGTTCAGAAAGGAAGACTATTTTAATTAAGAATAGACTGGCCAGTAGCAAAGTTCAGGTCTGCTACAGTGTAGCAGCATACAACTCAGCAAAACACATAAAACTTAAGTTCTCCCAGCCTGACCACAGCAAATTATGTGACCTTAAGCAGGTTTGGAATTTAGTGGGCCCTAAAGATGTACTTAGAGTTTTAAAATGTAAGTATTTTTGCTGACTTTTGACATTAGATTTACAGCTTTGGTTGTACTCATTTGTATTTAGCATAATTATAAATGAGGGGATGTAGAAATTTTTTTCCTAGGAATTAATAACATTGAACCTTTTCACTAGGATTTAATAGAGTCTCTGGAATCCCCTGTCCTCCCTTTTAAAATGTGAATCACTAGATATTTTTCCAGCAATAAATTTCATGGACTCTGAGCAGTAAATAGGGCATGAATTGCCTATTGTAAGACTGTGAACTAGAACTTTTGTGATTTTGAGTGCCTGTGCGTAGTAGAAGTGGAAGATACTCAAATCATTCTTATATTAAGGATTACAATGAGAGTAGTAATGTTGATAACCTTCTTACGGTCTCCTGAGTACATACTTCTCGTTTCTCTTCAGAAGAATGCCATTATAATAAACCCTGTTGTTTACACCCTCTCTTCCAGTCCAGTACTCAGCATATAGTAGAGAGGGACATACTCTTCTGTCACTGAAGTGCAGTCACGTCTGAGGTGAGACTTGGCAGCAGTTCTTACATTAAAGTACTGCTGATAGTCTGCTCACTATTTTTTTTTTTTTTTCAAACAATGTGAAGCCTCACCATAAATCAAGAACTACCTTTTCCTTTTCCCTCTCTTCCTATGATTTTTCATACTGGAACCTAAGTCGTTCTCTGTCCTTTGTCAGTGCTTATTTTTGAAAGGAGACTTTGAGTTAGTGGAGAACATGTAGTTCTGAACATCAGCAAAGGACCAGTCTGCCATTAAATTTGTTCTACTGGGAGACAGAAAGGGGGAGCAAAGATGCCAGACAGCCCACAGCTTAATATGCTCCTCACGGCTGGAGGTGACGTGCCAGTTCTCTCACCATTTGACAATCAATTTAAAAATATTTGTCTGGAGCCAGAAGCCACCACCATACAGATTTCTCACTATGCTGTGAGACTTAGACCACTGAGGCTATTATTTTGTTAAGGTGTCTTAGTGAGAAACACTCCTTTGTAAACAGCCCTTGTCTTTGGAAGAGACCTTTCTCTACTCCTATATTTTTTTTGGTGCATCGATGACAAGGCAGGCATTAAATCTGGGCAGAGATAATGCCAGGTGATAAATTCTTTTACTCCTGACCTCATAAATCAATTGGCAGAACTGTACACTGCTTGGTGTAACAGTGTGCCATTTTTAATTTGTTACTACTGCAGTGCAAACTAATTTTAGCACCTTAATGCTTGCTCTCTGCTGCAGTTTGCAAAGCGACTCCAGATTAAAAGCACTACAATAAGTGGCTATATTTATTGGCCTTATACCAACAGCTGACAACAAGAAAATCCCAACTGATGCCAGTATTAGTGTTACTACATCTAGGTACTACTGAAAAACCCACCTGTACGTTTAGTATGATTTGTGTCAATTCATGGAATGCTATTAGTATCTAGTTTGATTGTCAAAAGGTCCTTGCTGATCTTTAGGGAAGAGAGGCAGAGAAATATCGTGTTTTAGTTGACCCCAGTTTGCCCAGGGCAAAGAAATCAGATTTTCAACTGGCATAGTCGTAGTTGAGGTTTCCAGAGGTCTGTATGACCCCATCCTGTCGAGGAGTTTGAGGAAGAGTCCTGGTTTCAGCTTGGACAGAGTTTATTTCCCTCCCAGTAGCCGTAGTGTTATGGCTGTAGTGTGAGAAGGATGATGGTAACAGTGTTTTCAGTTGTTGCTATGAAATCAAGGACTTTTCCAGTTTCTCGTGTTCAGCTAATGTGCAGGAATAGGTGCAGCGGCTGGGAGGGAGCACAGCCAGGCAGATAGCCCAACCTGGCTAAGGGAAATACTCCACACCATGGGGGTTGGCTGGAGAGCAGGATTCCTTCTTTCTCATTTCTGTCTGTTCGAAGCCTCTCTTGTCCAGGAGTTCAAACTTTTTTGGGAATTTCGTGATATTTGTGATTTCGGAGTTCTGTGATCGTGGCTCGGGGACTGGCTGAGACTTGATCGTTGAGTGGTGAGAAGATTGTGTAGTATATAGTTTGGTTTGCATATTCACTATTATCAGTAGTAGTGTTAATATTAGTATTTACTTCATTGTCTTATTAAACTGTCTTTATCCCAGCCCACAAGTTTAACCTTTTGTCTGCTGGGGGGGAAGAGGAGGGGTGAGCAAGCGGCTGTCTAGTGCTTAGTTGCCAGCTGCTGGGTTAAACCGTGACAGGAAGAAATCCTCAGTGACGTGTTTGCAGATTTCTTCCCTCATTTTTCCATTAGTGTTTGGAAGGGACCAATGACAGTGTCCAGGAGAGAGGAAGAATATTTATTTTCTGCATATAAGGAGTTCAAAAGATGCGTCTTTGCTGAACTTACCGCCTTAGCTCTGCCTCCTGAAAATATCTTAAAATATCTCTGCATTTACACAGTAGTTCTGTCCCCACAGGTGGTTGCATGGCCAGTAGGTTTAGATGTAAGAATGGATCCTGGGAGGACAGCCAAAGAAGCAGTGATTAACATGAGAATCAGACGTCCATTACAGGAAGGACTAGACTTTGTCAGATGAAAAGCCGAAAGCAAAGACAACCAGAAAGGGGAGACACTAATATTTCACCCCTGCTGTATTTATTCTTTCCCTTCTTAAGAAAAGATCTGCTGTAATTTTTGTTCCTCAAATTAACTGCTTGTAAAAATGCTATGGGAAGCTGCATCTTACTGCAAGAAAATCAGAGTAGAAGGGAGAAACAAACAAGTCTGGGCAACAGAAGAATTATAAGCTTTGAGAAACAATGGAGAGTCAACAACATGGAGCTGCAGAAGAGCATAGTTCAGTAGTTGGCAGGTCCTTACGAAGGTGATGTCCTTGTTGAGAAGCTGGCAAGCTTATGTGAATAAATAGATAAGTAATTCCCTTCAGATGAGCCAGCAGAGCACACAGAGAGCCATGGCCTTGAACTGAGCTGAAGAGAGTCAATTTTGAGGAGGGCAATTTGAAATCCCCAAATGATCCATCTCTGTGAGATAAGAATCTTCAATAAGCTCCCCATGTCAAAACAAAAAAATCACTACGTGCACAAACTTGTGTAAGCATTTATGTAGGTATTGTCATCTTTGAAGCCGGTATTAGCTCTCACGTGTACTTACAGGTTGTGAATATCTTCCTGAAGATTAATTCTACAGTGAATTAGCCATGAAGCACAAACTGTTAGATTAACAAAATGCTGGAGTGATATCCCACTTCTGGCTTTGGGGATATCTTTGTGCTTACAACAAGGTCAGAGCCGCAGCACCACCGGCGTGTGCGCAGCTTGTCATAACTATGGTGGTACAAGAGTGGAAAAAATAGTGCCTTCAGGAAGGCTCTGAGTGTTCAGCATTTGCAGGTGCTCCACGCTGAGCTCTAGATGTAGGGTGGTTTGGCTGAACAGAGCCTGTCGCTCGCTGTTGGGGCTGCGGGTGCAGCTCGAGGGCTTCTGGCAAAGGACTATAGGTTGAGTCCATGCAGCCCTCTAGGATTCGTGAGTCCTGTTTTTGTCTGCACTTTATTGTATAGCTCTAAATAATAGCTCTATATACTCATATATAATATTATTCTTGTTATATACTTACGTCTATATTGTGTATAGGTATTTTAATATGTAATTGGTATCTATATAGATAATCTCTACATAGATTACCTATATATAGATTGTATGTAAACTACCTATCTTTCTTCATATATAATCTGTGTATATATGTATGCATATATGGTATCTCGATATGGTCCTAGGCAACCTGCCTTAGGAGACCTTGCCTGAGCAGGGAGGTTTGACCAGATGACCCCCAGAGGTCTCTTCTGACTTCAGCCTGTGACTCTGTGACTAAGGGAAAGCTTAGTTTTTCACTCAGTAGTAGAGTAATGCCCCAAAGGAAGAAGCTGAAAGTCCGCTAAAATGAAAAATCTTATTTTTTGTGTGTGTGTTTTAGAAAGAGGTAATTTTATTATTGTTTTGGCCCACCTCACTATTCATTTTTTCCAGTTTTGGACATCCCATTTTTCTCTGCCCTCTGGGCATATCTTTTCACATTAGCAATCCTCTCCTCTTCCAACTTCCTAGATGTGAACTGAAGAAGAGAAGCAGAAACCTGAAGAGTTTGCTGTAGAATCAGGGTCAATGGATCCCTTTTCTCTCCACACCCCTTTTTGTAGGCTTCACAAGAAGTGTTTCACTGCTGTGCCTTGTTTACAAGAACAGGCAAACTGCAGCTAAAACATGTCAGCCACTGTTCAAGGAAAGTAGAATTGAACCAAGGTCACCCCCATGCCAGTGACATTATTGCTCCATCATCTTCTTGCTCCATCATCATCTTTCCCCATCTATCCTTGTTCCTCAGGGACGCTGAAGAACGGACATCCAACAGCTTATGTATTCTTCTGTACTCTCAGTCCTTTAATGCAAAAGGAAATTTCTGTATTTTGCCACATTTCCTTCCTTGTGGAATAGGCTAAACTTTTGTCGTTGGCTTAAATGTAAAGAGTGTCTGGCTTTTACAACAGAGGTTTGAGTTTGAGATGTCATGGTCTGGCTCTGCTAGGTGAGCTCATAGTTATAGACTTTAATGGAAATGGCTCTCTAGGAAAGAAATTATAAACAAATGGAGTTGGAGCGTAACAGTACTGTTGTTAGGTTAAGTATGTGTTTGGGTTTTTTTAAAGCATTTTGTAGGGGAAATACCAGGATGGTGAAAAAATGACTGGTGAGTCTAGTGGATGGATGGATGGCCATGACACCATTATAAACTCCAAAGCTGTACTGGTGAGGCTCAGCTACCTTTACCACAAAGTGGTACAGGTGAAGCCAAAGAGACATTCTTGTAACTGTGGCCCAGCCTAGAGGTGTGTCCTTTAAACCTCCTTGTTATTTACCCCGATGAGTGTCTGATCAGTCATATTGATAAAGAAACGATGTGTCCTTAGCCTTCTGGCGAGAGAGACAGGAGCTCCCTGTAGTGTGAATGCTAATATTTTATTCCAACATGAGCTTGTTTTCACAGGAAATAGATAGGGCCCGCTGAGATGTTTCAGGCTATCAACATGCGCTCTGTTTTGTCAATTTAATTGTGTATTCACTGTTATTTTTAGTCTTCAACTTGAACTGAAATTCCAAAAGGTGTTGACACAAGGGAACAAACAATGATAAGCAATTAAGGGTCATTAACATAGAGTGACTTTGTGATACCAGTTGTACCCTCAGAGTTGTTGCTAAAGTTCAGGAAAAGCTTTTGTCTTCCATCTTGGATTTCAGATAGGTGGCAAACCGATTGGTTTCCCTGGGAATTTTGCACTTGGGAAATTTTTCCATACAACAGAGAGTTGTATGGGACAGGGGAGAGGAAGTTCGGAAAGGACAAGATCTGATCCAGCTCACTTGCTCTGCAGCTGGAACAAGAAAGCAGGACAGAGGAAAACAAGGAGCATGCTTCAGGAAACAACGGGTGAGTGGGATCCCTGAGCATATGCCCCATGCAGGAGGGAGGAATCTGCTCATCCTCTGCGTTTTGTGCTTTGTATTACAAGTGCTTCAGCTCTGGAACAAATTCAAGGAATGCTTCCGAAATATGATGTCAATAGTATCGTTTGTGTCCTGAGGCTGTGGATAGAGCGTATTCTACACCGAGGAGTCTAAAAGCGTATGGATCTGCTGTATTAGTCCCAGTACGGCTGACTGCACAGTTCTCAAGTGAGAGATCACAGCCTATACCGGGACAAAATCACCAGCTGATTTTTATGTAGGAATCTCTTCAATGGCAGCAATTTACCATCAATGACAAGTAGGAACAAATTTGCAGGTAATTTCCTAAAATAGGCTCTTGCAGTTTCATATACAAGAGCCATTTTAATTTATAAGGACACCCACAAAATGTTCCGTAAAGTGCCTTAGTCTATTGCACACTTTCACAATGCTCTTATAAAAGCATTTATCTACTCTAATCTTCTTACTCTCTAACACAAATGATTCTAAATATTAGTAGATGAATACCTAGAATTTTGTCTCACCTCTTATAGCTGGTTTAAAAAACCCCAGACAACAACAACAAAACTCGCTACCTTTGATATCGAATAGCCATAGCTGCATACAACACCCCTATGTTACATCAACATTCCCAATTCTCAGCCTCTCTTTTCCAAAGAGAAGTCCCTAGAAGAGGCCAGCATGGCCTGATTCCACCGCTCCTGTTCTCTTGTTACAATGATAAAATATGGATTTAGTTCTTAGTCAAATAATGTGAGCATGGAATTATGGGAGAAAAACATGTTCCTTTTTGTCTCACATATCCCATTGTGTGGATGAAAATTATTTATAATGGAGTCAATTGTTTACATTATTGTGTATCTTAATAAGCAGTCCACTTCAGCTTGAACCACACTTTTTGTGGGAGGATGTTGACTCATTGAAGCAAAGACTTTGGAGCCAAATTTTAAAAGAACGACAAAAACTCCAACTTAGAAAAACTTCTTTGGGCCTGAAAATCCTTTCAGTGCTTTTGTTTTATTTTGATGTGGTGTAAGTCAGTATCCAGAGTTTTTCTGGTTTGTGGGGAAAAAACCTTTTTGTTTTCCAGCCAAAGCTGCTATCACATTTATGGAGGGAGAAGTAGAGTTCCTCCTTCTCTTATAGAACAATAACTGGGAAGCTGTTCAGTTTCTGGCTTACTACAAACTCCCTGATGAGAAGAGGAAGGGTAGTCACTTGGGCTAAGTTGCCTTCCTGGTGATTCTTCAGCGCTGGAGCAGCTGCACGTGATTTAAAGTGAACTTGCAAGGTAGGGGCTGCTGGTCCGTACAAGGCAGATGGTGGTTGGTAACTTCACGGTCGTTGAGAAAATGGCCTGGACCCTTGGGTTGTTCCATGTTCTGCAGCTGTGAAGGCCAGCTAACATCCCCCACCCCCAGTGTGCTGCTGTGCTAAGCGTACCGAGGATGCTCTGGGGGGGTAGTGATGAAGGGAATGCAGCATACCCGAGCCAGTTCAGAATAAAGTCCTGGGAAAACACTTTGTTTTCCAGACTAGGGAACTGGTAAATGGTTATAGATACAGTGAAAGAGAGGCAGCAAAAGCAATATGACAGACCAATATTGTATTTGATCTTTCATCTAGCATAACACTAGGAACAGTATGGCTAATCAACGCAGGATTGAAATCCAAGGGCGATGAATAAATAAGCACTTCTTGGGCTGACAGTGAGTTCATTTTGAAATAAGGAGGGGAAATTTTAAATTAGCTAGAAGAGGGCTGCAAATAGTAAGGAGGATAAAATGTTTGCATTTCATTTGAGGTCCCAGATCCTGCCCAATCACAAGAAGAATGAAGCAGGAAGGAAGTTTAGGACATGTTCCTTTAAAGCAAGAGCAGAAAAGTTTACTAAGGGCAGAAATAGAAGCTGCAGCTGTGAACATATTCTAAAGAGTGTTAGATAAGCACTTGAGGGGAAAAACACTACAGGGTACAAATGCTAGACTTAATTGGCTACATGCCTGCCTTCCATACTGAAATGTCACCATGCAACCGATGTCAGCTTCTCCACTCATCTTCTCTCCAGGGGATAATAAACACAGCTTTTGTACATGTCAAAGTTGTGTTCCTTGCCATTACTGTTCAGAATAAATCTGCATGTGCAGTTTCATTTTTCTTTCTCTTTTGTTTTTGCTTGGAAGGCTGAAGATACCCCTAAGCCCCTGTGCAACCCTTCTGTTCCAGGAAAAGGAATGCCTTAGTGCTAGTGTTGCTCTGCTGTGATTTTTTTTAGACAGATCATGTGTGTAAAATAAGGACATGTTTTCAGGTAACGTGAACATGCCTCCTGATCTGTCACCTGCCTCCTCCTCCCCAAAAGCACAAGGCCAAGGGCATGCTGTTATCTCAGGTCAACAGCAAACACTTTAAGTGCAGCATATCACTTCCATAAGGACAATCCTTGAGGTACCACAAGAGAACAAACCCAAAAATGGGTGTAGGGTGACTCCTCAGTTCTGTGAGATGAAGCCAGCAACATACATGCAATCAATATTTTTATTTTAAAAACATTATTGGCAGCCAGACAGGATAATAATGTTGACATTAAGTCCATGTCTTAATGTGATAGTTTTTGAGGCCCTGGAAGTGGGATATATGTGTATTTATTTTAGGAACAATGGTAGATTAGAGCATTAGCTTACAAGAGAGCGTAAACTCACTCACATAATGACAGGTTTCTGGGAAGAATCCTCTTAGATATGTGTGAGAGCCCTTGAAGAGAAAGTTTGTTTCTCAGGAAGAGTATGGTTAGCTAGCCAAAAAGTTTGGGTGGTTTTCCCACTGACTGACACTGCTTTTGTCACCATGGAATATCTTTCTCAGGGTGACTGTGTGTGCCACGATTACTTAGAGGAGCACCTCAGCTCATGATACATTATGGAGTCTGTGAAATCATGCTTCACATGGCCAAAGTTCACTTTAAAAAAATATTTTTTTTCACTATTACTGCTTCCTGTCTTCTCTCATGATCTTACTGGCACTTTGACTTACCTGCAAGGAAGGATTGAGGGGCAGGGATGGAAGATGGCAAGAGGAAGAAACAATCCGAGTGTAACTTTCTGTTGATCCCAGGGAGGGGCAGGGGGAAGGAAAGCAATTGTTTCTAAGACTGACCTCAAGGTCCAAGTTTTCTGTTGGCACATATGGCTGAAAACAAGAGCGGTCAGTCATGGCCAGGCATCTATGCACAGCAGGTCGTCTTTAAATCTGGTCTGGAAGAGTGTTGCCATTCTGACCAGTGGATCTTTTGCGGTGTTCGTCGTAATGACTTAATGGTTTTCTTTTAAGAATACTTAAATACTTAAAATATTTTAATTTTGGTTTATGGAGCATCAAACTCTCATTGCCATAAAAATTTTACCAGCAACACTTCTTAGGTATTTTGGCAGCTGGACTTCAAACTTCATCTTTAATCTGCGGTTGCTGTGTTGGCAGCTCTAGACAGATTCTTTATTCTCTTTGCGCAAAGCCCAGAGTATTTGTGTAGGAAGCTCTGTACCTGGGCCTTCTCAGATCCAGTCTTCAGACTGGGGATGTGGTGGGTAACAGTAGTATCAGAGGTAATAACATCTTTACAAGATCTTTTTCACCTAATGTCCCAAATACTAATAATGTATATTAGAAAAGCCCTCGAGTGTCATCTATTATTATGCAACCCCTATGTTGAATTCCATTGTAATGATCAGATGTTGTCTTTCATCTTCAAAGAGCTGGGTAAATACTGAGCTTTTTAAATACTGCCTATGGTTGGGTCATAGCAGACATGCCTACGGGAGGAGGCAGGGTGCTGGGCAGTGGTGGTCAGTCTTCTGGGAGCAGAACAATGCCCCGTGGGTGTTCCAGCACCCACCTAACACCAGGGATGGAGCGTGGGCACAGTGGTTAAAGTCTTTTCTCTGAATTGACATGGAGGATTTGGGAGCGCGGATTCCTTTGCTCTGATCATCAGACCTTCTCCTGGAGAGCCAAGCCACCTCTTCCCATTCCAGATGAAACGGCACAGTCTTTGTGGCAGTGGAGCTCAGGTCGGCAGCTGAACCCTTCACACACTGGGACTGCCCTTCCTGAGCCTCCCGAGGTCTGCCTCTCCCCTTGCCTTTCTGAAGCTTCCTATGATGAACCCTGCCTTGGGAGCTGGGAGGGTACCCGAGCATCCCAGGTGGGCTGGAGGAGGGAGATGCACGAGATGTAGCCCTTCACTGCTCCTCTCTCAGGCCTATGCTCGTGACTTGGCATTAACCTTTGGAGACCCACGTAAAACCAATGAATTTTCCAAATCTGAGGATGATTATTGCCCTTGCTCTTCTGGAATAAATATTCCCTTTGAAGGTCTCAAAAACGCTGGGTAATTCAAGCCAAACCAAGTACTTCCCATACCATAATAATCCAGAGCTGTGGCAGTCGCAGCAGTATAACTCTGCAGTGATTGCTAAGGCAATGTCAAAATGAGAATCTGTCTTTGAGGTTGTATTTTTAATCCTTCTGGACCCTTGTCTACACAGCAGTTATTTAAACATAATTCTCATTATTTATTCGTGTCCTTAATCTATTATTACATTAATTATACAATTTTTATGGTCCATAAAAAAGAAGTCCTGTGTTAGGACATCTTGGTACATACTATATCATTTACATGCATATTTCTGTATTCACAGCCTTCTGTGGCTCTAACTGATCAAAAACAATAAAAAATTTATAAACTAAAAATACTCCCTTGGCCTTAACTTACACTACTTTTAATTCAATTTTAATTATTAATATTTTAGTTGCTCTTTTCGTTTTTGCTTTTTTAGAGTGTGTGGAGGCCAGGCTCTTGGCCTTGGTTTTCTGTCTTGGATCTAAAGGTTTAGCATTTTCAGCCACTCTTTTACCCTTATTTCACCATTTTTCCTTGTGCTTCCTAGGAAAAATCTTGTTGGCATTTCTTACAGATGTTGCTGTGTTGTTACCATCTGTGATTAAGACATGGTGTCAAGAGCTTGAAAAACAGAATCCAGGAATGAGCTAGACAAAATCACGATGCCTGAGGGAGGTATTTTCTGTTATAAATTATCAAGGTGCTCTCCTTGCTTTTGAGCTGCAATTTTAAAGGGTGTGCAGGACAGAGATGAGCCAAAGTTTTGGATTTTTCTTTTCTTTTCTCAGTCAGTCACTGCCCTACCTCTTCACTTGGCTTATGAGCATATCTTGTAGGATGTGGTCATCTGTACCTCACTGCTAAGTGGTCAAAGATCGCATGCTGGTGATGCTTCTCTGAAAGCAAATGCCACCCAGTGAGTACTACGAGTTTTTTGCAGTGGCTTGGAAGTCTTTTGATCTTTATTCGACTCCCTGATGTTTTGAAATGAGCAGCCTTGCATATGGAAGGAGGGGAAAAGAATACACGACAGAACAGATAACCACAAATGGATTTGTATCTTCTGTAGCAGCACTCTGCCATCCCTTTATTCACTGCAGATCAAAAAGACACTGGACTGCATCCAATCCTTGTTTTTGTCAGGATGCTTAATGTATGCCCTTAGTACATCCCTTTTCTGGCCCTGGCTGGGGGAGAGGTGTAGGCACTCACATGTGTACTCACTGTGCATTTGCAGACTTTCTGGTTATTCCTTTGGTCAAATTATGGATAGGTGCAGCAAGTGGCCTGAGGGAGAGAAACAGAATGAAGAAGAGGGAACATAGAAGGGTAAAGAATAACACAAACAGGTTTATGGGTTTGTTTTTTTTTAAAGGATTAAAGCTGTCCCTAGGCCACCTAGCTTAAGCTTTACAGTGCCAGCCAAAGAATTGCTTTCAGTTTCTTTTGTATTGGGGCCAAATGCTTGAGTGGGGTGGGTATGACCCAGAAAGGCTGGCTGTCACGCACCTCACAGATCTTTCTGTCTCTTTCCCAGGGAAATGGGGTAAGGACCCTTCCTTAAGGTCTTTCCCTGGAGTACTAAGAGTTCTCCAGATAGCTTGGATCTGCATAAGTAGAACCTGTTAAACCTTAAAGGGTCTTCTGCTTTTCTGCCTTTGTTGTTAGTAATTTTTCTGTGTGAAAAATGTCTTCATTCTTTGATTAGCAGCTAGCTGTTACAAAAAGAATTATAAAAACGGAGATTTTACTAAAAACTTTGGAGGGGAAAAAGTCTGATTACTCTGACTCTGCTTCTTGGTCGCTGTTTGTTGTGGCTCTTTTCATGAAACGCAGTGTCCTGCACCAAATATTCTGACAGCAGCTCAGTTTTACTGTGCCCCTTGGTCAAGACAGAGGAATTATATCTTGATGTGTCTCTTTTGTAGTATAGAATAAGCCCACGTGTACATAAATACAAAGGAAGAATGCAGTAAAAAGTACTAACGTACCACAAATGAGGAAAAATAATTAATATTAGACTCTCTGCCTGTGTTTTTTACAGTACATTCTTGTTGAAATTTCTGATGTCAAGGGTTTTGTTTAGGAGCTCAATAGCCTGGGAAATATCCAGCCTCTGAAATTCTTCACTGCCTGTGTGTTACAACCCGTCTTTTTCCCTTGGGAAGAGGAGAGGATGGTGCAGTGAAACTCATCTAGATAATTTTAAATGGCATCCTGTGTTAGTTTTAAGAACTGCAAGTAAATAGCAGTGAGTAATAAACACAGTAAAAAAAAAAGCAACGATGGCTTTTGGTCTTCTAATTTCTCCTTGTTTACTGACAGGCACGATAGTGAGTCTAGAGCGGGATGGGATACAAAATACTCAGATAATATTTCTTCTTTTTTGTGCTATGTTCTATTTATCTCCATAGCCTATTACTATTTGGGTTACTGTTTAACTAGGGAAAGCAGAGGAAACAGAAGAATCACCCTCCATCTACTATACATGCAATGTCTCTATTACAACGGCCTACAGAAAGCTGAAATGTCACCAGTACTCTAGAAAATTCATCTGGTTTTTGTCATTGGTGATCATGGTCAGAGACATTTTCGATAATGAAGCTGTATTTTGCAATTTTACTGCTTTCTTCTACTGTGTCATTTCTACACTAACTCTCTGTCTTCTCCATGTAAAGCAAAAAATCCTGCCCGATCGCTGCCCATTGCCTTCTCTTTAGAGGCATTAAGATGCTCTGCTGAGCCCTCTTGGGATTTTGTGCTTCTCTGAGGACACTGATTACACAAAATAGCAACATCCCGAAAGAGAAAGCGATAGGAAAAGATCTGATTATTTTATTTTTCCAAAATGTTGGATGAATGAGCTAAGGAAAGTTAATCCTGCCTCCTAGTTGTTACACCACTTACTATTTTTTTCCGTGGTCTGGAAGGGAAACTTTCTGCTGATTTCAGGTAGTTTGGGTGTGAGCTGATGGCTCCAGGGCCCCGAAAATTCACTGGAACCAGGCCCTGACGTCAGCACTACTGATGGCAATGTGTCACGAATGTCCTTATTTGTACTTAAACTTTCAACTTCTTTTATTAACAGCGTGACAAATGTTGATTGTGTGTGGCAAGTGGCATGATATACCATTACTAGCTCAACCAACTCATTGTTATGAAGTTTATAGGCTTAAGATGGAGACATAGATGCAGTTAGAAAAGAAAAAACAGGAGAGGGAGAGAGAGAAATTAAAGCTTTCTGCAATGTCAAGAGCCACTAGAAGTATTTTATATATCACAACCATCTTGCCCAAGGCACAACGGGAGGCACTGACCCATTACCAATGAGATCACGTGTGCAGCATTCAAGCATTCATTATGGGAAATGTCTTTGCTTCCCTCATCCTGCTTTATTTCCTATTTTCTCCTTAAAAATGACACAAAACTGAAAAAAAACCACCAAACCCTCCTGATTTTATAGCTTTTCTTTTTCTTTTCATTTTTCCCTGTGACTCAGTCCTCTGTGGGAAGCAGCTCATTTTATTTACTTTATTAGCAGCCCTTTACGTTAATCCAGGGCTCAGCGGTGCAAATATCCCAAAGGGCATGTGAGTTGGCACAGCTCTTCCGAGGGCAGGCAGGGAGAGGTTTCTTGCAGGAGGCAGAGCATCACCCGGGGGCTGCAGGCACCGTTTGCTCCCCTCCCGCAAGCCAGGCTGTCCCGGTGGCTGCTGCTCAGTGATAAACCCAACTCCTCCCAGCCTTCTTCAGCGTTACGTGCACTGCCAGGGCAATCAGCATTTACCTAGTGGAAGCATCCTTAATTCCCCACTCTGCAGCTCAGTCTTGCTGCCGTTAAAACGTTTGCTGGGGACAGGAGTGGATCCCAGCGCTTGGTTCTGCCGAGTGTTGAGCATCCTCGTTTGCTTCATTGCAACTCGGCTCCCTTCAGAGCAGACCCCATAAAAGAAGTCCACTGGAAAATGTCCACAGCTTTGAAAGAGCTGTTTGATCTTTGTTTTCACTGGGCAACATATCTCAAAATTATATAGCCTCTGCCCGTTTGGGTAGATAATGAAATTAGGCAGTGGGACTCCAAGGTGCGAATGGCGTTACGCTTCTACAGCAATTTGAACCCCGAATCCTTTTAACAATTGCATCTGCTCTGTGTCCTTTCTTTCTGTCAGCTTCAGACTTTCAAAAGCTGTGAATCCACATGGGAAAATTAAAAAAAAAAAAGAAAAATCCTGCCACTGATTTCTGTTGCAAAGGCTGGACTGTAACCCCCGGCTGCTGCTTAGGGGGGAGACAGACCCTTCCCAGCACTCTGCCTGCTCGCCTGCTGCACCAGCTTCCACACCCTTGGGTTTGAGTTTTGATTGCAGGCACATCCAATAAAGCAGTGGTTTTCCTTGAGAAGGATATATCTGCTAATAACCTGAAAAATCCAATCAAAATCAGAAGTGGTCTGCTAAGGGGTAGAAGTAAATTCCCCAAACACCACAACCTGGCCAGCCTTTACTGTAGCTATTTCTTGTTGGTTTTATAAGAACCTCCTGAAAATTCATTCTCATCTTTTTTTTTTGTTTTATGTGTACTTTTTGTATATAAAATTGAGCATCCCTTTGGAATTCTGGGGTGTACATTTTTAATTTTCCAACCAATTTGGACTTCAATTTTTTAAAATAAAAGTATTACCGTCAGTGTTCTATGTGATCACGTTAGCGACGCTGGCTGCGTCCACTGGCAGTTTCACAAACTGCTCACTGCTTGTGCAGCTAAAATATCTTCCCATAAAAACCAGCCTGTCTGTGTTGGGAGCACTGCAGCAAGTTCCGTGGCACTTGTAAAGCAGATTGTATTCCTGATGGGTCTGCGAGGCACCCAAGGTGGTTCTTCGTCAGTGCTGTGTCAGGGATGCTTGGGCATGTCCACCATGCTCTGACCACTGATAGCCGGTGAAGGTAGCACAAGGACAAGGGGCTGTGGGTACAAACTGAAGCAGAGGAAGCTCCAGCTGAACAGGAGGAAGAACTTCTTCCCTCTGAGGGTGACGGAGCCCTGGCCCAGGCTGCCCAGGGAGGTGGTGGAGTCTCCTTCTCTGGAGATATTCAAGACCCGCCTGGAC
>Ga0065711_1031834_pt1 | contig 28625 bp, 20 predicted proteins | sample Hoacrofraction12_FD_59098 | JGI IMG/M metagenome (GOLD analysis project Ga0065711, IMG submission 59098) | Hoatzin crop microbial communities from Cojedes, Venezuela - Epithelial fraction 12 v2 (version 2) | ecosystem: Host-associated > Birds > Digestive system > Esophagus > Crop | place... | reverse complement strand
GGGCACGTTTCATGCGAATTTCAAGCTTTGGGTGTTTTTTTGTTTCCTCGACCCCAGCACGGGGCCGGTGAGCGGTGTGCGGCGATGCTCTGCGGTGGTGGTACGGGCTCGGGCAGAGTCCCTTGGGATGCACCCACGCGTGGCAGCAGGCAGCAGCGTCCGAACCTGAGCTTTGTGGCATGTAAGACCTGTGGTTTATTAACGCCCAGAAACTGTATGAAGCAAACCAGAGCCCCTTTTTTCCCAGGGAGGGGGCCAAAAAATGTCTCTCCTGCAATAGCTGCAGTCCCGCTCCTGCAGCGGGAGGGAAGGCTGGGACCCGTGGGGACAAGGTGGCACCTCCAAAGCACATTTCTGAAACCAAAAACACAACTCCCAGGAAAACCATGGAAAAGACTACGCTGAGCGGGAAGGAGCAAGGTCCCCGAGGCGCTGCTGCAGCCTGCGTCTCACTTTTCAAGGCACTGGACTCGATTTGCTGCTGTACGATCTCTTGTCCGTGGCCTTTTGGACATCTCCTTCGCCTCCCGGACACCGGGGATCTGCCGCTGCACTCGCTGTCAGTGGCTGCTGGCCGTGCTTGACCATGGGACAGAAGATGAGGAAGGTGGGGGACATGTTTCAACCTCTGCCTGCACAGGAAAAGCCCCTGTCCTGGCAAGACTTCACCAGTAGCATGCAACTGGTTCCCAGTTTGGAGCTGGGACTGGGCTTGAAGCCCTGCAAAGCTCCTGGGGTAACTGTGAAGGGTGTGCGGGGAGATGGGGCAGCCCCAGAGTAAGCAGCCCTGCTGTCCCCTCCGGGCTGGCTGTCCCAGCCCCATCCTCCTGTCCCCCCACGAGACGTCGGAGGGCAGAGCCCCCCTGGTGTGGGGCTGGCGGCTCCTGGGGCTGAGGGATGGTGGGTGGGAGATGCTCTGCCTTCGTCCCCCAGGCACTGGGGCGGGATGTTGTAACATAACATGCTCGTTAGGACCCAAACGGGGAACCGAACCGACTGACGGTGATGTACAACTTCAATGTTTTTTGTCAAAAAGGAAAGAAAAATAAAACCTTGTTGTAAAGAACCGCTGCGGACCCCATCTCGTTGGCACCCCTCCGTGCTGGCGGGGCCGTGGGGGTCCTGGGTGAGAATCTGGACCCCCACAAAAGGTCCCCGTGGCAGGGAGTGGGTGGCAAACAGCCTCATCACATGGGACAGGGAGGTCCCCAGCATGGGGACAGGGGCTGTCTTCTGCCAGCCCTGCCCTGGCACCCTGATGTCCCCAGGCAGGGTGGGGGAGTTGCGAAAGAGAGAAGCATGGAGCACGTTTGGGAGGGGGTGTCACCCCGGGGGAGATGTGGCTCGTGCCTGGCTGCTTCCAGACATGCCAGCTGGGGATCACCGGGGGTCTGGGGACACCAGGAGACTGGGACTGGGAGCCTGGGGAGCTGAGCAGCAAATTGGCCAGGGGAAGCAGAGAGCATCGCGGTGACATTGTGTCGCTGGAGAAACGCAAGGGAGCACCAGCCTGTAGACAGAGGGCTTGGAAAACTTGCTGGGATCCGGGGCTTTAGGGGATTCAAACAGCTCAGCCACCCCTCCACGCCTGTGCCTGGGAGATGTCAAGTGGATTCAGATGCGGCTGCTTGGTCCAAAGCTCATGGCTGAGTTGTCAAGCAAAGATGCTGAAGTCAGGTCTTACGTTTCTTTTCTGCAGAGCTGTTTAAAGCACAAAAAGTTCTCCAGCAGTCAGAGGCGAGTCAGCAGCCTGGGGCAGCCTGCAGGCTGAGCACGGGTGACAGCGATATTTTATGGCTTTTCAGCAGGACTCTTCTTTTTCTTTCCTGGTGAAGGGAGGGTGCTGTGCCAAGCAGAGCTCAGGGAAGGATGAAGGCAATTGCTCTGCTCAGTTCGACCACTTGGAGCTGAGCTTACCCTGTGTGTCCCCCACACGCTGCTGCCCTGCTCTGCGTGGTGCTACCAAGGACCAAGCCCAACGTCGTCACCTATAGGAACTGCCTTTTTGTTGTCCTTCCCTTTGCGCATCTTTCTCTTTATTTCCCAAATGCTGTCAGGTTTGGTTTTCAATTCTTTGGCTCATGAAGTGCTAAAAGGCATGTTTTCATCTGGAAACGTACAGTGCCATAGGGATATTGCCCAGGAGATGGCCCAGTGTTGAGGGCACTTGCCAGGGTGATGGATGCAGTGACAGCCAGGGGCTCGAGGCAAAGCCCGACATTACTCAGGCTGGGAAGCGCATTCCCATTTTACAGCCCAAAAAGTGATTTGCATCCCTGACTGTGGGGAAGGCTCTGCAGGGTGGTGATACCTTCTTCATCTCTGGGGGCTTTGCACCAGCACTGGAAACAGTTTAAGGAGAGGACCTCCTCCTGTGTGGGCTAGAAGTCCTGCAGTAACATCTTTTGAAGTGAGTGTCTTCAGCGTGAACTGGCCCAAAGGCTTCAGAAACGGGACTGAGTGTGCAGATCTCTGATGGACACCCCATGGAGCCCTGCCTGGGAGGTTGGTGCCAGGATGAGTGATGGACGTAGCTGGCTGAGAGCTTAACCTTCTGTGCTGCCTTTCCCCAAATCCTCTAACGTATCTGGGGCCGTGAAAAAGATACCTGAAGCAACACAGTGAAGGCAGAGCTTCACCCTAGCAAGAGAAACTGGTGCTGCAAAATGTGGAGCCTTCACTGTCAGACAGCCAGCTCTCTGCCTCGCAGGCGCAGAGGCTAAAAAAAGCCCCTTGACAAATGGAACAGAAAGGTTAAAATTATCTGTACGTCATCTGAATAACAATGGCAATGCAGATTGTACCTGCTTATAATAGCTCCAGGAGACGGGGATAAATCGGGAACAAATGTACCCCAGAAACAGATGCTGCTGGCGTGCAGCTGGCAGAAGTGCCGGGGCTTGACCAAAAGCTGGCCTCTGTGTGCTCCCCTCGCCTCGCCCATGGGTGCTCTGGGGCCCTTCCATCCCCTGGGCCTGGCAGAGATGCCCCGGGCAGCTTGCGGGCTCCAGGGACATGGGAGCAGTCCCTGACCGCAGTACCGGCATCACAGCCGGCGCACGGCTTGTTGTGCGCAGCTTGTCTCACATCCAGGTACCTAGGGAAGATGAACAGTCCTTTTTATGGGACTGCTGCATATCATCACCCCATAACCTGGCTCTTCTTCCTGGGAAAAGACTCTTCCCAGGAAAAGGCCACGTCTTCTTAGATTTTTTTCTCCCTGTCTCTGCCCTGCTTTCCATCTCCTGCCGCCTGCAAAGCCAAATGAAGGCACATGGTGCTGGGCGCACCTGTAACTCTGCGGGCACTGGCTCTTCCCAAAAGGCTCCCCTGATTATATTTAAGGCAGGACACCAGCAGTTGTGCGACGCTGCGAGGGAAGCCTGGCTCTGGTCCTTGGGCACTCAAACAGCTGCTCGGTCAAACGCCTGGTGATGACCACGCTCACTCCTCCAGCAAAATAAGGGAAACTTGGATGTGAGGATGCTGATGGAGTAGGAAGGGACAAGGCGTGGAGACTGGGAAACTGGAAAGAATGAAACCTTTTTTTTCCTTTTTCTAGTCCCAGTGAGGTGTTTAAAATCTGTATGCACAAGGCTGAGCGGGCAGGGGTTTGCTCCCTCTGGGGACGCAGCTGAAGGCTCAGAGGGGAGATGCCGGGGGCGGCTCTTGTCCCCCCGCTTCTCTTTCACTCCTCCGGTGGCACTCACAAGCGCGCTCATCCGGTGCCAAGGATGTGTGTGGGCTCTGAAGTGGGGCTGGTGCTTACTCATGCCGGGAGCCACGTGGCGTTGCTGGCTTGCGGGCTGGCAGAGCCAATGGTTCCCGGGCGAGCATCCCCGCGCGAGCAAGCACATGCAACTGCTGCTCCCTTCCAGCACCGGCGTGGCTCCCCAGGGAGGTGGCATGTGCTCACAAGGGTTGTCCTCCCTGAAGTGCTTGAACACCCCAGACTGGTTCAGCACCTCTATTTTTTATTCTTCTCATTTGTCTATGTCTCTTGACAACGGTCTTCTGTGCTCGGTGATGTAGTGCTGCACATCTGGACTGGCTGTGTTTGCCGGACCCCCATGCAAGTAGGTGAAATACCACGGACTGCCGTGGAAATGGGCCCCTACCAGCACATAAAAGAGTGAGGTGGCAAATGCTGTCTCCCAGGGGCTTCTTGGGAGCTGCTTTTTGTCACCTTCGGCTTTACAGGCAGCAGGGAGTGGGATGGGCAGGGCTCGTCTCCTCCCTGCCTCTCCCGTGGGCTTGTCTTGTCTCAGTACCCACAGCCCCATCTCCTGATTAAATGCCACCTAGCAGGAAAGAGCCCACTGTTCATTTGCCTTTGCTATTTCTGTGTAAATAATAAAAAAAACCCAACCCACAAACCAACACCTTTCTGCTTTCTAAATGAATGCAAAAAGCACTAATTGCCCTCCTTCTCCAGCTGGCATCTTCTCCTCACCAAAGCAGGGCTCTCCAGGTGCTGGGCACCCCTGGTGATGGGCAGGCGGGTGCTGGGAGAGCTGGGCAAGTGGGTTTGCAACCAAAATCACCCAGTGCACTTGGCTCGAAGCTGTCGTGGGGCTGAGAGCTGGATGTCTCTGCAGGGGTCCAGGACACGAGCGAGCTGCTGTAGGGACCAGGGCACGGACGCAAGGCACCGGGCAGGCTGCTCCAGCAGACCTCAGCAGAGGTACCGGTGCCGCTTGGGGTTAAAGGGAGAGGGAGAAGTGCTAAGGATGCGCAGTTATTTGCTAAAGTCAGGCCTAAACTGGACTCTGTCCCCTTCCCATGCTTGCTCCCCTGGGACCCAGTCAGTCAATTCATGGCGCAATCTGCCACAGATGATGTGATTTTCAGATTGATTTTCACAGATCGGCATCGTGGCCACAGTGAATGATGTGGGGTTTTTTTCCTATCCAAAACAGGAGGAGCAGAGGAAGGAGATGAATCCAAGGGTTATACCTCCCAGCAGAGTTTAATCCTATGGTACTGGGGCAAACACGCAGGTTTTGGGACTCGGTGTTGCACCTCTGGGCGCTCTTGGCAAAGCATGGAGCGTGCAGAACCATCAGCCAGAGCCACAGCTCCCGGCTGCCCCCTTCCCTTGGCCTCTGAAGTGTCGACAGGGGCTTGCAGATGGCCTTATTTCATTGCTAATTTACTTTAGGGGGGGGTGGGGGGGGAAGTGCAATCAAGCTTTCTTTAGAATTTTCTCACTGATCAAAGGGTGGGCTTCGTTTACACAGGAGTAATTTTTTAAGGACCTGTCCCAGTTGGAGCCCCTGTTCCTCCAGCATGTGATATTGCGCTGTGTCAGCAAGTCTCACTGTTAGCAGCTAGCAGTGCATTAGGAAACCAGCGTGAGCTGTGCGAAGGAGCTGCGAGTTAGCAAAGCCTCCCCTGCCCCTTGGCAAAGTCTCGTCTTACACCTCCCGGCAGGAATAGCTACAGCTGCTTTCTGCAGCAGAAGTGAGAGCAGAGGGGGTGCGAGAGGGGGGCAGTGGGACGGGCTGTGAATCCCCGCATCCTCTCAAGGACACAGCCTCGGGTCGCAGCCAGTCTGCCACCCACAACCCAAGCTATCCACACCGCTCCTGGGAACGGCGGCTTTACTGCGGCTTCCCCAAACGCCCGGTGTCTCCAGCCCTGAGTGTCCCACGGTGGATGGACCACGCCACTGCAAGGACAAATATCCTTGCCCCCCAGGTCTCAGCGATCACTTAGGGGCAGAAGATGCCCCAGCAGGTCAGGGAGCAGGGAAGGAGAGCAATGCAGGGTGCAAGCCAGGCAGAGAAAGCCAGCCATGCCAACTCGCTCATTCTTGCTGCTTGGGGACAGTTCTGTGACCACCACCAGCAGGGATGAAGACCTACGGCTGACAGCGAAAAGGGCAGATGGGATTATCAGTCACATGTGTCGCCGCTCTCTTCTTGTCTTAGCCTCTTTTTTCCCCTGCGTTAACTCCTCGAGCGGGTTTTCAGCCTGTGCTAGCGACAGCGATTTGATGCTTGACACAGTCGGCTTCTCCCCGCTGTCTGCGAGAAGCTGGTGGGTGTTTAAACATCCCCGACGGGACGTTTCTGAGCACGGCTGGCCTTCCTCCGCATCGCGCCCCGGCAGCATCCCAGCAGGAAAGCCTCCCTGGATGCTGGAGAACCCAGCAGCTCGCAGGAAAAAGGCCTTTGCAGCTTCTTTGCCCTCTCCCACCCGGGTTTATGCTGACCCAGATGCAGCCCACCACCATCTGCATGACTAAAAGCGGCTGACCTACCTAATTTCCTTTGCTGATTTTTCCCCCTCTCCTGCATTGCTCTCATATTTAGCAATCCTTGCCCTAGGAAGAGCTTTAGAGCTATGCTCTGGTGACAGAAGCTGATGGCTGGGAAGTCAGCTCAGCCACAGCAGGCGGCTTTCGCTAGACCTCCTGCTCCTCCAAGAAAAATGGGGGACAGAGATGGCTGGCCCAAAGCTGGGGTTAGCCACCAATTCTGGGTGCTGCACATTAATTAATACCAGCACAGGCTTGTTCCATGATTGCTTATCACCTCTGGCTGTAAAGATGTTGCTGCCCTCTGAACCTGCGCCTCCACCACACCCCCATGCTAGAGGGACCCCTGTGAAACGCTCAGCCAAAGCGAACGGATGGCGGGAGACTGTAGCAGAAGGAGATTTTGCAAACAAAATCTGCAGCCCCTGCCGGGATTAGCTGTTCCCAGACCCTGCTGTCTGCTCTCGCGGCGTGCGCACACCTCCTGCCCACGTGCCACCTCACGTGGCTTGGAGACGGAGCTGCCAGCACCAAGCAGGCCCCCGGGCTTCCCGTGAGATGCTCTGCTGAGGGCTTGGTGCCAGCTCAAAGCTCAGGTGCCCGTTCCCAGCTCGGATGCTGGGTGGAGATGCTGCAGTGCCCAGGTGTGGGCTATGAGCTGCCACTTAAATAGCGGTGAGCAGGCTGAGGGGCTCTCCCTGCCCTGTTTCTGGGGGAGTTACAGCTGGTCACTGCAGAGATGGGTCTGTCCCTCAGCCAGGACTGGCTTTCACCATCCCTGAGTCCAGTTCTGCTTGCAGGTGGGGAAACTGAGGCACAAGAGAATAGCTGTTCCTAGTGGGTTGGGCATTGCTCCTCTGGTCTTAGCAGGAGCTGCTGCTCGCTGCCTGAATGCTTTAATCATGGTTCTTCAAGTTTCCCCTTGTAGAAAACTCTTTCTGACCTGCTTGCAAGGGTTATCTCCTGGGGTATCCGGAGGCTTTCAGCTGGGGCTGTGCGTGTTGGGGCTGAGCTGCTGCCACCATTGCCACCAGGGCTCTTGTCTACCCCTCAGACTCGCCTCTCCATTGAGGGAAAGAGGTTAAGCCACTTTTATGGACACAAACAACTACAGCTCCAGTGAATTAACTCGGAGATGTCATTACAGGCCATGAGAACAGGTCAGGTTTCAGTCTGGGAAGCAAGTGGGTAAGCGGCGGTCTCTAATCGTCTCCTGGCTCAAATCAGGGGAGAAAACAAGCCCCTGCGCAGCGCTGCGGGCAAGGGGGAGCTGGGAGGATGCTGTCCCACAACCCAGCTGGGCAGGGGAGAGGCTCCAGCAGCGCTGGGAGGGAGTCTGGCTCTTCTCCCAGCAACGAAAACTTATTTTAGCTGGGAAACTGGAGGTCAGGAGGGCTAGACAGACCTCCCAGGCTGAATTTCACAGTCATGAGTAGAACAAGTTGTTGATTTTGCCAGCGCTGCCATAAGGAGACATGTTGCAGATGGAGAACGCTGTATCCTCTGTTCCTGACAAATGCCTGTCATGATAGCTTGAATATAAAACAGGGGCTTAGGCAGGGGGAGCTTATTTAGTGTTTGTATTTTTCCATAAATTCATGTTTCTCTGGAGACTCTGAGAACCTCTAGAAGCCCAAAGCAAAGCCAGGGATTCTGTGTACACAGCAGGAACGCAGCAGCGAGCCCCATTGCCCACAGGCTGGGTGCTGTGGAAGAAGCCGCCAAGCCCGGGTGTGTTGGCATCCTCGTCATGCGGAGGCAGGCAGGTGCAGAGGATGGCAGAGATATTCCCATGAGGCACCTGGACAGGATGGGCCCGGTGTTACCAGGTCCTGTAGCACGGAGCCTTGTCTTGATGCCATCAAGCTGAGAGGCCATGCAGTAATGCTGGTGGCCAAGCCACCAACCTCCCTACCCCAGTGTCGATGGCATGGGGCCCCGTGGGTGATGCAGAGAGGAGGGAGGACTTCTTTTTGCCAGGGTCATGAAGGAGAACACTCCTTGGCATCCTCCTCCTGCTGAGCTCCCTTGTTCCTCACCGTTTGCTCCAGCAGCCCCCCTGTACCCACAGAGAAAGGATTTTCTCTGAACAGGCCCGCTCCCCGGCAGCATCCACCACCCTGTCTGAGTCCTGGCAGTCAGAGGAGCGAGACAGATGACAGCAGGACCAAGGGGACAGCTGAGAGGCGAGTGATAAAACTGCAGATAGATTTATTTCAAGACGCAGCTGGAATTTTCTCTCATGCCTGTCCCTGTGCTTTGCGCCTGACGCTGCGGCATGTGGGGACAGATGTGAAATGCAGCTCTGTTTGAGCCTGGCTATAGCAAAATCTCCCTTGAACGGCCGTGGTTTAATTTGCATTTCTAGGGCTCTGGCAGAAACCTGGGTCCTGTGGTGCACTTGGCGGCGGATGCACTAAATGGCCGTGAGTTTCCGTATCGCTGCCCTGCCGGGGCAATCTGGGCGGTTGGCAGAGCTGGCAGCTCTCCTGGCGTTAGCACAGCAGTGCCAGCTGCAGGCAGGGGCTGGGGAACTGGGGGGTGGACCGTCTGGTGGGAATTTTTTAGTGGGGTTTGGTCTATTAATCCAAACCTCAGCTTGGCTTGATGTCTTTGGTGCTGCTGGTTGAGTAGACCGTGACAAAGGATTAAATGTCACTGTGCAGTCAAATGGGTTGTGGGTGCAGAAAAGAAGGGAGGGCAGAAGGAAAACAGAGGGGAGAGAGCAGCAGGGCTGGAGGTGATCCATGCAGACCCTGTCCTAAGAAACACAGTCACCAAGAGCATGAGGATGAACTGCTGCTAGAGAAAATAAAAGGAGGGAGCTGCAACCTGACAGCTGCTCTTTCAGACTCCTTGATAGAGTTGTGATGCTCATGCGTTGGGCTCACTGTGGCAGATGTGTGCAAGGTGCTGTTACTTTCGCACCAAAAGCTCTCTTGGTCCTCCTCCGATGCTGTCAAGCAGCCCCAGGCTCGCTGCTGCCGTGTGCTGCAGTAACAGCCTGCCTCTCAGCAGAGATGGGGCTCCTGGGGCTGGTGCCATCTGGACGCCTAGGAAGAGGCAGCCCTTGCTCCCCGAAACGTGTCAGCTCAGGGTGGGAAAAGCAAATCTTATTTCATGGAGGTACGAATAGCTTCATCGAAGCTGGAAGAAGGAGACTTTGCTTGGCGTCCGGAGCATCCCGAGGTACCCGGTGATGTGAGGTCTCAGCGGTGGAGGGAGCAGAGCGTGCCTTTGGAGAGAGCAGATGCTGGCGGGCAGCTTGCTCGCTCGCCGTACAGGCAGCGGTTGCCTGCCCGTTGCAGATTGAGCTCGCCTGGCACGGGGCTGGCTCCCTGCAGACTGGTTGTTTGCATGCCCGGTTGGCTGCCCGTGCCTCGTGCTGGCGGGTGTGATGCTCCCCGCGGTGAGGATGGCTGCAGACCTTTTGCTGAAATCTAAAAGTCTTTCCACAGATAAAGCGCGCCCAGCAAACGGCTCATGCTCTGTCACTTGGTTGAATCTGGGATGTCACAGCCAGAAAATGTGGCTTTTCTGTCCCAAGGAAGTTTGTGCAGCTTCCCCAGTCAACAAAAGAGGCTGCACGGCGATGGTTTTGCAGCTGCAGCTGAAAAAGATGACTCGAGATGCTCCATGAGGCTGCACCAGACGTGTGAGCTCACCCAGCGGGGGCTTCATGGAGCAGCAGGGCAAGGATGCTCTGTAAAAAGGGATTCTGGCATTTTCCAAGCTCTCCAGCAGCAGCCACGGCCATGAGTGTCTCCGCACAGCCTCTCCTGCAGGGACCCCGACTGCTCTTTGGCAGCGATCTTTTGGCGCTGAGTCAGGAAGAGGAGCTCCCCAGGCTGAATCATAGCTCGTGCCTGACACCCTGCTCATCCAGGCGTGGGTCCTACCGGCCTTTGGCCCCTTCAGCTGAACCGTTCAAGCGAACATGATGTCCGTGTTTTTTTTCAAATGGAACCTGCTTCTGCTTCCCTTCAGTCTGCTGCATTTCCAGGTGTCCCCATGTGTCTGCTAAGTGCTAGGACTGTCACAGATAGATGGCCCTGACTCGTGGCTCTCATCCCATGGGAGTACCAGCTGCTGTCTGGAGGACCAAGCAACTCGAGTTTCTGGTCGGCTCCCTGTGATGCCGCTGCTGTCTTCTGTGGGCATCATAAGCCGGCAGGGATGTGCGGAGCAGCTTGTCCTTGCCCTTTCTGCAGTGGTGCTCTATCACTCTGCAGGTATCTGTTGCTGTGTGTCTGCTTGGGCACTGATCTTGCAGACCGAGCCAAGGGTGGATGAATTTCTTCCTTTTTTTCAAACAAAGGCTATGCAGAGGCAGCTGTGAGGCCCTGCCAGCCGAAAGCATCTCTTGTTTTGCAGGAATGCGAAAGCCAGATGATTTCTCAATGTGCCCAGCGAAGATAATACCAGATAATCTTGTTTGCATTCTAATTTCCCAGCCTTGTTGGGAAAAGCTGATACACCACCGTTCTCCCCCTCCGTGGGCTGTGTGTGCCTGCAGACACGCTTGTTGGAAGGTAGCACCAGCAGTAGTTGGGCTTACCCCGGCTGCCGCTCTGTCTGCCGGGAGCGGCAGGCTCAAAGCGACATCGGGGGCTCCGGGGTGGCCGGGAGAGCGTTGGTGCTGTGATGGCGAAGGCTGGCCCACCGGCTGGAAGGCGCAGCAGGACACTTGGCTTCTTTCCTTCGTGTGGCTCGCAGAGGCTGGATACAAGTGGTGGCTGCCTCCTGCCCCCTCCCCGGAAAGGCTTTCCTCTGCTGAGCAAATGCCCGGCTCCGTCTGGTTGTTTTTCCCGGCTGGTGGAGCTGAGTCATTGCTGTTCTTCAAGGAGAACGTTCGTTTGCCCCCAGACGGTCTCTCTCCCTGTGTGGCAAAGCCTGTGTCCCTCTTGAGACTGCTCTAATTTTCTTCTTGTGAATCCGTGGGTTTCTTTAGCTGAGGAATTTGTTTGCCATTCATATATCCCTGTTCTGCAAAAATGGCCACTTATCCCTGGGGTGTACTGTTGGGAACCTTTGTCCGTGGATCAGCCCGGTGTGTGTGGAAGACCACTCCACACAGCTGAGCATGGCAATAAAACCCATCTTTGGTTCCCCATCAGAGAAGCAGGCACTCCTTGAGGCCTGAAGTCATCCCACAGGCTCCAAAAAGTTCAGGTTTTGTGCAGGGGAAGGACCTCTGCTTTCAGAGGAGCAGGGGTGCATCTGAAAGCAACGTTGGACAGTGACCCCGTCCTGGTATGAGGACACCTCTTGCAGAGTCACAGAATGGTAGGGGTTGGAAGGGACCTCTGTGGATCATCTAGTCCAACCCCCTCGACCCAGGCAGTTCAGCCTCGCTAGCGAGGTGCCAGCATCCCCAATCCCGATGCCATTGCCCTGACAATGATCTCAGGGTCTCTTTGTCGTTCCTCGAGACAACACACCATAGTCTGAGAAAGTCCTATCTATTTAATTCCTTGCTTGCATCCCCGTATCTACCTTACCAAATGCATGGGACCAGCATATCTCCACCCCTCTACCTAGTGAGAGGAATAGCTACTTCTTACCAGCTTGAGCCAGTACGACCTACTGGTGGTGGGCACTGGTGCAGGGTCCTGCAAGCCTGACCCTTCCCACTTTATTGTCCGTCTTGTCTGTCTGTCTTGCAACTCTTTTCTTACGCTGGAAAACTGTGGAAATAATCAAGTGTTTGCAAGAATTTTCTACAAAGCCTGATTAAAGTTGAATAGGAGAGAATCTAATTGATTTTATCTCCTCCCGAAGCCTAACGATTTGCCAGGAGAACAAGAAAATCCTGGATTCCGCGGGGTCAAGGAAACTTCTCTAATCTCCCTCGTCAAACAGCAGCGGCAGCTCTCACCGTGTCGATAACGCCGTCGGTGTCAGCGGAGTGGTACACGGGGTGAATTTCACCTGGCCAAGCACGTGAGAAGCGATGGGCAAGGCTCTCCTCAGTGGAGAGCTGGGCAGAGGTGGGCACCAACACCGGGGCAGAACAGCGAACAAGGCTGGTGAATCAGAGGCTGAGCATGGCTTGGCATCCATAAGGATGCAGGGAGGTTTCTCCCAGCAGCTACTGTGCTGCAGGGCGATGCCGCAGTGATGGGGTGGGATGTTGCATCTGCCAGATGGCCAGGCCTTGTGCTGCCCGTGCCCCTTGCAGGCAGCGGGAGGATGGCAGCTTTCTGCCTGGTACTTTCATCCTCTTTCTCAAGAAGGTGTCGTTTCTGTCTTTCATCCTCTCACTGTTTTACAGCCAGGCTCTCTTTTACCTCTGAGCTCTGGAGGGGGTTGGCTGGGGACATCCCCATAAGGAGTGCCGGGACCTGCCCGAAGACCCATTGCAGCAGATGACACCGGCTCCCGTGTCCGACTGGGATGGGCTGAGGGTCTTGTCAAGCACCTGCACTCAGTCCCATCCAGGAGAGTGGAGGCTGTGGAATGCCGCAGGTGGGTGAGACATCTCCTGCGATGCACAAGGACAAGCCCTTGCGTTTTCCTCCCTAACCTCCATCTTTGTCTCGTGTATTTTTCCAAGCAAATCTCTATGGAAACAGGTGCTGTTTGTGATAAAGCCTCTGTTTTTCACTTCGCTTTGCTGCTCTCGAGGAAGGGGGGGGCAGAGACCTATAAAGGGCAGATGACGTTTAGGCAGGGAGAGACGTTTCAGCTGCCTTGGCCCTTGACGCAGACGGGAGCAGCCTTAGCATCCCTCGGTCCTGCCCTCACTGATGGGAGACGGAGGCTGAGGTCAACCAGACCCCTTCTTGGCTCCCTCAATTTTGGTGAGGACTCGATGTCTGGCTTACGCAGCCCTTCTTCCTGTCCCAGTTGGATGGAAGGCAGCACTGTGGTGCTGGATGGGGGGTAAATCATTCTTGCCCATAGTTAACAACACAGATTTTCAGGTTTCCCCAGGGAGCTACAAGCCCTTGCTCTCTTGAAGGTCACCCAGTGCTAGTCCTGTCTCGGCGTCCTGACAGCACCGACTGTGACACTGCTACGGGGTCCACGTGAGCCACCTCTGCGCTAGCTGCAGCGCGGGGGGAGCAGGAGGTGCTGGCTCTGATGCGAAGGGGCCGGAAACCACCACCAGACAGAAGGATGCTCAAGCCCCCACCTTCGTGGGACGCTGGAACTCCGTCATCTCGCAGAGCTTCCTGCCCGCAGCCTGTTCCCCGGCTGGTGAGCTTTCTAACTTGTTTGTTTATTTTGAGGAGGGAGGGGGGGTGTTTTAGGAGCTGAGAGAGGAATATTTTAAAGGAAGTATTCAGTGCCAGATTGGCATCCTCTGCACCAGACAAAGCAGCGCACCAAAGTGTGCTCAGAGCTGCAGGAGGGAGCCGTGTTTGTCAGCTCCTTCTGCTGCGAGTTGTCCTCAGTTTTCGGCACCCCTCGGCCTTTCCAGGGGCTGCGCTGGCTGTGGGGGGTATTAAATCCAAAGCAACCTTCAGTAGGCTACTACTCAGACACTGGGGTTTTTTAGGACACTCTCAGCTGTTTCTGTTTTCCACCCAGACAGAGTGACCTGGGTCCTGAATCAGAAGTAATTGGTCTTTGACACAAAGATGAGTCCCTGGTGGCACCTGGCCCTCTGGGTCTGGAAGGAGGGTCTTCCAGCCTGACCAGGAGCTGGCGTCCTCTCACCACTGAGAGCTGGTTCTGCTGCCTGTCACGTTGGCCAGAGGCTCCTTGGCCCACAGAGGATGGAAGGATGTGTTGCAAGAGGTCTCTCTCCCCTTCCCTGCTTTTCTTTAAGTAATTCTTTATGTTCAGCCCAAATCAGCCACGTGTAGCCACCCTGCAGGTAGGGCTTGCTCCAGATGGAACCAGTCTCACCCGTTCCCCTACTCGCTCTGCCAAGAGGCACAGTCCAGGGGCTGCTCTGCTGGAGCTGTCAAGGATGATGTTTGGAGATCACCAGCTCCAGAGCCCTCCAACGGCACGGAGCATGGAAAAATCTGCCTTCCCGCGGCTGTTTCTGGGAGAATTATATTTGCTTTAAGAGCAGGGATTCAGACTGTAATGCTAATGGAGCTTCTTTCCAAAAGGAGTCAATATTACAGAGCCTTTGTGGTTCTGCTAGAATTACAATACGTGACTACTGGGGTTGAAACACTGTTTAATTACCTAGTCATTTGTTGTAATGCTCCCAATTAGCTTGTGAAAGCATAGCAAATGCATTACTTCACACCTGTTTTTAATGTCTTATACAAGGTTATTCATAGATAGTAGAAGATAAACAGTGTTGCATGCCATATTAGGGTGGTATAGCACTTTCCTGCTTCCTTGGGTGTCCTTTCTTACCGTGGGGAAGGCAGGAATTCATACGTGAGATGAGGTAAGCACCTTGATGTGATTCATTTCACATCCAAGCTGATCACATCACCTTGGATGTGACTCAGTGAAGCATGGCTTTCACGGTAGGCATGGGAGCCTCTCAAACCCCATGGCAATGCTAGCAAGGAGAGAAGGTTCAGCCTGCTGGGGAAACCAGTCAAAAGGAGGTCCTGCAACATTGTCCACCTTTCCAAGCCTTGTTGAGCTCAGTTATCCTGGCCTCTTGGTGTCAGGGAGCAGAGGAAGGGGTTTTGTGCCCAGGGAGAGGGGCCAGCCTTCACCCAGCCCCGCTTCTCCGCGCTGCCTGATTTTATGCCCACAAGAACGCGTTTGTTGAGGCAATGTTTGCCCATACAAGTGCCTGTTTGCCCACACAACACATTTGTACATCTGGCTTGGCAGATTGGTGCACATGCAAAAATGGGCAAGAAAACACTGAGGCCTGGATGGCAAATTAGGTCTGGTTTTCGTTTCTTTTGGTTTTTTTTCTTTGTGAAGGTGCTGCTCAGTTACCTGGTTACAGCTGCGTTGAAACGTGCCCTTCAGGAGAGCTTTGGCTGACAAATATTGCACTCCACCTGCCTAAATTTTGTCTCCATGTTTGGTGCACTGTCACCTAAAAATATTTGTTAGCTTTTTACCCATAAAACTTTCTAATGACTCTTTCCTGAACTTGGTGTCTCAAGGCATATCCCTCCTGTGAGCCCTTTAGTCCCTTCCTGGTGCTACCCCAAAGCAAACTTGTCTGCCAGCAGAAGACATACACCCTGAGCAAGGAAGGACACTAACTGAGGTCCCAGACCCAACCCCAGCACTTCATGTGATGATGCCCCAGGGGACTGTGATTTAAAGCAAGATGTGCTGCCCAGGGCAGGCTTAACCTGCCCATGCAGATGCCAGGAGGTAGCCTTAAGCTGCCAATAAATCAGTCCTGTGCCTGGACCCGAGGTCATAGATAAGAAAGACAGGCTACAACGGAGCATCTTCTCCAGCATCACCCAGTGCCAATGGCTGCTGCTGTTTCCAGCAACAGAGACCTGGCAGGATGCTGGCTGAAAGGTGTTTCTGGACATGGCTTTCTTGACTCACTCCACCTCCCATTTCACCCTCTTTTAAGCAGAGGTCTGTGGGAGACTGTCTGCCATGGCTGAGAGACAATACATGGATATCTAGGTGCAGCTCCCGGTCCAATTTCGCTGCTCAGCAAAGACACGCTCGAGAGATTATCCCAGCTCGGGTGATGGTTTTTAACCACAATGGCCATGAAATTCTACATTATTTATCTCCAAGCTGCTTAGTGATAAAGTGGGTGGAGAAGGAAGCTGCATTTCCTGCTCAAAGAGTGTGTGGGAATACCTTTTCAAATGTTAATTTCTCATGTTTTTCAAAAAGCTACCCAAAGGCACTGGTCCGAGTAAACGCTAAGAAGCCTGTGCATATTCAAAGAAACCAGGTTTTAAAAAGTCTGCAAAGATATTTGGGGCGAGGCGGGGAGATAAGCAGGAGCTCCAGGAAAAAAAACCAATACGCCACCATTTCCCCCACTTCAAAGTTAAAATTAGATGTGCGCATTTCCCTCTTCTCTGATGCACCTCCCTCCAGGGAAATAGGTGATGAACGCGAGATCCTGGAGGGAGCAGGATCAGCCAAGGGGTTCCCCTCCAGCAATGCTAATGAACGTCCCTCTCCCAGCTCCTCGCCCCATGGGCACCCCATCACCAAACCCTAGCCCACCGGTAAACAGTAAAAGCAGCAGGCAGGGCTGAGGGGGGCTGGCTTTGGGCAAGTGCCCAACAGATACAAAAACCCACACGTCTGCACTTCTGTTTTGCATCCAAGGCAATCTGGTTCCCCAATATTTAACTGTCCCACTGTAAAATTCATCAGTTTCCAGGACTTTATTATTGATAAAAATCCTTTCTACCAGGGCCGCCCAGGCAATATGTGGCTAATTGGCTGTTGTTAATACACATCCTAGGGTTTTCTGTTGTAGCTTTTGCTTTAAAAACAAAAAAAAAAGTCATGTGTGATTTTTTTAATGCAGATTTGGAAGAAAAGAAAAAATCTCTTGGGTCTGTACCCACCACAAGATTTAAAGTGCAGAATCTGTGTCTGTTATTGACTAAGAAATGCATGCTGACTGCCAAATTTCAGCTTGAAAGCAGCCAGAAGCTATCTGGGGAAAAAAAAATGTTTTGCAAATACCTTTTGTAATTGCAAAAATATAAAAAATAAAAAAGGGAAAAAAAAGAAAGAAAAAAAGAAGAAAAAAATCATGCCAGAAAGAATTCACCAGTTATTAGCCCTTGAAAAATACGGGATCTTGTATAACTTGGAGCCCAGAAATGACATCTAAGCTGAACAAACTCTAGAAAACATGAATTTATAGTTTGTATCTTATTCCTCATAGCCAAGCAGTTTTATAACCAACATCTCTTCATCCCACGTCCTCAAGCAAGAACAGAAAATGCCTCCAGCCTGGCAGTAAACGCAGTGAGGTGATATGGATCCTGCTGTCCCTAAGTACAAATTCCCTCATTTGTAAGGATTTGGTTAACTGTTGTTTCGGCCAGCCCTGGAACGATAATGTCCTTTCTTGGTCTGGAATTTGTCGCCATTGGACATGCAGCTCCCAAGAGAATCATCTGATGGTCTTTGCTTCCCTGTTTTTTTTTTGGCCAAGAAGTGCTGGGAAGAGATGAGGATGTTCAGTGAAACCTCTCCCTGCTTTCTCCTGCACAGTAATGAGACGTGAGAAGAGGTTTTGCCACTGAAGAACAAGAAATCTGCAGCAATTGGAAAGAGGATGGAGATATCTCAGCTGGACAGTGACCCTGAGCTGTGCTGCAGGTGTGCTTACAGCTAGGTGAGCATCCCTTTGCAGCTCGGTGAGCGGGTGTCTGCGTCGGGCAACGTGGTTCAGGAACAGCATGGCCCCACCGTGGTCAAATGACCGTGTCCATCTGCAACAGCTCCTGAATTTGGAGTCAGTAAAGGTAAGGCGCTTGGGGTTCAGCAGGGACACCTCTTCCCCATCACATCACCCCGAGTGCGGGGCCGCACGTCTGATGCTGGTGTGCTTCCTTTCATCCTCGCTCTCCTTGAGAGCCCGTCCTGACTGTGTCCTGATATGCGATCCCCACCCTGCTATCAAGCCACTTAGTGCACAAAAAACCCAAGTCTTCGTGATGCACAAAGCAAAGGAAATCATGGGGAAAAGCTCTTCAAAACACACATTTTTTACAGATCAAGAATTTCACGACCTAGTGGAAAGCACAAACAGTACTGGACCAGGCATTCGTAACATTTGGTTCTTGGTTTGTATAGCTGCTGCAGCTAATATCCCCAAATAAATACTTCCGTGACTAATCCCTTGGAAAGAAAAACACAAAGAAAGAGACTGTCACACGAAACAAGATGATTTTGACGTTTGTTTTGTATTTATAAACATAAATTCTGCCTCTTGGGCTGTGTAATATGCTTCATCTAAAGCCTGGTTAGTCTCTCGCTAGGTAAATATGTATTTGCTTTCTGTCCTCATCCCATCCCTCTATCCTTGCCCAAAAGCCAACCAAGAAGTTGTTATCCTCCTGTCTATAGTCAGGCAAACCTCTGCATGTTTTGCTGAGGATCTAGACGTACAAATTCTTAGATTCTCGAAATAATTGCAATTTCAGTCAATGTGATTAAACTATGGAAAATTTCTCATTGGGATTTTTTTTTTTTTTGCATAACAGCACCAATAAAACTCCATAAAGAAAAAACCAAAGCCTGTTGGCGTCATCAGAACCTAAAAATAACAGGAGGATGACTGTCGGTACCAGAACGATACCAAACAAAATCTATTATTGAATTAGATTCTTTACAATTGTTGTTCTTAGGAATATATTTCCCTTTTCCCCTCAGGATTTGCTTGGAGCCAAAGTATTCTGCCTGCCAGTGCCATTCCAGCACTCAAATTAACAAGAAGTGATGCCTCTTACAGTAAAACCCAATATCTATTAAAATATTGATGAAGGCGAATAAGCTAAGGAGATTGCGGTGTCTGGTTTCTAGCTGGCATTCGGGGGATAACTTTGAAGTGAGGGGAGACCCTCACAGCCTCATCCCGCTGCCATGGCCAGGACGAGCCTTCCATTCCTGGGGGATAGACCTGATGTCCCAGGAGAAGCCTGACTCCAGGTACTGATGTGTAGCTCAAGGTGTGGCTGGGGCACCCGACATTTTCCTCCCTGCTTTTCTTCCGCTGCCAGATCAGAAATATCTGTTTTTTTCTTTGGTGTAGGTTCAGAGGCCCTGCTTGCTGGGGTTTGCTGCCCATTCGTTTAAAGGGTTTCATCTTTTATTTATTTCCCCATATTTCATTCTAATTAAGCACCTATCAGTCTCCTTTAATTGTAGCTGAACCTCTTGGTGACCTTGGGACTTTCTGCTATGATGGATCAGGGAGTTGATCCAACAGGTCAGCTTCTATAGGTTAATCTACACCTCTTTCCTGCTCTAGTGTCTTGGCATTATTTTAAGGGTCTCCTGAAATCACCTCTCACCTTTTCTGAGTATTTCTTGCTCGTTGGCATTGCTGTCCCACCGTTACCATTATCTTGACCAGCAAAAATGAGCTGATTGCTGACACTGCGTTGAAGCCCTCTTGAAATGCAGGCTGCGCTTTCATTAGCTTAGCGGCGTGTACTTGATCTGCAGTACCACCCTGAATTTATCTAACCACGTCATCTTCATCTGTAAGGATTCCCTGACCACTGTATTAATGCTGCTGGCATCCTTCTTCCCTCTGCCCCAGCTGCTGATTTTCTTAGGGCACAGCATTTCAGGCCCTCCATCAGGCTGGATCTCACCTTTTGCATCTCTGCTGTCACAAGTGAACTCGGTCCTGCAGGTGTGGTGATGCTGAACAAGCCCACCATGAGGGTTGGAGGAGTTCTGCCTTCAACCCAGGATCAGAAAAAAACATCCACCTTGCACAGCATCCTCTCTTGAACTTTCCTACTCTGATGGGAGGTGCATGAGGTGACCAAAAGCTGGTGCAGCCCAGGAATGCAGCCAGGATCATCCCACTGCCAGCGTTAGCACTGCTGACCTGCTTTACTCCACATGTAGCAGCCAGCGAGCATGTCGGATGCGATGCCTTCAGCTCTGCCATCCAGGCGCGTGTTAAATGACACAATCCAGGCTGGAAGGAGCCATGTGTTTTCTTCTGCATGCAGCCACCGCTGTGCTTCCAAACACATCTCTCCTCTTTCTTTTTTGTACAGTAACTTTGCACACACAAATGTCAAACAGCAGCTGTTTGGCCAGCACTTTGAAAAGCAGCTACTGATTTTAGCTGCCTTTAGTTTTGAGGCGAGGATTTCCATTCCACACAGTTAAAAGGCTTCCTTTTCTTCTCCAGTAGTTGTGGATATTTTTACCTATTTCCTTTGTAAACGTGAACCGTGGAAACAGTCAGACCTTATCAGGCATGAGCGTCTTTGAGGTTTCCCCTTGTAGAAAGAAAATGTCACGGTGTCTGTCAGAGCCAAGTTAATCAGGACTTCTACTTCAATTAAGCATGAGCAAACCTATAATGTGTCAGAGCCCGCGCTAAGTAAACAATGTGCTGGATAAATTTGGAGGTCACTTCAATGCTCGGTTTGAAAACTTCAGCAGGAAGCTGTGCTGAGAAGGGTTTCCTGAAAAGTCTTTTGCTCCTGCCTGAGCCATGCCATCCCTGGAGCCTTTGCCAGTTGTTTGGCCCCTCTTGTCTCTGGATGGAGCCTGAATTGAAAAGGACATGTATATTGTTTGGAAGAAAGGACTGAAGCCAGAGCAAGGCTTTGAACCCTCCAACATGGCAAAAGGAAGCCTGAAAAATGCAGCTGAAGGAATTGAGTTGTAGGGCACAGATTTCATGCGCTGTAGCTGAAAGGTGATTTGTTAATAGATTGGTTTTTCACCGTGAGCCTGGAACAGAGCTCTAAGCTTGCATTGCATGGCTGCTACTTTTCCAGTAATTGGTTAAGAGCAGAAGGGAATCAAATTCAACAGATATCTCCTCTGGATCAAGCTAGGAGCACTCGGTGAATGAGGTGCTATTCACTGGTGGAAAAGCTACAGGACGAGTCCTAGCTTAGGTTATTTATGGCACAGGAATAAAACCCAATTTCTTTACCTGTGCTAGAAAGTGTTAAAACAGAAATCTTAACAGCAGAGATGGAATTGCTGCATCAAGTTCGCTGTGGACAGCCACACTGGTGCTCTCCTGTGAAGAACGAGTAGAAGAAGGCATAAGCCTACTTCCCAAGGTCAGGATAAAAGTATCCCACCCTAGAGCACCTTCAAAGGGTTTTGATTATAGCCCAAAGTATGAAGGAGATCTTGACAGTGTCATTTGCCCCTTGACCAGAATCAGCATCAGGACAAAGTGCTCCAGAGATCAGCTTCGTGTTTGTCACCCTCCCACAGAGGCAGGGCAGTGACCGTGCAGTGTGCAGGGTTTGCCTGTAAATCCCATTCATCACACACCAAGTTGTCTTCTGTCTAATCCTCTTGTCTTCCACGCGTGGCTAAATGATTTCATCGCAGCAAGGTGGTTGTCCCTGATAACATGATAGGAGGCGATTGCCTGACTGGCTTACGTCAAACCACAGAAAAATGAATTTTAAAGAAGTGTCGCTACTAATTGTTCCACTTCTCATAAAATTCATCTCGGTAATTCGTCCTTCGCAAATAGCTTCTTTTTGGTGGGGTTGATTTCAACCCAAGCCTAGGCTGCTCTGAGGGTGCATTGCCTGCCCTCTGCCACTGCTCTGTGGGGACTGGCCCAGGTCTGCTGCCAAGGGTGGGAATGGAAGCGGGGGAGATCTGATAACAGACTGCACGTTTGTAAAAATCAAGCTTGCCATGCATGCTTTGGGTGGGAGAAGAAGTAGTAGGCTTAAACAATAGCAAAGCAGATGCAGTTTGAACATGACAGAGAAGGGAAAGAAAACATGGTCATGATAGGTACGGGGTAAACGCTAGAGCAGATCGTGGGAGAGATTAGAGAAGCTGCATCTGAAAGGTTTGTGTGCAGAGCCTGTTAAAATTCCCTTGCTGGAGCAGATTTTGGTGTAGATGACCATGCCCCTGCATTAGCGAGGTGAACTACCAGACCTCTGCAGTTCGCTTCAGCCCTGGTTTTTCATGTTTTTTTGTGGTATTGCTGCTGGAGATCAGCAAGAATAAAAGGGAAAGCCTGTCTTCCCATATAAAACTAGAAGTAAATGCATAACACAGCTTAATTGAAATTACTGACTTCCCCAGATAAGCTGGATGTAACTAGATCAACAGTGATCTGGTTAATATAGAAACATTACTTGCAATAACCAATGCTCACAGAGCACTGAGGATGGAGCGGCAAGACACCAATAACAAATCTCTGTGGGGAAAGACGACTGCACAGATTTCCAGCTGACCCAGTAAGGACAACTTGAGCAAAGCCAACATCCAACAGCTCAGCCTGGGGACAGGAAAAGGAGGTGATGAGGAACTGGCTTTAATAGCACTGTCCCTGGGGTTTTCGGCCTTTGAGTCTCTTGAGCAGTTCACTGTTGTTCTGGACCTCAGCAGAAGGTGCAGGCTCAGTATGATCTCTAAAGCTGTAGAAGGAATGAAGCAATTTAAGAATATAATTGAAAATACAACAAATCCATCGAGCTAAGCTGAGTGCTTTGTCCTTGAGTTCATCTGGAAACCCATAACGTTTGAGGGACACACTGAAGGAAAAGAGGACTATTAAAGAGCATCTGGAGAGATGGGCTTCAGATGCCCTTTTCCTTATTTATGCTTATTAGAGACAAAATTGAAGTGCGGCGTGATTAAATTATGCGTATAAAGAAGAGCTTCCACAAACAAAAAAACATAAGCAATGTGGGAAGGAACAGAACTGCAAAGAGAACGAGAGGAGCGAAACCAAACAGGATGCCAAACTGCAAAAGACATTTCAACAGCACCTAATTAAAACTGTTCACATTTGCAACAGACAGAAGGTAAAGACATTCACTAGGAAACAGAATAAAGGGGGGAAAACACTGAAAGGAGTGATTTAGTCAATCACAGGAGATTCTGGAAAAATAGCGAGCTTGAGCAAAGGGCAATTGCAGCAAGCGAAATGCGTTTAGAGCTGGGGGGTGATTTCCATTTGTCTTACAGCAGAACTGACTCCAGCTGGTAATAATGAAAAATATACCGTGCAGCAGTCCCTGCCTACAGTGCCTGCAACCTATGGGGAGCTGGCGCTACTGACGTTCTGTGTTTATCTCCATGCAGCGATTTGAGTAAGATCACATAGCAACCAGTCCAGGACTGAAGAAATCAACCCAGTTCTCCCAGGTCCCACTCCAATAACTTAATCACAAGATTATCTCCCAGCTTCTTTTGTTAATTAATGACTTTTCACCTTTTGGCTTCAGAAGCCATAGACACAGCGGTAATGGTGAGGCTGAAAATCCAGCATGATATCTTTATTAACGGAATGCACCGATAACACTTTTTCTCTTGCAACACCCTTCAAAACCTGATGTGTTCACCACTGGGTTCATCTGGTTTCAGATGTGTAGCAGAGCAGCACCAGCTTAAAAGTGGAATAATCATGACAAATGAGTCCTTAGCCATCTGTCAGAGAGACCAAATCAAATTGTCACTTGTGCGAAATACCACCGAAGATGAAAAAACAAGAAGAAACTACACTATACTTTGCCTGTCTCTGTCTAAGCAAAATCATTTTAATGATGGGTGAATGTGGAATGAAAAGTAGTGAATAACATTTGAGAGGGAAAAGACTGTCGTGTAGCATGTCTGAGAGTGAAAAGCGGAAGATAATTTTCCTTCTTGTGGCAGAGCCTTCGCTTTCAGAAAGAGCTGGCGAGGTGAAAACGGAGCTTTCTTGCTAGAGTGAGGCTGATTTATGTGTACACAAGAAATCTCACTGTTCGGAGATAAGACACCGAAGTGCTTCGTTAATGATGAACGGTGAAGCGGCAGTCAGAGCTGTAGGAAAGGGCTCTTCATTAAGTAAATCAGGAGCTGCCAGAGGCCATTGGTAACCCACCAGTCTAGATGCTGCCTGAGATCCAGCCATCCTCTCCTCGTCCACCCATGATGCTACATGGAGATGCCATAAATCACTTGTACAGTCCATGAAGAACTACCGTCAGACCGAAGGTGCGTGTTAAACAATCCCATGCTGGGGAGGGGGGTGGACAGGGGGATGTTTGGTTTTCCCTTCTGCCTGGATAGGTCTGAGATAATGAGCCCTGTGCTGGTGGATGGCAGGCAGCAGGGATGTCTTAGCCCTCCTAACCCCCAGAGCAGGGGCTGGAAGTCCTGCTAAGGCCAGTCCAGGTTACTCTCTCGCCTTCAGTGTGTTTGTGGTTCGGTTGTGAGGACCAAGGCCAGGCAGCAGCGCTGTTCCCAGCCCTGACACTGAGGAATGAGCAGTGCCACAGAGAGACAAGTGGCCCAGGCAGGTGGCTGCAGTCATTGTCCCCTCAATAAACATTATTTTTACAGGGGCAATAGGAGAGGGAAGAGCAGAATCTCTCCCGGACCGCCTCCTTCTCGGGGAAGTGACTGATGAGCCTGGCAGTCTCTGAACACATATTTCGGATGCAGAGAGTTCACTTGTCAACTTGGAGGAGCCCCGAGAGGAAATTTCCAAAGCAGATCTGTCGGAGATAATGACACCGCACAAGGAAGTCGTCCTTAGGAGGAACAACTTCAGAAGATGTGGTGTGTTTGAGAATATGATGCTTCTGTGTGTTCGTGTTGATGAGTTAAAATTCAGGCAACCGTGGCTGAATTTTTAATCTGTGAGCTGTAACACATGAAGCACAAGGAGGCAGTGATTCATTTTTTCACCTTCCCTGATGCTTCCTTGGCCAGTCAGTCCCTGGGTTTTTTTCCGGATCAGAAACCCCTCTTTAGGCCTGAGATAACTCGCTTTGTTCTGCCTTGTCCAGATTACAAACCAGGGAATTTTTGTACATCTGGATGTTTGTGTAATTGCCTAACACTGTGAAACCCCATCTCAGCTGAAACCTCTTAGCTCCACTGTTAGATAAAAAGCAATTAACAGTAACCATAACCAGAAACACTTTTAGCATGAGGGCAGGCAGCAAATGGCAAATAAATACATCAACAAATCTGTTTTTGCCTTGTACTTGGCTGTTTGCAGTCAATGGGTCATTAATTTTTATACGGATACCGTGTACTTATAACCCATTTGGGAATCTTGAAGTTATTACCTGTGACAGTGGCTTTGATTATGTTGGCTGCTCTCTGCTGCCGGTGATCCTTCAGTTCAAAAGTCACCCAAAAGGATACAGCAGCCAGAATCATACCCCAACGCGGTCCTGGGGACCCAAAGGCACCCAGGCTGTGCCCTGATGGCTCCTCACACTTGCTGAGTCTCTCAGCTATGTTTTCTTGAAGCGGGTCTGGGTTTGTAAAGCCATTTCCCCTCTGAAAGCTCATCAGCATGCACGCTTCATAGGTGTTGTTCAGCTAGCTCTTCTAAGTGGCAGTATTTTCTCCTGTCAAATATGAAAGTGGCTCAGGCCAGAAATTCTGTGCTGAGCTAGCTACTCTGTGGTTTTCGCTAATTACCTCTAGGACACATAACCAATAGATTCTTCAGCTGAACAAGAATAACTATTTTAACCTCTTTTTCCAGGTGTTTACCGATAGTCTTACATTTTCTGATTCATTAGCTCACGTTTCCGTTCTCTGGGAAAAAAAAATGTAGGACAACTTACATTTTACTTGCCAAGTTGATCGTTTTGGAGAAAGCAAGGTTTACTTTCTGTGCAAAGTCACAGAGGCACTTGTACAGTATCTGTGTGCAAAACGATGTGAATAAAGTCAGCTGGATTCGTGCAAGCGATGTTTTTTAATCTGAATAACTGCAGCATTTCAAAAAAGCAAATACAGAGATGTCAGGAATGAGATTGCCTGTTACCGCACTCTGCACTGGAGCAGTGCTTCGGTTATCAGTTATTTTTAAGCTCTCTCCCCCGGTTTGTTTGGCATTAGCCTGTGTCTCCAGATAATCTACCAGCGATTACCTGGTTGGTTTTATTACATTCTGTTCCCTTCTGCACTCACTCAGGACTTCATTTGCTCCCATCTTGCAGACAGTCTTAAATGTTAAGCTTGTTTTCCTACCAAATGGAGAATCGACGCCTCTATTTCAGGTAAGCGTTTTGTGCTGTCTCCCCGGTGTAAGAAGATGATCCCACGTTTCTTAGACTTCAGGTCAGGGAGGCTGCTAAATGCAAATCACACCAGACATTTTGTGCCTCATAGGTTTAGAGGGCTTTTGCTGGGATATTTGTGTGTTTAATATTAAAGTCGAGTGCCCTCGTGCAGTCAGTAGCTGTGGGCAGTGCGAAGGGATTTTGCTGGAGCAGTTCAGCCTGGAAAGCTATGACGCTGCCACAAACCTTGCCAGTACCACCACGGCCACCTCGCACACGTAAGACAGCACAGATTCAGCTCTCCATCAGAGAAAGGCTCTTCTGGAGCGTTTGCAGGACTGAAGGCAAAGCTTTTCTGCTGCCCGCAGTGTGCCCAGTCCCACGCAACCATTTTCACTCCAAGTTTCTCTTTAACAGGAGATGACAGACTGCAGAGGCTAAAAAATGGCCAGGCTGGGCTCAATAGCTGCCTGTTGGCAAGGGATATTTATGTCTTGACTCTTCTTGAGGATTATATCCAAGACAACTAAAAAGGAGCCAAATGAAAAGGCATTCATACAAACACACAAAGACGGGCACCTTGCTCATCCCAGTAGCAACCAAAACGTTCAGAACAGAGGGACTCTCTCCCTTGAACGGTCCCCGGTGTGGTCCCACGAGCGGGTGTGCAGATCCCAGCCCAGATGCCAGAGGGATCTGTTCTGGTGGCAAGCGGCTGTCTCCACTGATGGAGCTGCGGCCCAATAATTCCTACGGCAAGATTTTGCACACACAGGAGAGAAGGGGAAGCAGGTGTTACTACAGTTTTTCTTTTTTTTTCCCTTTGCTTCTCTTAAGGGTAAGTCTCTGCTGTACAAGTTTCCCGACAGCTGAACGCGAGCAGACTGCCTGTCTTAGCTCCATTTGCCCCCTTCTGTGCAAACGCTTCAGTCACTTCCCTGCAAATTTAATGTTTTTCCAACTGCTGACACACTCGTCTTCCCAACTCTGCAATTACGAACCGGTGCGCTGATGTTTTCAGTAAAACGCTTTGTTTTAAAATGTGCAACGTCCAAATTTACCAGAAAAGAAAAAAAAAAGAGACAGCTCCTTCCTCAAATTCTCTCTGCGGCTAATTATAGAAATCTCAGCTCTCCAGCAGAAGCGTCAGTCAACAGAGGGTTCTGCTCTTTTTAAAGGCTGAAGCTTTGGAAAAATGCACCGAGGATGGTGCATACAGCTGGGAGACGTGGCAGGTACGTGCCGGAGGTGAACGCTGAGAGTTTGGTAATGCAAACAGATTTTGGGATCTGCCAGTCCCCTTCTTCCCCCAACACCTAGAACACTGCATTGTTGGTTGGTCTTCAATTTTAAATCATCTAGCAGTATGCTGTCAAGACACAGAAGCTGTTTTCATAGAATTGGCACCAGAAGCGGGCTTGTTTTTTTTTTTTTTTTTCCCCAGCTCAACAAATATTCTGGGTTTGCTCTGAAATTGTTCTGGGGGGAGTTCCTGGATTATACATCACGGTTGCTCCTGCAATGAAAGCACAGCTCCACTGTCAGAGTTTCAGCCTGATGATGTTTCTGGCTGTTGGGATGAAACCCCAGACTCTGTCCTCATTGCAAGGGAGGGTTACAATCTGCTTGCAAATTCATTCCAGCACTGATTTTTTTATTAGGGAATCTTATTTACATATACTGCATTGTCTTCTCGCACAAGAAAGCTGGAGGCTTTTTTTTTTTTCTTCTAATGCATTTTAGAGGTGATCTGAAATTTTCTAATGGCTCTCAGGTATGTATAATTCAGACCGTTCCACACCTGTGTTTTCTGAAATAACGCTGGAAAATTATTTGGGCTCCCGCATTTTTTGGCCAGTCATTACTCTCCGTTTTCCCAGGCTGACCTATAAATGTCCATATGCTGCAGGATATTTGCAGTAGGTGTAGGCTCCTTTGGAGACGGTCTTGTGTGGGAGACAATATGACAGCTCATCTGCATAGCACAGGCATCATACCCCCGACTCGATTTAGCAGAGAGTCCTGGATCTGGAGGCTTCTCCCGGATAGCCTGGATATTCAGGGATATATACACACGCAGTGCACTCACGCTCTTTCGTGCAGTCGTTTCTCCGTTAGCCGTGGGCAGCTCGGCTGGTTTGAGAATAAATCACGGGGCGAAACAGGCATGCCGGACCCCAGTCTGGGGACGCGGCCTCTGCCGTTGGAGCTCCACGCTGTATCCAGACATCCCGCGTTGTTGAAAAATGTGTCTTGAAGCACAGCCGGAAGATTTTACTTGAAAAACTTTGCGTTGACCGTGTGTAACAGCAGTGGTGAAGGCAGTTTTGGGCTCCCCACTTCAAGAAAGATGGGGAACTACTGGAGAGAGCTCAGCGGAGGGCTACGAGGATGATGAGGGGACTGGAGCATCTCTCCTGCGAGGAAAAGCTGAGGGAGCAGGGCTTGTTCAGCCTGGAGAAGAGAAGGCTGAGAGGGGACCTCATAAATGCTTACAAATATCTGCAGGGTGGGTGTCAGGAGGATGGGGCCAGACTCTTTTCAGTGGTGCCCAGCGACAGGACAAGGGGCAACGGGCACAAACTGAAGCAGAGGAAGTTCCAGCTGAACATGAGGGAGAACTTCTTCCCTCTGAGGGTGACGGAGCCTTGGCACAGGCTGCCCAGGCAGGTTGTGGATTCTCCTTCTCTGGAGATATTCCAGACCCGCCTGGACAAGGTCCTGTACAGCCTGCTCTGGGTGACCCTGCTTCGGCAGGGGGGGTGGACTGGGTG
>Ga0065711_1003316_pt1 | contig 28625 bp, 14 predicted proteins | sample Hoacrofraction12_FD_59098 | JGI IMG/M metagenome (GOLD analysis project Ga0065711, IMG submission 59098) | Hoatzin crop microbial communities from Cojedes, Venezuela - Epithelial fraction 12 v2 (version 2) | ecosystem: Host-associated > Birds > Digestive system > Esophagus > Crop | place... | reverse complement strand
CTGGACAAGATCCTGTGCAGCCTGCTGTAGGTGACCCTGCTTCGGCAGGAGGGTTGGACTAGATGACCCACAGAGGTCCCTTCCAACCCCTACTATTCTGTGATTCTGTGATTCTGTGATCTCAGATGACTCTTTCCATCTAAACCTCAGGCATGTCTTATAGGTGCGCTTTGTCTCATTTAACTTTAAGGGTAGGAGTCAGTGTCAGATGCAAACCTCTAAACTTTGGAGTCTGTGGGACATGGGTCTCCGTATGATCTGGGTGTCCATTCTCTTGCCAAATCCAACAGAAACCTAAAACCACTAAAAAACCCTGTATCTCACCCCACAGTAGATTGCAGCATTATTTGAGCTCCAGGTTTCAATGACCTTGGTGATGAGATCTTCATGAACACACATGCAGGCCTGTCTGTATATCCATCCTTTACAGCATCACAAATGCCGTTGAATGTCTTTGTTTACACAGCTAAATTCCTCTCCCTTTCTTGGGTATTTTTAATGTAGAAGTCTGCACCTGAGCTACGTGTCCTGGTTCCCTTTGCAGATGGTTGAGATTGAATCAATATCATCAGTGGAGTTTAAGCTGTCATTCAAACGAGGAAAAGTGGATGTCATCTCTGGAAGAGATGAACCACACTGAATTTCATTGTCCACACTGACTGTTTCTTATTATAAAGAGAGCTGAGGATGACATGTTCAGAGACAGATTCTGCATTGTAAGCATTGGATACTATCCCTAGATATTTGTCTAGACTGCTTCCGCAAAAACCGACAAGATTGGCACCTACATCTCCGTCTTGGATGCCTCACACCATGAGGACACCCATCCTCTTTCTACTGGTTGCAGGTGGGGTGTAGACAGTCTGCTTTTGCACATCTTACATAGCCAGTCTGTTAATTTGCTTCAGACCATGGGATACCACCATCACCAGAGTCAATCAGAGCTGGTCATCTACAAAAACCGGCCTTCTACCAATGGCTCCTGCAGGTATGTGAGGAACCCTGGAAATGCTGTGTGTGGGTTGAGAGTACCTGTCTGTGAAGCTAGATTTTATCTGCTTTGTATAGTTATGTTCAGGTACATTAAAGTCCAACACTTCCTGCAACCTGCAGAGGTCAATGAAGGTATAGAGATGGGCATGACACAGCTGGATCTTCTGTTGTGTATGTCAGCACCCTTCCACCAAAAGAACCACCAACCTGCAGAATGGGAGGTACAGGCTGATTACCAATGACCTTCTGCCTCACCACAAGAGAACAAAATTGAGAAATATATATTGAGGGAAGAAGTATTTTGTTTCATGCTAGCTGCAGATTGGCCCCACCTTAGGCCTGCACATGCCTGTACAAGCAGAAGATGAAGCAACTGTTGTGAAAGATTCAGTAAAGGAACATAAATGCACATTTGTTTATTAAGAGTTCCCTTTAGCTTTGCCATCAAATCCCTCTGCAGAAATACTCCTGTTGTTCTCCTCAGAGGGATTTTTTTTTTATCCCCTTCTCCATAGAAAATTGAGAAATATGTTGTGTGAAATATCGAGACTAATTAGACCAAATGGCACTCAGATCTGTTACTGGTTTTCTGGAGGATTGCTGACAGCTGAGGAAGCTTTATTTTTCTTTCTTTTTAACCAGTTATGTACAGCTCTTCACATAGTTGCAAATTCACATAGAGACCTTAATGACTAAGGGATGGCTGTGGGAATGGAGAAAGTGCAAGAGCATGTGTTTGTGTGGTGTGTGGAAGGGTGTGGGTTTGAGAAAGGGGCATGTCTCCATGGTGGGCATGCTTCTGAATTCAAAGCACATGTGGAGAGGAAAGCACACTTGGAAGCAAAGGGCTTGCTGCCTGTGGCTGCAGCATGGTCGTGTGGGAGCGGAGCGTAAAAGGTGTCCCTATGTCATATTCGTGGTTTTCTGAAGTGAGCAGTGGTTAAGGAAGCGTTTTTGATGGCAGGGATGTTGATGTGTTGCTCTTGCAGTGGGAGGGAGCATTTGCACAAGGCGCTGGTGAGCTAAGGGTCGGTGTGTGAGTGTTGCTGCAGATGATGGGGAGAATGAGGAGTTGGGAAGCAAAGCTGGGTGGCTGGAAGAAGAACGGCTGTGAGGTGGTCAAGGAAGTGCAAGACTGGGGAGAACAGTCAGAGCTGGTTCACTTAACTGAGGATGGCAAAAAAAGCGCCAGGAGCGGCTGCAGAAGGGACCAATGCTGAAATTACGGAGACCACAGCTCCTGGGAAGGCTGCCAAGCTGAGAGAGCACTTCAGAGTGGATGACAAACCCTCTCTTTCCATGATTCATGTCTTGTGAGTAAAACTCTATCCTGCACTGAATCCATACAGTTTTCTTAATACCACACTGGTGCCCAAAAGAGAGGGCTGCTAGACTGAGTGTCCCATAGTGGCCCAGGTGTGGAGGGATGCTTCAAAACATTGCAAGCAAATACAAAACGCTACTGCAGTGTCCCCTTCCCAAGGTGCCACACCTTGCAGAGTGTAAAACCCCACCATTCCTCTGAGCAGAGATGGGTTTGTGGGAATCTGTGGAGTGAGATATGAGAATACAAACCTTGTCTCCAGCTCACAGAGGTCCCTCAGCCCCAGGATCTGAGCAGCACTCTTGTCAAGCCTGGACTTCATACCTCCTAACTCTAACCCAACTTTGGTCCAGTTCTGGAGCGTCTCTGCTAGTCCCCCAGGCTTTCATCTCGGTGTTTCCTATACTTTCCTTTTTTTTTGGCTCGTGTTCTCTGCACACTGAGCTGACAGCTACATTAAGAGACCTGAAAATACCGTACCAGAACTAAAGCAATTATTGTAATATAGCTTTAGCAGGGGCTGTAATGAGAGAGAATTAAAAATGTGCCAGTCTCATCATAATTTGGTGTTCCCGTGACCTTCCAGGGGTACAGTCAGAGGAGGAATCAAGCACCCCCTCTGCTGTTCCCTTCTTTCCCTTATCACAATAAGGAAGAAGCAGGGGAAAAGGGAAATATTAACCCAAACCTACCAGTCCTTCCACCAGGGCTGTCTGTTGTTCACAATTGCTCTGATATTGAAGGGTAGAGAGGAATTAATCAGTCAGGGAATAAAGCCCATCGGTCCCTAATCCATTCACATCAAATCAGTGCAGCAGACCCCACCACCGTTCAGGTGAAATCTAGGATTTAGAAAGACCTTTGGTGCAGGAAAGTGATAGGGTCTGGGAGATGGCCTCTGAATGCAGCTTGTGAGAAAAGGGGCTACATGACAGGGCAGGTAGCATCAGCAGCAGAAGGATAAGGCAGGGAGACATGCATGAGACCAGACCAGCAGCAATACCCTGCAAGTGAAAACCAGAAATTCTTTCTTAAAGACTTCAAGACGGCATAAAACAGGTGTTAAAAGAGGTGCCTGGTTCCTAAACCAATGCCTCACCAAGCTACTGTCATGTCACATCTCAGGTCTGAGAGAGGGAGCTGAGGTCGCACAGCCTCCATCCCTCAGCACCAGCTGGCTGCTAATTTTTACACTGTAGGCTGTTTCTCCTCCCTGCAGGGATGTCGGTGTTTTCCCTTTGCTTCTTACCTCTTCCCCGCTGCTTCTTCACTGCAAGTGCCCTGACCAGTAACACCACCACCTTTTTCAAGTGTTGGGCTTTCAGAGGTCCCTAGTAGGTACAGGTAATTCTCACTCTCACTACCTCAGAGCAGATGGATGGAGCAGCATGGCTTGGGGAACTCAGTGGTTGAACCATGGTGACTTCTTGCTTCTTCAGCTCAGAGTACGCTGAGAAGTTGCTAACAAGCAACAAATCCTTGGCCTTGCTGCTACTAGACACAGGTGTGTAGGAAGTCTTTTTTGTCACCAGGTCTCATTATATGCCAGACTTCAGCTAGGACAACATGGCCATGACCACTGCAAATCATAAGGCCTAATGGCTAACAGAAAACAAAGCTTGTTAGTGAGAGATGAAGCGATGAAACAGATTGCCTCTGTTTCTGAAGTCATTGAACTGAGCAGCACTTGTAAAACAGGCTAGAATTACACCTTTCTAATCCAGTCAAAATATAAGCCTTGTAAAAGTAGGACGGGTTCCCATTTCATGTGTAAATAGGCTGTTGCGGAGAAGCCAGGTTAATGCTTCAGCAGCAACCAGACTAGCAAGTGCCATCAGCATTAGCAGATGCAGGGATGCTCAGTCCCATGATTGTTTGCAAGGCTCAGGAAGATTTGTGGACTCAGGAAAGCTGGATTTCACTCTGAGGACAGATGTAGAAGGTCTGTCCAGGATTACACTCTATGGTCAGCATATTTTAAGGTGTAGTTTTATTTTCAGCTCAAAGCTAATGCCAGGTGCTTAGGACAAGGTGGACTTTCCCATTTGCCTGCCATCCTGCTGAGAGAAGATGTAACTCTGTCAGAGGCAAGATCAGGACACAAAAAGGAAACATCTGAAAATGAGAACAGCCTTGCAACTATTTAGACAAGTCAAACTGCTTGGAAACACTGGAGGCTTGCACCTCCATCAAGAGGTAGAGACCTCACTGATAAAAATCTGCTAGTTGTGCTTTAGTAGTAGACCTCAGCTATAGATGCTAGTGTGACATCTTATTGACTATAGACCTCTACAGGGTATCCTCTGGGTTGTATAGCAGGACAGTAAGTGCTGATTATAGAATCATAAAGTGGTTTGGGTTGGAAGGGACCTTAAAGTTCATCCAGTTCCAACCCCCCTGCCATGGGCAGGGACACCTCCCACTAGACCAGGTTGCTCAAAGCCCCGTCCAACCTGGCCTTGAACACTTCCAGGGAGGGCACAGCCACAAGTCCTCTGGGCAACCTGTTCCTGTGTTTCACCACTCTCATAGTAAAGAATTTCTTTCTCATATCTAATCTAAATCCACCCTCTTTCAGCCTGAAGTCATTACCGCTGTCCTGTCACTACATGCCCTTGTAAGAAGTCCCTCTCCGCTTTCTTGAAGGCACCTTCAGGTAATGGAAGGCTGTTATGAGGTCTCCCTCTGTATACTGTTCTTCTATAAGATATCTGAAAGGGAAAGAAGGCTTAAGAAATTGTTGAACTAAGGAAGAGAGTAGGAGGAGGCCATTACCATGTGGCAGACTCTGATGTGTTATGAGCTACTCCATGTCTCCTTTTTTTAAGATATCACAGGACCAAAACTAGAGGAAAAGATGTTCTTTGAACACAGGCTTTTTTTTCTCATCATTAGAAAGGGCAGTGGGAAGCTATCACAAAGGGGATCAGCCTAAACACAAAATGAGGTGGAAACTAGCCTGGCTTTCAATTATGTTCTCATGAAACCGAGATGAACAGGTCTCAGTCCAGTGGTTAACGAGAAATATTCTTTCCTCTTTAATTTCTGACTTTGGAACAATTTGGAGTCAACAGTCCCAGCAGAGTCCAGACACCTCCTCTGGTACCTGCCTATATTTAGAAAAGCAGACAGCCCGCCTGGCCTGAAGGTCAGAGGAGCTCTGAAGTGCTTTTCTAAATATATCATGAAGTGCCATCCGAGATGCCTTGGGGTGTCTGAGGCTGGCAGGTATGGCACAGGACCAACAGGAGAGTTGTGCCCTTCTGGGCTGGTAGTAGAGGCCAGGCAGAACACCCTGGGGCATCTCAAATGGCACTCAATATCTGCATAGGCAACTGGATCCCACACACTTCATTACAGCCATGCTAAAGTGCAGGTGATTGTCTCAATGAAGCCTTCATCCATCTTCGTCTATTTTCTGCTTTCTTCAGTCCCATTGATAGGATAGCTGAATTTGCCTTTGCCACAATGTGGGGCATGGAAGGAATGGTGATGTAGAAGAACTAAAGGTCCAGGTGGAGCAAACAGCGGACTATGTGCTGACATGGATGTGCTGTCCCTCTTCATTAAAATCAAGCACATCAATTAGCATTCTGTGCATAGCTGTAAGGCAGAAAAAACCAAGATGTCATTTCCAGACTTGCTGTGCTGGTATCTTGCAGGAGCCTGGATTTCCCATCTTGACCCCTCACTATCCCCGTGGGGCTGGCTCAAGTGCAACTGCTTCGTTTGGGCAGCTGCTTGTAGACCTTGCCTGCCATGCTCAGGTGTCAGCAATCCCTTGAGATTGTACTAGAGATAAGGATACATGTTTGGTTTTAGGTCCACTGCTCTTCCCCATCAGATCTGCCTGTTGCAGTCCAGATCGTGGCACTGGCCCCTACAGAGGTGCCTGTCTTCTGCTCACTCCAGGCATGTGCATGCTCCTTTCTAGATACTGGTGTCATGCATATTATAAGGCTTCATTCGTAGATTAATGAAGCATTTTGCTTTGAAAGGGACTTCCAGAAGTCATCTACTAAAAGCCTCTTCTCAAAGGGGGAGAGGATTTTTCCAGACAAACACATGTTGGTTTTGAGACCCTTCCGTGTTCAATTTTAGTGCCATGATTGGTCCAGCACAGACTTTTGCTTAGTTTTAGAGCAAAGACTCCTCTGTCCTGCTGGCAGAAATGGCATCAATATTGGGTAGCAGTGCATCTGTATGACACCAGCTGCTATGGGAGAGTCTCCTTTAAGTAAATCTTTTAATCTGATATGTTGCACAGTACAACCAAGGTCCTAATCCCGTTTCCTCCCAGAAGTCATGAATGACTTGCAGCCCACTGTGTATGATTTTGGCCATCACCAGCACAAGATTATGGAATTTGCATTGACCCAATGCCATAAGGTCTCAGAATGGCTCTGGGCTTGCTGTGCCCTGAGCTGGGTGTCCCTGTGATCACAAGTGTCCTATGGACAAAGACCTTGTGTCTGACCTGCCTGAGCTCAGTGCTGGGAACAACCTGCACGGCCAAGGGCTGCCCAGCAAACACCAGCCCTGTGTGTGCCCAGTCTGGAGCTGGGCAGCTCTGCCACTGGTGCTGGGAACCAGGGAGAAGGTAGTGGGGAGCGAGGGGATGAAGATAGCCCTGGAGGGGACTCAAGAGTGAGAAGGAAGAAACCCCACCATGAATTTCACTCTCCTGCCAGGGAAGACCTGAGGGTGGTGAAGACTGCAGTGACAACCCTCAGATTTCTACTGTAGGACATTGGTGTCTTCAACTGCAGGGGGGATGCCAGCAAGGTGAGCATCACATCAGAGGAAAAGGAATTTATTTTGCATAAAGATTTAGTCTTTATTATTAACGATGCTTTTCTCTTCTACTTTGGACTGTGAGTGTCAGTACTAGTGTAACTGGACTATTAATAAGTGTTGTATTTTGATTCAACTCTTAATACTGTAATTAGACTAACAATAACTGGGGCTTTTTTTCTACAGATATAGTGTGTCATTTTTATTGGCAACAAGATTTTGAAGGTCATGAAATGGAGGGACACTGAACCTGCAGAGACTCCTTTCTGTGATCAGCCGCTTTCTGTTTTTCTAAATGACATGCAGACACAAATCACAGGCCCAGTCTTGTTGCCAGTTACTCTTTGCAATCCTCTCCAAAACTGCCGTATTATTTTCCAGAAGGCTCAAGCAGAGCTGGGTACAATTTTTGCAGGTTTGTGTCCTTTAAAATAAAAATCCAGTGACTGGGGGACAAAAGTGCAATGAAAAAGATTGCATCAAGATACCCTGCTCATTAAAGTCAGGAGATAGTACTGTCGGAAAGGTCTTAACTCTCAACCCAAAAATAAAATGCACTTTTTCCTCTCAATTTTATTTCTTCACAAACCATTACATCAGTGCTTACTGCTGCAGGAGTGATCTTCACAAACCTTAAAAATGCTTCAGATTCCCTAGCTTTATTGGAATTCCCTGCTACAAAAATACCTTAGCTGAGGACTAAGTGTGCTGGGCATTGAAACCACTCAGCTGTGTGCTACGGCTCTCAAACAGACAGCACAGATTTCCTTTCAGATCTCAATTTTGGAAAACAGAAGGACTTTTTTAAGGAAGAGCATTGCCAGCTGGTTGAGGGGGGTGATCCTTCCCCTCTGCCCAGGCCTGGTGAGGCCACATCTGCAGGACTATCTCCAGTCTGGGCTCCCCAGTACAAGAGAGACAAGGACATACTGAACAGAGTCCTGCAAAGGACCAGAAAGATGATGAATGGATTGGAGCATCTGGTGTAGGAGGAGAAGATGAGAGACCTGGGACTGCAGCCTGGAGAAGAGAAGTCTTATCTTAAGAAGGGGATATTATCACTGTGTATAAATGCCTGATGGGAGGGTGTAAAGAAGACAGAGGCATGCTTTTCTCAGTGGTGCCCGGTGAACAGACCAGAGGCAAGGGGCATGAATTGAAATGCAAAAATTTATGTTTAAAATAATAAAAAATGGTTTTTTTTTTGAGGGTGGTCGAACACTGGAGTAGGTTACTCTGACAGGCTGTAGAGTTTCCATCTCAGTAGATACTCAAAATCCAACCACCTAAGCACCTGACCAACTTGCTGTAGCAAACTCTGCTTCGAGCAGAATAGTTGGACAAGGTGATCTCCAGAGCTGCTGCCAACCTCACCTGTTCTGTGGTTCTGTCCTCCTCTACAGATGCTGGAAGGTTCTGTGTGCCCTGGGCTCAGGAGTGGAAAAGTAATGCTTGCACTCTGCTTAACCTGAAGCCCACAATTACTTGTGCAGACAGTGCAGTTTGCCTGCAAATGTCAGTTTATTCATTCAAGACAATCTTCCTGCACCTGGACTGGGGCAACCCCCAGTATCAATACAGTCTGAGGAATTAAGGGATTGAGAGTAGCCCTGCCAAGAGGGACTTGGGGGTGCTGGGGGATGAGAAGGTCAACATGACCTGGCAATGTGCACTTGCAGCCCAGAAGGCCAACCGTGCCCTGGGCTGCATCCCCAGCAGCGTGGGCACAGGGACAGGGAGGGGATTCTGCCCCTCTGCCCCGCTCTGCTGAGACCCCCCCGCCAGAGTCCTGCGTCCAGCTCTGGAGCCCTCAGCACAGGACAGAGCTGGAGCTGTGGGAGCAGGGCCAGAGGATGCCCCAGCAATGGGGGCTGGAACCCCTCTGCTGGGAGGAAAGGCTGGGAGAGCTGGGGCTGCTCAGCCTGGGGAAGAGAAGGCTGCGGGGAGACCTTATTGCAACCTTTCAGTACTTAAAGGGGGCCTATAGGAAAGATGGGAAAAATCTTTTTAACAAGGCCTGTTGTGACAGGACAAGGAGTAATGATTTTAAACTATGGGATTGTAGATTTAGACTGGACATCAGGAAGAAAATTATTACAATGAGGGTGGTGAAATACTGGCACAAGATGTCCAGAGAGGCAGTGGAAGTCCCATCCCTCAAAACACTCAAGGCCAGGTTGGACAGGGCTCTGAGCAACCTGATCCGGTTAAAGATGTCCCTGCTCACTGTAGAGGGGTTGGTCTGGGTGACCTCTACAGGTCCCTTCCAACCCAAAGCATTCTATGATTCTATGATTCTATGGTCAAGACAAATCCGATCAGGAAAGTGTGTTTGGTTTCCCAGCAGCCTTGGAGACAGTGGCACAAAGTCACATTCATAGTGTATACCAAGGACTAGACATAAGTGTGGGAATTACCCATGTTTGGAGTTAGATTGTCAGCCTGGTAAGGAAATTCCAGCATCTCTATATTCAGTGGGGAAAGGTTGAGCTGAAAGACTAGAGGTATATCCCAAACCATAACCTAAAAGCTGAATCATCCATGGAGCCAGATAGGTGACAGTAGGAGAGCAGCCATACATGAATAGCAGAACTTTGGCATTCCTGTGATATCCAGAAAGAAGAGATATCATATATAATCTAACAAGATAGTATTTGGAAGAAGGAGACATCTCTCTGTGAGGGAGTTGCTTTGATGTTAACTAGTTCTTTAATACATTTCCAACTTCCTACCACCTGAGACCTGCACAGCCATACTTCAAACACCTACCCAGCTGGAAGTAAGCTGAAAACCAACAGACCTTTTCCATTTATAAAAGCATTTTTCTAAATACACCTGACGTAAGCACCAGGAAGGATGAAGAGGCACTTACGAAAAATAACCGTGCTAACATGAGTAAAAATATGGATAAATAGACCAGGAATCATTTTAGGGTGGGAATTAGAAGAAAAACTCTCACCATCTCCTATAGATCAGTCTCCCTGTAGGACCAGCACAGACAAGAAGCAGAAGCATTAAGATGTCTCCTAATCACTTGATATGATGGAGTGAATGTGATTGGGGAGAGAAGGTCCTGATGACACAGTATATCCTAGTCCAGATTACAAGGATCATTTTTGAGAAGAACTACTGCAATGATCTCGTCTCTGCAAGAGAAACTCCAACTCTCTAGTTAACAAAAGCTGTGCCTTGGACTCCAAGTACTCCTGGAGCGGTAGATAGATTTGTCCTGAGAGGAGTTCACTTCACCTTGCAGAAGAAAGGCAGAACTGCTTTTACACAAGCCATACGGCCAAGTTTCTGCAGACTGCCCCCCTGCTTATTGTCCATGTGACTGTGAATGCTGATATGGGAGCTCACATGTTCTTGGAATACACTTTGCCTTTTACAAAAATCTATAACATCAGGAATTTAACACTCTCAAGAGCAAACAGATGAGAGGAACATCCCTTAAGTCCCATCTGCAGCAACACTGGCTCACTAGGTAATGCGCACCAGTGATATTGCCACAACTGGAGACTGCTTGTCCCTGCAGAGCTCACAATTACAGGCTAGACAAAATGTATTAATCTTGGAAGAAAAATGGTAGGAAGGGAAATTGTGTGGGGGGTGAACCCACATGTAAATTTCAATATCTCCTTCATCCACTGTCAAGGAAACAAGTTTTAGAGCAAGGTAGAAGGGAGGAGGTGTGGAGGGGGAAGGTGGCAGTAGACCAGTTTCTCAGCAGAGAGTAGACTTCTCTGCTTCTGCTTAATTGATTAATTCCTTCTTAGCAGAGTCATCTGTTTGATGTGCTTTGCCATAAAAGCGGTTCAGAAAGTTCATGGGAGTTAATCCGTGAAGATGGCTGGAGCTGCAAAGCCAAGCATCTGATTAAAGGACAAGGCGATCGCTTACAGCTTAGCTGCTTTCAAAGTTGTTCCCAAAATCTTTACTAACCTTCACATTTCAAAGTTCATTTCTTGGCATTGGGGAATTTAAAGAAGAAGGTTTCTTTTTAACACTAGTGTTATTATTGTTATCAAAAAGCAAGTAAAATAAATTTAGAGGAAGGCCACACACAAAGTCACATGCACACCAGTAAAAAGAAGATTAAAAGATACACAGGCAAGCACACACACAGAGGCTTCGGTTTCACAGCCTGTTCAAAACAGCTTGCTCTGAATTCATTACATGCACTCACCACTCACCGATAAAGCCAAAGTCATTACTTGTGTCAGTGCTACCTGCCTGTACCTAAGAACTTAGAGAAATAAATAGCAGAAGTGCATTTTCTCTGTAGGGGTTTGCATTACTGCTACTTACAACAGAGGCTGGTCATCAAGATGGAAAGGTGGGCAAATACCCCTAAGGGAGACGTAACTCAGGTATCTTGGTGCTGAGTGGTGTAATGAGGTGACTTAAATCCTCAGATGATGCTATACAAGGTAGTAATGATGAGGGATGATGTGGAAGAATTGCGGAGGGACATCACATTGCTGAGCGAGTTTATGATAAAATAGCAGCTGAAATTCAGTGGAAATAAGTATAGGGTGATACACATGGGGAAAGAAGCAATCCTAACTTTACGTATAGTGATGAGCTTTGAATGGACTATTACTTACTCAGGAATGAGTTGGTGTTTATAATAGGCAGTTCTATGAATATGTCACCTCAGTGCTCAATGGTAGTGACAAAAAGCAAATTGAATGTTAAGAAATAATAGAAAAGGAATAGAAATCAAAATAGAAAACATTATTATGTCCCTGGGTAAATTCAATGTGTGCCTGCTTCTTGAACGTTTTGAGTAGGACTGGTGTCCCCCCCTCCCAGAAAGGATGCAACAGGACTGGAAAAGATACATAGAAGGGCAATAGACTAATAAAAAGGTATAGAACAACAAAGTACTCTAGGAGCAATTCATGGGAATAAGAGATGACAGAAGCAGAGTATGATAATCGTCTATCAGATTATGAGTGTCTTGAAGAGAATGAAAGAGAGTAACTATTTTTTGTTTCCTTGAAAAGACAGAAAAGGTGCTTGTTATGACAGCAGGTCAGAACAAAGAACCTGGTTCACACAATATGCAGCTAATATGCAGTTAATCCTCTCTTGTCAAGGGATATTGCAAGTGCTAAGACTTTACTTGATCTAAAAATATTTAAGTGCTTAATGAGAAAAAGATTCATGGAATTTCTAGTAAATACAAAGATACCTTAGGAATATTTATGATTTCATCCTCAAGAGGCTGTAAAAATATAGGTATTACTCGCTCCTTGATTTCACACTCTTCCGTATACTGGGGTAGGTAGACTTACAGTGTAACCCACCATGGATGTTATCAGTGCTTGCATTATATTAATTATGATCGTGTTAAACTCCTAGCTTCCCCAAAGCATGGAAACTTCATTCTATCCTTGGAACACTCAGCCCCACTCTCCCAGTCATGTTTATCTCAGAGTAGTTAGAATCAGCCTCCACAGATGTCCATCCTCCTTTCAGCACAAATTTCTTGGGATGCTCCATCACATCCTGTACTAGACTGTTACACAGAACGTCTTGCCTAGTGCCCTTTTTTTCATTACCTGGTAGCTGTGTCTCTTGTGTTCCTGATGCACCTCAATGCTTGTATTCAAGAACTTGGGAATTTGTAGTGGCCCTTCAGGAAGGCAGGACTCTTGACATCTTTTCTGGATCAACTTCAAGCCTCCTGAGGAGGTTCTTGTACACTAATATTTCACATTTGCTGTGTGGTGTTATGCAGGATTTGAACCCTTAGGAATTTTCTGAAGTTCTTGGAGGCATGACCATGAATCAAACCTCACTGCTTTGCACTTGCGCTATGCTGTTCATATTGCCTTTCAGTATTATGGTCAGATCAGGAGAGGAAAAGGATTTAACAGTACAAAAGAGTATTGACCATGCCAGAATTCAACTCTACAAGGGACTGAGTGAGGCTCTAGAAGACAGAAAGTCAGAGTGAAAAGGGCATGAGATCTGCACTACTGTCTCTTGTGTATGACCTTGTCCATGGCACAACACTTTCTTGTACTTCAGCTTCCCTAGATATAGCAAAGTTTCCCTATTTATGGTAATGCTGTCTCTCAGGAGAATTGAGTTAAAAGATGGCCGAAACTGATAATGTCATGACTATTTTGCTCTAGTATGACTTATGTCCACATGTGTATTAATAATACCCACAAGGGCAGTCATTATAGTCTCTCAGTTTCAGTCCAGACTAGTTCAAAAAACTTGGCAGTTTGGTCCTACCAGGAGATCAGTGGAGATCAAAGTTTTTTGACAACTCACAGTACGAGCATTTAGTGGATGATTGGTCTGAAAAGGGATTTGTTGGGTCTGCAGGGGGTAGGGTCACAAAGGGTGTGATCTGGATTACAGGAGAAACCCAGAGGCACACAGCAGAGCAGCACATATCACTGATGGCACTGGATGGATGTGCGAAGTCTGGCTGCGCAGCAGGAGGAAGCATCTGCTGACAGATCTTCAGCTTCTGGACCAGGCATTCGTGTGAAAGTGAACACTCAGGAGTTGACCTTGTTTATGCCTTGAGGCCTTGTTTTTAAAGTCCATATGCTATTGGGTGACATGCCAGAGCTCTGATCTCCAACTCCAGATGGATATTCTTGGAGGGCTGGAAACAGCTGGAGACTGTTTTTTGTGCCAGTGTTAAGGGTATCAGGATCCCTTCTGAAATCTGGCAGTAGATGAAGCTGTCTGTGCAAATGCAGACCAGGTTTGTTGAGGATTTGTAACTCCTCCAGAGTAAACACAATACAAGAGAACAGAGGTTTAAAAAGCAAAAAACACTTGGAATGGGACTGGTCAAGGAATCTGTAAGTTCTTAATTTATCCCAGCTAGCATTTTTCACTTGACTGAAGCATCTAACTAAGGACCACAGTCATTACTTCATCCAACAACAACTTACACCTTTACAGAATGAATGAGTTGTTGAGTAGAAGTAAACAGGCCACCTCTGCTGGGACTGGGACATTTAACCAAAGCTTGATCAACTGCAACGTAGTTGTCAACATGTGAGATGATAGTTACCCTCCACTCCCCTCATGGTCGACGTGGACTGAAAGGGCTTAGCACTTCTACCTAATGAATCTATTTCAGGAGAAAGAACCCAAAGTAAATGTCCTGGAGGTATTAGCATTTCTCTGTTGGCTTTAAATGTGGCCAGGCACGATCACTTCACATGGCCACTCTCATAAAGCGGGGGTATAGCAGGGGGAAAGCATCAAAAATCATGAATGCAGCAGCAGCTGATGATGGGACCTTGCAAAGGAAAAGAAATATGGAGAGTAGCTGGGCTTATATGTGCTCCTAACTGGCTTCTGATGTGGCCGTTGAGGTAGACAGTCAGTCAAGCTAGACCATCAGTCTGACCTCACACTGTATTTCTTAGGTTCTTGCAAAGACTTCTGCATTTGCTCAGATTATTCCCATGAACAATAAACAAGATTCCAGTGGATGACGTTTTATCAACCACTTGTCCCTACTCACCGAAAATGTATTTAAAATGTCAGTTGAACCAGAAGATCTGACTTAGCCCAGAGTTACCAGACACAAATCCTGATGCTGATACATTCTTGTTCTAGATGGGTTTGAAAAGGTGCCAGCCCTTTTTTTCCACACTGCAGTCCATAATGAGAATTGAGATGGGTTTTTTTTCATTTGTTGTTTTTTTTCTTTTCTTTTAATCTAGGAAAAATAAGAACTCGGTTGTGGGATATTAGTGAGATAGTTTAAGGAAATGCAGGCAAACAGAAGATTCAGAAATATTTCACTGGCATTCAGCAGCAAAACAAATTAGTGGGAAGCTCGTCTGCCACAGACAGAGCTGGACATTTTCATTGGTGAGGCAGAAGATAACTTGAAGAAGGTAGAGCCCTTTTGAATGAACAGAAGTGCCGGAGCTCAAGCCCTGCAGTCCAACTGGGTCATGGCATGACTGTGGACATGTCTTTGCCTAAATGTCCTACAACTTCCCCAGCTCATTCCCTCTCTCTCCATCTCACATGAAGCATTGGCTAAGGTAGAGGTCAGTTGTTATGATGGATTCATGGTATCCATTTGCAAGCAAAGTCACCATCGTTGTAACACTGGAAGCATTTTTGATCTTGAGCCATACAGTGATGATAAGGGCCCACGTGCACTAGAGAGCCTGCACCACTGAGGCTTGTGCCAAAAGCACCTTAGAAACATGTGAGTTGGGTGTGAAGGCGGAACAGGTAGTTGCCAACGCTGTGTTTAGACACATGGGGCAAGGAGATGCAGGGTGATTCAATAATTTTAAGGTCACTCAGTGGAAATTCAACTCGTGTCCTGCATGACAGTCCATCAGACCTGTCTTTCCCTCTTACAGCACCCCTTGGCTGGAGAACAACACTAGCAACATGCAAGCTGGTGTTGGACACAGAAATTTGGAAAAGATAATCTGTACCTAATATAGTGGTCAGGTGGACTAGTTAAACAGAATTATCATCTGTGAGGAAAATTACTCTGCCCAAAGGGATTAGGACAAGTCAGACTAAGGATACTCTAACTCTGAATAAAATTATCTGTGCTTTCTTGCAGTTCAGCTAATCCATATAAACAGTTCAGTCGGATTTTCTTTCCTACGACAACAAGTGCACAGACTCCTGTGATTTTAGGACAAAAAGGCACCGGGCACATTTTTAAAAAAAGACAATTTAAGTGAAATTTGCTGACCACCTTTCTCCTTTCCTCCACTCAGAATGACCTTCACCCAAATCAGCTTTAGAGATGAGTTTATTTAGAGAGTGAATATGCAAAAGATCGCTCTTCTCTGGACAGACACCTGTCTCCTAGCACACAGCATGCAGACTGAGGTCAGCAGAGGTAGCTGAGTTTTCGCTAGGAAAAGATACTTTTATCGTGGTTTACAATTCTGGACACAGAAACCAGGAAGGATATCAGACTGCCTGCTTTTACCTTTATCATGTCTTTCTTTCTGTATGTGACATCATCCTATTGATGAAGGTCAAGCTGATCTTAGCTCCTTTCTGACTCATTGAATATTAGCAATGGCTGGAGGCGGGAAAAGCCGGTGATTTGATCTGACAGGCCAAGAGGTAGCACACCAGCAGTACATCAGGACACAGGATGCAGAAATGGGTGATGCCATGATCCATTGTGACAAGAGGAGAGTTTCAGATGGATGGACCAATGGCCTGAAATGACCCAGCAAGGGCAGGAATGATAGAGGTAAAAACCTTTGTTCTGTGTCTATTCCCACTTCAGTGGGACAAATCCAAAGTAACCTTCCTTAGTTAATGGTGTGGTTGCAGATTTATTGTACGAGATCTCGTGACATCATGAACTAAGTCCCTCCCTTTCCCAAGTCCATGAATTCAGTAACCAGAAGATAGGGCTTAATTAATGGCAAAATTCTCTCCTCCCCTCTGTTGCAAATCAGAAAACACCTTCCAGTTGCTTCAATTTCTGCTCCAGAAAAGCACTTCTGTTACAGCGTGACTCCAGCCCTAGTGAATGACATTGTCCCTCGTGCAGAGCAATGGAGCATAACTGGTGAGATGACTAGGTCTGTGGATATGCCAAGCCTTGTGATGGGAAGGAAACTCCCCAGCAGGCATCGTCTGCCCCATATTGCTCTGCTGCACTTCTGTTGCTCCTTCATTCTCAGTCTAAAGAAGCAGACCAGTTGTGGACTGCAGACCAGGCTCAATCTAGCATGTGGCTATCAGAGCAGGAGAGAAGTGATAGCGAGGACTCTGCTCCACCGATCTGTGGCCATGGAAAAGAGAAACATGAGCCAGGAGCCTGTGGTATCTGACACTCGACATGTGCCACTTGGCTAACCTATAACTTGCATTTGGCAAAAATCAAGAATGCGTTTGAAGACACCAGGATTTCTCCCAGGTGATTTTTCCTGGCCCTTCTTCCAAACGGCTCTTTCTCATGTGTTCAGTGTCCGAGTATTTTAAAAAAAGGGGTCTCTGTTCCTGCAGGCTCAGGAAGGCAGGGACGGCTGGTAGCTATTTCGTTTCAGCCCGCTTGCCTTCTTATCCTGTGAAAATTCATGCCAGCTGTGGTCACCTGTTGGAATTCTCTTTGACTGGCTGTCTTCCTCCACAAATTAATTTTGATTATTTAAGCTTGTCTTGCCTGGCAGGGAGGGGATCTCTTAGCGGTGTGAGTTTGAAGCACCGACTCTCTTTTTCTCTTTTGCTTTTTCCCCTGCACTGAGTCTAATTTTGTGGTTCTCTGCCTTCCCCAAAAATAGCCTTCAGACCCAATTCTGAACTGTCATATTCATTACATCACAGCTGTCTGCAGACGGGGCTTATCGCTTGCAATCCACTCAGTTACACTTGTGATTAAAACTGATTGCAAATCAGTTGATCCTGCCTTCTCAGCCTGGAAATTGGGAACGTCTTTATAATTTCAGACAGCAGATCAGGAGGCCTTAGATGAGCCTGGCAGGGCTGCAGATTTAGGACAAGATCTTTTCAGGCTGGTGGGGGTGGAAGAAGAATATGCATCTGTAAGAAAGCAAGAGGAGCTGGTGAATTGGTAAAAATAATAGCAGGAGGGCCCAGGCTAAAAAACCCCAAGCTGTAGTCTGGGAAGGTAGGGGGTGAAACCTAAGTTCAGCTCTCGACTGCCAGGGCCATGCCTAGGAATAGGTGAAGGAGGCAGCTGTGTAGCAGAGAAAACCACACCACTGCCTGCATTGCCCAAGCCAGGGCTTTAGGAACTCAGGTCCTTTGCTCAGATTTGGGCACCAGTAACCCCTGGTATTGCTGTAGCTGTTCTCAGGAAAACAACTGTTGTGCTGTTTCCTGATAGCAGTAGTAGCACAGCTTAATCTCCAGGACTGTCCTCCACTTCTGCATCTACTACTGCTCCATCCTGCTCACTTTGCATGCCTGAAGCCATTTATTTCCTCTTTTATCAGAGCAGGGCTGCAAAATTAAACTTCGCAGAGAGATGGAGCCTTAAATGTGTTCAGACAGTTTGTATGTTGCTCCAAAACCTGGAAAGGGCTCAACCATCAGTCTGTTGGCCTGAACCTTAGCTTTGTTTGACAGATTTATATACTTAAAAGCAACTAGTGATGTGAAGTTTATTTAATCTTATCTTTATATCAAAACCCACTTGTTTTTTTGCCACCTGCTCTCATCAAGGGTCTAGCACCTTGTGTCGAACTCAAGCCTAATTTCCAGATTTTGTTCTGAAGAGACTGAAAATCCACCAGTTTCCTTGTGAGATTTTCCCAGCACGTTAAATCCTCTCCCTTTTTCATTATATTTTTTATTTCCTCCATCCTGGCTTGAATTGTGTTTTTCTGCATTCCTCCCTCTGAAACTCTCCCATCTCCACAAGGAGATGACCTGTCAGACTTTATTCTTATAAACTGAACAGGGTAAGAGTTTGAAATGTCTCCTGGTCAAAGATTTTCCTCCAGACTTTTAAGTAATTTCTGTTGCTCTCTTATGGTGTCTCTCCAAGCATTGGATGTTCCCTTGAAGGCATGGACATCAGAACTGGGTCTCCTCATTTCTTCCATATCCAGACAAAACATGACTTGCCTCTTCTAAATCAATGTGCCCCATTTTATGCATCAGAGAACTGCATTAGCAATTCTGGTGAATTTAGAGCAGTGGTCTTAGACCTTGCTTTAAGATGTTGGACCGAACTGGCTGTCTTGGAGTTGCTGTTTCCCAGCACAGGCTCTTCCCCTCTTGCCCATGCTCCACGCTTTCTTTGTTCAGAAAAACAAACTTTTGCAGAGAGCTATCTCTAATCCCTGGCATTATCTGTCTAACTCAAGGGATAGAGCTGAAGTGTCTCTGGTAAGAACCCAGTCACTAGGATTGTCCTATAGTCAGCAGAGACACCCAAAACGGTCTGATTTTCTGTCGGAGATTCCCTCTTCCTCTGTATCAGCAGTAGGCTCCCAAGATCTTGCTTAGGAACCAGAGCTCAGCTGAAATCAGCCTATGTCTGTGTCTGTATTGCCATTCATCTGTTGTAACGCATTTTTCTAATGTTGAGTGTAGAGCTTCCTTTTCGCTTACTACATCTGTCTGTTCTTATCTTTGGAGCAGACCCTGTTGCCAAGGGAAAGAAACAGCTCCTCCTAGAGGGCTGTTCATCCTAAATTATGGGTAGGATTCATCAAGTTAAGGTTGCATATTTGCAAGAGGCACGTATATCTTGAATGAAATAATTCCACTGTTTGGGGTAATTTTCACTATAATTTTTTTTGAAGGTTAGAAAAGGAAGACTTCATACCATTCACACCCCTTTCCTTCAAGAAACTAGTTTCCTGCCTTTATATTTTTTGCCTTCCTTCATTTCCTGCCTTCATTTCCTCTGTGTTTCAAAGCAGCAAAATTTTCTGTTTGTGCAAGTGAGACCCAGGGAGGTAAGTTTTCACTCCCAGAAGAAAATTCTGTCTCTGGGTGAAGTATGGCATCTGTCTAACAGCACAGGGAAATGTTCTTATTTGTTCAGAATAGTGCAGAGTCAGTCCCTGCTTCAGAGCAGGCTTCATTAATTGGGACACTAAGCAGACCGCTGTATTTACTTGGAATAATAAAGTAACAGAGGGAAATGTCCCAAATGGGACTTGTCCAGGGTACACTATAGACCCTGCCACAAGATGCCTGGCTTGCAAGGTCCTGGCTTGAAGTGTATGGTTGCCAACAAATCATTGCTGTCATCTTGGCAGTGGTACAAATACCACAGACATCTGATATTTTCCTTTGGATCCTGTCCTGGAAGCCCCCCTTGTCATCATGCCACTATGAGTATAGTCACTCTGTAGATCATTTTCCACAAACACCATTTGGATGCATTTGTGGTTGTCGTTGCAGTGATCTTGCTGCTCTGGTGGCTATAAACTCGCATTGAAGACCTGTGTGGACTTCTTTGAAAGGTAGAAAAGGATGGAGGAAAGATGCCTGGTTTTACAGACTGTTAAAAATGAAAATAAACTCTGTTGCATTGAATCTGTAGGAGACAGGTTATTGCTCCCTGCAAAGACAGAGTTTGGAGGAAAAGAACATTTCCACATCTGCTGTGGGACCTGCAAACAATCCCTCTATGGCAGACAGTCATACATCTCTGATATGAGTGGGCCGAGGTGGAATAAAAATGAGGGCAGTTTGCACCATCAGGTCCACATGTTCCCTGCAGCCTTTTATTATTTAGGCCTGCGAATCCAGTCTGGCTATCAAAGCAGACCCCTGCTTTTAAATAGCATAGAAAATGAGAGGCACAGATTCCACCACAGTATGCCTAGGACACTCAGTTTCAGTGTCTAAGCCAAAATTAACATGCAACTTGCAACCAAGAGGCTGCTAGTGACAAGCAGCAGCTTTGAAGGTCACCTCGCCTCCAAGCAAATAAATAAACAGTAAATAAGGAAGCAGGCAGCAATGAATAAACTAGGCAAAGCAAGAGACGTTCCACTGGCTTGGACCTGATATTTTTTTATTTCTTCTCCGCTCTCTTCACTTTCATTTCCCCAGAGGCTGGTGCTAATAGGAGACCCCTCTTATTGCTCGTGCATACTGCAGCATCCTCACCAGCCTGCCTATTTCAGAGACCTTGATACCCATTCAGAGTCTAAGCTGAGAACACAAATAGAGTCATCTCCACAGCTGATTACTTTAATGAGACCTTCTATCAGTACCAGGACATGACAGGTGGGAGTATCTGTTGCAAATACTGTGCATGCGTCTAGACCAGAATCTATGCCCTTTTTGCTAAAGAGAAATCATGCCAGGTATTTGTTTTCCGTGCTCCTCTCTGCCATGACAAAGAGATCTTGGTTCTGTAGGCTGAAAGTTGACTTTTTCCAACTCTTCTTCCAGCTTGGCCGCATAGCCAGAGAAGGCAGAGTCTGAAATTACTTGGGGGGGCTGCATCAAAGCTATTTCTGAACAGGTTTGCACCATGCTGGACCCATCTGCCGGGTCTGAAGAGATACTCACAGGAGGAGGTACTGGAGACATAAACCTGTTTCAGCTCTTTCTTCTTGAGTAGAGCATGCACACAGCCAAGTGGGGACTTTGCTTCACTTCTCAAAGCACCTGGTCTCTTAGGCATCCATCCTACACATGTACTCCTTGGCTCCCTTCCAGGGTGAACCAGTGGCTCACTGTAGGTAGAAATCTGGGCAAGCTGACAGGACCATTTCACTGGGATCCTCTCCAGAGAGACACAATACTCACACTGCACTTACTGGGTCCAATGCTGTCCCAACAGGCCTTGCTCACTCAGACAAGCATCTGTCACACTCCAGGTCATAAAACACATACCTTGGCATCTAGCTTTGAAAATAACACATTGAGAGGCATTGCACAACTTTTTGCCAAACAGCATAGCTTCACTAGGACCAGATATTTTGTCATTGTCCCTGGCTACTCCCACACATAGCTCAGCAGAAGCCAGAGCTGGATTACAGAGAATTGTTTTCCTCCAAAAGAAATGTGCCATCTGAACACACTCATATCCCCTGAACATAGGCACCTTGTCATCCTTGGTCTGCTGGCTCACTGCACTGTCACTGTCACATTTGAGATGAGACCCACCAATCCTTCTACAGCAGAAGAGGCTGAGGACATCTCACCCTGCTGCTATCCACCTCACCCATTTCTGATGGATAGATTTTTTATAGATATACGTGATCCCACATATTCGGGGATCCCAGAAGACCTAGAAGGGTTTCTCTAATTCTGTGATGGGCAATAGCATGATATATCTCAGTGTCATGTTCAAGACTTCCTAAACACAAAGTGGATGCTGCACGGTCATGCTATGACTGGGCTGGAAACAGCATGGTGGAGAGGAGCTCTCGTACAACTCTATGTGTTCCTGACTGCTTGCAAGCCTGGGTTGCATCTTGCAGTGCAGAGAAAACCAGGATGTCTGCTTTGGGAAAACTAGGGTAACCCTGAACCCCATTCTAAGACTCTATAACTTCAAGAAGAAATGAAACCTTCGAACAAAGTGTCCCTAAGGGAATGAGGGACAGTGGAAACAGGCAACAGAACTTGTACTTACTCTAAGAATAACCAAAACTGGGCTTTGGTATTAAAGAAATGCAATCTGATGGTGTTTTCTTCTTCCTGTTATAGCCCAATGCCACAGCTCCTTCATGTCATGACCAGATACCTTACCCCATGACTTAACAATGATGTCAAATATTTGGAAAAAGCAAGGTGAAACATTTGTTAACACCTCACCTTATGGACCCAGACTGATCCATCATCCCAGCTCCTTTCAAACACTGCATTGAGATGTTGCAACCAGAATTGTTGTCACTTCCAGCTTTTCCAGCAGCCCAGCAGTGGCAGTGTGGACACCAAGACAAAGCACAATCTACTGAAGCTCTCCATTCCCTCAGCTGACAGTCTTGTGGGATGGCTCTGGTCCTGAACCTCCCTACACGGCTGGCACATTGCTCTGCCCCCACAACTGGCTAGAGTCATCTCCACAGAAGGTGGAAACTGTCTGGCAGGGAACCAGGCTGTGTTATCCTTATTTCCTCACTATTGAATCTTCCCTAATTAACATGATGGTAATTGTTACCCCGTGGGCCAGACATGATTAATCAGCAATTTTCTTCTTCCTTCCTTCTTTTTTATTCTTTTTTTAAGAACAGCTGGGATATGTCATTGTCTCCTTGAGTTGAGTTTGAAAGCTCCTCCATCTGGACAATCTAATTCCTGATGTAAATACAGAGAAAAAAGGGAAGATCAGAATGGTGTCCCAAGGGAGCCCCTCCACCCTCCACATCCCCCCATCTCTGCCTGAGGTGACTTTCTCCCCCTTCTGTCATTGTCCTGGCCTTTAGGAACAGAGCCAGCCACTCTGCTGAACGGGAACTGAATAGGTGACAGTAAATTGAAATTAACATCTAGCAGCAAGGAATACAAAGCAATGATTAATGGCTTTTTAATGCTCCACTGTTTCACACTTGGAGCACTTTTTTTTAATGGTGTATGCAGGAGAGGGAGAATAAAAAGTGTGCATATGTGAGAACACAGCTTTGTATACACATATCTTTCTCACTTTCTCTCTAATTTTCACCATTAAGCAGAGACAATCTAGCACTCTTTATCTTAAAATTACGTAGGAAAGCCTTATATTTAGCTCATCTCATCTGGTGCGTCGCAACTAAAAATGGAATGGAATGAAGTCATTAAAAGAAATGTCCTCCAACTAGCTGTTACCTAGATAATTGTTTTTCTGATTTTGGTTTAATTAAAATGTAGACCACCTTGTAAATGAAATAAGTTTCTACAGCCTCCTCCACCCTTGCCCTAAGGAAGGTTCCAGTTAGGCTTACTGGTTGAGAATCATTTGTCTTTCCATCTATTTGAGAGATACAGCTTCTTTAGGACCATCTCCATGGGTAACAGTTTCAGCTGTTCATGATTTCATGTGTTGACATATGCCAAGAGTTATCTACATCATTTGGCTAGATGAACACTTAGAAGAGCTATACATTCATCAGTCATTCTTAAATTTTAACTAAAAAAATTACCTCCTATAAGCATTTTCAAATTACTGTCCAACAACATGATCATACCGGGTTGGACAATAAGTTCATCTAGTGTGACTGCAGTGAATGTCTAATCAAATGTCGTGATTTGCAGCTGAGTTGGTCAAGGTCAAATTAGATGAAACTGTGATCAAGCAAGATAATTATTAATAAAGTGAGATAGTTATTAATGATCCTCTCTGCTGCTGGAATAGCTACTTGCTTCACCTGCTGTTGGATGTCTGCAGAGTAGACCTTTCCTCATGATCTAGTGGTCTAGATTACTTTATACTCTATGGAAAGAAACAGGTGTTTCAGGCATGACCTTGTCTTCTCAAGCAGCTATCTAGAACAAATCAGATGAATGCTTCCCTTGAAGTAGCTTTTCCCCCTTGGGAGAAAAAGAGTTGGATCACAAACTCAGATGCAGACATCCACCTGTAGATACCTGCAGTTAGCTGAGATGAACTCCACCGTTTCATTCAGGTTGATCTCACAACCTACGTTTTTAGGAACCTGACTGAAAACACTTCTCCTCAACAGTGCACTGCAAAAGGTCTCTAGTAGACCACATATCCACCTTTCCCTATGATAAAATTCCTACCAGAGGAATCACCTACATCAAACAACAGGCTGTTACAAAGAGAGTAGTACAATGGCATGAAACTTGGCAAGTGGCTCCTTCAGGAAACCAAAGCATTTTGTATTTTATAGCTCAATACCACATTGAACCTACAGAGGATTCTTTTTTATTCTGTGGGAACAAATGCAGGGAGATTTATACCTGGGAACATCATTTGACACAAATTGAATAGTGGGTGTAACTATGTATAAAAGCTCCCCTGTTACAGGTTAAAAAAAAATGTCTTTAATAATCTGGTTTGCGGGTTAAAAAAGGAAAACAAAAACAGTATACTCCTCAGTCAGACAGAGGAGATGTTTGTTAGTATTGCTATTGATCAACTATGGCAAACCCTAAAAAGCACTAATAGGAATTTGATACAAGGAGTAACATCATTGCAGGATGCATGACCTAGAACAGGATTCATGCTGCTGATGTTCAAGTCTTTGATCGCCTCTGCTGTCCTTATGAACAACTGCTGCAAAAACCCTTTCCCAGACCCTTTCTGCAGCTGGTAACCTTGAAGCCGCAGCTAGCTACCTTGGAGCACTGCACAGGTCCAGCTGGTCTTTCTGGAAGTGAGGTTCTTCTGGAGCATCCCATGTTGTTCTGGATGGCAGAAGATATACAACGCTGTTTCAATCTCAGCTGGGAAATCTGACAACACTGGTAACTCTACCAAACATGACAATAACAAACATGATGCTGTGATGGATAACAAATGCGGGGAAAAATCCAGAGGAGGTAAGTCTCCAGCCTATGTATCCCATAAAACTGATGCTACCAAAATTTTTGAATCAACATGTCACTATCACAGACTTCTCTATTTCTGTAAAAAAGCAGAGGATATTTGGAGTTAATGCCTTGACAAATATTTTAAGAGATCTGAGTCTTCTCCTTGGGAAGAATTTGCAAAGCAGTAAGACACGTTTCATGAATGACATTCTTTTCATGGCTATCATGTTGTTAACACAAAAAATGGTTTGCAAACAAGAGGAAAATTGTTGCAGGAGAAGAGGCTCCTAACTGGTTTTATGAAGCCTGAAAACACATCCCATGTTCTAGCACATCATACTGTGGTGCCTGAGCAGGAAGTCCGGAATCACTGACAGCTATGCAGGACGTCTCATCTCTGCCTGCGTTATAACCATAGCAGTCCCATTTTGCTTTGGGTCTTTGGACTAAGGACATACGCCTCCTGCTTTCTAACTGGCAGGAGAGATGGGGAAGGCACTTATGTCAACTCAATGATGTTTTCTCTCTGTCTTATTCTGTAAGTACAGACATCACTCATCCACACACACTTACATAGATGATCCTCACAACTGGGGAAGATTTTCCCATGTGAAAATGGAAAGTACTCCAAAGAGACCTGGGAGGCACAAGATGGATTACAAGTCCACTACATCAGATCCTGGTGACTACAAAATGCAAAAGACTCATAAATTTCAGACTTCTCATTCCTGAACTTTTTTCCCTGACATGTTGCTGCAGACCTCTGGACATTTTGGAAGAGGCATCACTTGTCAAGGTGGAATAGATCACGCTTCCCTGCAAGGCGAATTCTTCCCGAATGCTACTTTTCCCCTAATTTTCCTGTAAATGTAGACAGTGCTACCCACATCTTTTATGTGTGGAAGTGACCTCCACGACAGCATATCAGTATAGTTAAAGAGATGGAGAGCGCTCAGATACCCACCTGTCCTCTGTTTCTCTGTCTCTGTAGAAAGCACACAGTCCAACAGGACATAAATCTTTATTCTGCTGCTCGGAGACTGTTCGTTTGTCATCCTTTGCTTCAGCTTGCCTTTTTATTCAAGTCCTCCTCTGCCAACAAGGGGTCTTTGAGGCTGTCACTTGCAGAGATCTGCTCTTCCAAATATGATGTATTGCATGCTCAATTTATTATGGCCAATGAGCAGATATGCAAATTGCATGACCAGATCTGAAAACAGCGTGACAAACTGCACTTCAGTGCAGGCTCCTTCCCTTCAGTATTCATCTTCTCCTCCTCAGTCCCCCATCTCTCCCCATTAGCCCTATTGCTATTACAATACTCACTCCCACTTTCACCTCCCCACCGCTCTTGTTTTTCCTTTTCCGTAGCTCCAGTATCAGATTTGCTCAGATGACAATCTGAGATTCATAGCTCACTCCCCTCCCTCTCAGCACAGGGATTCAGGACCTAACAGCAACAGACAAATAGATCATCTCCTAATGAAGGAAAGGTTTCTCTTAGCCACTCAGGGCCAATGGCACATTTGCCAGCAGTTCTTTATCCAGACAGCACTGGGAACAGGCACACATCCCATCAAAGATAGTACAGTAAAGGGTTATTTGAACATAAGTGGTAGCAATGATCAGTCTCTTGTACCAAAAATAATGCTAATATTACTACTACCAACAAAACAAATCTATTCACGTGATTGGCTGGTGAGTGGTTTGAGTTCCCATGGCAACTGCCAGCAGTGAAGCTTGTAGGAACAAAGTAAGTATTCTGTTTGAAATCGTTCAGATTTCTGCCACAAAGTTCATACAGCATAGAAACGTGTATCAGATTTCTTCATTAGCTACAGAAATTGTCCCCTTCCTCCAACAGTCCCCCAAAACTAAATTATCCGTGTTTGGTCTGTATTCACCTGTGGGGTGGGGAATTTGTACAAGAGAGTGTAGTGAAATGGATCCCAACCAATGGGTTCCTTCACTCAAACTGGCTACCTCCATCGCCCTTGCAGTTCGCATTGCTGTTGGTGCTTTGGTTCCACCTGAGGTTTGAGCAAGAGCTGACTCTGGGATAGCGGCTCGTTAATTAGGATGTGACACAGACAGCCTTGATCCTGCCTGACCATTCCTGCTCAGCCTTAGGAGCCCTCGCCTGTAGGCAGCCCAGTGCTGCACACATCTGGATAAGAGAACTGCCTTGGACTTCAGTTTGGCTGACAGTGGAAATGGACAATTTGTGCATAGTGTCAGAGAGAGACTTCGCTTTCCTCCAGCTCTGCTCTTCCATGAAAAACTCTAGATACCACATTGTTGAGCAAGACTACAGGCTGTAAAGGGGAAGGGCATCGAGCCTGCAGTAGGAAAGCCAGGAGAGCTCTGTCTGCTTACACAGCTAAGCAAAAACCTTGACCAGGATTTAAACTGAACCCCCTTTGGAGTCTTCAACAAAACCCTGTCACAAAAGTGAGGTGGACGGAGGTTGTTTTACATCTGAGCTGACAAGTCACCCAGAGTGCAGTAAGAGTGCAGATCACATACCAAAACCTGGCTGTGTGCCCTTTCCCTTTCACACAGTTCCTTCCAGGAGACAGAGGAGTTCTTGGGCTGTTGGTATAACTGAGAAAGAAACCCAGATGCTGCAGCACAAAGGACTGTGAGATAGTCTCACACAGAAATATATGCACTCGGTAAACTAAGTAAGGACAACACAAAAAGGATTTTGCCATAGGATTTCCTTCTGACTGGAGATAATGGTGCTTAGCTCAGAAGAAATTAGAAATTGCAGCCTGTAGACACACCTGCCTATGAGTAGATCCATCCAATCTCTTCTGAGGAACAGGGGAGTCCTGGTGATGGCAGCTCATAGAATGGGACAAAGCCAGTTGCCTCCAGCAATTTTGGTGGAAAAAAATAATAAAACAACCTTTCTGTTGTTCCTCATTCCAATGTATCTCTCTCTCCTCCGTCTAGCTCCCTCCCTCTCCCTCTTTGATACCATTTTCCACAAGGCTGGTTCTGAAATAATCCTCAACACTCAGAATAAGCATTTGTACATCGGATTATTAAGTCATCTACATATGAATGGTAGCACCCACCACAACCCAAGAAACAGCTGCTGAAGTAAAATGCTAATGTGTGTCCTCTGGCAGAATAACAGAATCACAGAATCACAGAATGTTCGGTGTTGGAAAGGACCTCTGTGGGTCATCTAGTCCAACCTCCCCTGCCGAAGCAGGGTTACTCAGAGCAAGCTGCACAGGACCTTGTCCAGGCGGGTCTTGAATATCTCCACAACCTCCCTGGGCAATCTGTTCCAGTGCTCTGTCACCCTCAGAGGAAGTTCTTCCTCATGTTCAGTTGGATCTTCCTCTGCTTCACTTTGTGCCCGTTGCCCCTTGTCCTGTCGCTGGGCACCACTGAAAAGAGTCTGGCCCTGTCCTCCTGACACCCACCCTGCAGATATTTATAGGCATTTATAAGGTCCCCTCTCAGCCTTCTCTTCTTCAGGCTAAACAAGCCCAGCTCCCTCAGCCTTTCCTCATAGGACAGATGCTCCAGTCCCCTCACCATCCTTGTAGCCCTCCGCTGGACTCTCTCCAGTAGCTCCTCATCTTTCTTG
>Ga0065711_1003852_pt1 | contig 28627 bp, 22 predicted proteins | sample Hoacrofraction12_FD_59098 | JGI IMG/M metagenome (GOLD analysis project Ga0065711, IMG submission 59098) | Hoatzin crop microbial communities from Cojedes, Venezuela - Epithelial fraction 12 v2 (version 2) | ecosystem: Host-associated > Birds > Digestive system > Esophagus > Crop | place... | reverse complement strand
TATACTCCTTATCTGTATCGTTGTTGTTACTGTTCCCTTTGTTTGCTGTTCTGTTAAACTGCCCTTATCCCGACCCACCAGTTTCTGCCTCTTTCTTTCCATTCTCCTCCGCACCCCAGCGGGGGGAGGGGCAGCAGAGCCACAGCAAGACTACAACACACACAAAACACAGAACAAAAGAAAATTACATCTCTACCATCCATACTTTCCCAGACAACATCTCTGCTGGTTTCCCAGAAGCCTTCCCGAAATGGAAATTGAGCAAAAGACAAGACCATTACTGTGCTCCTACAGCCCATGCTGTAGGATCTGATCAGATCACAACTCAACCTCCAGGAAGTGCAAGAAAAATAGCTGCTTGCCTCCACTACAATAGCTGGCCTCAGACCTTCATCCTTGCTTCAGAGAGCCCTCATGAGTGTTTGTACAACAACACTGCTCTTTTCAGGCTCCCCTTGTGAAAACCGATCATTTTTCTCTGTTACATATCTCTCTCACACACGTTATGTAAGTCACAGTCCTCACTCTCAGTACTTTTCATACTTTGTAGTTGAGATGCCATCCATGGGTATCTGCGCCGTCTTGTATGCTTCCTTCGGCTTAAATGAGCCTCTGGGAAGAGTGGCAGGATAAAGGGGGTATTGTTCCATGTACTCTGATAACATGCATGATTTCTCACTCTCGTCATAAGGCCTGGTGTGAAGATGTGGACAACGGTGATATCTGCAATGGAGAAAAATAGCACAGGAGTTTGTGATTCACAGGTAGTTGATGAATAATACCTTATCATATAGGCAGACTGCAACTACAAAATAGTGGATAAGTAAGCATTGCAAAGACTGTTTCAGCCTTGATTATTTAGTGTGCAAAAGCATAACTCGCACAAAGAAAGGGTTATTTCTATCTACTAAGATAACCTGCAGTCAAAAATGTCCGTGAAGCAAACAAAAACAGCCTAAGAAAAACAAGTTCACCTAGATGAAGAAAAAAGCAAGTTAATTTGAGATACAGCCAAGTCCGCCATAATGTTCTGGGCTAGAAACTCTATTTCATGTCCCTTTTGTTCCATTTATCATAAATTTATTACCCTACTTTGCCCACATATTCAGCTTGTAGATAAGTGAGCAAAAGGGTAAGAGTTTGGGGGTCTCTGTTCACTCACACTCGGGCAGCACTGCTCTGCCCATCTCTCTCTCTGAAAGCAATTCGGTCTGGGTACTATGAGATATGTCCATAATGTGCACCCAAACGAGGACAGTAACAGAAAAATGATTTTCTGACAAAGCTCCCTCCTGACTGAAGCTAAAACACCACCATGGATCGTCCATCATTACTGGCCATCTTCTTTCCACATCGGGACCAGGCCAGAGCTGGGTGAGCAAGGCTCATCCTATCAAAAAGGGATTTGGAATCCCACTCTAGGATTTCTTCCCAGAGACAACAGTTTATGCCCCTTTCTGGTTTGAGTCAAACCCACTAGAGTCAGTGTGAAGGTTGCTGATTCAGGACTTCAGGAACGAGCCCACAGGAATTACTGTGAGACAAGGAGGCCTCTGGTTTTATGTCTCATATATCATTCCTGCTGCAGTCAGAGTGTTCCCTACTGGATGTATGGTCTCCAGTGCTATGTCTCGTCCAGAGCTGAATTACTCATCTGAAAGGGCTTCTACACTTAAAAAAGTCCCTGTTAAATTAACTGCTGGGAAATCTAGGATCAGTAGATGTCTCATTACCTAAAGTTATGCACATAACCTCCAGTCTACATTCAAGGGTACACTTTCATATACTGAATCATCTTCCAAACTAGCACGAGAGGGGAAGCAGGGCCCAGAGTTCTCAAAAAAAATTCAGCATCTTTTTGACAAGCCATTTTCTCACTCAGATTACAAATTCTTCTGTGAAATTATAAATCAGGAGAAGTCCTGGTAGATTCTTTTTTGCCTTAGAGAAGTTTTGATTTTGGAACCAAGGGGAGTCCTTACAGGGAGTAAGGCAGATATCTCTGCCAGTTAAAATATTAGAAGAAAACACTTTAGAGTGGAAATCTCAAAAAAAATAAAAAAGAGAAAAGAGATGCCCGCTCTCTCAGGAACCTTATAGAAATCCAGCTTTCACGTAACTGGAGGAGAGAAAAACCTGAAAATGAAAAAAAGAATAACATGCTCACTCTTACTGGTCCATGTGACCTTGCCGAAATGGATTTTGTGACAAAAACCTTCCAAACGCAGGCTGCACCCACACTTTCTGGCCACACTTCTGGTCTTCCAGCATTCCTAGGATTTATTCCTCCTTCTCCAAAGGAAAATGATCTGGCTATTCTTTCTGCGTAAAATCTGCTGCTTCACTTCACCCCCAAGTGCACTTTCTTCCCCTTACTCCCTTAAAGTCTGTGACATAGCAAGCTAGTCTCCAGCTCGGCTTTGGTGTGTGTTGATGAAGCCCTTATGTTAGTTTTTTATGGTAAAACTGCACTCAGACTGGAGTGGGGGAAATAGCTATACTACGTAGTTCGTCATGGTCCTGCATACGGTGCAGACACTGGCCAGCAGTAGCATTTTGCAAGTAAGGAATGGCTGATCAGGAACAAACTAATCACTAATACCATCAGTTCTATCCCCTCACAGCTCAGCTGCACACACAGGGTTTGGAGGGACTCGCCTGCGACGTGAGCAGAGACTCTGTGCAGGTCCCTGCCCATACCAGGCAGGCTCTCTGCTGCAGACCTGTTACCCACATCCCGATGGCCACCATCATGTCAGGGTCCTGCACCTGCCCAGCAGCACTGTCAGCACCAGGGAAGGTGAGGGGTCCTGCAGAGCAGCAGGACAAGGGTGGGTAATGCAAGTCCCCTCCAAAGACCCCAGAGGAGCAGGCAGGCAATGGTTGCTTGTGGAAGCTATGTTCTTCCCCTTGCAGACACTGCTGGCAGCGTGAATGCTGGGGGACTTCTCAGCAGCCCAGCATGGCAAAAAGGCCAGGATCTACTGCAGACAGCAGGAGACCCAGGCTGCCAAGTTCTTTGCCCTAGGATGGAGTTAAGCCCTGAGCATGGTCTGGCAAGACAGGTGGCTTTATACCTGGAGTATTCACCCACTCTTCGTGTGTACAATTCTGCTTGCTTTGTTGAACTCTAGCACCCACAACAACAGAATGAGATATTGTAAAGTTAGCTCTTGGGAAAAGCACTTTTCCACAAATAAATCCTTCTTGATAGGGCAGAGAAGTAAACCTGGATGTTTTGTCTCCTATTATTTTGCACTAAGTTGTGAGGTATGCCCACAGGTTTTACAGTAACATTCACTGTATGACAGACTAAGAGCAGAAAGTGACTATCAGTGATAACGCACCACCAATACATGATACCATGAAAGTTTTACTTCTGCATCCAGAGAGCTATTCCTGAAAATATTTTTTACTGGAGATTAATGTAAACAACAGAGCACGACTCTTAACAAGGGGTGGAACAATGCTAGACTTCAAGGTTTGCTAGACTTCACTTCTCCTTCTGGCACAATGAGTATTTATAAAACAATTACATGATTCTTCAGTACTGAAATCACTGCTATATGACTGCGGCAAGCCAGCACCTTAATGTCAGAGCTAAACTGTTAAAATTACTGTATAAACTGTTTGATATTACAGTGTCAAACTGTACCCTATTTTCTAAAAACTGATGAAACGTAAATTTTGACATTTGATATGTTTGTCTGCTTAGATATTGGGGTTTTTTAGCTAACTCTACTCTGATTCTCACTTGTGCGAATTATACTTTATTTGATTGAGGTCTATCGAGCTAGCCTGACCAATATTAGTAATAAAATATAACAACAAAGAAGCACATAGGGTTTTTTGTGAATTGTGAAACAGTGGCAGACTCTTGGGGGTAAAAAGAATGCAGGTCCCCTGCCTTCAAAGGAGTTGGGTTCATCTAAGCAGAAGCTGAGATTAAATGTGATCAATTTATGAGCTTACATCAAATATTTGTTTAAACTAGGAAGGACAACCTGGAGCCCATGGCTCAGGACCAGAATTCAAGATGATTTAATTCAATTTCTGCATTCACCACAGTCTCCCTGACCAACACAACTCTCTGCAAATTACAGATAAAATATAGCCTTCTCCAGAGTAGGAAGAGGAGGGATCATGTAAGATTTATGAGTTTCTCAAGACAAGCCTTTCAGACTTATCTGATTTTTTAAATGTCTGTGATTAATAGTAAAAGATCATCACAGTGGGCTTGAAATGCAAGTGGAATGGTAAGAAAGTTGTATTATTAAAACACTAATTTATCCCAGTTATGTGGCTTACTGTCCACAGAGGTCATGGATGCCATGGTATTACCACTTGAAAGAAAAAACATAAGGCTCAGAAATGGCTGAACTTTCATGCAGGAGAATGTCGTTTCCCCTTACATAAAAAAATTGGTCCTCAGACTAACCGTCACAGGGAAAAGCAACATCTCCTCAAACACATAATCTACTTCAGGTACTGTCTCAAATTTCCAGAGTCAGATCAAGTCAATATTACAGAAATCTCTAGTTTAGGTGGAATGAAGACGCTGTCCAAACAACCATAGGGATGTAAAAACGTGCTAAAGAACTGGGGCAGGCTCCAGTAGCAGGAATTGATTGCCAACAGTCAGGCTGCAAAGAAAATCACTAACGGTGAGTCTTTATTTGTGCAAATCTCTTCTCTTCCAAGCAATGGAGATGCAATTAGAGGCCCAGCTACCTGACTGAGTTACAAAAGAACGGAAGACGGATTAGATGTTTGTCAAGGGAAGCAGAGCATCCATATGCAAAGTGTCAAAGTATATCACACATAAATATTGAATATGGTAAAATTATCAGGAAAATGAAAACACATTATGGACAAGGGCATATGGAAAGAACAAGGTTGTGCTTTTAGACAGTGAACAGTTTTGAAACAAAAAAGTAAACGCACAATAAAATCAAGAGATCCCTTGAGAAAAGTCGTAACAGTACAAATAATATTAATCTGAAACCCTTGGAAGGTTAACTGTAGATTCTACACAGTTCAGAAGCTTTTTCCTTAGTGTGCTATCAGAATGCCGAACTCTGGATGCCAAACTTCACTTTTCTCCAACACATACACTCACCAAATGCTGGAACAAATGGATCAGTAATCACCCCAAAATGAATAAAACTGACTGTAGAGAAAGAGAGGTTTAACAAATTTGCATGCACCGAGTCTTCACTGTTATTTCACACAAAAGTTTAACAAAAGAGAAACATCTATTTGCAGATGTACGGTACTCTTCAGTGCCAAAAGAATGAAACATATCATTGCACAGTCTTCCAAATTCACCCTAATCAGAATACCACCAATGGGAATCCAGGGCAGCTGGAAGGAGGACAGAACCCTGGAAGAGCACAAAACCCTGGGGTTTGCTATTACATGTGATTGTTGCTGTGCCCCTTTCAAAAGCTGCACAAAGTCATCACGGTCACCCTTTTTTAGTGACCTAGTGAACTCTGAGCAAGGCTATGTATTAAGCTCACTGTTCTCCTCATGGCCACTGTTGCCTTTATTCATCATATTTTTTATCTTGTTTTCCACATGTGCAACCAAGAAAGGAAAATCTTTTCTATAGTCTTACTAATCTCCTCTCAAATAACCCTTAATGAACATGAATTGTTGTCATTGGTATTATTTTAGGTATTATCTATACTGTTCAGAGAGCTTTTTTGACTTACCTGTACTTCAGTACCTGAAGGTTTACAAGAGATAATTTGCAGAAAGAAGTACTATCTACCTACCTCTTTCATACATACCTTCTTTGAAATAATGAAAGTAAGAATTCATATTGACTAATTTAAAACAGAAAGTATAGTATGTAGAAAGGAAGTCTCAGAGATCCCGGCCATCTTTAACCCCCAAAAAACTGTGCAAAACCAGACAATCATGCAGATTGAGTAACTCTCATATGTTGTCAGAGTTCGCTCATTCTAGCTAAATGCAGCAAACAATGGAGAAACTGATGCCAAAACTCAGTTTCAGGGATCCCAGAAGCAGTCATGGTGAGAGCACACACTAAACATTTGTGGCTGCATTACTTCTGGCAGCTGACCCAAGACATTAGCAAAAGAAAGGTCCAAACAATCCAATAACTATCAAATTATTTATGGAAACAGTGTCCATTGAAATTGGAATATGCTCTTGACAGGAATCAGGTAGATATCTATGTCCAGGGATACTAAACTTAGGCGGTGGTGGGTTTAATTTTCACAGAATGAATACAGCGGTTTATCTGTGCCCTCCAACTGAGAACAAAGTTTCATACCCTTCTTCCTCAAGAGAGCAGTTAAAGTGTAATTAGACCTGTGATGAAGTACTATAATGCCATCCTCACTGCAAGTCTCAGAGCTCTCAGATTTCAGCACATTTGTGACTTACTAATACAAGACCTAGTGAGGTCTGTCCTTGTGCGTGCATACACACTGCACCTAACCAGCAATGATGGAGCAAATACCAATTTCTTTTACATCTTAGCTTGTATAGCACTACTGTAGATCAAGGAGAGGTGCACACTTGATACAAATCTGAGATTGGACAGAAAGCTAGAAAGGTATTTCAGATAACTAAAAAACTAAGGTTTACATATCAGTCCTCAGAGGGTTCATCTGTAAGCCACAAAGATTAACCAGTTTTAGTAGACAATGTTGTTGCTCTATGTGAAACAAGATGCTTGAATTTTGATGCTTGTAATATCACTGCAGACAGATGCCAATGAGCTCTATCTGTGCTTAGTATGCAGACGAGGTCAGTAAACTCCAACTGGGATGAAGGGGACAGAGACAACTCAGTGACAACTTCTCCAATCTACTGTTGAATGGCTCAACTGTATTAAAGGCTAACAGGGCTGTTATGGACTGGAAAACAACACCTTTAAAAGAATGGTCATTCCATAGGGAGGTATCGAATGAAGGCAACATCCCTTCTAGACTGCTGACTGTCAAGAGCTGATTGTATGGAAGACAAGCACTATTAGATATTATGTTTTCTGCTTGCATATTCACTCTATATAGGAACAAACTCCATGCAAATAACTACATTAGAAACTTGGAGAGAGTCAGCAAAAGTTGCTGACTTAGATAATGCCAAGGCTTCAAGAGTAGTGGCCAAAAGAAAGACTGCACTTAAGGGCCTCAGAGAAAGGAATGAGGGAATGAATGAGTACTGAAGACATCTCGGTACGTCTGGTGTGCCTGTTGAAATGTTAGGGAATGGATTGTATAGATTAATCGTGTCATCCTTCCTCACTCTGAAATACACTGATCATATAATATCTCAGATGTCAGTAACATAGTATATCTAGAGTGAACAATGACTTAGTGTAAAACAGTCATGAGGTTCTTCTGGACAGATGGCTACCAGTCCTTGCAGATAGGATGAAGGGTTCAAAAATAAAGTACACCCACACATGTTGAGGTCAGGACTGGCACATAGTAACACTATTCTGGGTGAATTAATTGCCTTCTGGCTGCAGACAGGAAACAAAGCTAGGTACCCATTCCCCTGTGCTGCCCATTCGTTACTTGTTTGAAAGTCCAGGATATAGCAATGTTATGCCAAAAAATGGAAAACATGCATGCTCATGAATGAGCTGTTGAACCAAAGTGTATTCTGTGTCAGTACTCATAAACATGTGAGATCTTAATAGAGATATTATCCTTTTACAAATGTGAAGTAAAAGCAAATCCTTCAGTCCAAGCTCCCCAATTCTGAACTCCCCTGGACTTCTACTTTGAATACAGATGTCGTGTTTGTCCTCTACATAACAGAGAGCTGAGATAAAATCTTGCTATCTAAGCATTACAAAGATTTAAGAAAATTTATGTTTAATTCAGATGTTTATGACTTCAGTTCTAAATTAAAAAATCTGTTAGACTTTTCCTAATCGCTCGTATTCCAGCTGATAACTTTCTGTGTATACTCAGATGAAGGAAAGTGCAGTCTAGCTGAGTGATGGGGAGAAAAAAGAAATAATGCAGAGAACTGAAACATCTGTGAAAACTGAAAGGAACCTAAGCTGTCTAACAAAGTGCAGAAGTTTCTCAGTGACATCCAAAGTTGCTCTCCTTCACATCTTTGCAAAGCACGGGTAAGTCCAAAAGGCCATCTGAGGCATGACAGTAGCACAGAAACTATCACAAACTGGATGCAAACTAATCCAACTCTCATTAAAGAAAATGGTGAAATGGATATACAAGTACTCAGGAAACATGGACAGAGGAGGTTTTGAGAGTAAAATTGAATGCTTAAACAATAAAGATTTTTAATCATTTGTGAGATGTGAATTCATTTCAAACAGAAAAAGTTTCCCGTGGTTTTGTGCTAAATTAACAGCTGTTGCCTTTACTTCCACTGAGACAGAGCATGCTGGAAAACGAGAACAGAAGGTGTTATATAGAGCCGCAATGGTACGCCTCCCATTTGATCTTGAGAAGCTCCTGTGCATCCAGTGCAAGATGCTCAACGAGGTTTCTTTGAGGAAAAAAACTGAAAATATTTTATCTTTGTTCAAAGCTTTTCTACCAGTGAATCTCACTTAACTGACAACCTCCAAAAAAACTAAGCAGAACTTGTTTTGTCGTATTTCTACCAGTGGAGGCAAAAGCAAGTCTAAGTGACTCCACAGGGGCTGCCAAAGGAGGCTGTATTCAATTCAGTGGCTGCTGAATTCTGGCTACATCAGTATCTGGGCCATGTGCCCTGCAGGTTGTGCTTCCTGCCCCAGCACTACACCAGAAGAGTGCAGCAATACATTCTTTTTACCAAAAACTGAATACAATAAGAGGGACTCAAAAGAAGGAGCCACGTTCAGTTACCATTTGTTCAGCAGACAAAGGACACTGATGTGAATGACAGCAAGCTCATGTTGCCTTAGCCTCTGCCGCCAAACTCGCTAAAGAAGTGCTGTGTGGTAACTGTCCAACCGTAAATATGATGTGGCCATTGCTGCTTGAAAGACACGCTAGCCTAAAGCGGAAATCATGCTGTGTAGCCATACTTTAACGGCAGGTATCTCCCTCAAAGGTTAGAGCCAGGACAGAAACCTCTACAAAATGAGAGGCAGGATTATCAGACAGGATTTTATGTACCCACCTTGAGTTCTGTCTTGGGTGCCTTAATATTAGAAGGACATCAGACTACTAGAGTGTGTGCAGAGGAGGATGACCAAGATGGTGAAAGGCCTCAAGAGCAAGACTTAAAAGAAGCAGCTGAGGTCATTTGGCTTGTTCAGCTTGGAGAAGAGAAGGCTGGGGGGTGACTTCATCACAGTCTACAACTTCCTCAAAGGGGGCAGTAACAGAGGAGCTGCTGATCATCTCTCTCTGGTGACCAGCGAAAGGACACAAGGAAATGGAATGAAGCTGCATCAGAGGAAGTTCAGATTGGACGCTGGGAAATGGTTCTTCTCTGAGAGAGTGGCTGGTCATTTGAACAGAGTCCCCAGGGAAGTCATCACAGCACCAAGTCTGGCAGAGTTCAAGGAGTGTCTGGACAATGCTCTTAGTCATGTAGTTTCGTTTTAGGTAGTCCTGTGAGGAGCAGGGAGTTGGACTCGACGGTTCTTATGGGTCCCTTCCAACTTGAGATCTTCTATGATCCTATGATTCCACAGAGTTCCCTACAATGTGGTAGTAGCCTGAGTCCCTTCCCTCTGCTCACACATCCCACTCTTCCCTCTCTCACAGCAACCCTCTTCTTTAGAAAGGGGAAATTCTCTCCCCAGCAGTCTCCGATTCCTCCGAGCATCCCATCCAATTTTTCAAAATTTGCCTCAAAACCTGTGGCTCACGTGCACTTCCACAAACCTGGCCTGGAGCCGATACAAATCTCTAAGGCAGGTGGAGTGGAAATCCAACCCCACAGTTTGCTCACTGTGCCTACGCCCTTGTTTTTCCTTCAGATTTTATACTACTTTAGCATGTTCTATAAGCTTGGATGATTCACCTGACAGAGCAGTGGGATGCTGTGCAATCTGTAAATGTACAGACCACAGCGCAGTGTCCTCAAATTCAAGTAAGAAAGAATATTTATTTTTTTGTAAAATAACTCCACCAATTAATTTCTGCTATAAAAAATGGGAACTTATTTCCACTGAAACTAGGGCAAAACAGTAATTTTTTTTATGAGACAGCTGAACAGAGTTTTAAAAATTGCTATGGGTTCAGAGAACCTGGAGCAATACATTCAACGGGAAATTTGTTTTTGCACCAGCGAAGTGAGGAGCTGTTCCTCTGCAATCAGTAGATTTAAACTGGTGTACCACAGGCATACTTGAGAGGGAAATAAGGTCCTGTGTTCTTTTAACAGGACCCAAGCCTGGTGTCTGTAAGAATGAAGGCTTCTGCAAAACAATTTCCAAAAGCATGTTTTCACCAACTGCTCCAGCTTTCAGGAAGCAGAAGACAAGTACTGATAAAACTTTGCCAGAAGGTCTTTAACATCTGCTGGCTGTAATCTATGTCATTTCTAGCATACTCTGCATAATGCAAGCCAAGAATGGAAAGGAGGGGGGCGAGGAAGATTTACAAACGGCTCCCTCACTCCTACATTAAATTTGTCCCTCCCCATGCAAAGGGAACTCCAGTTTTCCACTATTTCTACTTTTGTATTACATTTACAACCTGAAGTGCAATGGAAAAATCTGGTGAGCAACATGGCAATACAGTCTCACAACACAAAGAGCACGGAAAGATCATAAGCTGCTCTAAGAGTCCATCTAGCTTAGAGCATTGCAGGCATATTTTTGCCAACTGTTAAAAGAGACAGTCAGCTTGCTTTGTTAGGATGGAATTTCTTAAGCCGTGAAGAACATTGGATGGGGAAAAAAATCAAATGGATTAAATCACACATCAGGAAAAATTTAAGTTTCCTGTTGAACTATTCCCTGTATAAAAGAATGCCAGCCATGAGCAAGCTGTCAGAAATCCTGAAATTCTGAACAGCTTTCCATTTCCAGAAATGGAAACATGGACAATCAGTCATTTTTCACTGCTGGCAGGTGATGGGCTTCCATATTTCCAGACTTAGAAGATACACAGTCAGCCCTTTCAGGGACAAATTGATTTCCTAGTCCATCCTTTCTTGTAGCAAAATGCCTTTTGTATTTTCATCTCTGTTTTATCAGACTTCCACCAGTTGTAAGTTTGAACTGGATCCTGAATTGGTCACCATTGTCTAATCCTAAGAAAACAATAACTAACAATCACTAAGAATAACTGCCATGACAACTCGGATGGGTTCTGTTCACTTAAATGTGGAAAAAGTGTATATTTCTGGTGAAAACTTTGAGCAGTCTCACTTTCTGCAAACAGATGCACATACCTGATGTCAAACTGGGCCTGTTAATAGTAGGTTCACCATAGGCCCCATGGACAATGTTGTAGCTACTATCATCTCCTTTTTTTTTGTTGTTTACTTTTTTTTCCCCCTGAAGTGTGGGAATGGCAAGAGAAAAATATAGAGACATACAAACCTTGCATATATGGCTCAGTTTCTACCACAATATTCTATTAGATGTCTATATTACTGTTGCATGTGGCTATTTATGCGCTAATGCTAAAAGCACAAGTAACAGTTGATAGTCACTGTTGCTGTTCTATTTATCATGAACATTTCTATAGATCTCCCTGAGGTCTTCTTAAATATTAATCAATTATCAAAATACATTTCATGAGGCACAACGAACAACCAGAACTTCAGAAATTCTTTGCATGAACCTCATCAAGAATATACAGAAGTAGATATGGAATTGAAAAAAACAGTTTCTTTTGGTAAGATATATAGCTTGCACAAACGCTACCATTTTATCCCTTCTTACAAGTAGAGGGCAACAAGTTTAGGACTGTCATGGTTTAATCCAGCAGCCAGTAACTAGGACCACGCAATGGTCCCAGGAATGGGAAGAGAATGGATGAAAAGTAAAACTCATGGATTGAGATAAAGATGTTTAAAACGGCAACAAAGAAAGTAATAATGACAATAATTAATAAAAGACCATGTAAACCAAGCTATACACAATACAATTTTTCTCACTGCCCAAGGACTGATTGTGCAGCCAGTCTCTGAGCAGTGATCACGGAACTCATAGAGCTCGCAGATTTTGCCCAACTCATGAACTCACTGAACTCACTGAAAAAGGCCGTACTCACAGAAAAGATCAAACTCATAGAAAAAGGGATCGAACTCACAGAAAAGGGTTCCGGCCCTCGGTCAACCCCCATTCATAAACTGAGTGTGACATCTATGGTATGGAATATTTCCACTGGCCAGCCTGGCTGTCTGTCTGTCTGTGCTCCCTCCCAGCTCCTGCACACCTGCTCCTTAGCTGAATATGAGAAACTTGGAAAGATTAATTAGCAACAACTGAAAACATCAGCGTATTACCTTCTTATACTAAATCCAAAATACAGCAGCAGAAAATTAACTTTATCCCAGATGAAAACAGGACAAAATTTCATCAAGGCTACTGGTTATTCTTCAGTTACAAACCATCGCTTTAAATGCAGGTACCAGACAAAAAAGTACATTATGAAAGAGGTCATACTAGTTAATCAGGTGTCCTTCTAGGCTTGAAACTTATTTACAAGGCTACTTAAGGGATGTAGATACCTATCTTCCTTTTGAAATCTGCTGCCACAGGTAATTTGCCTTCCATATTTGAAAGCTTTTTAAAAGACAGTGTAGAGCTTGGAGACATGCCAATGCACTAACAAATAGTTTACAACCATTCACTCACAAGGGACACCAGCCTCCAGAGTACGCTCCCCTCACCTATTTTCAGTACCAGCAATATTAGTCTTTATGCCAACCTGCACCAGGCTGCAGTATGTCAAACTACTCAGTCATGAGCCATTTTTTTGGACACTTAAATAAAGAGCAGTAAGAGTTACGGAAGGATAAGTGACATACCAAATAAAAAATCTGCCTGAAATACTTTCTCTTGTAGCCAGTGTATTATTAAAGGGCCATCTACTTAGTTAAAAGTTTCTGGTTCTGCCTTTGGCCAACTCTTTCTGGGTATGGTGTGATGCCTAAATATTGCAAACCTGGGTGCTAGAATTTATTAAGGTCTTTTGCTCATCTTGCTTTCCTAAAAAACTTTACAGAAACCTAAGATACTTCCAGATTACACAAATTCTAATGAGGGTAAATTTGCACAGAGTGAATTTCAGATGCTTGTCAACAGCTATCTGTGACACTCTGAATACTAGTGCCCTTTCGGCAGAAAAAAAATGAAGCCTTCAGAGTTCCTAAACTAGGCAACTGTAACAACAAAAAATAGAATTAAACTCTCATAAGCTTTAGGTAGGTTATTAAATACTAGTTTTAACTACAATCAGGTTAACTAAATCAGCAAGCACTCTTAGGTTCTGGGGAAAAAAATACGTTCTTTTAATTAAAACTGCCAAAATATTTTCTGGAAACCTACAACTTGTGTACTTCTTACAAGGCATTAACTTGTGAAGGTTATTCTTTAGGAAATTACATACGCATAAGCACGATATAGCTAGAACAGAAGCCAAAGCATTCAAGGCAGAGCACCTGGCACCAAGTGCTAAGTCAGAGCAGCCAGAGCATCACCTAGCACTGCATTCAATTTTGGCCAAAATAGTTAGCAAATGCCCCACTGTAGATAAAGTAGAAAACTCAGGTGCAGCAGCAGCACCTACGAGAAACTCACAGCTATTGGAGAATTGTAGTCACAAGTCACAAGTACCCATGGCCACTGGCAGCATGACTGACAATCCAACACAGAAGGTAACACGTCCTGAAGACAAGTCCCCCTTGAGAAGTAGTAAAATGTCACATCCATGGGTGTTCCATGTTGTGCACAAGGCCACCCTTCAGGGCTCAAATTCATCAGAAGGTCAGAGTGAGCATCGTCTGCCCTGAGGTCTGTGCTGTCATGCTGCACCAGACCGGAGGAATGGGGTCCTTGGATGCGCTACAAACCGTGCTTCTGTCAGGCAAGAGAAATCTCAGAAATCAGTATCTGCCTTCTACGGCTATCCTGCACAGTGAAGAAGTTCTAGACTATACATTGTTGACCACTGTGGTTCTGTCCCAGTAGCCAGCCCACCCAATTCTCCCCTGACAGTTGCCTTTACCAAAAGTTACCAGTGTTTTTCATTTAAAATTGGTGGGTCAGCTGGATTGTGCCTACTGAGCTGAAGCCACGCTCACTGCCCGTTCTTCTTCTCTTGACAGCCTGATTGATTTGCTTTCTGAAATTCATGAGATATTGTGTTAAAATGGTCATGCAGTTTTGTGTTCTTTCTTATTTCTACACACATCGTCAAACCTTCTAAATCACTGGCATACCCTACTGATAGGAATTTGAATTGCTCCGTTTTTCCTAATGCATACAATTGCTTCCCATATGGTCATTTCTATGCAGAAAAATGCAAATTATTCTGGAAATTTTCATGCAGCCTACACGCACTCCTGATAAAATACCTAGACTGACTCCAGACTGTGGAATACTCTCTTTACATTGACACAATACTTTATACTCAGTGTTGCTAAGCACTGTAATTGACAAAGCACAATAATATTTTCAAAGCAGTTTCTGGAAATGGTAGGAAACATGAAGGGGCTTTTCTTCAGGATTTTTCCATTTTGAAGAAGCAGTCTGTGAGCACATAAATAATTTGTAAGCACAATAAGGACCTCCTCCAGTCCTTTTAACAGCCAGCTAGGATCTAGAGGCTACACCTTGTTCATCCACATTGAAAACACAGTTCCTCCAGGTTTCCCATCAGAAAAATCTCTACAGGAGTCAGGTATGTGGAGGGAAAAAAGCTGCAAGCTGAGAGCAGCAGCTGCTGTCAGGTGTGTAAAGAGATGCAAGAAAGATGCTGGGGGCTAGAAGGAGTAAATGTCCTTAGAGCGAGGATGGGGAGGAACCATGCAAGTAGACAATAAAGGCGCTGTCTGGCCTTAGACAAGAGGATAGACAGCATAGAGGGATATCAATGGATTGAAGTGAATTAGGGAAAGCTCTCAGAGGTAAGAGAACACCCAGGGCTTAAGTGGGAAGAAAGAAGCGTGGGAGAAGTGGTGTCCAAGTATTAGGAAGGAAGGCCACTTTGGAGATCTGCATTTTGCTTTTAGTAAACAATCTAATTATACAACTAGGCATCTTGCACGAGTTGTAGAGTAACCTGGCAAAATACACGCTGTGTCTTTGGCATTTGAAAGCTCCCTTACACTACTGCATTAAACTGCAGGTACTTGAACTCCCGTTAGCTCGCTAGCGAGAAGTACTCAGTCCCTTTGAACGCACATCTGTCTGCAGCCTTTTAATGCTAAGTAGTGTGCATAATATGATTTATAATAATAATATACATGAATTTTTGAAACTGGACATCCTTCATTCCTGGCTTTTGGCTTATGCAAATGCGGTAATCAGACATACTTCTAAGTCCCACCAGTGGTGTTTACCGGAAATGCAAGTGCAAATCTTACGCTAATCAAATGTCACAAATGAATGAACTATTTTGATACTGACATGATTACTTTTTAATAAATACATCTGGAAAGGTTGCTCTCAGATTATGGAATTTGAAATTTTCTGACATAATATTCCTTTTAAACTCTACACATAACTTAGATCTTACAACAGTTAATGGAACCAAACTGCAAAATGAAGAAAATAATAGCAAGAAAACACTTGAATTTCCATTGCTTGTAGCAGATCAGTCCAGCCCTGTTGTCTGTGGTGTGTGCTATAGTTTAACCGACACAATCTAACACCAAATTTTCCACAGGTGAAGACTCACTTGAGAGCCACAGTTTCAAAGGATTCAGATCTTTTATTTTGGTTTTTTGTTTTGGATGTTAGCATCTTTTGCTGTAAACAGATCATTAAAAACAGCTGCCAGGCACATCACTGTTATGGATGTGAATTAGGAATCAGCCTGCAGGAACAAGTGGCAACAGCACGCAATATTTAGACTGTGGCATCTTAGACTCAGTCTGTAGTTTGTCTCTGTTAGCTGGCAACTAGGTCTGGATAAGCCCAAGTGACCTTAGGCCAGGTAACCTCTTCTGATGTGTTTGCCCATACTGAACACCTTAAAGGGACTCAGCCTCAGACACAGGGAAATCTGAAGGTTTAGCATTAAGTTTTATCAAGCCATAGTGCAATAGATCACACTGGCTGGATTCAGTGTTTTACTTCTTGTCTAAGAAAAACACCTGCATTTTTCTATCCTTACATTATTCAGGAGGAGCTCTTTGCCATTGTTGAAGTTATTCTGCAATATTTGAATGCACTGAAAATAGAAAATTCATATATGCATCTAACTCTGACATTTTGTGCTTGTTAACATGCTAAACATTTACTACGTTGAAGATCAATTTATGGCTGCACGGTAAAAAACATCTTTGTTTCTCTGGCTATTATAGCTTATTTTCCATTAAAGATACCACAAAACATCTGCAAGAGCTGCTGAACTCCACATTTTTTAATCAATATCTACATAGGCTTTTCACTGAAAATAAGAATTCTTTCTGCGTCCTGCAATATCAGTTCCAGTCCTTTCTCTGCTTTTGCTGTCTCTGTCATGGAAAGCGTGTATTCACATTTAACTGAAGTTTATGGCCAGGAAAATTAGTTCTAGGAACAGATTGAAACATTTTGCTGAACTGAAAGACAATATGCAGCAAATGCAAACTTATTTAAGTAACAGCTCTACCTGCTTTGATTTTTCTTCCAAAATAAATGCTCTTGAAAGACTGTCAAACTGAAAGCACTTCACTGAACAACGGCCAGGACTTGCAGAGGACTTGCAGGCCAGCAGCCAGCCAGGCCCACAAACCCGCAAAACTCCTTGACATGCAATGCATTGCCGTGCCCAGTTTCTCACTGTGAGCTATAGTAAACCATTCGGTTCAAAGTATTTAGCACTGTATCTCCACATTTATGTAACAGTAAGCAGTAGAAACATTTGTGAGCAACATCAGCCTGCTGCCATCTTCTGGTGAAAAGTTCAGGACGTTAAACAACCTCAAAAACAATCAATTCTTGCTTGCTCCCACTGTCTTGGGCTTTTATCTCTCAGTGAGACAATGCAACATTACTTGTGCCGTAATATCACGTAGAGAGAAACAAGCAGGTTAGTGATCTCACAGGGAGCAAGGATCTTTTTCACAAATCCCCTTTCACTGACTCTTTACCATATCTGCGATAATCTGGACAGTGACTGCCAGAGGAACAAAATCGCTTCAGCATTAAGTAGTAGTTATTATTTTACTTGGAAACATACACCAGTCCAGCAACAACAAAATATACTTCAGAAGCCATCTATTTGCATGCACTGTAAACAGGAGAGCCAAGACAGGAAAGGCAGAATTTGATACTAGACGTGCAAAATAAGGTTACACTAACCAAGCCAGAAATGCAAGAGTATAAATGGATGCCGTTCCACTCATTTCTCCTACCAGTTAGTCTTGACTCTTGCCTGTTCTTTGCACTAAACATGTGCAGCTGGGAAATGTCCCTCACAAACTGGCACATCCTAGGACGTGAGAAACCAGCACACGATAATTCCAAGGGGAGATACTGGATTTGCACACCCAAGTCACTTCTTCTCATATTTGCAATGAAGACCAGCAAATTCTTCACAACAGCATATCCAAACTAATGGTGAGGATAAGATAATTTTCTCATCTGTATTTTTTAAGTGCACTGTGGTATTAGTCTTGATGCTTAGAATATCCAGCAGAAAGATGCAATTCTTTAGCCCATTTAATCCAACCATAACTGACTCTTGATGAACTGAGATTGACTCACATGAAATATTATTATTCAGAGAGACACTATTTCAAACATTTAGATTAACACAACTCACAGTAAGTTTACTCAGAAGGCAATAGCTGCCATAGTTCAACTGAGTGTCACACATTGCTAGGGGTACAACACGCAGGTCTAGGAATTACTCTGGCAGACCAAGCAACAAAAAGTCAAATGCACAACTTGCAGAATGTTTAACAAGGCTGGAAAAAAAATACAGTACTCATATGCAGTCATTCCTTTCCTCAGGGAACAGGAAATACAGACCTCCTGGTGCACTCAAACATAAGCTTCACCATAGCCTGAAAAGCACAGACTCTAGGAAGGAAACTGAAGATAGGTTGAAGGTCACAAGTTCCCAGTTGACTTCAGAAACTCAACAGCTATAGCAGTACCTATCTTCAAAATCCCGCCAAGAGCAACTATCTGTGCCATCATAACTCCAACCCCTATTTCAATAGAAAGAGACAGTAATTTTTGACAGCTGTTTTCCACCAGAATGTACTGATGGAAAAAATCCATGAAAATAGGTTGATTTTTAGGCAACTTCATGAAACTATTTTTGTTTGATTTTATAAACAGGTGTGTTTTTCTGTTAAGCTGTCTTCAAATTTTCCCTTTTTAATAGTATAATACTTTAATGCATTATTTCATGTTCCAGCATTTTATGCTCCCACAATGCCATGTTAATGCCTCTGAAAGAAGTTACATCAGAACACCTGACATTGCAAAACTCTTCTCAATCCACTCACGTTACAGTTCAGTAACTAGAAATTTTGAAATAACATACAAGAAAATATTAATTTTGTTCTCCTACCTATGCAATAAGGGAAGAAAATACTGCCAAAGCATTAAACTGTAAGTCCTTGATAAAGTCAGGATTTTCTCACCATTAGCACTCCACACTACTTGAGAAACAATAGTTGCAAGAAATATTAACTGATGATTAGATCTGGAAGTCAGTATTAAACCTGCTACGTGGCAGGGAAAGGCCTAGAGACAAATGTTGAGTAAATCTTACTCTCCTGACCAGTATTATCACAGAGATTATTCCTCCTACTGCTGAAAATCTGCCTGAAAAAGAAGGCAGCACAGCTGGTCAAGCCCCAGGAAATTATATTCTTGGCTCACATCAATGGTTTTGATCTTTCTTCAAGATCAACAGCTTTGATTTGCAAGAACTGGCTGTTCATGCTCCCTGTGCACCTAATTATATTGAAGAGTGAGGGTATGACCTTTGAATCTCAGTCTCAGCCCTGGTCTTACTGGTATGACCAGCTTTCAGCAGTCCGTGGTTCCTAAAATCAGTGGGAAAATCTAGCACAAGGAAGACTTGCCCTCAGTGGAGGAGCAGCACAATAGGAAACACTTAAACAAATGACATAGTCAGGTCCATGGAGCACCCGCAAGCACAGACGGAGCTGGCCCATGCCATTTTGAGGCCATTCTCTTTATCACTGAAAGGTTGTGACAATTGGGTGGAGGTTCCTTAGGGCTGGGAGAAGGTAAGCCTTACTCCTGTCTTCAAGAAAGGCAAGAAGGAGGATTTGGGGAACTACAGGCCAGTCAACCTCAGTCCCCCTGCAGATGACTAAATAAACCTGGAAAACCAATTGCAAACACTGGCTGTCAAAAGGGCTGGAGAACGTCATTTGGAGTAATCAGCATGGATTTATGAAGGGGAAATAGTGCTTAAAGCGAACTGCAAGCCTTCTGCAATGAGAAGACTGGCTTGGTAGATAAGAGGATAGCAGTAGTTGTTGCTTATCTTGTCTTTGGTAAGACATTTGACGCTGTCTCCCATAACATCCTCATTGACATCTGATGGAAGTATGGGCTAGATAAGTGGACAGTGAGATGAACTAAGTAATGCCTGAGCTGCTGGGCTTAAAGGTTTGTCATCAGTGGCACAACGTCCAGCCAGAATCTAGTCACCAGCTGTGTGCCCCAGGACTGGATAATGGGGTAAATACTATTAAATATCTTTATTAATTATCTGGATAACGGGGACAGATGGCACCAGCAGCAGGTTTGCAAATCATACAAAATCGGGACATGTGGTTGACAGACCCATTGTGCATGTTGCAGCCAATCAGAAGGACCTCAAAATGATGAAGAAATCCATCAACAGGAATGTCATGAAATTCAACAAAGGGAAATGCAAAGTCTTGCATTTGGAGAGGAGTAACCACAGGCAGCAAGACAGTCCAATGTCCAACCACCTGGAGAACCAGTTTGTCAGAAAAGGCAGTGGTGGTCCTGGTAGACCAGCTGGCCAAGAGCCAGCAACCCATCCTTGTGGCAAAGGCCAGCGGCACTCTGGATTGCATTGAACAGAGTACTACCAGCCCAGCAAGGGAAGCGATCCCTTCTCTGCTCAGCACTGAGGAAGAGGCATCTGAGTGCTGTGTCCAGGTCTGGACTCCTCAGTACGAGATGCAGACATACTGGAGCAAGGGGACAGTTCTTGTCCTCACAAGAACTACAACAGGCAGTAACAAAACCCAGGATGTCAGTTTGCTGTAATAAAACAAGATGTTTTCAACCAGCTTCAGGAAGGAACTTTGGGATATCAAGATGGAGGTGAGCAGAACATGCTACAATGTAAACAGACCCACTTTATTAAAAAAAAATAAAATAAAATGGAAAGTCATACTCCAGTGGCCAGCTCACTTTCCAAACAAAAATTGCCAAGGGTAAAATGGAAAGCTCTGGGACATTAGATCACTCTGCAACATGACACCACCATCTTCACCAGTGAAAAGTTGTACCCAGGAGTCCAGAATTGACATACCAAAATGCCAGGTGAAAAAATACAGTAGAGCTGCACCTGCCATTTAGCGTTGAAAAAAGTTTGTTACAAATGGCTTGTTAAAAGGAACAGCATTTTCAGCATAGATGTCTAACTGTGCAGAATTATGTAACCAAACACGTATTCAGTCTGTTCGGGATTGTTTTGGTTTTTTTTTCTTACACTGTCCTTGCTGACCAGCAAAGTTCCCTTGTGCCATGGTGGATGCAGCTTTTAAGCAGTGCCCAAAACCTTTACTCCCAATCATTTCCTATAATTCAATAGGAGCACTGCGTAAGAGGGAAGCAGAATAGCCGCAGTAAGCCTGTTCTAAGGACAAGAGAATCAGACATCTCTCACACAACTCATCTCGTGGCCTTTGATGATCTGAACAGTACGGCTCCTGCATACACATACCGTTTTCCCTTATATTCTGATGAACCACATTAGCAGCACACATCTTACCACTTCCTTTCTTTCCCACAGGCTACTTTACCTGCCATTTTCTTGACTAGCCACGGGTGCCAGTTGTGTCCTGTTCTCCATTTCTCTTCTTACACGTATTTTCTAAAGCAGCCACAGCATACACACCACCAGTCCCATTTTGATTAAAAACATCCATCTTCCACATCTCTAATTAGCCTTCTTGGCTAGATTTTTGTCTTTTAGTCTGAAAGCCGCTTGGGACAAGGACTGTTTCTACTTGTATTTGTCATTGCTCAGTTACTTGGGAAAAAAAAAAAAAAATGTGTAAATAAACTCTTTAAGCAACTAAAGATGTCCAGACACAAACACAAGTGAAACGATTGTGCTGCTGGCTCCTGCAGTACTACGTGTTAACCATGGAAGAGCTTCTTGCAGCTTCCCCTGACTGGTATTCCTAAGTGCAGACTACTAAAATGCACACAGCCGAATGAGACAGTCAAGCTGCCAGAAAGTACACACGAGTGACTACAGATTAGATCCACCTCTTGGGATGACTCTGTCTATGTGTAAACGTATCAGAAACCACTGTCAGTGCCACAGAGAAACGCCATCAGATGTGATGTAAGATTTAGAAGTGTTAAAATGGCCAGAACAAGGACAGAAAGATACTCAAACTCCCTGCAATGGTGCTTTATGCCAATGAAACACAGAGCTCCCCATCTGTAAGCCCACACACAATGCATCAGACATAGCTGAACAGCTTCACACAGACTGGAGCGTAGGTAGGTATCACCACATGGGATGGTCCGAAAAGTGCTCTCATATGGAAGAGCTACCTCCAAATGGTGCTACACTTAACAAGTTAGCCCAGCTGAAGTTGTTAAGCATTGCAGATGGTAAGATAGAGTGCTCATGCAACGTTCTGCCATAGCTACCAATAAGAGTAATTTCTGCCAAAGTTTTTCCAAATGATGCAGCACAGAAGACTGAACCAGAAATATCAACCCATATCTTTTTAAGTCCCTACTCATCCCTTCTTCTCCCAATTTCCACTAAAAAAGAAAGTTTCATGAGTAACTAACAAGTATCTTAGATCATTTACAGCTCAGCTCTGAGAAACTTCTCTGCAGTTATACTGAAGATGAATATACACTCTTCTACATGCAAAACAATGAAAGCTATGAGTTATTGGGCAAAAGCACACAATCACTTCAACATGTACCTCAAATACACCACAAAAATCTGCTTACTTCTTCTCAGTTGTCCCTGTGACACCGTGGACAACTGCTCATCCCTTGTGCAAGGCATTACAAGAACCTCAGCTGTGATCTTATGGAATTACTAAAGGTTCAGTGTTACTTCCTTGTACATAAATGGGGTTTTTGTATAAGATACAGGAGCACAAAAGGAAGTAATCCTTGCCTGCAGTTGTTCTTGCCCTCACAGGTTCTTAATTTCAGTCAGCAGATCCGCACAAATTGTGGGAAGCGAAATAAGAAAACATGGCTACAAGCTGACCAGTTATCTCCAACACCTTCTCGTTGCACTGCTGCTGCTACGAAAAGCCAGTCTACACTGCTGCCTTAATATACAGGAATTCTTACCCTCATGCCTCCATCCACCATCTCACACACGCACACCCCCCACCCATGAATGAAACGTGGTGTGAATTTGCCCCTTAAGGAACAATAACACGTATTTCTGATCTTTCCATACATGCATATATATGAACACATCCATAAATGTCACTTATCATTTAGCAGTTGTGTTGTAAACATCCATACCAAGAAGTCCTGAGCATGGAACATCCTGGAATCTTTAGAAAATCTGTAGCTCTCACAGGGGACCCACACCCCAGTGGTCTGGTCAGTGTTGCATGTAGTTTACTAGCTAGAAGAGCTAAGTCAAAAGCCTTTCCCTAACATCTCAAAGCTGTGATGGAACAGGCCATGTTGATTTCAAAAGCTACACATTTCAGAGCCTCTATTACTTCTGTTTGTCCCAGCTGATAAAAAGAAAAAAGTATTTTCTCAGTCCACACCATTACAGACAGTACAGAATGCATAAATGACTCAAAAAACATATGTTTATGCAGAATTAACATATGTATTCTATTCACAGCCATATGTAGCACAAAGTAGAAACTTCCATCTCACAGCTAGTGCTACCACTGGCCACAATGAACCATTCTAAAAGCAGCAGTTACACAACAGAGGGGACTTTCTATTCATAAAGTCTAGTAATTAAGGCCGTTTCTCCCATTACATGCAGAAACTCATTGAAAGAACTGTATTTGCATTTTTCAATGCTCAGTGAACTAGTGACAGTCAATTGTATGTTCTTATAGCTTTACTTTTCAATAAAAATATTGATGTATGTTCAGTACAGATGTATGTTCTCCTGTGAGAGACTGCAAACTTACCTACAAAGTTATCTGTTATCCTACAAAAGCTATAGCAATCTACGTTTTGTTACAGCTACATATTATTTGATATGCTACTGCCAAACATCGTACCACTTAACATTATACTTAGAGGAAAGATATTCCAGACACTTCATCACACCTTTATGAGCAATGTGTATATGTTTGGTAAGAACAGAATGTTAGTATAATCCTCCAGAGTAAAAAAGAGACCAAACAGTACAGAGTTCATAAATCTGCCCTTTTGGAACTCACCTGGGAAGGATGGGCAAATCTAAACTGCGGAACACTGATAGCTCTGCAGTGCTACACTAGATTACAGCATACTCTCCTCTGGAGAAAGAAGTGAGGTATTTGCACTGTGTACTTCAGTTAATGATAATCCAGTGCACATAACTTCAGAAGCCCAAATTCCTTATTCTTAGAAAATCAAAAAAAGGAATCTTCTGATTAGGAACTTTATGAGAAAAATAATTTCCCAAGTTTAATGGGTAAGTACTTCTGAATGGTATTTCAGAATAGGTGTCCAAGACGCTTAACACTGTGCATTATGAATACTGTATTCCACTTCAGCAAATACCCCGTTTTAAAGAAGTCACAAAAACATATACAAAGTTGTAGCTGTAGCTGCTGATAATACCCTGCTGTTCTCTCAACTCCCCCTCACTAATCATTAAATCACTGCTCTACAAAAGAAGGATTTTATCCTAAAGTTCAACATATATGGCCTTCTAATACAACTCTAACCAAAATGTCCTAACTATCTGCCACAGACCAGTGGACACAAAAGTGCCTGCCACAAAAACTACAGCGTTGCACTTACCTGCAAGCAGTAAAGGTCCCTAAGGTGCACAGGTACGTAATTTCTGCTCTTACCTATATCACTTGGAATCTGAGGCCAGGTCTTCACAGGAAACTCCAAATTCTTAGCTGTCATTTCTTAATCCAGAACTGCCAAGGTAGTAGCAACCCAAAATCCAGTTTAATTTTTGTTAAGACAGGCCACTATCAAGGTATTTACCACATCCTCAGATTGAGCTACCCTACTAGCTCATCTAGCATCTGAAAGATCACTGCAAGCCTCAAAGACAGACCTATCTTTCAGTACATTACTTGGTTAGAACAAGAGGATCCTTCTCAATCCAGATCTCAGTGCTGCATGTTTATGTCCTTGACAACACAGTCCTCCTAACATAAGAATCAAGTCACTCTTACTTCTCTCCAGAACATATTGCCCAGCGTTAAATATAAATACTGATTAAAAAAAAAAAAAATGAAACATACAGAACAAGGAACGGAGGGAGCAGATTCATTTGTACCTTACCAAACAGAGTCTGATCAAAGTACTCAAAACCATGTTTTATAATCTGCTTGGTATCATCATTTCTATTGGTTTTCTTTTTGGAGTACATGCGCTTGTTCCTCATGATGAGCAACAACAATGAATACCAGCTAAACTCTGGGTGGGAATTTTGTACTTTTAAACTCTCTTCATAATTATTTAGTAGCTTTAAACCAAACTAAGGCAAGTAATCTGAATGAGTCGTGAAGACTTTTTTTTTCCCTTATAATAATTTTATTCTGAACCTGCAAATATGGGAGAATGAATGTTACACCAAAGGGCCTAAAGCTAATCATTGCTTTCAAGAAAACTTTGTATGCATTCACCAGATTGACACTAAAAAAAACCACTAAAGAATCCTGGTATTTTCAGTTGTCTCTTCCATTTGTAAAGTTCTACCCCTGTATCTTTTCCACAACTATCATATTTACAGAGGAAGCATCACCTTGTTTTACATTAAAACACAGACTCCAAGCCATTAACACCCATCCAAAAGCAAGTTTGCAGCCTAAAAGTGGAAAGCTCTCTTAAGAGTTGCAGTCCACCTACATAAGAAAAAAGGGAAGCCTCCCTGCCATTTCTTTACTCCTATGACAAAACCCAAGAACCACGTGGTTGAATATACGGAATGAGAAAAAAATGCTTCCTGTTCAGAAGCTTTAAGAATGCTCTAAGATACAGTTATTTATAACTTTTCATATGCAGCTTACAGCAGTGAATAACCGTGCAGTCCTAAACAGCAAGGCAGCCTGCTAGCCAAGTAACCGCTGCTCCACGCTCCATCCCCCATCCTCTTTTACGTACCCACAGGAGCACAGCTGACAAAGACACTTCTTCAAGGACGGAACCACATGCAAAGGCACAGGCGATATAGGAGACATGTGTGCCAAGAACAACTGTTATAGTTCAGGCCTTTCTCAGCAGATGGTCTGTAGCAGGGAAAAAAAAAAACAACAAAACACCTCACAAAAAAAACCACCACCACTCTTCAGGAGCAGTCCCTGGGGACAAACATGTCAGATTGTGTAGGAACCTCCGGAAGCAGGGATGGAGCACATGACACTGGTACAGACTGTACTACAAATAGCACCTGACCAGCGCCTTCCCTGGTGCAGCATGTCTAGGCTTCTTGAGTGGTGTCCCAGCCAGAGCTCTATGGCCCTGCTTTTAAGCCTCTTGTGACCTACGCATGAAAGCCTTGTCGGTCTCCTGGGTAACCTCTGTGAAGTCACCAGCACCAAGTTCTACAGCCCAGGCCTGCAAGGAACATAGCTGGGCCTATTACACAGAGCCAAGAGCTAAGATCAGATCTCCCAGTTCTCTGGCTGTCTGACCATGATTAGATCAACATGCAAATATCCTACTAAGCACCTCCCTCTTAGCTGTTAACATATTAGCAGCCCTATTACAGCTTCCACAGCCAGCCACATAACCCTCTACTCATAATGCTTGTCAAATTCTGCTCGATAAAAGAAAATGCCAAATACAAGTGGAGAGTCTTCTTAAAACCATTTTCAACTGTTCTGGAAGAAAGGAGCAGAAAGATATGCCAAAAGACAAAAACAGCTTTATTTAGCAATGTTTCAAAACTCTGTAAACACATCAAGTTAGGGGTCAGTACTTTTACAGTAAGGTATTTATCTGGTAGAATCTCAACTTTCACATTCCCATCCCATCACAACCTGTATTATCCATTAATTACATCACAACATCATAAATCTTAATCAAAACGGCATTAACACTACCACAAGCCACAAAAAATTTCACAAATTTAGTGTGTATGCCTACAGAAACAGGCACTTCAGTGGAAGTTTATACAACGAGAGAAGCCTCTATCAACAGGCAAAACTGACAGCAATATCGACCAGAAGTCTTAATATGAGATAAGAATCCAATAATGTAGAGCACCAAGTAAAATTTGGGTTGGTTTCTGTTTCAGTTTTGGTTTTGGGGGTTTGGGTGGGGTGCGCATGTCAATCAGGGGCAAGATAGAGGCACCAAGGATTTCGCTATTTCTCATTTGAGACTTTGTTTTCACATTTTCTAGGATTATGTCGTCTACTCTGCTATTTTTAAAAATATACTTAGAAAGGAATATATAGTTCTGTACCTAAATTATGGGCTGTACACAGAACGCTACCATGGATGACAGGAAATTGGAAGAACAAGAGAAGGTAAGTGGTAGTTCTGAACAAGGAGACTAGAATACAGTCTTCACAAAACAACAGAAAGGAGCACAACTTCTCCATCTAGGCAGTGCTTGGAGACAATGCTACGTGCTAAGTGAACCACTGCCATGGTTTTGCTTCTGCTTTACAAATGCTGTCCTGCTGCTGGTTCCTCCGAGTCCTGTCCCCCTGCTGGTTCCTCTGAGACCTGTCCTGCTGCTGGTTCCTCCGAGTCTACCTTCTCATTCAGCTGCTCTTCATCTGGAATAAAAAGTGTATTAGATAGCACTAATAATATTCAATTAATTGACAGAAATACAGCTCCAAAAGTGTTTGGTGTATATTAAAAAAGCATATACGAAATGACACGTCTAATTTTCATAACTATTTCAAGTAAGGTAAAATCATCTGCTATCAGTACAGCCACAATTTTAAGGGAAAGCTAAACTGCAGCAAGCCTTTGCATAAAGTATAAATCTTACTACTCCTTGGGACTAGCTTGTTGTGTTAAATTCCTAGTACTCCACTAAATACCACCTGTTTTGGTGAAAGTATTGTGTATAATGATTACTGGCTAATTTTTACTACTGTATTTCAAAAATTGATCTCACATGTAAATTAACACTGCACTACTGGTTAAACAAAGTTGAAACTTCTGTTGGAAATGGGGTGAGGAACAAGCAGGATGGAATGCAGGACATTTCATAATAAAAAGTATAATAAGGTATTACAGACTGTGAACACCTGACTGACCTCACAAAAGTTTAAATTACCTACAACACATTTCTAAATAGCCAAATTTGTTCAGAGTAAACATGCTATTTCAAACTAACTTTGTGAACTCTCAAAATTTAACTTCAGATGACTCCATTGCTGCAGATTACCACAGAAAGTCCCATCAGCACCTTCCCTCCTACTTGCAAGATGCTGATACAGCTAAAGGAAGCATGTTTATGTCTCATCTTGTGACGAGTGGCATTCCTCAGGGGTCAGTACTGGGACTGGCACTGTTTAACATCTCGTTGGTGACATGGACAGCAGGATCAAGTGCACCCTCAGCAAGTCTGCCGACAACCCCAAGCTGTTTGGTGCGGTCGACACACTGGAAGGAAGGGATGTCATCCAGAGGGACCTTGACAGGCTTGAGAAGTGAGCCTGTGCAGACCTCATGGAGTCCAAAATAGCCACATACAAGGTCCTGCACGTGGGTTGGGACAATCCCAAGCACAAACACAGGCTGAGGGATAAAGCGATTGAGAGCAGCCCTGAGGAAAAGAACTTGGCGGTACTCGTTAATAAGAAGTTCAACATGACCCAGCAATGTGCGCTTGCAGCCCAGAAGGCCAGCCATATCCTGGGCTGCATCTAAAGCAGCATGGCCAGCAGGTCAAGGGAGGTGATTCTGTCCCTCTGCTCTGCTCTGGTGAGAGCCCACCTGGTGTCCTGCGTTCAGCTCTTGGGCCGCCAGCACAGGAAAGACATGGAGCTGTTGGATTAGGTCCAGAGGAGGGCCACAAAAATGATAAGAGGAATGGAGCACCTCTCCTATGAGGAGAGGCTGGGAGAGTTGGGGCTGTTCAGCCTGGAGAAGAGAAGACTCTGGGGAGATCTTACAGCGGCCTTTCAGTACCTGAAGGGGCCTACA
>Ga0065711_1031833_pt1 | contig 28630 bp, 19 predicted proteins | sample Hoacrofraction12_FD_59098 | JGI IMG/M metagenome (GOLD analysis project Ga0065711, IMG submission 59098) | Hoatzin crop microbial communities from Cojedes, Venezuela - Epithelial fraction 12 v2 (version 2) | ecosystem: Host-associated > Birds > Digestive system > Esophagus > Crop | place... | reverse complement strand
CCTAGGGAGGTGCAGGGGCGTGAGGCGGGGGGGTACACACACACTGACACCGCTGCCCACCCTGCTGCGGGGCCGCGACCCGCGCCGAACGTCCCTAGCGCCGCTGTCGCCGCCCAGCCCCGTCCCCCCGCCGGCCCATCCGAGCGCCGCCGTCTCTTTCTTTATTTTATTCTTCTTTTAATGAAAGCCAAACCCGCCCTCCGAACTTGGAGCGAGTTGCGGTCGCTGGGCGGGGAGCCGAGCGGGGCCGCGGGCGGGAGGCCTGCGTGCGGCGGGGAGGGGGAGTCGTTTTGTCACGTAAAAGCCAGCCCCGCGTCGCTCCGGGACCCGCGTCGGGAGTCCCGCTCCTCGGAGGACTGCTCCTTCCCTCTCGGACAGAAAGGTAGTTAAAAGAGCGGAGGAAAGGGGACTGAAGACGCTGTGGGTTTGGGCTGGGGTTTTATTCCTTTTTTTTTTTGTTCAGGGTTTTTTTTTTGTAACTCTGATTCCCGAGCTGGGCCTGTTTGTGGGCTGACGGGCCGGTGAGCGCGGGCTCCTCTTGACACGTAGGCACGGGTGAGCGGGTGGCCCGGGCGGGACGCGGTGCGGTGCTGGGACGCTGGCTGCCGGACGCTGCGGTTCGCTTGCGTTGGTTCCCTTGCGCCGGAGGATCGCGAGGCACAGCGCTTACTGTGAAACTATCCAGGGCTGCAACGGTGTGGTGTTCCTTAGGCGTTTAATTACATTAAACAAACATGCCTTTAATTAAAGGTGTTTGTTTAACATTCCTCGTTACAGCCCTTGGAAAAAACCCACACGGCGGCCATGAGCAGGGGGGGACGCGGGCTTCTCGTTTTCACCGAATTACAGCTCGAGCTTTCATGGCGAGCGGGGGAGAGGCGTTGAGGCCATATGGCCGTGGGGAAAACCGGCCAGGCGCGAGCGGTTGCAGCGCTGGCAGAGGTTTTCCCGGGCAGCAGTGTAGCGAGTTGACAAGATTGCGGGAGAGATTTTTGGGTGACTGGCCAGAAAACTCGGGGAGTAACGAGCCGTGTGACTGCACTCTGCTGCTGTTGGAGGTAGCAGGGAGCCGTTGGGCCCCGGGCGGGTTTGAATGGGCGAGGGCTGGCTGCAGGGGGATGTGGGCGATGAAGACGTGGGCTGGTGCTCCGTGGGGAGCTCGGGGAAGTAACAGAAGCCCCTTCTTCCTGGTAGCTGGAAAGTTTTGTGTGGAATGAGATCGCAGCCTTCGGCTCTGCTTGCGCCAGTCTTTTCTTCGTGCCATGTTGTCACCGGCACAGGAATTTGCAGCAGTTATGTTCAGAGTGCTCATATCAACCAGTAGCTTGGGTTTTCAGATGCTTTCTCACTGGAATGTGTCAGGTTAATTGCTTCTTTTACAGATTTCCATTGCTGCTGACAGTGGAGAGCCCTGGAAATCTGTGATGGACAAAGCCATAGGAGTTACTTATCTGCTGTATGCAAACAAAATAGCTGCTCGAAATTGGGATGATGACAGTTTCCTGATAAAAATCCTGGTGTCCTTTCTCTTGGTTGTTGCAGCTGGACCTCTCACTAGAGCCCTTCCGGACCTCAGGCGCACGTGGTGTGAGAAGCCCCGTGTGCATCTTTCGGTCTGGCCAGTGGTTGCCCGGCGGTTGGGTTGTCCTGCCCTGCCTCTGCTTGTGCACGGTCGACACCGTCACCCGGAGGGTTCTGCTGCAGACACAGCGTGTGGGCACAGCCGCTGACATAATTTGCATGAAGACCGTTTACATCCTTAAATTTGTCTGGTAATTTTTGATTCGTGAATGCTGTGCCATTGCAAAACTCTCTAGAATCAGCTGGCTGATGCCCTTTTTTCTCCCCCATATTAAACATTGTTGGATGGAGGCCTTAGCAGCTTTATTTTATTTTTTTAATGTGCTGCAAGTAAAATGTGAAGCATTTAAGACCAGAAAGAGTCAACCAGATCTGTAGTCTGCCCTGTGTGTTGCAAGTTGCTGTGCTTCATTTGTGTGTATCCAGCAAGTTGTTACGCCAAAGTAGGACTTGTATTTAGCCAAGGGTGCTTTCCTGGAAGGCAGAGATGTATCTTCATTCGAGGGTCTTAAGAGATGGCTAAACTGCCAAGGTGGCTCATGGAGTTGAAAGTTAGGGTAAATCAGAGAGCTGAGATAAAAAGGCTCATCTTCCAGCTGCAAGGCAAAAGTGGGGTGTCATAATTTTTTTCCCCACTAATTGATTCTTTTAAATGTATCATTACCGTGTTGCCTGACAGCTTTTTACAACTGTAAAAGTGTCAGATAAGAGATAACTCTGACTTTCTAGAGTAATCCTTGGTGGCTAGCAAGTTACTTTAAAAGACTGCATAAGCTCTCTCCCATACTTTTGCTCCATCGATCTGATCTGCAGTTGTTTGAAGTTGAGATGGGGCTTTAGTGCAAACTCCCTTTTCCTAATTTATTCACTCATGCTTTTCTGCCAGCTTATTCCTTGTCTTCTGAGGAGCGTTCTTACCTAAGAACTTAATAACTAATTCTCACTTAGCAGCGGAGAACCATAACTTGCTAAATTTTGATGGCTGTTTCTTGTTTGTGGACACGGATGCTGAATCAGCAGAGAACTGCCTGCTGAGGAGGGATGGAGAGGCTCCGACAGCTCGTGGGTGGGGGCTTTGTGGAGCATCTGACCTTTCCCGGGTTCAGCTCTAGCCCAAGTCTCTCTGTACGTTGGCCACAGGTCTGTTTAAAATGAGTTGATTCAGCCATCAGGATGTGTCTGGAGATGAGTATCTACATCATTGGAAACGGCTTCATATCTAGCGCGCCCGAAGGCAGCGGGTTGGAAGGGCTACGGGAGGAGGATAAATTACAGCTTCGGTCCTTCGGAGCCTGAATAATGGAGCTTAATTAGATTTTCCCAGGCAGTACGTGGAATTCCCATAATTGTTTTAATTTATGATCAAGGCTGTGCTTGCAATGCAAACTGCATCTTATCCATACCTGCTGTTGAGGTGGACGGTGGTCTCCTGGCCCCAAGTTCTTTGCTGTTTTTGCAATGTTTGTGTGAACTGAGGCACTTTCTTGGACTCTACAGTATCAGAGCAATCTCGGTGGCTTCCTCTTGAGTGTGTCTAGATAGAAGTTCTAGCCCGTCGACAGCTCCGTGGTCGATGTGCTAGCTGAACGCCGAAGAATTTAGAATCACGTGGAGAATTTCTCCACGTGATTCTAAATTGAGATTGCTCTGGACACGTCGTGTAGGGTTTTCTCCTGAGCATCCAGATGCTGTCATTTCGGAATCCGGATTCTTTGGTGGATCTGACCCACAGAGGCAAATCAGCTCTTTAGGGAGGAGAGTTCCTGGGAACCTGTGCCAGGGTGGGATGCGGTGTCAGGCTGTGATGGGGAGTTTGCTTTCTGCTGCCCACGCGCTTGTTTCTTTGGGTAACTGGGTGTTGTTTTCTTGAGGTTTTCCAGTCTCGTTTTCTATTAGCACCAAATTCTCCACTCATTTGTTGTACTTTTGTCCAGCCTGCTCTTGGTTTCCAAAGAAAAGCAGCCAGTAACTCAGCATGTAAGCACTCCATTTTTGCCTGCTCAGCAGTGGAAATGCTGGGTTTTGAAAACCACCTACTAATTTTAGGAGCCGAAAGACTCCTAAATTCTGAACCTTGTGGTACGGCTTTTTTAAAGACAGAGAAGTTAGCAAAAGAACTTTGCCAGTTCTTTGCTTGAGGACTTTTTTTACTTCTTTAGTTTTAAAACATCTCAGAAAATTTTAAATGTGAGGAAATGGCAAAAAACTTGGAGCTATAGTAAATATCTGTTCTTTCTTGTTAGCAGACTTATAAACAGTGTATTTGGTTAGTGTAATAGTGCAGCTTACCTTGTCATGGTCACATCAGAATAATAATAGTATCTGAGTGGTGACTCAGAAGAAACGAAAAAATCTGGTGGCTGACAAACAAAGCTTGAATCAAAGCATGTCAGTGTGAAAACAAACATTTACCGGGGAAAAAAAAATGCGTACGGAGACTCTGAGTTTGCACTGAGTGAAGTTCACTCTGAGTGAAAATTACCTGACTCAAGTATCTTCACTTTTCATTTTCGGATCAGATGCTTTTATAGCACATTTTTTCAGAACACCTCGGCATTGTTCACTGTTGCTTGCGGAGTGGCCCGTTGCTGTGCTTACTGCAGAAACCGATCATTGCTGGAGTTACTTGCGTTCGTCATGGACTTTGCTGTGGTGTTTGTGACAGCAGTATTTGGGTGTTTCCCAAAGGCAGTGTGCTAGTCCGTCGGGCAAGTGGCTGGCATTTCTTCTCTTTCTGAAGTAGAAAAGAGTCAGAGAGGATCAGGAACACTTAAAAATTTTGGATTGACAAACTTGCCTGTGTAAAGCTTTAATTTTCCAAGATAAGTCAGTGATTAATACATACAGAGGATTGCTCCCGTTGGCCTCAGTTGCTGCCGATGGGGTTTCCCTGTATGAATAAATTGGGCATCCAAAAAATGCAAGCCAGACTTGGGAAAGAAAAAATAAAAGGTTGAAATGACCTGTGCTGGCACTGACAGTGGTGGGATGCTGTTCTCCAAGGCGGCGTTCGTTGCCCTGAGATTTTCCTTTTTGTCCCCCTGTCTCGTTCACTCCACGTCCTCCGAACGCTGTGCCAAGTGAGCAGGGGTCTTGTGTTGTTGCTGCTCAGATCCATCCCCGTAGAGATCCAGAGGATGTGCTGAGTGAGGAAGGGAGCCTCTGCTAAGAGGAGGGCTAGAGGACTGTTACAGTGTATATACACATCAATGGCAGCTGAATTAAGCCTGCATTAGTTACAGCATTTCTTGTGTATACACTTTGAAACATTGGGTTTTCTGTAAAAAGGACCTGTTTTTATTCCAATGCCTGCTTTTTTTCCAAAGCACATGTCAAAAATAGTTTGCAGCATTGAACCACCCACTTGGGTGATAAATGCAGATCTCTGCCATTTTAGTAATTAAAGTAACAAAATAATGGTAGATGATCATTTTCTGAGAGCTTGCTCTAGAAGGGAGTGAGTTTGTCAGCAAGCCCATGGTATTTGCAGATGGCAAAGGGATGGCAGAATTGGGAATTCAGGGTTCAGTTCCAGCTCTGACAGGGTGAAGGCTGTAATTGTTTTCCCCTCATTCCGCAGCAAAAGCATGTCTGGTTTTTTACCCCTTCTGCCCTGGCCCCTGCAGCTTGGCTCTTCCCAGCCCCTTGCCCAGGCAACTTCCCTCCACCGTTTAGACCCTCACTGCACCCAGTTTTAATTCCCACTGGTGCTTCTTAATCCCAGTCCCCTCCTCTCGGCTCAGCACTCCACTCCCAGCCTGCCTCTCGCCACCCTCCCAGTTTCCAGAGGTTTTCCCTCCCTTACAGTTCCCAGCCTCCCTGCATTTCACTAAGTCCGCTCCTGGGTCTGGCGCTCATCAGCCAGAACCGGGCGTCTTTTCCACCCAGGTGGCAGGAGGGATGCTAAAACCCAGCGGCAAGCTGTGGTGGGGAGCAGTCTGCAGCACGCCCTGCTGCCGGTCCCTGACTTTGTGAGGGTGGCACAAGGAATCATGGAATGCCTCGGGCTGGAGGGGGCCTTTAAAGGCCATCTAGCCCAGCCCCCCTGCAGTGATCAGGGACATCTTCAGCTAGACCAGGTTGCTCAGAGCCCTGTCCAACCTGACCTTGAATGTTTCCAGGGATGGGGCATCGACCACCTCTCTGGGCAACCAGTGCCAGTGTGTCACCACCCCCATCGTAACAAAGGTCTTCCTTGTATGGGGCCTGAACTTACCCTCTTGTAGTTTAAGACCATGGCAGAGCCCTGCGCCAAAGGGCGACTTCATCCTGGGTGGGATGGTGCAGGCAGGCCCCTGTGTGCGAAGGAGCTGCAGGAGGATGAAATGGTCTCAGCAAGGCTGCAATCTGAGATTCCAGTAACTAACAAAAGTCTCAAGGGTGAACAAACTGATAATTTTTATCTTCTCCCCCTGATGCTTATAGCTTAGCCAAATTCAGGCAGATATTTATCTTGTGACAACATATCCCAGACCTAGCACCTTCTCCCATATGAAGTCTCTCTAAAAAGATTTTGGAAGAGAAACTTTTTTTATGTTTAAAGTAAAAAATAATAATCTCCTTATATGAAACCTTTTTCTTAGCCTCATTTATGGAACTGTTTTGGCTGAAATTTTCTGTGGAGAGGAAAAAGAAGATAGCAGCCCAAAGCAGACAATTCAGAAGGAAGGTTTTGCCTTTGCTGGTTGAAATGTGTCAAAGTTTTAAATAGCCCAACACCGGCTCTCACAGTGGGAAGTGTTGGCAGCTGTAAATACGTAGCTACGTACAGCAGGTTAATACAGCACCCAGAGGGAGGATGCCAGTGCTTTCATTGCCATAAATAACTTCAAACACTCTGTATTTTAATACCTACCTGTAGTAGTGCTGCGATAGAGGCCAGGTGCGTATCTGAGCACCTTGCCATCCTGGTCCGGTGGCCTCATGCTCGGGCTGTTTTTTTTCCGGAGCGGTGGTAGGAGGTAGGCACTGCCAGTGGGTTGTTGTCATCGTGTGTCAGGATAGTGCTGAAAGCTCTGCAAGAGTTCCCGTGTCAGGACGGGAAATACATTTCACCTTTTGCAAAGAAGAAGGAAACTTAGAAACGATGAGTTTGTGTGCCATCGCTGCAGTGGCTGCCGGCTTGTTCCAGCCGTGGGGAAGTGTCCCGGTCTGCGGGTGTGTGCGGATAGTTTGTGACCTTCTTTTTTTGGTACAGGCTTGTACTGCTCTTCTGCTGTTGGAAGATACTTCGAAAAGCAGCTGTCCTGAGCCTGTTCTTATTTTGATAGCAGTTACACCAAGAGGCCACTGGTGCCGCAGACTGCATCTTCTCACTTTCTTGTTGGTTTTCACTCTTCTGATACGGAAGTTGAAGTCAATTCTCTGTCATTATGCAGCTGTTGTTCTTAATACTTGATACAGTATGCTGAAGGATATTTAAGTATCTAATGAATTACCTCAAATCCAAAACACGTTAGCACTTGGAAGAATATGAAGTGCCCTTTTATTATTATTTGATGTTGAGAGCTTTGCTGTTTTTCACACAAACACCTGAAGTCACAGTGACTTAGTAATGAATCGTCTGCAGAAAAGACATGAAGTTGTCTTGGAGGTTCTCTCTCTGATTCAGAGACTCAAAGCCACCCTTTTGCGAGTTAGTAAGAAAGCCATTACATTAATTTCATGCGACAAGTTGTATTTCTGCAGTGGACATTGCTGGGCCAAACTGGGCAGAAAATTACTATGGCAGGGTGCTCACCTGGAGTTTTGGGTGTGGAGGATTGGGCGGAGAGGAGAGGAGCAGCTGCCATTCAGATGCTCGTTGTCGGTGTAGTTCAACCCAAATCTCAAGGTTCCTGTTGCCAGACAGGGTCTTGTGCTGGTGGTGGTCCATCAGTACTGCTGTGTGAATGGGCAGTAGGGAATGTTGCTGGGCACGGTGAGCTTGCTTTCGTCTAGAGAGCCTGAGTGCGTTTCTTCCGTGGCACTCCTTCGCGGAATGAAGAAGAACGGTGACTTAATGTTAGGTTTGCTACTGAACAAGCCCAGAAACGCCTACGACTTGCAAATTCAACACTAATTGTGGAATTTAATTTCTCCACCTGTTTCCCAGCCTCTAGGAGATGTAAGCTGTCGGGGGAAGAAGAAGAAATGGGGAGCATTATTGTGTGTATTTTGTCTAAATCTTGGACAGTTGAAAGAATGGTTGCAAATCAATCCGTGTATTTTACTGAGTCATGAAATGCTATTTAATATATGTTGTTTGCTAGCCCGTGCTGTATTTGTACAAATCTCTCATAGTTACTTACATTGCAATAACCTTTCAAAATGTTAAGAACGCTCGTTATTGCTTTAGGTTTTTCAGTTAGGCCATTCTTTGTGCCTTCTTTTGGTTTCCCCCCCTGCCCTGTGCAGTTAGTACGCGTTACGTGTATCCGTAAAGGTTTCCCAAAGTGAGTCGTGACTAGCGCTGGATCAGGCCATGCTTGGTGAAGTTTATCTTCTGCAAATCAAATGGCCACCTCCTGTGTACAATACATTTTCCTGGACGTTTTTGCTAACGTAAACCATTATGTTTTCTTTTCTCTTGAGGACAAATCAGTCCTTTCACTCAAAGCAGCTCTCGCCACTCGCAGACCTTTCCCTCTCGTCTTTGTCGAGGCTTCGTTTCGCCGCGGCTCCGGCTCGCTGGCTTTCGCAGTTCTCCATTGCTGGGTTCTTCTCTGTCTGGTCTCCCGTGTGCGTGTGTGGGTTGCCTTGCTGGGCGCGTGGGCTGGGAGCCGTTGGCGGCGCGGCGGTGCGCACCACTTCCTGCGCAGCTCGCCTGGTCGCCCTCCGCGGCGGGCTCATACGTGGGGTGTGCCATGGCAGCCGGGCTGCCCGCTGCTCCCGAGAACACGCTCGCAGTTCCTCGTTTGCTGGATGCCTCGCAGAGAAGGTTGAGACTGTCCCGGAGCTGCCCTGAAGAGTGAAAAGCGTGTGGATGTAGCTGGTGTGGATGCTCCACTGATAGGTCTTCTCGGTTGCCTTTAATGGGGAGGGAAAGACCAGTTTGACTTGGCCTGGTTTCCAGTATGTGTTGCATCATATGTCCGTTGGACTGACAGGTGAAGAAGGCAAGTTGAGACTGAGGAGTGGTTTCTTGCAGTCAGCTTACGTGGTATAGGTGTTGTCCTAGGGCCATCTCACAGAAGTCTGCCCGGTGAAGCTTTTGAAGTTCTGCGTTCAGAATTCGTATCTGAAAATCTTGGCTGTAGGACTTTAAAATACATTTGCTAAATTATATTCCAGCAGCGTTGCTCTGATTGACATGTGTGGTGGTTATGTTGATTAGTTTACTGGTCTTGTGAGTCTAGTGGTGAGGACGTGGAACTATGGATGTTTTCACTGGCATCAATACTGGTAGCAGTTACCAGGAAAGATCTCCAGACGGGAAGCTGTACCACCAACAGTGTGAGAATAGGAAGATGGAGAGAAGAAAAAGATGGCAGTTCCTCCCTACATTTAAGGACGTTTTGCTTTTTGTGCTCATGGTTTAACAGATGTCTTCTTCTTTGTGCAGGGCTGTAATTGAAGTACAAGATGGCAAGAACCAGCCACAGCAACTACGTCCTTCAGCAGCTAAACAACCAAAGAGAGTGGGGCTTTCTGTGCGACTGCTGCATCGCTATCGATGATATTTATTTTCAAGCACATAAAGCAGTTCTTGCTGCGTGCAGCTCCTATTTTAGGATGTTTTTTATGAACCATCAACACACTACAGCCCAGCTGAATCTAAGCAACATGAAGATTAGCGCAGAATGCTTTGATCTTATTTTACAGTTCATGTATTTAGGAAAAATTATGACAGCCCCTGCCAATTTCGAGCAATTTAAAGTGGCCATGAACTACTTACAGCTATATAACGTACCTGAATGTCTGGAAGATATACAGGATACAGACTCATCTAGTTTAAAATGTTCGTCTTCTGCTTCTAGCACCCAGAATAGTAAAATGATATTTGGCGTGAGAATGTATGAAGACACGCTTGCTAGAAATGGCAGCGAAGCAAACAGGTGGGGCATGGAGCCGCCAAGTTCAACAGTAAATACATCCCATAACAAAGAGCCTGATGAAGAAGCTTTGCAGCTAAGCAGCTTCCCCGAACAACTGTTTGATGTCTGCAAAAAGAGCACCACGTCCAAATTCTCTCACGCGAAAGAGCGCGTGTCCCACTCGCGCCGTTTTGGGAGGAGCTTCACCTGCGACAGCTGCGGGTTTAGTTTCAGCTGTGAAAAGCTGCTGGATGAGCACGTGTTAACGTGCACTAACAGGCATTCTTACCAAAGCGCCAGGTACTACAGTGCTGAAAAACTGGACTTTAATGAAAAGGACTCTACTTCTAAAATAATCTCCACACAAACAGAAAAATACAAGGGGGACTCGAGCCAAGCTGCGGATGATTCTTCGTCTCCCGTGTCGAACGTCACAAGCAGAAAAAGCAGCACGGTTGCCTCTGAGACATCAGGTGAAGAAGGCAGCAGAGCCTCTGAGAGGAAGAGGATTATCATCAAGATGGAACCAGAGGACAATCCTGCAGATGAGCTGAAGGATTTTAATATTATTAAAGTGACAGATAAAGACTGCAATGAGTCCTCCGACAACGATGACTTAGATGATGAACAGGAAGAGCCGCTTTACAGATACTATGTCGAGGAAGAGATCAGAGAGAAGAGAAATGCTCGGAAGACTTTAAAACCGCGTTTATCCATGGATGAGGATGAAAGAAAGTGTTTGAAAAGTCCACGGCACCTTAACAGGAAGGCTCCGTCAGTGCAGGAAGATGTGGAGAACGCTCCCTGTGAACTTTGTGGGCTGACAATCACCGAGGAAGATTTGTCCTCTCATTATTTATCCAAACACATAGAAAATATATGTGCTTGTGGCAAGTGTGGTCAAATACTGGTCAAAGGCAAGCAGTTACAGGACCATGCCCAGACCTGTGGAGAACCCCAGGATCTGACCATGAACGGTATCAGGAATTCTGAGGAGAAAATGGACTTGGAAGAAAACCCCGAGGAGCAGTCGGAAATAAGGGACATGATGTTTGCAGAGATGCTGGAGGACTTCAGGGACAGTCACTTCCAAATGAACAGCCTTCAAAAAAAACAGTTATACAAGCATTCTGCCTGTCCTTTCCGATGCCCTAATTGTGGTCAGCGTTTTGAAACCGAAAACCTAGTGGTTGAACATATGTCGAACTGCCTGGAGCAAGATCTGTTCAAGAACTCCATGATGGAAGAGAACGAGAGGGATCACAGACGTAAGCATTTCTGCAATCTTTGTGGGAAAGGATTTTATCAGCGCTGCCACTTGCGGGAACACTATACCGTTCATACCAAGGAAAAACAGTTTGTTTGTCAGACATGTGGGAAGCAGTTCTTAAGAGAGCGCCAGTTGCGGCTCCACAATGATATGCACAAAGGCATGGCCAGGTATGTCTGTTCCATTTGTGATCAAGGAAACTTCCGAAAACATGACCATGTACGGCATATGATATCTCACTTATCAGCTGGAGAGACTATATGCCAGGTCTGCTTTCAGATATTCCCAAATAATGAGCAACTGGAGCAGCACATGGATGTTCATCTGTATACATGTGGAGTATGTGGAGCAAAATTTAATTTGAGGAAAGATATGAGATCTCACTATAATGCCAAGCATTTGAAAAGAACATAAGTGTAAACATACTGTTAAAGCATTAAGGTGGCAGCAGAGAGAACACCAAAGCAAGGCATACAGTATAGTAGACAAAAATTGAGAAAGAAAAAAAAAATTGAAAATAAGTCTCTTTTTTTATTATTTTTTTTAAGACCCTCCTAACCATAGGTGTCTATTTAGGCTCATTAAGTATATAGCTTTGAAAAGCATCGTGTGTTTAATTATTACATTTTCACTGTTTCCTAATATCAGTTTCTGTTCTTAATTTTATTGTTTTACTAAGTAGATATACAAATCATTATTTTTAAACTGTAGATTAAAAGCACAATGTTACCCCTTCACTGACTGCTATTAAACAGTTCTCGGATCCACGTCCGTAAGATGAGTGCTTTAATATTTCCACGTGTTGTTTCTTCATGTGAAAATTTTAGATCACAGCGATTAATGTGCAAGAGCATAATTGTTCATAATCCCCAAATTAATTTTCAAAATGAAAAAAAACCCCAGTGCCAAGGAATAATCCGTTGCTCTCAGACTCCACTGTGAGGGCAGAGCTGGCTGTCCCGGTCCTCTGCTTCTTGGCTTTGTCGGAACGGGCATCCCGGGGGCGAGAGCGCGTAGGCTGAGTGAAACCTCGCAGACTGGGAGCGGTCTGCGCAGAGGGGAAGGGAGTTAACGACTGCCGGGATAACCGAGGAGTTCCCAGCAGAGCGGCTGTTTTCCAGGCTTGGAGTCCTAGCAGGACTGTACGACTGACGCTGGCCTTCCGTTGTCTGTCCGTCCCTGCGCGGGTGTGTGTAACCTGCTCCTTCCGACGCGCCAGGGCCGAGTGGCTGCGGGGCAGTGCCAGGCGTGCGGAATGGCGCTCTGCCTGGGCGGCTGCCTTTCTCAGCCTGGCTGTGAGCGGTGCCTTGCTGCTTGCGTTGGAAAGCTGGAAGCGGGATGGGTGCGCAGATAGGCCCGTTGCTTGGGCGGGGAGGGACGGGGGAGTGCGGCTCACGTGAGCCGTAGTGGTTTTGTTGCTTGTTTTCGTTATACTTTCTGAATGTTCTGTTTTTCAACAAGAATATAACAAGAAAAGACTGCAGAGTTTGCTTAATAAACGTGAAGACGTTTTATGCCTTTTAAGATTCCTTTCTGATTCTAGTATAGCCCTAATCTGCGTAGCTTGTCTCGTAATTTAATTGAATTTAAAAACCCTGCTAAGTGCCAGCTGACATGAATTCAGTGAGGCAGTCTGGCCTTTCAGAGGAGGACTGGCTTTGACTCTTCGGCACCAGCTGTCTAAACGTTTGTGAAGTGCGTGATTTTCATTGGGGGGGAGGAAAGGATCCTAGTATGTCACGGTGGAGAAAACTATTACAGAATAAAACCTAGCAGTGCTTTCTCCCAGCAGATCTCATTGTGTCAGAGGGCAGTAATGCTGTTTCCCACTGAGCCGTGGAGGGAGGAAAGCAGTTTAGATCAGCAGTTAAGGCGGTCGGACTGGATCGTTGCGGGTGCCTTCCAGCTGAAATACTCTATTCTGTCACCTCATGTGCTGGTGGTGGGGTTGAGAATCGGAGGCAGGAGCTGAGGGTCTGGTGCAGGGCTTTCATGTGCTTGTCACTGTCAGAGTTGAGTTTTGATTCCTTGTTTCTTGGGGATTGTGAGGGGTAGTGAGTTTTAATGTTAGACTGTTCAGAGAAATTAATACAGTTCAGAATTTCCACTGTAACTAGTATGAGTTGCCTCACATTTGTTCAGTTTTAAATGCGCACTAGAGTTTCTCTTGGTTGGTAGGCACATGCATTTCTGCAGTGGTGGAGGAAGACCCTGCCACCAGACCCTAGGCCTGAGCTGGCAGCTGGCTCCCAGGGCACCGACTGCTTTGGGTCTAGTTCGGCCCTTAGCCTTTGGCTGTAACTGCTCAGTCCTGCGTTTTCTTGCGTGATGCTGAAGCCAACCAAGTCCTGAATAACACTGAGGCCAAAAAGACCAGGGACATGAAGGCACTGCAGCATTTCAGTTAATTCAGAGCTTCCCCCTGCTTAGGATTTATTCCACGTTCCCCATCCCAAGCCAGACTGAAGCTCAGCGTGTAGGAGTTCAGAGAAGCAGCGGGATGGGTAGTTTAACACTTTCTAGCACTGGAATCGGTGCTAAGGTGATTGTAAGACTGTTCAAAAGACAAAATATTGAACTATAATGAGCATCTTAGTGCTCAAGTAGGTAGTCAAGTGCTGTAGTGGAAGAGGTGGGGGGGGAGTTTATACACTGCACACAGCAATTCTCTGACATGCAGATTATCCCTTACAGTATCAGCTACGGCTGGACTGGGAAAAGCAGCCGAGGGAAGCGAGGGAGAACTGGGGGAGCTGGCAGAAGAGTCTTGTGGCGCTGGGGGAGCGGGAGAAGAGATCCTGAGTGGGAAGGAGTGGCGAAGGCTGGGGGGAGCAGGATTAGAGCTGTGCAGTGGGAAGCAAATCCCAAAGGTGGCATGGAGGGGGCGGCTGGAGGAGTGGATAAAATGTCCTGCAGACGTCGTGGGACCGGGGTGAGGATGACTCAGCTTGGCTGGGAGAGCTGCCGAGTGATGAGCTCACTACAGCACAAACTCGGAGCATGGATTGCATACCCTGTACAGCCAGCCCCTGTGCTGGAGGGACTGCAGTGACACAGCTAAAGACCTTGTTGAAAAGGAGGAGGTGACCTCTGCGAACTAAAGAGATCATTCCTGAATACAGTGAAGGGCTAAGGGTGATTTATGGAGACCCCGGCTCAGGGTCAGGAGCAATGTGTTGGTCTGAACTTGACCCCAAAATGTTTCACGAAAGAAGGTGCTTCCTAGTGTAACTAGACCTGCCAACCACAGGAGTTAAACAGAGAAACTGGGAATGATGGTCTTTACTGCTATCTTAACTTTATAAACACCCTGGAGTACCTTTGTTTTTCAGTTTTCAGCTGTGTTGTAGTAGCCTTTCAAAGGAAAGTTTGTTAAGCCTTTCCAGCTGAACTTGAATGAATGTTTTTTCCTGTTCTTGTGAAACAGAACCCAGGGCCTTGAAGTTCACATGTGTGAATGTCCAGACTAAGGCTCAAAAGGAGCGTGAATTGCACAGCAGGGGAGCTTAGGAGTGGATTTACTCCTTTGTAGGCAGAGAAAACCAGAATGACTGAAGTAGCCCAAAAAGTGATCAAGGGGAGTACAGGAGAACAAATCAAAGGTTACTAAGGCATAAACAAGACAGCCTGGCTTGCAAATAGGTGGGGAGAGTGTTTATAGTGAGCTGTGCAACCATGCAGGGGAAGAGCATGGGACTATTGAAGACAAAGCCTGGAGTGACGGAGCGTTTGGCAGCTGTGAGCGGGCTGAAGAGGTGGGTGCTGAGGTAGCCTGGGGCTGGTCACTCCTGGGGACAGGGGTGTTCTCCCCAGAACGGGACAACATCTGCAGGAGCGTGAAATGATGGTGTTTCAGTGCTCCTACCATGGCAAAAATTACTTACTGTGGAGACAGAACTAAAGCAAGCCTGAATAAACCCCAGCTGCAGTCACGATATCCTAGAAGTCTTGCTGTTACTCGAAAGATAGTGAAGGAGAAGCAAAAATACTTAATTTAGAGTTCTGTTTCCTCTAACAAATTTGTTCTTCTCGACCATCATAACATAGTTCCTTTGCATCTCCTTACTGTGCTGCGTGGACTGTTAGAGTGTACAAGCACTTCAGGATCTTTGCGAGTGGAGGTGTAAGCGTATCACATTGCACAAGGCGTAGCCAGAAAGAAAAAGACTTGCTGGGTGCTCTGATTTGTATTTTTAAGTGATTTGCTATTCTTATTTTTGGAGGACCTGCCTCTGTTCTGTTGTTTTCCTCATTTTGGCAGTGGTGTGGGCTGCGACTCTGAAAATAATTTAAGTAGCCAGCCTAGCTTTTAGCTTTCAGGATTTACTGAAGGTTAAAAAGAGAGAATTTGTGAAGACCTGGAACGAGCTTTAAAATACCACAAAGCTGTCGAGCTTCTTTTTCGGTTTCAGAGGAGACACTTCAAATGTTAAAATACATATATATGCTTGTAAATGCTTATTGGCAGCTTACTAATTTGAAGAGTATTTACATTTGTGTATAATGATATTTGTAGCGAACAGGTCTGTGGGGAAATCTTGGTTTGAATATGTTAGAATATCACAGAATTCTAAGAATTTATGCATTTTTAAGGGAACTTCTCTATTTTTTAGTTAATGGAGAAAATACAATTCAGCATGTTTTTTATTCAAAGCTGAAGACAGAAACTGTACTGCCCTGGAGAATATATTAAAAATACATTGTTATAAAAGTGAATACTTTGACTATGCTATTGTATTTGAACACACTAGTGCTAAACCATCAACTATTGGTGAGGACGTAAGCGTGCTCCTGAAGGCAGTGCTGCCTTGAGCCCTGCCAGCCCCTTCCTCCTCCCCACCTAGTTTCAGCTCTCATGTCCCGCTTGTGCCACCCTCTCCATTGTCAGAAAGCACATATTTATGTAGCTTCACAATGAACTGAATGAAACAACAGGCTTTTTTTTTTTATATTCCCCGTAGGGCTATTTTTTGGCTGGACCAGTTCCCCGCTGTGCTTCCCTCTCAGCTCTGTGTCAGATCTTGTGCTAGCACAATAGAAGGGGTGGCACAAGGGGAGAAATGAGTGCCTGGGAGGGGGCTTGTTCGCTTAAATGAGCTGTACGTCCCAAGCTTAACTTGGTCTCTGTCTCCCCCAAGCATCCTCGTGGAAGCTGAACTCTACTTTCCTCTCCCATTTCCTGATAAGGAAGAAAGGCAGCCCAGCTGCTTACATACAAATGAGACACTTCTATGCTATCTGCCCTCTTTATGAGTACTGGAAACCTTCCTGTGTTCAGCTCACCCCTCAAATATGCTCTGGAGCTTTCTTAGTCTCTTGAAATGGACCATGTACTGCTCCACGCCGCTGGGTTCGTGTGGTTGTCCTGGCCCGAGGCCGGGAACGAGCCTGGCCCCTTGTCTGGCCAAACACCAGGAATGGCTCCCACCCTCCTCTGGCCTTCGTGCCCTCCAGCTGTGGGCCCAGATGCAGCTGTGCTGCCTGTGCGCTCGGCAGCTGGGCCCCCGCTCGCCTGCTGCCCCGTGCCCTTCGCCGCTCACAACGTGCGCTTTCCTGGGCGTCGCAGTACGGGGAGGCGGTCGTCTCACTGTTGGTCTAATATTGAAAGCGCGGGATAATCCCTTGTGTAAGTTAAGGAGATGCTGGCAGTGTTGGTTGCTGTCCCTGTGTGCCTGCTTCTGACTTTGAACTGCTTCCTAATCTGAAAGGGTTAAAAATCAAATGTTCTGACTTCCCTAATTCTCAGTTGGTTTGATGCTTGTCACAGACTTGAAGACCTACAAGATGAAGCGTGACTAATTTGACTTTACAAAGTCTGCTGAAGGCTAGAAATTAGGAATGTGTTTTTAAAAGCTGACATTTCTGTAGTTCTCAGCTATAAACCAGTTTTCTTTGTTTTCTTCCAACTTCCAAAAAACTCCTAAAATACTGCTGTGCAGTGTATTGTGGAGACGTGTTAGTAGGCTGAGATTGTGAAGGGGGAAGATGCCAAAAACCAGGACACATTTTATAAATGAAGTGTCTTCTGCCACTTTTACAGTCACTTCTATCATTCTGGAATTAATTGTGATTTTATTTTTTCATGTAGAAAGACAAATCTTAATTTGTTACAGGGCAACAGAGCTCATGACTCAAGAGTTGGTTCATCATGACTATAAATACTCAGCCCTGAAACAAACAGCCCATGTTCCTTTTCATGTACTTGAATAACCAGTGCCAACTTTACAAGAGAAATGCTATCAGATCTTTTTTTGGGTCATTTTTGCCCTCAAATGTCTTGTAAGGTTTTTTTTTTTAATTTAAGTCATAGGAAAACAATATTGTGCATCATGCTTTTAGAGAAACTGTTTTCAGTAGTCTGTGCACATTCCCTATATATAAGTAGTTGAAATTATGTTTTCAAAGTTTCATATTAATGTATTCAAGGGAACGTAATGAAATTACAAGGTGAGAAATCAGCAGATCATCCAAGGCCAGATTTTGACTGACTGACTGCTTTGCGTAGCTACCGTGGCACAGAATTTCAGAAGTGGTCAGTATTTTTAATTCTCACGCAAGGAAACAAGAAGGTGTAATCCTTCCCTGTGCTTTCTGGTAAACTAAAACTATACTAAATCTTGCTGCAGCTACAACCACAAAAACAATGCTGCATCTAGCATTTCCTGTGGGAGAAAACAAAATTTAGCCCTTTCAGAGCTGTTCAAGAACTTCCCTCTGACAAAGTCCTGATGTTGCTGCTGTTTTCCGCTCAAACCCTTCTGTGATTTGCATCAGTGAGATTTTGGGGTGCACTTTTTTTTTGGTTGCAAGTAAGAAATGTTCTCAGCTAGGAATGTCTTGTGGTTCTGTAGACATCCCAAGGCTCCTGACAGGGAATGAGAAAAGAGCATTCCTCAAAGGCTTCCAGATTCTGGAAGCTGTGTGGATTGTGGGAAATCCACTGGAAATCAGGACTGTCTGCAAATCCTTAGTTTCTCAACCTGCCTGTCAGGCAAAGTGCCACCAGTGTCAGCTGTTGCCAAAGTCTCTGCAGCAGCAGCGTTGCCAACATGAAAGAGGCAAAAATTGGTCTTTCCCCGTCTCTTCTCCCTCATCTCCCCTGATGACAAGGTTGCTATTTTAAAAATTCATCCTTTTGGCTCTTCTGTTTGCCTTCTGTTTTTTGAAATGGGAAGGTGTGCTTTCTTCCTGTTCTAAAGCAATGACTAGGGCTAAGAACTTGCCTTTTTAAATAGTTCTCGCATGTTCAATTGAACCTGCATAACTCAATAATACCTATTCTCTCCTTTTTTAGGTAACCATCCCACTACATTGGGTATGGTCCCCAGAGGGACTTCTGCTTCTGACTCCCCAGGCAATGAATGGGAGAATTAATACAATGTCCTTCTCTCCATGGGAAAAGCCCCAAGACCATGAAAATTTGTGGAAACGCAGATACGCTGGCTAAAAATAGAGTTCGCTGAATACCATAGATTACTTTTGGTTTTGGCAATAGATACACCAGACTTCTGGTATCTGTTACGCTCCTTGCGTTTACACAAGTCGTCGTCAGAGCATTTATTCAGGATGCTAAAGATGATGCCTCTGTTTCCTCCCTGCCTATGGGGTTCCTACTGGTAGAGTCTCAACTACCAAACTACTGAGGTTCTGGTTTCTAGCAGTTGGTTATTTAATTATTTATACAAAGTGGAAACATTTTAAGAGATGAAATCTAGAATTATCTCCCCTTCAGGTAAAGGACAGATATAGTAGTATTGCAGAAGCAGGAAATACAGGGTAGGATCCCTTGGAACTGATGAAGAAATTGTCTTAGTACGTCCCGCAGCCCAGGAGAGAGTGTGGCTCTTGGAGCTGCATTGCTATCAGGTAGATGAAATATAATTTGTGTACACTTACATACACTGTAAAACATGACACTGGCACAGTCTGCATGCCTGGAAGTATGAGGATTAGCCCCACCTAGTCTGCTTTTGGACGGGTTGTGTTTCACTTAGATTTTGGTGGCTGTTGCTAACGTGGTCAGTTCTGCCAGAAAAGACAGAGGTCCTGATGAACAGTAACTTAAAAACTGGAAAATAAGTCAATTAAGACACAAGAAATCTTACAGTAAGTGTTACGGTTCTTTCAGCTTTAGTTTGCTGTGCAAAGAGTTAAACAGTTCAAAGGCAGTTTCCTTTGGAGAATGTTTATTTGATCAAGTTCAGTGTGGCTTAGACCCCAAACAGAAATACTAGCTTCAAACAGAGCACTACTATGAAAGCAGGAATAGTCTGTGGCCTTCCAGACCTCACAAGCTATGTTGGTTTGTTACACAGAGTCAAAACAAAGATGTCCCTTAAAATACATATACATTAACTCAGTCTATTTCACACACCACAATCTTTTTATCTCAGATCTGCTTTTCTCCCCAGTCACTGGGGCTGTGCCAAAGTCGCCGAGATCCTGCATGAGCTATAGACTCCTCGGGGGGGAAAGCACATATGGTCTGATTGGACCATCTGAGCTACTTAGATCATTAGAGAACAGGCTTTGAGCACTACTGCTTCTGTTTACTAAGCTCTAAGTACTACATCTTTCGGATTTTGGAACAGTGCTTACCTTTGCTCCTTGATTCTCTTCACATTGCAGAAAGCAGGGTGAGAAAGAACCCAGCAGGCGCTTCTCTTTTGAATGGAGCCTGGAAGATCTTGTTACCTGAGGGCTGTTCGGGTTTTTTTGGTTTTCTCAGGTCCTTAGCTGGCTGAATCTTCAGACTTCTAGTAAGTGCGCTAAGCATTAAAAAAGCATTATTAATACGTGATGAGATACGCCAAGTTCAACCACTTAATGTAACAGTAAAACCCATGCAGATGCTATTAGTACAGGAATCTGATACCGTGCCAAATCTGGAGAGTTACCTTTGATCTATCTCCAGATCCTCGTTTTATTTGTAAACATCCAGCTAATCACAGACTTCCTCTGACTTTTATTAAGTGGAAGAAACTGCATCCTTTGTAACATCTCTGAAGGGCTTTAACGTTGCAGCTGCTCAGGGGTTTGTGTGCTGGGGAGGTATGGGCTCCATCTGGTGGCTAACGGGAAAGGTGCGTGTTTCTGTTAAAAAAGCTCAAACGTTTCCACAGTTGAGCAGAGTTTACTGTGTGAAGAGTGAAGCAGATCCTCTTGCAGCGGTGCATTGCTAAATCAGCTTCTGTTTTTAGGGTAGCTAGAGGATTTTAGAGTCTGGGAGGAGGGCACAACATTTTACCTCTAATCTAGCTTACTGTGGGCTAAAAGCTATTACTAATGCCAGCAGTTCTCTGGTGTTCACCGTTCTGTATGTACACCACACCACCACAGTTGGCACTGATTAACAGTATTTTTGCAGTCTCATCGGAAAAATGTAATTTAATACACACAGGCAACCCACCTTCCCACACTCAGAGGTGGTCCCACACAGCATAGGCGGTGTATTTGAGGGTGGCAGTGTAAAGAAGCTCAGTCATGCTGCGTGAGCTGTGTATGATCTGTAAATAAGAGAGATCTTTAACTGTAAAATGCAAGCTGGCATCTTAATAAACAGCAGTGTTAAACACTAATGTTGCCTAGGGAAAAAAAATGTTCACGTGCATACTGTAGTTAGAAGACCTTTTTTTCTCCTTTGTTAGTTTACAAACAAAGGCATTTCGTGACTTGAGCCAGTCAAATAAGAGCTACTTTGAGATAACAGCATCAGTCCAATGAATTCCCCTCCAAGGTCTGAAGAATGTAATTAGGGAGACACATGGACTTGCTGCTACAACCAGCAGTACTTTGAAGCCAGAAGTTTGGCCAAGACCTGCTTCCCCATGTTCACATCGCCCTCCTGGCATGAAACAAAAGCCATTTGTCCTAGATTGCTTTTTTGCCCACCATCAAGTCTGTGACGTGGCACAGAGGCAGATACACAGGCATTTCTGGGCCTGGCAGATGTGGTGAGGGCCTCACCGCTTGTCACACGGGGCATCCTATAATGTGCACAGAGGTGTGCAGCACCTCTCTCGAGGCTTTTCTCTCAAAGGTGTGCCAGGAGATTCAGCCCTGAGCTGGCCTTGAGGATGCTCTAGCAGGTAAGTAATGCAGACAGCTGATAAATCTGGCTTCACGTGCAGCCTTGGAGCCTTTCCTGCTCTGCAGTGCAGACACAACCACTTGGTCCAGGGCTGCCTTAGTGTGTACAGAAACATCAAGTGTGAATTAGCCAGAAGCGGGACAATTGTATACTTTGTACAATGTGATTTACATATCCAGAGAAAGAAGTCAGTCTACCAAGAAAAAAAACCCTGAGGATTGTCTTTAAAAGTTACATCCACATGTTCCCAATTTCTTGACTGTTCGTGTCGGATACAAAGCTGCTCATATTTGTCATAAATTAGTTTGGGTGAAAGAGACTTACAAGAATTGTAAATATTTATAAAATTGATCTGCATTTAACCTAAAATAAGAAGTTGGGGAGTGGGGTTAAGTAAATATGTAATAGTTACCTCTGCGTCAGGCAAGGGAAAAAACCCAACAAAAGACAGAGGCAAACACAGAGCAGTAAGAAGTATTCCAGGGTGGGGGTGTTCCAAGCTATGAGAAGTCCAGGCTGAGAGGAAATCATACTCGTGCAATTTTTTGAGCATCCACTGTGCCAAGCCATAAACCACTGCTGGAAAGTAACACATACAGTATCAAAAATAACTTCTGGGAGGCTTGGGAAGCTAAGTTTTTCTTCAGCAAATCTTTTAACTGTTTTGACAAGGGAAGGCAAAGGAGAAAGAAAGAAACAAAAGTTTCTGAAACGAGATCAAAACATTGTTTAAGGTTGTGTTTTGGTGGGGTATGCACTGAGAGAAATGAACCGTGTGGCTTTTAAACGGAGTTCCTGACTGTGGTGGGTGCTCTGAATATAACTGAAGGATGGGTATTTAGAGCAAAACCACACCATAGCGAGGTGGGAGGGACCACATCATGCTAGCAAATATAGTTCTGGCGTGTGGGCTTCTGACTTTTAATATTTTTCTTGCATTTCTTTTCTGCATGGCAGTAGTGAAATAGGGACTTCTAAGCTTCTGAACAACTGAGAGAACCAGGTTTGAAGAAGACATGAGGACGAACTGGTCGGCAAAAGATTTCATAAAAACTCAGAACCGCGTGTGCCAGATCTGAATTGGCACCACCTTTGCTTTTTGACATACTGCAGCAGTCGCAAAAGGCACCAAAGCACTCAAATTAGAACATGCAGTAAAAGTTGTTCTGGACTCTTCTCTGTATTATAAAACTTACTTCCTTGTGACTATTATTTACACCTGTTAAAGACAGATTTGCAGTCTCCTTTCATGGAGCAGACAGGCAAAAGAGGCAGATGCCAGGTGTTAAGGCCTGCACTGAAATGGGTTTGTGGAATTTGCTGTTCACATGCTGGAGTGCTCCTTTTCTAAAATGAGGCTTCTTAGAGTTTGTCAAAAACTGTTTAGATTTTTTAGTTCAAACATTATAAGTGTAACTTATGTATTTTCAGACAGTTACAATGCTAAACTATCAAGTGTTGAGAAAAAAAAAATTAATCTGGAGTACAAGGTGAAAGAAAAAATCTTAAAAACTGAGGACAGAGGGTCCCTGAGGAAGGACAGGATGGTGAGAAAGATCCAGCTGACCTGATTCCCCCTGCTGCCGTGATCATCATTTGCAAGCTGAAGAGGACCTTCCATGGAGCACAGTGCTTGTATGTGGAGAGTAAAGAAATGGTGTTCTGGTCTTATTACAAGAATGGTGAAAAATGTTTACCAACAAGGAGAAGAGTAAATGCGAAATATTCTTCACAGGGCACAGGGTGCACCTTGTTCTGGATGTAAGCCTTGCAAAAGCTGGCTTGAAGAGGAGAATCAGGCATTCATGTTCAGATTTGAGCATTTTAGGAATCCAATGTTTCCAGCTAAATTAATGGGGGGAAAAAAAAACCTAACCAAAAAAACAAGGTAGTAAATGTTTCAAATCAGGGCCAGCATGGATGAAAAAAATACTCATTTCTTTTTCTTCCGAGACAACAGAGGATCAGATGGAGACCTGTAAGCAGACTAAACATGCTGATCTATATTCTGCTGTAGTTAACGCATCTCACTAATTCTACTCGTGACTATAAAGGGATGTTTCATTGTTCAGTATAACTGTTATCTTAAGAAGAGTCTGTCTATAATTTTATTTATAATTGACATCATTTTCATTATTGTTGTTATGAAGTGTGTAAAATACTGTCTGTATTGCAGCTTGTACAGGGCATGTGTCTGTGCTTGCTTCACTCTTTTTGAGTTTGTAAAATTGCTATACAAATGCAAGAAAAGATGTTCAGATATCTTTGAATGTAGTTGCTAAATCTAATTACATAGCCCCAAACATTTCAGCATATAGATGTTGAAGGTGTCGGCTCTATTAACCCATAACATCTCAAACATTAATAGAGGCATTTTAAAAGCTTTCCGTGCGAATAGTGGAATGCCGACATTTCTGTCCCAGTGGCTGTGCTGGAACAAAGGGGAAGATGGTGAATATCTGGGCAAAGCCAGATACCACTGGGGGCTCTGCAGGGGGAAGGCACAATACAACTGGGAAATCTAATAGAAAATGGGATGTCCTTTACATAGGGAACAGGAAGGACCTTCACAGTAGAACCACCCCGAAGCAGAGGAGAGGAGGGAAATATGTTTATAACATCACCTAAAGACAGGCCTTCAATATTATACTAAACGTAGGACATCTAGAACAGGCTGTGACTGTTCTGTAACTTAGCAATTATTTGTAGTCTATGTAGAGTATCAGTGAAGACATTCCAGGCTAGTTTTCATCATCTTTAAAGCTTATTCTGTGCTTTGATACAGTATCTTTAATAAAATATTCTTACAAATCTGTTTATTATTCTCATTTAATTCCATCTTATACCCGAGTTAACAACAGTCCGGCAACAGCATGACGTTCCAGTTACCACCTGCTTCATCTGTTCCTGTGTTTTTCCCATTCACCTGCTAAGAATGACAGAGGGAAAACTGAGATGAGTAAAAATGAAATAATAGTAGGAATGAGAAATTTATAGGACTGCTACAGTTCAATTATTATAAAAATTCTTCACACTAAGCATTTCAGTGAATCTGAGAGATCAATCAAATTATATTTATCTCTGAGTATGAAGTATTGGTCTTTGCTGCCTGTGTTTACAGTACACAATTTCCCTTGTTTAAGACTTACCGTCGTTTTCCAGCTTTACAGTTACTGCCAATAATTACAGAATGTTGCTTAACCCCATTCACAGCAGTTCTAGACAAAATTTTCTGTTCTCATTTATTCACCCCCTGGACCATATAGAGTATCCTTTTAATATCTTCAAACAAGACCAAGCAGAGTTTGACTTCAAGTATACTAGAAGATAAGATTAGAATTCAAAATAATTCTGGCAAGGTGCAGACATGATCTGAAAATGTAAGATGTTACTTAGCAGGAACAAGTGCAAGCTGGAATCATTAGCTGTGCAAGTAAAGGAACAGCTGCTTAATTGCAAGTGAAAAGAACTGATGTGTTATTTTGGATGAAATTCTGAAAATTAGTCTGCAACATCATGCTGTTGCAAATAAAGGTAAAGACTGAAACGTCTAGACTGGAGTATAACCTGGTCCTTCAGAACTGCTAAAGTGTGAGCCAGTAATGTCTCCAGTTTTGATCATGGCAGTTGAAAAAGAAGATACAAGTTGCACGCAGAGAATCCAGGAAGAAGCAATGAGAATGTCTAGAAGCTGAGAAAATTTTGCCTTTGAGCACAAATTGAATGATTTTAGGTCATCTTACAGAAGAGATGGTAGAGTGGAAATACGATGATTTTCACAGATATAAAAGCTGGTTGCAAAGAAAAATGGAGTAACATTTTCTTATATCCACAATCAATAGGAATAGAAATAATTGCCTTAAATTGCATGAAAGGAGATTTTGGTTGGACACAAAATCACACTAAATGACCTGCTGAGGTTCTTTTCTGATCTGATTCTATGATCACTTGCAAACTACCTGCTTTAAAATCCCTTACTTATTACTGTGGAGCTGGCACTGGCTGGAAGAAAAGGAGGCTGCAGTTACAGGGAAGTAAAGAACTGACTGCCTAAAATGTACAGCGCACCAGTTTATCTAGTTAGCACTAGTGATACTAAACTCGGCTTTTAATCATGCCTCAGCAAAACTGTCAGAAGTCTATGTAAATAAATGTGCTTTAAAACCACTTAATTATAAAATAATTACTCCTTCAAACAGTAAGCATTAGTTTAATCAGTGTTGACAACTTCCATGATTTTATTGAGTCTAATCAATCTGAGGCAGCCTGTTTCTAGTTGTGAGATGGCATAATCAGCTATTTTACTTATTAAAAAAATTTGGCTCTGCAAATTACATGGAAAAATCCTAAAAGTGTAATCTGAATTTACACGAAAGATTAAGAAGCCAGAAGGTGAATAAAGCCATGTGTGTTTTTTAAACTCATAATTTTAAACTAGGTTTATAATTTCAGGAGATCTGACTCACGATTTTTGAACTTCTGGTTTGGCAATACCAAATTACTGTGCCCTATATTCTGCCATTCTGGATATTTCCATATTACTGATCATGCATTTGCGTAATTCGCCAAAAACACGCTATACTGATTTGCAGAACTTAATTTTGTTTTTGTGAATAACAAAGGAACACTTATTTAAGAAAGATCGTGTATTGTGGCTGCCTTTCAAATGAACAAGGAGCATCTCTGTGTGAAAGCGGAGGTATATAAAAACAAAATAATGCAAAAAATTACAAAGTTCCCCCCACATGCACTGTGATTTTTAACACAACAGCACCTTGCTGGTAGAATCTGTTGGCATTTCATACACTGGTAGTTCTTGTCGGAATTCTAATTACTAGACATACATTTCACAAACAAATGAGATGAATTTCAGTGATGAAAAGGTGTTATGACAAAGTAGTATTTGTTCTTAGAACAGCTGTTGCTTATACTTCTCCAGACTCATTGCTGTATTATAAAATCATTTATCCTCACCAATACATTCTGATTTATGCAATTTTCTGGATAGTTTTACTAGGGAAATGGAAACTCGGGAAACAGATACCAGAATTTAAGGTCCTGAGCAGACCATTGCATTTCAATTCTGTCATTTTAATGATCCAAGTGGCTGATGTCTGTTGAACTGTAACTTGTGTTCACTCCTGTTTTTATACTATGTTGCCTTATGAAATATGTGTGTGGGGGGGAAAATCTTCCTTTTATCATGATAAAGATAAGGGTTGAGATCTCAGTTCTGCTCCAGATACTGAGCTCTTGCTTCACCAAAGAAATCTAAATATCTTCACTTCTGGCTGGGTGGTGTAAAGGAGAATAGCCTACAGCATACGGCATAATGCTGCCAAACAGGAGACATGGGTGCATGATCGATCCTAAACACAAATAAATAGATCAGAAAGAGGCCTGCTACTTCCAGACACGCTGACGTGCTGTTCTGGAAGTTACTCAGAAAATACAGCTTAGCGATTCAGGCTTAGCAATTCAAGCGAATGTTTTGTTAAAGGGAAAATCAAACCTGTGCTGAAGTCCTCACCATAAAGCTCACTCTTTAATTTCTGAACCAGTCTGTTCAGCTCACCTATAACATGACTGCATATGAAGCAACATAAAAGAAATTCATGTAGCTCTTCCCATAGGAGAGGATGACTGCATAGATGAGTTGGTTCACAAATTGTGTTGCAAGTCTTAGAGAACTGCTGACAAAAAGCAGGCTTCTGCTGAGAAGAGAGAAAAAGTCTAATGAGGTTTCAGAGTTTGCTCCCTCCAGTTAGACTGGACTTTCTCAAAGGACATCGGTAAGAAAGGAGAGACGATGGCAAGAACAGCATGTGAACTTCTGATTAGGAACAAAAACTCAAAAAGCAGCTCAGACCTATACATACCGTCGTACAAGAAGAAAATAGCACTTATGTGCTCAGCTAGAAAAGAAATACTTCTGCAACAGGCTAAATGAAATATTTGGTAGCCTGAGTCTACAGACCTTTGGATTTTTCCTGAGAATGTCCACAACTGTGTCATTTACACCATTAAAATGGTATGCTCATAGATTCCTCCAAGATCTTTTCCCCAAATTTACTACAGCAAAACAACAATTCAAATGATGAAATAAATAGGGAGTACTAGTACTATATAAATAGGGAGTACCATTGAACTAGATGATCTCCAGAGGTCCCTTCCAACCCCTACCATTCTATAATTCTATACTATCAGGGTAAGCAGTAATCCAGTCAATGCCAACACCTCTTTAGCAGGTTATCGGCACAACCATAGCAGGGCCTTACTAGTTACTGGGCCAAAGAAACTCCAGACAAGTTTTGTTGTGAGCTGTTGTACATATTTTGTGCCTGGGCTGATAAAACATACAGCTAAAAGCTTTGGACCAAATTAATGAAATGTTACTTCTAAATCTGACAAAACCTGTTTCAGTACAGCTACACTTAAAAGAGATATCAAATTAATTTCACTGTAGACTGCTTATTGTGCTAATGAGTATTGTTATGTTAGTTCTTGGTCCGTTTGTTCTCTCCATCTCCTGTTTCTGTACATCTGTTTTTGAGGCAGGAATCCTCTTTTTACTCGGAAATAGCAGGATGTGAGTTTGTACTGCAGCTACCAAAACAGGGTTCTCGTCTACTACTACTGCTCCTAAGGGACAGTCCTCACAAGGATACAAATAACATCAACTTTTCAGCTGAAACCGAATTTATCAACCAACTCTCTCTGTACTGCTCTGGAATTTCTCCCTGCTCCATATGATACAATCAGCTGAATGAAGTAGCAGTGAATTACAGGAAGAGATAGTTCAGTGATGAATCAGTCACTGGTCTAACTACAGGAGAAACCGGCACCCTTCCCAGCAAAGAAACACGCGTACGGTACATAGAGCAGCTCCTGTTGGAAGCAGGCAGAGCTGACGGTCTCCATTTTCCACTGACTCCTTTGGGATTTCTCCAAGGGCAGAAACCCACGTGGAAAAAAGACCACGATCTGTGGAAAAATAATATTTATTGAAGCATGTACCATATTTATTGTCAGAAATTGAAGCTCTTCTGTCTGAAAACTACATAACATACATACTACACAGAAGAGGTGGAATCCTCACGTCTGGTGAAAAGGCTTTGAAGCTGAAACAGGGATCTTTTTGGACGGGAGCTGGAGTATCTGTACACACTGCGTGAACACAAATCATTCTGGGAAAAGCTGTAACGTTTTCTGTGAGGGCTGCCATAGCATAATGCTGAAGGCTGGGGACAAAATTAACAAAAGACGATTTTAGCAGACAGCGTATTTAGTCGTTCTCTCACGTAACACGTCAAGTCTATGGGTAGCAGACTTGTGGCCACACTTCTGAAGTCGCTATCGATGAGGAGCTACACACTAAGTCTCTGAGGAAAAAAGATCTCAGCATGGTATTTTGCTCTCCTTACTAGAACTGCAATATTTTGAAGCGTTCGTCTTCCAAGTAAGGAGGAGTAATTTGGCAGAACCACAACAGATTTTCACATTTAGTGCGATTCTCATCAAAGTGCTTTCCTCGCCCTGACTTGATAGCTTTGCAGCCTTCGCTACAACCCGGGCGTGACGACATTTCCAATTAGCGCAACAGACAAAGAATTCGGAGGCGTTTCAAGAGCGGTCCCCACGCCGGCGGGCAAAGGCAGCCACACGGCCCCCCAA
>Ga0065711_1003315_pt1 | contig 28630 bp, 12 predicted proteins | sample Hoacrofraction12_FD_59098 | JGI IMG/M metagenome (GOLD analysis project Ga0065711, IMG submission 59098) | Hoatzin crop microbial communities from Cojedes, Venezuela - Epithelial fraction 12 v2 (version 2) | ecosystem: Host-associated > Birds > Digestive system > Esophagus > Crop | place... | reverse complement strand
GCCTCTGAAATAGCCTCATTCAATGGTTGTGCAACAAGTAGACTGTTTATCCATTAACAAAAGCAGAACAGACCTAAAATCCACGTCCTCAGAAAAAATGGCTGCACCAGCTTTAGATGCCAAAACGAAAGGCAATTCTGAGAAACTTATATTTACAATAACATACAGGAGAGAAAAAAAAACATGACTAGGCTACGGTTTCTTCTGAGCTACTGCAAAATTCTTCCTTAAGAATAAATGCACGTAAAGGACCTCATCCCGAATGGGGTCTAGGCAGCTGCATCTTCTGACCCTTTGCAAACATAAGACCTCAGATTTCAAAAACTATCGTAGGCTTAAAAATCCCAGCAGCCTATCACAGTCTGGCTGAGACAGACTTCGTGAACCGCAGGACTTGTTTTTCATCGGCGAGGCCGTTGTTCACCTCCTGAACGTTTCAATCAGCCCGCTGGCAGATGTGCTCCCGTACAAGCCTGCACACTCAGCCCCGCCGCGGCTTCCAGCACTGCTTGGCAGCGTCGCGGCAGAAGCGAGATGAAGATAAATGGAAGCGCAAAAGCTATATTTACACAGCATTTAAACATACTGTATAGTGGAGACTGAAGGGCCTGCTGATAGGTGACACTGCAGGTTTCAACAGGGAGCCCTTCTGTCTCATTCAGGTCATGTGGCTCCCATGACTTCACCTAAGGGGTGTTGTTTTGCCAGAAAAACAGGGGTTTTGTGAGTAAACTCTAGACAAATCCCAGATCAAACAGCAAAGCAGGAACATTGCTCTCCCAGAAATGTTCTTCAACTATTCAAAGATCACCCAGATCTAAATAGGAAATAAATATGAAAAGGAACATGCACAGGAAGCACAGATCCAGAAAAAAAAAAAAGTTACTTTAAAAATCTGTTGATTTTGCTCAATAAGCCAAAAACATGAAACAAGAATAGAAGTATTACATCAATTTTTCATCATTTGCCATTCAAATAACATCTCCATTTGGCATATCTTTAGACATTGGTCTTGCACTTCATAGAGAGTTAATATTAAAGATGGAAGAACATGGAATTGCAAGAGGCATTTGTAACAAAACAGATTTTCACTGATAGGCCTTTTTTCAAATTCACATAACACCAACAAAACTGGAGTAAACGTAATGATATTTCGAAGACTGTCAATCCATTTTTATTGTAGAACTACTTTGGAAATTTATGTTGAAGACTGGCATAAAGGAGATATCAAGAGATGTTACACGATATGTGTTTAATGAACAATATTTTAGTACATAGGTATAAAGAAACCACCACACCACATCTCCTTTCAAGAAATCCTTTTATTCTGTTATGAGTCACTGGCAGAGAATAGAGTATGAATGGCAGTAAACACAGTGGTATAAAATAATAAATAAATTTTCATTGTAAAATATTATTTTAAAGCAGGTCTTCTTGGCTGTTGAATAGAATATTTATAGCACCAAGGCAGTCAAAATCTTGATGCTACCGATCTACGAGTGCAAGTGATGGACTGTTAATGTTACCAGCATCTCCAGTTAGACATTAAATGCAAAAGGGGATGTGGGTCACACATGGTAGTTGTACAAGTAGTGCCTAAGCCCCCTGAATAGGTGTGCCGGTAGTTCCACCACAGCAAATACGGTTGGATTCACCTGCCTGGCTGTTCCCTGAAAGCAGGGGACCTCTGTAGAGGTCTGTGGGAACTCTGGTCATAGTTGTGGGGTGTTATTTTTTCTCAAAATCCAGTTCTGATCCTCAGAGGATGCAGTCCTGACGAGCCTGCATCCCTGGAGAGATGGGGGGGGATGACTACAGAGAGGTATAGCTGCTCCCCACCATATGTTGGGGGTTACAGCCCCTTCGGCTCCTGCTGTTCCTCCCTGCCCATGAAACTGTGCCTGCTTTATTGTAGTGCAAAATAATTCAGCAGAAATAAAAGTAGAATACTTCAACCAGATGAAATTTAAATAGTATAAAATTGTGATTTGTGAAGCAAAACTGCTGAATGAGTAAAAGAAAAAGAAGCATGAAAGATTTCGTATCAGTTTTTCCATTTCAAAAGACTCGCCTGTAGAATGACCCATCCAGCATTCTTCAGGCTTTAATTAATTAAAAGCAGAGAGAAAGTTAGGATTTTGGCGCAGGATAAATATTCCAGACTTGAACAGAAGATGTTGCTTTAATGACCTGGACACTATCCAGGAAGTACGCAAAGGCTAGCAGGCACTTCTGACAGCTAATATATATGATAAAAAAGAGCATTCTGGCCAATTAAAGAACTGGGGTAGAAATAATGGTTTGTCACCAAGTGTGTAACTGAGGCCAATTGGTCCAGATTAACCAATGGATTATCCTTTGTAAGTGAATTTAAAGGTCACGATGAGCTGTCTTGGTGGGTAAAAGATAAAAATGTTAAATTAATATGGTGGCAAAAGATTTTCAAATGTGAGATGCCAAGATAAAAATTAGATTTGCAAATCATGCAAAATCACCTGAAGTGGACTAAGCAAATTGCTCTTATGGCAGAAAGTCATTTAAAAAAAGTGTGCATAAAAGTATGAATTTCTGCCCACCATAGAAAGCAGAAGCTTTAAATATTCGTAGGCAAATGTTCTCCTGAAGGACTTTATTATAAACTAGCAGCTGGGAGCATATACAACTGTATACGGGGAGATTGTTTTAGGGTAATCTAGTTTCTACCTCCTACAACAAAACAGCTGGTTATGTTATTCACAGCTGACCTATGCAATACTACTTGACCTTGAAGAGATTATCTCTAATCTAGCTGCAAATTTCCATCATGCTGACTGTCCTGGGAAAAATCCCATTGAGGTGGATTTTTCCACCATGCTTTTCTCTACAGTCTTCCATTGCACAAAGACATGAAGTCTGACATTGACTCCAGACAAAGCAGATGGTCACGGACTTCAGGATCCTACAAGACCTACAGGAAGTTCTAGGATGTCCTTGGGATGGAGCTTTGGTGTCCCTGGTTTGGCTATGGCAGCCTGTGACAGAGCAGAGTCCCTAAGGTTACATCGCCTGAGTATCCCAAGCTACAACCGGGCACCTCGTGAGAGCGAACTGAAGACAAAAGTTTGTGCCCAGTCCTAGAGGGGGATATCCGTTCCTCGCAGCCTTGCTCTTGACCTTGGCCTTGCCCAGGGCTCCTCTCTCCCCACAGACAGATGTAGGTGGAGACATGTGGCCGCTAACGGGATGAAAGGATGTCTACACTGTAAACGACCATCTGGTTTCCCAAGCGCAAGAGAGCCTGTTTAGACACAGTGTGATGTCTAGCTGAGAGCTGAAGCCTCTCCAGACTTGACTCTCCCCGCAGGGGCAAGGTGAGATGGCCTGCCCTTGCGCCTACCCCACGTATGAGGGATGTGGAGGCAGCCTCACGGCTCTGGCTTTTACCTGCCAGACCAGGGGTTCCCAGGAACGCACCCAGCCAGGAGGCTGCTGCTCTTGGTGGGCCACCCTGCCGCTCCCCGTGAGCACCCCTTCCCCATCGCTCTCCAGAAATTCCTGCTGTGCTGTTAACGTTAGAGAGAGCCTGTCCACCAACCACTTCTGGTTTCATGTGCATCACAGCCAGCGACCGTATTCTAATGGCTCTGTTTGCTGCTACTTGAGAGATAAGATTTCCAAAATAAGGCAATAAATATCCACAGTGGCTGTCACTTATTTTTACAAGCACCTGCAATATGGAAGCCCCATATCATCATTGCAGCGCATAAAAATGTAGATGTTTATAACAGGCAAAGTCTAGCCACCCCCTCAGGGAGGCCTTTTGGTATCTACATCCTCCCATTGTTGCTTGGTGCTTCCCTCCCACCTAGAGTGGGTAACCCCCAGCCCCCCAACCGGGGGGATGCTGCCTCTTCTGGGTCCCTCTCTCAAGCAGGTGAACAGCTCGGGAAGGAGACTGCCGGCCACCCCCCCGCCATCACCCTGGGGCTGAGCTGCTGGGGTCGGGCAGGCAGGCAGTGTCCTTGTCACCCAGGGCTGCTGGCGAGGAGAAGGGGAGTGGTGACAGCCCGAGCGCAGAAGCAAAGAGCAGGACAGAGGAGAGGCTGCAGCTGGCTGCCCCTTCCCTCCTGGTGCTGTCTGCTGCAAATATTTGTGTTTTAGCACCCCTCTCCCAGCCCCAGGTCTCACTTGGTGTGCAGACTGCTGTTCTGGCAGGATTTGGGTGACTTTGAAACAACAGAAAACAGCAAGGGCTCTGAGAGGGCTCAAACACTGTTAAAACCCATAAAGGTCCATTCCTGCGCGTAGCATGGAAATATTGGTGTCAGGCCATGAGATTTCGGGACTTCAGAAATGGGTTATTACAAGTATATAACCAGTGATCATAAACAGTATCTATTTTTCTTTAAGTGAGTACCTAAAATACCCAAAACACATATAAAGCAGCTATTTATTTCCCCAAGGAGCATTTAAAATGCTTGTTTTTCCATGGATTACCCATGTGAGTGAATGAACTTAAACCACTAAACAGCTGATTCTGAGCCATATTTTCAATGGATATTAAAAAAGATGTACACAGATCTAGGAAAGCGCGCATTGCCACACAAGGTAAATGCATGGAAATGAAGATATCCAAGTACAATGGCCATAAAGCATTGACGAAAGGTATTTTATTGACACTGAAGTAACCTTGTTGAATTGCAGATTTTGGCTTCATTTCCTTTTCTGTGACCAGTTGAAAACCGAAGAAAGGATCTGATTTCCTGGAAGCAGGTTTGTCTTATCTGTTAATATATAGTCTCACCTTTTACATCGGGTGAATATATTTATAAGTCCTTGGTTGGCATAATTTGGAACAAAAAAAGGAGGAGATATCTTGATTTTTCAGAGAGAAATGGCTATTCTGAGGATGAATTCTAAGGACGTATTCTGACATTTCTTTAAAGAAAAAGTAGAAACAAATCTTCTCTGTAGTCAGAGCATTAGCAAATTGCCCCTCTACTGGAAGGAATTACAGTAATGAAACTTTTAGTACTTGGGTTCCTATAGCTGGACTGCCTTATAGGGTGTTGTAGGAAGCGAGACAGCCAAGCTGAAGTTAGCTTGTACATGAGATTCCTTAGGAAGCGAACTTCAGAAATATTAAGTGGCGCATGAGCTTAATTCCCATTTTTGAAAGCAGCTGAACCCAGACACAGGAGAGCGCGCAGCAGCGCTTGCTGGTGATGGTGCAGAGAATCCCGACGGCTGCTCCAGTTCGGGCTGCGACTGCACCCTCCTGGGTCTGCCTTGCCTGGTGGTGGCTGTACAGCTGTGGTGGAGCTAGCAAGCTTTTCTGATACCTGCTGGTGAGGTTGGTTTGAAGGCTGTTGGTTTGAAGTCTGGTTTGATGGCGGAGTCATCTCAGGGATTTCTACACCATACTTGGTCGCACTAAGGTCCTGTTGTTCTCATTTCATTGCAGGCTCCAGAGTCCCTCACTCACTTTTGAAGACTCACTTAGGAAGCTTCTGAAACTTTTACCTTAAGTGTCTTTGCTGGTACCTTGAGAAAGTGAGGAAGTGGGTGCAAGTACCCATGTAAAATAAAAATACATGTATTTAATATTTGAAATTTCAACGGAGCTGCCATTCTGCTTAGAGATAGCATTGTCCACTCAAGTGCTACAGTGACAAGCATCCGGTCTTAAACCCACAGAGCTGGCAATATCTCCTTTTGAAATCAGAATATTTTTTTCATGAGACACAAAATACGAGTAAACAAAGTTCAGTTGAACTTTTCCCGCACTCTTGGCAAATAACACCTAAACCAGAAAAAAATCCCCAACCAAAAAACAAGCAGAGCCTTCTTGACCCAGCTGACTTCATTACTTGGTGCCTTGTTTGCTACCCTTTCCTTAGCTGTCATTGCATCTCGCCCCCCTGTAAGCAGCTCAGTCTCATTAAAAGCAACGTGGTGAAACTAGCCACATCATTATACTCACTTAGACGGAGTTCTTTCCTGTAGCCAGCTCTTACCGTTCATAACAACCGACACTTAGGATTCGTGAACCCCGTAGTGGCACCTTCCTGGTGGTTTGTTGGGTTGGGGTTTTTTTTGTGTGTCTTGCTTGGAAATTTACATGTCTTCAGAACAACTAAAATTCACACAACAAACTAATTAATGGATTCCAGTTTTGACAGCTACAAGAAGACAGATGAGAAAGTAACATGCTTCTGGCAGCGTGTTATCAATTGGGAGGCACCAGTGCATCGCCTCTATGTGGTACAGTGAGCTGGAACCGACACTGACAGATGACACAGCCCCTGACAGTGAAGCCTGTACGAGCTGACAGCTCCACTTGCACTCAGGCAGGTCCACGCCCGGCGCTGGAACTGAACCAGCTTGATGTGCAGAACACGCTTGCTTTTATCTCCCCCCCGGCTGTACAGTGGGCAGGCTGCACAGCACCAGCAGCTGGATCCCAGGACCTACCTGAGAAAGTTACAAATGCAACGAGTGCCAAGATAGAAAATAAACTAAAACAATTAACAGGTATCATTATCTTCCTCGTTTTCGGAAGCAGGGTGGCCCCCTGGCTGGTGGGACGACGGGAGCTTGGTTTCCTATGGACCAGTCCGTGTCTCTGGTCGGATTCTCAAGTGTCTACTAAGGGTCTTGCTCCAAGTGAGCCTCTGCCACAGCTGGGCACCCCGAGCATCCCTCTGCTACCTGGATTCTCCAGTGTGGAAGAAGGGTTGAACGCACAAGTCTGCCTTTCTTTCAGGTGGATCTCCCTTCTCTGGGCAGCTGCCTGCTTTCACAGAACTGCAGGAGCTTGTGTCCTTGGGCCTATGCCCCTCTGTCAAATTTGGTCAGAACCGGCCAAAGGTTTAAGTTCAGATGGTGCTGGGGGGGTGGAGAGAGGGTGTGGATTCACATACAAATACAGAGCATAACAACATAGACTGAATTTCCTTTGAAAACAAAGGTGATACAGCAAGCGTAGAGTTTCTCTCCACTATACATTCCAGACATATATCTACAATCTTCAGATCAAATTGAGTCTGAGTGTAGAGACCCTGGCAGCCTTATCTAATTCTTCCCTAAGGGGACAGGGATGCTAGAGGCACCTGTGTAACTGCTCCATGCCGTGGTGAATTACAACCCTACAGCAAGTGTCTCGTCACAGATTACTGTGATAGATCTTTGTTCCCATCCTCCTCCCTTAGTGTACACAGATGAGCTCAGGAAGAGACTGTATGCTTTTAAAAGGAGAAGAATACTGGAATAAATACCCTCTTGTGGATTTAAGAGAATATTGTCTTAACGAAGAAACAGTCTGGTCGGATTAGTTTGAATCAGCCTAGATCTCCAAGAAGCTTCCTTTCCTTCGTCTCTAATGCTGTATTTTTTTTCAGATCACATTACAGAGGAACTGAGAGCCCTATTAAGGGGAAAACCCAAGTTTTATGGCTCCAGTGAGGGGATTTATTGCAGCCAACACATCTCTCTCCCTCGCTCCTTACAGCTCCATGTGGCCCTTCTGCCTGCTTCCCTCCTGTTCATTACAGTCCCCTTTGGCCCCCCGGAGCAGCCGCCAGCGCTCCCTCGGCCTCACGCCGGGGTGACACGAGAAATAACACCGGCAGAAGCCAGAATGGCGTGGGGCACGCTCGTCCGCATTCAGCAGCTGACAACAGGAGCTATTTGAAAGATAGATGGGGGTTTCTATAGCTTTGTTTGTGCACATGTGTCTCAGAACACGGCGCTTAACTAGAAGGAACATAATTCCACCAGCTTCACTGGGACTACCCGTATCCCTTAATATTATGCTCATGTTTTAGGGACTCTGCTGAATCGGGACCTAAATTTGTGCTGTGTGCACATTTGCCTGGGTTTCTCTGTGCTGGGGGTACCCATGCATGCTGTCATCTCAGCTACTCCGGAGCTTGGTAGTACTATGTAACAGGAGTTACATTTCACAGTCTGTTTTTTACCATTTTGAAGTGTAAGAAGAGAAAAAAGTTCATTAAATGTCAGTCTATAAAATACAACTGGACAATTTTTTTTAAAGTTCTTTGCTCTGTGAAGCTCTATGAGGACAAAATTAAGGTTTTTTACAGATATTGATACTTTTGCTTACTGTTACACATCTATGCAATGCATAATTAATAGATCTGCTGGAAGTCTTCAGAAACAATTGTTCAATGAGGATCAGGATTAACAGGACTTTCCTTTAAGCCAACATGAAGGAATCTATATTCCTTCTTCCAGGTAGCCTTTGTGTATCATGTTTCCTTTCCCTAGAAAGCAAACAAAATCCACAACCTGTGTGGCTCTATCTTCTCAGGTGGATCCTATCATTGAGAAAACAGAAAAACATGCAAGCATGATCATTATTTATCTTCTGCTAACGTTTAGATACTCTTATTCCAGCTTCACAGCCAAGCAACAGTGAGGCAAAGAGAAGCAATCGCCTAAAGCAATGCTATGGTCCTGTGCTGAGCCTTGCAGCCCCTGTTTCCTCTGAAGCAGTGGAAAGCCACATTGTCATCTCCATTTGGTCCTCCTTCTTCTGTTGGGACAACCCTCTTGGGGAACAGCACGGCAGCTCACAGGCAAATTGGAGGGGAGCACTGTTGGCGCTGCCTGTCCGAGCCGGGTGGGCGCACAGGGGTGAAAGGCTTTGTTTTAACAGTGTCATAGCATGCTATAACCATGTTTGAGCAGGCAGCTGTCACTAAATTCTTGCTTTCAAGATCTTAAACCTACCTGAAAAGTTACTTTTTAGAAAGAAATTCAAATAACTCTTCTTAGCCTAAACCTGTGTGTAATGAACAGAATAATGAAAACCAGTGACTTTCACTGTAAAATTCTTTTCATAGGCAAAACCCATTGTACCTCCTGGATCCAGATGTTTGAACTCATATGTTGCACCAGTTAATTTTTTAAACAAAAAGCTTATAGAAAAGGTGAGCTAAGAATATGTGGCCAGAGTTCCTTCTCTCTTCTTTCATACCGATGAAAACTAATTTTATATAAGCAAACAGGAAAACATCACTGGTGTTCTTAGTTTTTAGGTATTAAAAAGAAGACCTCTTGCGGATAAAAGTATCTTATGGATACTGCTCCTGATTTAAGAAAAGTCTTCCCAAGCAGAGAACAAACATGCCGTAGGAAGTGCTCAGCGGCATTATAACCAAGTGCCTTGGATGGTCTCCTGCAAAGGTCAATAGAAATAGCTATTTAGAAACCAGGCCCTCACTTCAATCCCTCTAATATGAAATTGAGCAATGAATTGACTACCCTTCATAATGCACCTTGCAGCAAGAATCCAGGGTGTTTGACTATTCAGAACCGAAGGTATTGTCCTTCAGGTTTTTTTTCCTTTGAGGTTTTTTGCTTCTATATTGGTTGTGAGAGTCGCATCCTTGTACACTTACAAAACAAAGCAGGATCATTGAACAGGCAATTTGTGAACTCTGCCTATCTAGGTTAGGTGCTGAATCCAAATTCACACTAGAACCAGATGAAATATTTATGAGTATGCACAGATAGATATTTACACAGAGAGACACAGATGTAGACAAATTCAGATTATCTGTTTTTCTCCCTCATGATCAGAATGTTCCTGGATTGCTTGCTTAGATATATTTTAAATGGTTTGCATTTATATTCATGGTGTTGCCACATATCTGTGTTCTTGCTGTTTTAGATAGATTTTAAAATATCATACTGAAATTTTATGGAGCCTGATAAAGTTGGATAGCAAACTTTCTTAAACAGAATGAAATTGTACTGTCTAACATCATACAAGGCTATCCAAGATATGCTCTAAGTTCTTCAAATACAACACTGAGCATGCACTTCTTTATCTTTGACATTTTTTGAGCAAGTTCTCTTCAAAAACCTCCATCATTTATATCTGTAACCCAGGAATACATGCAATATTTCTTTACAGCCCCGTTTATCAAGAGAATCTGAAGTAGAGGACGCTGTGGTGAGCCAGATTTGCTGGTGGTGTAAGTGGGGAAGTTCACTGACATCTGGAAGGTTCTGGCAATTTATACCACCAGACTTTGGTTTTTCTGGTGTATCCACATTACGGTGATTAACAAAACATACCTAAAATTTCAGGTGAGCACATCCTGTGACACTGTCAGCATGAAAAAAAAAGTGTATGCTACACAAGGAAAACCAAGCTTAAATCTTTTCCTTGACATTTTCACTCCATTGACTCCATCCTGCATTCAGACAGGTAAATGTAGTGTCTCCGACTGTTTCCTGTTTCTGTTTTGGAGCCATCCACGGAAGAGAAATCCACCAAGGGCTGTTAAAAACAAAACACTCTCCCTGGCTCAGAAAGCCCCTGAGATGCAAACTTGTGGTTCCTAGGAGAGTATTCTGGGGAAATATCACTACGTGCTTTCTCTGTTCTGGTACTTTTCTGTAGCCACTTGCCCTTGGACACTGTTAAAAACAGGGTCTTGGCTAACTTTATATTAGGTAGAGTCAAAGAGGTCAGGAGCAGATGTAAACCCTCACCAGTTTAAATTCTCAAAGTCATTCTAGAAGTAGAAATGTTTGCTCATACTCAGAGTGCATTAGATTCTGATAATGACTTTTTGCTTTTTTCCAGATGGCCCTGGGTCTTCTCCTCAGAGGCATATGTGTTTCTTTCTCAGAATTTACAATGAGTAATCAGACAAAACCTATGTAAAACATCCTGCTTAGAATATCCTCACAGTGTCCCTTATCTGCCTCTTCTATCTGGGAAAGACTAGCAGTTTGCTTTTTGTCACAAACCATACCTGGCATATGAGGAACAGGGTTCCATTCTGTGCATGGATTTTCTGCTGTAACTCTGGAAGACAGAAATGGGGAGCTGAAAGTGGTGAGGGCAGCAGGGGGGAAAGAGCTTTACTCCTCTGAGAGCATTAAACACTAAATAAGATACTAGAACTGTTTTTTTTTCTTAGTGGTGTTTTTTCACAGTAGATGAAGTGAGGAAGAGATTATCCAGTGGTTGAGTAACAGGGCTGAGATTCAAGAGATACAGCTTCAGTTTCTGCCCTATCCCTGCAACTTCTCGCACGTCTATAGGAGTCTGTCCATACATACTGTCTGTCCACCCCTCCTACAAATGAGGACCAAAGAATAAGTTCTCACTCCAGGCCCAAGCCACGCACCCTTCTAATTGCTTTCCCCCTCCTGGCTTTGGTTTGGATCACTGCAGACAACTTGTGCAAAGACAAGGCACAAGTACCTTCCCTGTTGAATTCACTCCCAGATTTGTTCCTGAAAGGCAGTATGGAGAAGACCTCATCTGGTCTGGATCCTCCTGCCTGGCACGGTTTTCCAGCACTATCTGACTTGCTTTGACCCACAACACGACTCTCCGGGACACATTACGTGAAGCCCTCAATTTTGTAAAAAAATAAAAACCCCACTGCTCCAGGGGGTTGCAGTGCAGGTTTCATATTGCTCCAGCAGCTCAAACTAAAGAAATACATGGAGGGAGTCATGATTACATCTAAAATCTGCAGAGGCACCACTTGGCCCAGAAGAGACCCTGGTGTTGTGTGGATGATCTGAAGAGAGCTGAAAGGAGTATCTTCTTCTGCTTTCCTCTCTGAGAAGTCTGAGTCAGCAGCTGTCTTTTACAATATTTTTTAAGTAGCTAGATCAACAGCTGGAAATTCTAAGCACTGCTGTTAGCTTAGTAAACAATAAAAGTGAAGCTACGTTTTTGATAAAGCAGTTCTGGTAGGGAAGAACAAGATTTTCCACTACTTTTCCTGAATGCGATGCCTTTGAAGGCTGGCTCATTGGAAATGTACATAGCAATTCTGCTTCAAGACGTTCTCAAGAATTTCTTTAATTAGCCTTCAATGTTTACTGTACTTGTCCCTTATAATATGTGCAGTGTTATATTTGCTATCTGTAATCTCTTTGTTGATTTTGATTCTCCTGAAATGCATTTTTTCCCTCCAATGAAAAACACCAAAAGGGCTTTCATTCAAGAAAATATGCTCGGCATCTGAAAGTTTGGGATATGTGGGAGTCACATCCTTTTTGTACAGTTTCCTTTAGCACAGTGGGAGTTTAACTCCTTACTGTCTCCTGCAAAATGAAGTCAAACTCACAGAGCTTGCAGCTCAGGAGGAGGGGAAGGTTTCAAGGGAAAGCCCAGCAGCTGCTGCTGCACTGGAGGGAAGGAGAAAGAGCACTGGACCTGTGCTCCAGTGCTGTGTCCCAGAAAGGCAGAGCATCACTCTCACCGCTGCACGCCAGCTGCTGCAGCCGCACAGCAGCTGTTGCTTTGGTACTACAGCACCATAGCTTTGGTACAACAGCACCTATAACTTGGTAACTGGATAGGGAGGACTCCCTGGAAGCACTTACCTGTCTGAAGATGAAGACCTCTGCAGATTTAAGAGACTGCATTTTCAGTTGTTATAGAACAGGTTTTGTAATGTTAGGGATCAGGCATAATATCTCCATATTAAGCTTTTTACATAGCTCCCCTTTTGTTTTCCAGTACTGTTCTGACTCCAGAGTCAGGCTAAAAGCTCTAGAAGCTGATGAGAAAGTACTGGGTGCTGGACTGGAAAGAAAATAAAACAATGTTCTAATTTTGTCACCTTCTTAATTCTGGCTCATCTGTGGGCCACAGGGGCTCCTCTGCTCCCTGCTGTCTGTAGTTGTTCTGCTTTGAGAACCTTACACACTGGGTATGGTCTGTGACAGTACGCACACTTTGCACATTGAATACACTTTCTCACACCCATGAGCCACCATCTCCCTCTCTTGGCTACATTTGTTCTTCTGAGGATGTATGGCACAGGCCTAAGAGCAGTATAAATGTAGGAAATTTCAAGACTGCACCACCAGAGAGGGCTTCCCAGGTCCTGAGCTGGCTTAGAATCCAGCCAAGGTTTGGACTGCACGGAAGCAACAGAGCTATGATGCTCTCCAGCCGGGCTCTGAGGACACGTGTCCTATGGTAAAGGCACAGCCACGGCACTGATTTACTTTTTTTGCACCTGAGGAATTGCCAGAGATTGTTACAGGCTTTTTACTTTGCAGGAGGAATATAAAGAAGGCAGGAACCAGTATCTGGCTCACTGACAAAAAGATTTCAGGCCAAATGACTCACCTCTGGAGGAGTCAGACGAAGCTTTTCAGAGGACATGACTTACAAAGGAATTCAGTAGCTGGGATTTATTTATTTTCAGGGCTTGTCGAGCTTTTTTTAGCTCTTAAACAGTAAATTTGCATACAGAAAGAACATAGACTTCAGACTCATGAGGTCTGAGGACAGACTTCATAAATGGTCACTTCTGGTGACTTACCCACAGAGGAAGAGAAAGCAGGTTTTTACAATGTCCTTATAGAGAGAAGTTTGCTTCTTACGAGAACTGTCTCTTTTTTTCCCTCGGTTCTTCAGTTGAAGCTTTGCCAAAGAGGTCAAGCAGACCGTGGTCTCACAAAACCGAGAGCCACCTAATGTACTTAGCGTATTCATAACTCTGACGGTTTCTAAATATATTGCTAGAGAAGGACCAGAGTGTTCGGGAAAAGACTACCCTGATAAAAAGGTGAACATCCAGTACAAACATCCAGACACAGAGTAAGATGCAATACAATGGACTGCTTGGAGCATAAGTCTAAAGTTGCATTACCTTGAAAATCTTCATATTCTGTGCAACAGTTTATACCTTAAGTCCTTCAAGCATTTCCTGCAGCATAAACTATGTTTGTCGGAGTAAACTCACAATTTACTCTGGATATCACTGAAAATTACTCAGTGTGTTTGCCTGAAATTGGGGGTAATATAATATGTGATAATTCTAATGAAATATTTACTTTTGCCATAATAACTAGAAGTGATTATACTATACAATTTTCAAGAAGAACCTTCCCAATGAATTAAAAGGATAAGAAATTGCGTAATATATATTGATATTTTTTCCCTTTGAGAAGTCATATAACAGATTTGTCGGGTAGTTTGTTCTGTAACCCTTTGCATCTTCAGAACCACCCCTTTTACATGGGAGAGAGAATGATCTGATATCTGTTTGTAATAAAATTACAGGCCGCATATCATTGCTGCTTCACTGAAATATGACTTGAAATAGTCTGAATTAAACTCTAAAAACAACAGTTCTGGATTGACAGTTTTTGGGTACTTTGCAAGTCCATTTTTAATTAACCAATTTTGCTATAGATAATACAACTGCAAACAACACGTATTTACAGAAAGCTTTTGTGTTTAGAATTTTAAATCTACCAGTAAAAACCTTGCCAGAGCATTGGATTAAAAAACCCCAAAGTTCCATTTTCCTATTCTATGAGTGTTAACTGGGATTTCCTTGTCACAACGAAGGGTAATACAGAAGGTGATCTAACGAAACTTCTTATCATCCACCACAGCGGTACTTACAGATGGCACTTTCACTACTGCTAGTAGCCTGATTTACTAATTTCACTAGGTTTACATAGTATTTCTCTGTTTTTGCAGAAGTGAAAAACAGTCATGAATAATGTAGGAAGTCNCCTAATTATGGAGAAAAACATAAATTAGAGATTTAAGGAATGTTTTACCAATGGACTACAGCTGCATTTTACAATCACAAGGAATTGCAATGGCTTGATGAGCTAAAACATGTACCTTGTCTAAGTACCGCAAGGTGAGTTGGAAAAATTAAATAAAACTTCTTTCTGTAAATAGTTCTCACACTGGGACCAGATTTCCCTGTCTACTACAAGGTAGAACTGGCAGCAGCAGCAGATGATGAGTGGGGAGACGCGAGGAAGGTGCTGCATCTTGCTTGCACTAAGCCTCCAGCTGCTGGTCCAGAGCGGTGCAAGTTGTTCACAGCCCTGTGCAGATGCTTTAGATACCACAGAGCATCTCAGATAACACCAAGTGCCCGTATTTACGTAACTAAACTGAGCCTTAGGTCTCTACATGGAGATTTCTACAGGTGATCAAGGTATCTAATCTTCCTTTGTAACCTGTAGAGATCTACTCTTTACAGCCAATGGAGACCTGAGTGCTTTCCCCATGGTCCACTGACAGTTTTGACAGGGTCTTTATCTACTGAGACAAAACGTTAGATACCTGCTTCCTACGTAGACATCTAAACATATGTATCTATATCCAAAGCTGAATCCCACTCTAAATTCTGTTTTAAATCGTGGTTTGTTTTGTTTTCATTGAAACCGGCCATTTTTTTATTGCTGTCTAGATAGTGGTGATGTCTAACATGTATGCAGTTGAGATTAAATAACTCATTAGTTAAGTTAACTTTAAAGTCTAGCTTGATGGTGGCAGAAAGAGCACGTTCACCTGTGGCACGCTAGCGACTTGCTAACAATGCGATGCACTTACTGCAGAAGGCTACAGAGAGCAAACTATGAATTAAATGTAGGTGTGCAGGTTCTCTTCTCTTCCTGCTGATGTGTAAAACGGACTGCTCTGGCAAGCAGTGTTGCTTTTAACTGAGCTTTTACTGCTCGTCATTGCAAGTTAGCAAGCTCTTCTCAGTCTATCAGAACATGGGACTACCAGGAGGTATGGAAAATGTTCTTTGCACTTGGTCATTTGTGTGTGGCTCCGGCCAACTCTGCTTGTTCCTCAGCTCTGTCAACACCAAAATGGATTGGGAATTAAAAAAAAAAAAAAATCTGTCAGAAGTGAATTGTTAAGGGATTTCTTAATTTCCTCCTGGTGTTTTACCTGAGAAGGCAAAAAGGAAAATGAGAAATAGTCTATTTCATCTAGGTACTGACTACAGACTAGAGAAACAGCAGGAGGAAATAAAAAATAACACTAGACTAGGCTGGACTTGAATGGGCTTGGCTGGGTGAAAAAGAAATGCCCATGGACAAACTTGGAAAACTCAAAGATGGTGTACAATTTATCTAAGTAACTTTATTCTCTTGGATTCAGTTCACAAAGCTTGGTGCTTAAATAGGATATATAGTCCCAAATTTGTGTGTTGTAATGGGCAATTATCCTTGGGTGAATAAAAATGAGGCAGAATTTGTGCCTCCTATTGCAAATACCTAAGTATGAAAAGTTGGGTTCTAAATATTTGCCTTCCTGGCTCAGAACAATTATCAGACATTATATTTTAAGGAGTACACTTTATAGCTTGCAAATAACAGTCATGTGTTTTAATGTATTTGATTTTACTGGCCTGACTTTCACATATTTTAAGAGCTCTCTACCTCTCCTTGGCAGCATAAGAAATTTATCTTGCCAGAGGGATATATAGGGTCTGTAAATGAAAATCAGGGCTCAGTTATTCTATTTCTGAACATCAAGGTCTCAGGTATTAGGCTGTTTAAGATTATTGTTACCTACCCTACCTTAATGCAAAAGTGAAATCATGCGATGAAGAATGTGCTGGGATGAATGAAATATTTCCCCCTTCTGTTGTTGTGTTTTGCTTCCTCGCAGTAAAGAGAAGCATAAAATGTGCAATTGAATCCTGTTTGGTTGATATTAAGATAATAATTTCATGCGCATACCCATACAAACAATGCTGCAATGAAAAGTGAATACATTCCTGCAGCCTATGAACACCCATAGTAAATAGCCCTCTTCTAAATTAACTCATAAAACTTTTCTAATTACGCATGGTAGAAAGGGTAAAGGAGAGTGATACCAGGAAATTCCTTTTGCCTCATGCTACCGGTTTGGAAACGCAGTGACATCATTCCTATTGCCAGGCACTAGAGGAGACCATAATGGGATATAATTGTTGCTTGCTCATTTGATTGAACTCCAAAACTATATTAAATAACACTTAATTATACGCAGAGAATATCATTACAGAAAAGGACTCAGAACTGAGAGCTCAGTGTAAGCAGAAGCTTTTAATAATTATACAACTCCTGTAGATGCAAATAGATAACTTACTGCTAATTAGTCTGGATTTTTACGCTCACAATATCCTAAGTAAATCTAGAGAAAATTAGTTGGGAGCCTGAACATACAGTAGCTCCATCTGGTACGTGCCCTCCGATTACCCAGCACGTTGGCTAGCTGTCTGAGGGACACATTTGATATCTGGCCAAGTTTAAAGGTCTGCTGGAGGTAAAACAATGCCCACCCTTTTACAAGGGGATCATTGTTGTTCAACAATAAAGCTCTCTGGCTTATTTGAATGTCAACAATTCAGAAAAGTTGATGTTTGGAGCCATCGAAATAAAATGTTTTTGTGAAACAGTTTATTATTTCAGTGGTAATTATCTGAATCATTCATGGTAAAGGATGTTTGCTAATGAGAGCTTGGCTGCTGTAAATTCCAGGGAGACTGAATGCTCTTTGTGCTGACAAAAAGGCCCAAATCACTGGAGAGCAACTGACTGGACAAATCATTCATCTATGCAAATGCCAGCCGAAATGGTCAGATGCATTTATTACCCTCCTCATTATAGTAAACAAGGCAGGAATCGTGACTGGCAGTTATCAACTTGCCCTGAAGTGTGATTTGTTCTCCTACCACTATTTAAATGAGAGGAAGAAAGGCATGCCACCAGGGACTTTGTCGGTTTATAAAAGAGTAAATGTCACATAGCCCAGTGCTTAAAGACTTTTGATTGACAAATGTTTTATTTGACATATCAAACAATAATGGTTTTCATATCAAATAGTCCATATTTGTTAGCAGAAATTTAACCCTTGGAAGAGTGAGAACTGATTTTTCAGAATGCTCTGAATCCAGATGGAAAGTTAAAAGTGAAAAGAAACTCTCTAACTGGGTGGACTGGAAAGACTGACACAGTACTGCAGAAAGATGATTTTAATGGAGGCTTCAAATGAACTGCTGTCTTAGTTGCTTCAAGAAAGCATCTCACATCGGGAAGGCTAATAGCGTGTAACAGAAGGAAATAAAAGAGTGTTGTTGTTTTTTATTCCCTAAAGGAAATACAACAGCAGTTCGAGAGATCATAATAGGACCTGCCTCATACTCAAACCACCTTCCTAGGACACCTATGCTTGTATTAGGACAGGATACAGTCCGGTTTGTTTGAGGCATGTATGGGTTTGATAACCAGAAATCTTACTGAAAAAATAACAACAAACAAAAAAGAAGCTAACAAGAATACAAATCAGAATTGTTCTTTGTATTTGTAGTGTGTATTTGTTGCTACTTTTCATTTTAACAAGCACAGGCTTTTGTGTTGGTGATCTGTCATTCTTGAATATGAACATATGATTACATAGGTGGCTCTAAGACCCCGCATAAATATTTACAAAATGATATGTCCTCTGGTATTAAACAAGAACTAAATTACAGATGATTAAATGATGCTTCACATCATTTGCTGATGATGTCTTTTCACCTCTGTTAGCTGGTGCAAGGACCAGATGGAAGAACCGCATACGCTCTATCCAAATGTGAATGCACACTTTGATTATTTGCGAATGATCTCTTCCAGCTTTATGGAAGCGGGAGGACAAACTCTGAGTCAGATCCTTTAAACTTTTTCCATCCAGAGCAGTGAACTGGGTCTCAAGAATGAGATCCGGAAGCTGAGGGAAAATGAGAGATCATTAGGTATTGTAAGAGGAGAATAAAGCTCTCTGATCACCACTTTCGGGGGGCAGGGGGAAACATGCTCACTCCTGCCTGTATCTTCTAACCTGTGCGTACTGCTGAACTGAGATTCCACAATCCAGGTAGCCTGGCAGAGAAACACTAAGTGGAAAAGAAGCAAGAAAAAGCGTATCAGAAAGATGCTTTGGGTTATCTGGGAAATACAATGTGATTTTACTAATAGTGTGAATATCAATAATACTGCTTATTAGCTAGCATGATAGAGGGAGGAATTAAAAACAAACAATGTCTATATCATGCTTTATGGCTCTTGTGAATCAAACATTAACTGATTCATTTTCTCATTAGCTCTGTGAAGTAGCATCATTAATCCTCCTTTGTGATGGGAGAGCATCTGCATACACAGATAGGTGATAGATATTTAAGGTCACTCAGCTGGCTGCAGCAGACCTAGGTGTTACTACCTAGAGCATATGATTTCTACTCATGTGCATAGCTATTACTGTATGCCAGGAGTATGTACACAGACATTTCCTACATGCTGAAAATGGATCACCACAGCATTCACTTGTACTGCACACCTCTGCTATCAACATTTAAAGGTCCCTGCCTGCTACCATCATAAAAAAAGCCCTTCTTGTCATTATGTCTATCACCACTGTCATTAGAAATACAGGATTTTCCATTCCATTCTGAAGTAACACTTCTTAATTCCAGTATCCAGTGTGTAGAGGCAGGTCAGCCTGGCACTTCAGAGTAATATCCTTGGCCCGTCGGGCTATGCTGCCTTGCGTATGGAAGGAAAAGTCCTCCACAGATATCCTGGAACCACAAAGACATCTGGCGAGATATATACCTTGCAGACAGAGGACTACAAACATTCTTACTGATCACAGAATAATCCAACAGTAGTATTCGATTTTGTGACATCATGCAAAGATATCAGAAGATAATTATTGCAAATACAGGGAAGAAAAAATCCCTCTTTTTTCTAACATAGCCTCTATTATTAGATCCAAGTTCCCCCTTGCATTCCATTCCTAATGTAGTCTGAATACACATACAAAAAACAAATAGTCATTTGTTACCAGCAGCCTCTTTATAGGCATTTTGAGATTATCCGCCTGTCTTGGGATCTGGCCAGCTCTTATTTATGGGAATCCCTGCTTCTCCTCCCTCCTATGCCCCCATATTCCCCTTTTATCATCCTCACGCTCCTGATTTCTTCCTCAGTCTCTCAGAAGCTGGTGTGTTTAAATGCTCCCGTTGGTCCACCATTCTAGCTGCCATCAATCTCCTTCAGACCTGCCACGTCATTCCAGAGCCATTGCTTCTGCAGGTCTTGAGGGTGCTGTCACAAGGGGCTGATTTAACACGGTGGAAGAGGCAGACAAATGGTTAGCTGCAGAGACAGGCCAGGCCAACGGAGCTCTGTAAAAGCTATAAATAGCATTCTTGGTTTGGAGGATGTTGCAACTGAAGAAGGCAAGGTGCTAATGAGGCAGGGAGGAGCACCTGCTCTTCGATGACATTGCTGGCCTCCACCTTCTCCACTGGAGAAAAAGTTAAAGGAGTTGATTAATATAGTTCAGGAAGGTTTCAGGATTAATTTTCAGGAATGTGAAGTAATCAACATTTTCTCAAGCAGTTAGTATGTTCAGTCAATAACAATGCCACCTTCAGCACTAACGATGTGCACAGAATAAGTGATCATCAGGAAGCCAGGGACAGGACAACACTCAGCATAAAGGGTTATAATAACAGGAGAAGGAAAAATCTCACTAACAACCCTGAACAACTTTCATTAATGCATACTGGAAGCTAACAGCAGGCAGCAAAACAGCCTGTTTCATTTTGCCGGTTATTCCAAGTAACTTGGTGTCCCCTGCGTGGAGGTGAGGGGGTGGCAGGCACATAAGCAGTTTTCTGTGCATCCCAAGACTCCTCAACCCGTGCAGGAGCTGCAGATGTCACTGCAGCTTCAGGCTTGGACGGATAATCCCTAACTACGTCCTCCAAACAGTAAGGAAAGCTTTTGGTGCCAGGAAGCAGAGAAATCAATAGATAAAAAAACCCCGATTGAAACGAAACACTGCTCTTCTGATGAAATTGCTGTATTTAAAAGCTGTGAATGAGATCACCCTGCCATGAAAAACATCTTCCAGCGTTATTAGCAACTGCACACTGTTACCTTATTTTTGGATGAACTAATAAATTACAGTACCAATAACTCACTGGCAAATCTCAGGCAAGATACGTTGGAGGAAAAATCTCCAGGAAGGACTGATTTACCCATGATCCTCCTTAAGTAATTTTACAATGCGGTAATTCCAGTCACTTCAAAGGAGTTACTCTCATTCAGAAGTGTACAAATCAGTACAGAAGTAGGCCAAATATGTTATATATATTTGCAGTCAAAAATAATTTAATAGTCATAATTGTGTGAAGTCATTGGCAGATGTGCCAAATAGCCTGAAACTGAAGGGAGAATGGAACAAATACAACAAACCATGAAGACATTTCTACATTAAAAAAATTGTTCCTTACACAGTCTGATCTGTATCCAATACAAAGATATTAATACCAGTCTTCTCATTATCCAGAATTCTTTCAGCAACTTCATCCAAATTAACATAACCACCTATTTCCATGTGAGCAGGAATTCATGATAATTGTATATTAATTCCCAGGATGAATAACTGAGGTATCAGATGCAACAGCTCAAAAAACTATATCTTGTTTAGTGCTAAAGTAACAAGTTATGAGCCTTAAGTTAATCAAGAAAACCATACATAGGCCTTCATTAACATACCAGGAATCAATCCACAGCTGATAAAATCACAGACCATGCAGGTCTAACAGCGTGCGACTCTATCATACTTAACTCAGACTGAACACATCCGTGCCTTTAAAGTTTCGCAACGCTGGTCATTTTATACCTAGGAACCATCACCTCCCATTATGCTGTGAGTCCTCTTTCCAAAGCGATAATGGAGTGTGGATGTGGAAAAAGAATTATTTTAAAATGATGCCTAGCTTTTCTTGTTTGGGATCAGCCAGCATTTACTCCTGCTTCACTGTATTTGTCCCCCTGGCAGTGCTGCACGGAGGTGTATGTATGTAGACGTCCTGCCCATTACCATGACACTATGTTGCGTGATATTGCTGCCTATTCACCCTCTGTTTGTAAACATTACCTAAATCACAAAGCTACTTCATCAACTATTGCCGAATTCCTGCAATAAAATATGATCATTCCAAAAGCTAAAACATGTAAAAGAAAATAAACTAAGACCTGAAGGTTGGAGAACCACCTGTAATGAACAGCTCCCTTGTTTCTGACTGGCTGTAAGATGGAAATAGAGCACTCGGCTCACTAAGGTAGAAAATTCCAGTATAATTAGTAGACAAGAATGAAAAAAAACCCCAGATCCTTGGCTTTTATACTCTGATTGAATGCCGACCTGGCATCCACACATACTTCAGAAGTTACTCGGTCCAGTCGCTTCTATAGCTGTAGCGAATTCATTCCTAAAGAGAGAATGCTGGGGTCAGACACCTGGCTGTGTTATCTTGCATTTGCACCGTATCCGTGCTTAAGTGACTTTCACAAATCAAGGAGATCAAAAGCGTTTCCCGCAATGAGGGCAGGGTGTGTGTGCGTGTGTGCGTATCACAAGCACCATGCATACGCAGCGTAACTTTTAGCTGTTGGTATGGCAGGGAAAGGAAGGAGGCTACAAGCTCCTAGGCAGAAGCTGAAGCTCGTTAAGTCTTCCCTGAAATTGGCTGCGAAAAGCTTATATGTTTAGGGAAGTGACAGTCTCTTTTTTTACACCTTATCTGCTGGAAACAAAAAGCAGAAGGAACACAACTGGAGACTTCTTGCCAGTTTTACACGCCCACCCCAGCACTACCAGCCCTCTGTCTCAATCCGTTCTCCTGGTTTGCTCTATGTTCTGGAAAAAATGCTTGAATGACAAACTCAGCGGGATGACCTGAAGCCATTTATCCTCAACCCAGGGAGGACTGAACTTCTGCTGATGAATAGACCTTACCTCTTTGAGAAGATAGGTTCCCTTTTTGTGCCCTTGCTTGCTGAAGCGGACTCATTAGGCTAACCAACAGGTCATTAGGTCATTAACAGCCTAAGTTGTGGCACATTTCCCATGACTTTTTAGGGCTTGCATACGTTTAGAGCTCCCAGACTTTCCTTCACTAAAATTCAGGAATCACTTCATTTTAGAAGAAGGCAACAAAATAAGATGCTGAATTCTAACACATATTCTGAACTGTTCTATCATAACATAAGCTTTGCAATGTGCTTTGTACATTTCCGCTCCTTTTTTTTTTTTTTAAATAAAAGACAGCAAGCACAAAATCCTCCTTAATTTTTAGGGGTACATTTTCTTATATTGTCTTTTAATATATCACTTTTACTTTTTATACCTTCAGCTGTGGAAAAAGGTACTAAATAAGCATATGGTTTTACTGTTAGCATATTTACATGGCTGAAAGCAGCTTTTCTGCGTGCAGTGGATGCGCATGCTACTTCCGAAAGAAAACTTTTGCACATCTAATCCATTGTGTTGGAAGCCTAAGACATCAGCTGCAAAGCACCACCACCAACTTCTCCATTCTTTGCCATTGTTAATAGTGCTCACATTGATCTGATTGGAACAGTGATATGAACTTCACAGTACTTTTCACTGTTTTCCAGGTTTCTGACCCTTGGGATGAATTGTCTTACTGTTTAGCATCTGTAACTCTTCAGCTCTGCTGAGCTCCGATATGACTGATCACGCCATTGCAAAATGTGGCAGCTGTGGATGAGCCACAGGCAGCTTTGTAGCCATGGAACACAACTGACCTATAAAAATATCTCTGGTCATATGAACATATTATAAAGGGTTTAAAATAGTTCTGTGATGCTTGATGAGGGGCTAACAATGTCCTTTTGTGAGGCTAAATGACATATGTCTACTGAAATCAATATGGCTCGGATCTGCAAACACTGAAGTACTGCACTGCAGCTGCATCTATTCCCTTGGTTTTTGTGCTAAAAATCTCACACAGTGTGGAAATCTTACACATCTATTTCAAAACTACCATCATCTGCTCCTTGCTGCCAGTCAGTTCATACAGCCATTATGCAAGAAAATATGGAATGGATGACACATTTCTAAAGAAAAAGTACTGGCATGATACAGGAGACTTGAGCTGGTTAACCACTACTACCAATCAATGTCGTAAGCTGATAAACTGAGTCCTGCTAATTATCAGACGTTTCCTTTCATAATGAAATGACAATAAGACCTTGTTCAAATGTACATAGCAGCTCTCTAGTTGTTACGAAGCAGGAATCAGTTGTCCCTGTTTCTTGAGCATACACGCCTGTGATACACTCTTAGGCACTCCTAGCAGGCTGCAAGGAAAGCCTAGAGACTAGAAGCAGCCGACAGCGCACCAGCAGCACTTAGCTTTAGAAATCTGACATTCAGAAGGTTAAAGCAACGGATTCGGTTTGAAGAAAGTAGGTGCTTTGCCAGAATTGCCTCTGGGAAAGTTTTTATGGCATAGACACCTAGAGCATTTACTTGTCTGCTGGAACAGAAAAATGGCGGTAGCCCAAGGGCTAAGGGAATTTCCTACTTATTCTTCCAATTGTCATTCAGGTTTCAATGTTACCGTATATCTTGCTAAAATGTTATACAGGTTTTACTTTTCCCCTCTTAAATTTCAGCTGAATGCAGTAACAAGCTGTGCAGTGTCAACACAAAAGCTTAATAAGATTGTATCTATCTCTGTCTCTTTAGATCCCTATATGGAGCCTGTCGCTGGTTAAAATTAGCATATTATCCTTACAGGATCCTACTGCTGCTGACAAAGGATTCTGATTTAAAACTTGTCTCAAGGTTCTTGCACAACCACCTCCTTGTGTACAGTAGATTTTACTATCCCATATTCCCTAATCCTCACTAAAAACCTCACGAAGACTTCAGTCAGCACATCCTTTCCAGGCTTTAGGATTATTGCTTGTATTTCTGCAGAAAGACAAAAAGGAAAGGGAAAAGATTTTTAACCATGATATGTCCAGGTAATACTGTATTTTGGTAAATTAAGATTTTCTCCTGCTTTATGCTTTGTTCTTGAATCTTAATTACACATCATGTGGAGTGCTTCCACAGTAAGGGCAGTGCTTAGCCATTCAAATGCTGAAACTGTTTTTCTTATATAAATTGACGACGTACACTACGTACTTCACAGGAGACACAGCAAGGCACTGCCCTTGCCCAGTGCGTCTGTAGCCTGAGTTCCGTGTGATCTAGCGAGAACCAGAGCCAAGCAGCGGAGACACAGGTGAAATACTGCAGTAGTTTAATTATGTAGAAAATTTAAGCACATTCTTCTACTGTGGCACATTCTTCTCTATGTCTTTTAATTAAAATACAGGAAAATAAAGACAAAATGCAGTAAATCTGGTTAACTACACATTTTCATAGAGTATAGCAGAGAGAGGATGCTATGCAAAATATTGTCACGTGGGAAAAAAACTCCACAGGGAATTAAAAATTTCCTCTGGAAAAAAAACAGAGTTCAAGCTGACGCAGAAACCATTGACTTGTTAGGCCTGGCTCATGAAAACATCTGCAAACATGTTTAAATATACTCCGTGAGGAGTCTTATTGACTTAGTATACTTTCTCTTCCACTTCAGAGACCATATGTAATTTCACATATCAGAAAGCAGAAATGCTGGTCCAAGAGGCAGCGAGATGTTCCCTGCACTGGGTTAATATCCTGGGATGCAGAGGAAACCAGAGAGAACAACTCACACCAACGGCAACGGTGTTATGCATACACACTCAGTGCTGCTTTGCAGTTAACACTTGGCTAAATTTGTTGTATTAAAAATAACTCACCGATTAAAATTATTTCATTTTTTTTAGGGTTCAGTTTAGCACTTTAAAGCACAAGGGTCTGCAAAGTAATAAGAAAATTCAGATCAGTTTCCTGCTGGGAGCAGGAACCAGTGACTTACAAGCCAGGTAGTTTTTTGCATGATTTATTTATTTACAACATGTTTTCTCAACCGATATGTTAGAAGTAGCAACATAGGTCTCTCCTTCTTCGCAAACTTAACTCAAGTGTTACCCTTTTGTCAGGAGGAGCTGTCTCCCAACTCTTTCTCTAAGGCTCAGGGAAGCTTCATTGCTTAGTCAGCAGATACTTTGTTCTCGCTAAAAATCCCTTTGCTGTATGTTCTTTTCCACTGACCACCTTGCCTGCAAAAGTGGTCTTCTGGGAGTGCAGCACACGAAAGAGCCTTGGAGCTCCAACCACCCGACACAATAGCTGATGCGGTGGGATTTTTACCTCCTGCTTGCAGAAAGTTTCCCTCTGGACACTTTTCTCAGTCCTCACAATGGCGCCTTGTGGTGACAAGCGAGTCACAGTGCCTGACTGGGGGTGCAAGGCCCAGAGCCAAAAGTAATTGAAATGTGACTAGCCGTGATGTTCCCTTACGCGCCTTTGGTATAGACATAGACATAACTCAACCACATTTAACCATGCCAGTTATACAGCCTTTCCATTCTTCATACCTAATTTTGAAATAACAATATTCCTACTGACTTCAGTAAGATTTCTCCCTAATGGGCAAGCCATAGCACCTCTTATCGTTACGAGCAAACGCCGAAAGACAAACAGGATGCTGTTAAGACATGAATCTGGTGATTACAAAGTTTGATTAACACTCAGAAGATGTCTCACTGTTCTTCTACAAATGGAAGGTTTCCTCTACTGTTCTACCAGTGTATTTCCTTTCAACACAGAGGACCATTTCTGAAACACATTCTATGCCTAGAATCAGCACTGCTGATGTGTATACAGAAATATGTATAAAGTGTTTATGTGGCATAGCTCACTGGAAATTATCCATCAGCTCCATATGTGGATAACTTGAATAAAAACAGGTCGTCAATTGATTTTTACAAAGGCCGTGGAATGACAATTTGACAGTAATTTGGAGCACAGCTTGAGTGCACATAGCTTGAATTTGAGACAGCAGTCAAGACAAAAAGACAAAAGGACACTGTCACCCCATGTGCTCTGTCCCCTTCAATAAACACTAGTCTCTCCACAGTTTTAAAATGCTGCCTGCCACTGGACAACCTCTGTGCGTAATGATGAAGCTGGTTCTCTGATTTTTTCTAGCTTGGTAAAGATGTGTTCATACATAGCACATCCTATCTGAGGTCTGAAAGCTTGGGAATGGTCTATGCTAAGTGGAGAGAGGTGTGCCTCCAAACAGCGATACCTCCCGTGTGTCTTCGGCACCTGCCATAGGAGTGAATGGGATAGGTTGGACCACCTGGAGGTATCTGTGTCTCCCCATGGACTGCAGAATAAGCCTAGCAGACTAGATCAAACACGTAACTTTTACAAAGCTAAATTTAAGCAAGATGAATTTGTGGTAATTCCAGCCTCTGTGAGCCAGCAGATGAGTGGACTGAGGGAAAACTTTTCATGTCTGTCTATCTTCTGCACTGATGCAGAACTCAAACTCAACACAGTCTTAAAACACACACAGGACAGGAATGATTTGGCCAAACACAGTCCTCTGTGCAGATATCTCAACTAGTTGGCTACTCTTTCTTTATAGCAAATAGACAGAAATAGAATCTTTTAGGTTCCTGTTCTTAAGTGATACATATAATGATAAAGTAGAAGTCTTAAATGGTATTTTAAGTATTCCCAAGTATTCCTTTTCTCTTGATTTCATTTAGAAAGGGAGGACAGCATGGTATGTACAAAACCTAAAACAAAAACAGTAACACAAACAAAACAAAAATCCTGCTTCATGCCTAACCTATTTTCTGACTCACCAAACATATTGATAGTCTTACTTCCCTTTTTTTTTGTCTTTGTATTACAAATTCAAATTTTGAGGTGGCCACTGCCTGGGAAGGAGATTATTGCAAGCACCTTTACAAGGTCTCTGTGGCTAGCCCCTGACTGTAGGGTACGCGTGAGGCTGAATGATGCAGGAAGGCACACCGCGCCGCTGGCACTGGAACCTGACGGGCCCACCTTCTCCTTCCACAGAAGTAGTGCCTTCAACGTTGGGGCTTAAACTGATACTGTAAAATGGTGCAGCGGCATCTTACGCACATAAACAGTGTGCGTATGTCTGTGTATTTCTGTACGTGTGCACACTCATGCGTGCAGGTACATGAACCACCTGTAAGCGGGTCACACCGGCACGCCTGCTTGTGGCGAGCAGGGTTGCGTAGCGGCCTGTCTGCCACGACAGATAGCAGCAGAAAGGCACTCTATCCGAAAGATACAGAAGTCTTTACTTGGAACTTATTACAAAAGTACAGAATTTGTATTAAGCCATTACACAAAAAGTACCTTAGATGTCAAGTATTATGGATCTCTTCTGGATTTTTAGAATTATTTTTTGAGTCAAAGCCAGCATCGCTATTTTCTACCATAACTGAACGCTTCCAGGTACCAGCTAACATGGAGCCCCATCGGAGACATGAGCTCATGTCCTGATTTCGGCTGGGACAGAGCCAGTTTTCCCCCTGGTAGCTGCTGTGTGAAGAATGTTGGTAACAGCAATGTTTTCGGTTGTCACTACAAATGAAGGACTTCTTCCAGTTTCTCGCGTTCAGCTAATGCTGGGAGGGAGCACAGCCAGGCAGACAGCGAAGCTGGCCCATGGAAATATTCCGTCCCAGAGATGCCATGCTCAGTCTATGAATGCGGTTGGCTGCGGGGCGGGAAACCTATCAGCTTCTTGCTTTTCTGGGAATCACAGAATAGTAGGGGTTGAAAGGTACCTCTGTGGGTCATCTAGTCCAACCCCCCTGCCCAAGCAGGGTCACCTACAGCAGGCTGCACAGGATCTTGTCCAGGCAGGTCTTCAATATCTCCAGAGAAGGAGACTCCACAACCTCCCCGGGCAGCCTGTTCCAGTGCTCCATCACCCTCAGAGGGAAGAAGTTCTTCCTCATGTTCAGACGGAACTTCCTGTGCCTCAGTTTGTGCCCATTGCCCCTTGTCCTGTCACTGGGCACCACT
>Ga0065711_1031832_pt1 | contig 28632 bp, 10 predicted proteins | sample Hoacrofraction12_FD_59098 | JGI IMG/M metagenome (GOLD analysis project Ga0065711, IMG submission 59098) | Hoatzin crop microbial communities from Cojedes, Venezuela - Epithelial fraction 12 v2 (version 2) | ecosystem: Host-associated > Birds > Digestive system > Esophagus > Crop | place... | reverse complement strand
TTTTTTTTTTTTTTTTTTTTTTGTCTTTTTTTGCAATACTGGACTGCTTCACCTTCCTTACCCATGGACGAAGAGTTTTACAGATTGAATGGACTAGCTGCTGAAGTTAAAATTCTTCACTTCTTATTTTCTAGAAAATCAGACCATTTTGGATGGAAAATGGAAATTTTCAATGGAAAACTTATATAACCTTTGTAACTAAGATGGACAAGGTGGACCCCAACATTTTTCTTCCACAGGTTAAGTAAGATTCTTGTGTTTGCCTGTCTAACTTCAGAAAAACTAGAAGCAGTTCTAATAGAAGCATAGAGATGGTTGAGCTTTCAAAGACTGGATGGGATTTCAGGCAAGACTGAACTGCTGGCACACTAATTCACTTTTTTTTATGAAGTCAGATCATACTAGATCGTACTGCTGGATATGGAAAACACACAGACAAAATGAGACTGTGAGGTAGCTTGTAGAGAAAATCTCTCAGTGAAACTGTTCAGAGATGAACTTTCTTTTTCAGCCTTCCCTGCTTGTTCTTCAGCACAATGTGGTATCTTTGAAGAAACATTAATGGTCAGTGTTTCATTAGGCTCACTGTGCTATTGGATGTGTTCTCACCTGGACATGGTTCTGCAGAGGCAGAAAGGCTAAAACACAAAAGTTACCACTTGTCACAGGCAGACTATGAATAGTTTGCCTTTCACGATAAGAAGCAAACCATAACCAATACTTGGAAATTTTCAAATAACTTCTGTGTTACGGTGCTGCCTGACATTTTGTTCCCATTTTAATCCATCTTTTTACTGTTTAAGTACCAGACTATGTGCACTGCACCAGATACGGTCTTACCTTTACCTTGTACACAGGCATTTTTTCCCTCATTCTCTTTGGGTCTCATATGCCTTTACACAGCTCTACAACACTAGCAGCTTACAGTCATGCTGTGAATTCCTAACATGCAGTCTTCTTTACTTCTTTGTTACTTTCAAGTCCTCATCATCCAACTCCTCCTGCAGAAAGCTTCAGTACTGTCTAAATGAATGTTCTCACCTTTCATAGTACTGAATTTTGTCCCTTTTTATGTCTGTAACAAAACGCCATCCAATTCTTTCTCTATGGCATGCCCATCTTTCACTACAGTTACAATGACTTCTAACTCTATATTGTAATGTTTTATTAGATCACTTCTGATATCTGTGCCAAAGTTGTAATGAAAACATTACAGGAAGTTAGTCTAAGATTGATCCTGGAAAAATTCCACTGCAATGTCCATGTGATCCAAGGCTTCCTATTTAGATACAGCTTGTCATCTCCATTTAAGCAATTCTTCAGCCAAGTTCCAGTTCTTGTATGACACCAAGTTGGTTGGGAGTGTCGATTTGCTTGAGAGTAGGAAAGCTCTGCAGAGGGATCTGGACGAACTGGATCGATGGGCTGAGGCCAGCTGCATGAGTTTCAACAAGGCCAAATGCTGGGTCCTGCACTTTGGTCACAACAAACCCATGAAACACTACAGGCTTGGGGAGGAGTGACTGGAAAGCTGCCCAGTGGAAACGGATCTTGGGGTGTTGCTCGACAGCTGGCTGAACATGAGCCAGCGGTGTGCCCAGGTGGCCAACAAGGCCAATGGCATCCTGGGTTGGATCAGGAATAGTGTGGCCAGCAGGAGCAGGGAGGTGATCGCGTCCCTGTACTCAGCACTGGTGAGGCTGCACCTGGAGTGCGGTGTTCAGTTTTGGGCCCCTCACTACAGGAAGGACATTGAGGGGCTTGGAGAGCATCCAGAGAAGAGCAATAAGGCTGGGGAGCGATCTGGAGAACAAGTCTTGTGAGGAGTGGCTGAGGGAGCTGCGACTGTTTAATCTGGAGAAGAGGAGGCTGAGGGGAGACCTTATTGCTCTCTACAACTACCTGAGAGGAGATTGTAGTGAGGCAGGTGTTGGTCTCTTCTCCCAGGTAACTAGTGATAGGGCGAGAGGCAATGACCTCAAGTTGCATCAGGGGAGGTTTAGACTAGATATTAGGAAAAATTTCTTTACTGAAAGAGTGGTCAGGCATTGGAACAGGTTACCCAGGGGGGTGGTTAAGTCACCTGCTCTGGAAGTGTTCAAAAAACTAGGTTTTCTAATTTTGCATCATATGATAACACTCCAAACTGGCCAATGCCTTAGATATCCTTCATATCAGGGCTATTATTTTATCAGGATTTTGCCTTGGTTTGTTTGTTTTTCCAGAAATATTGAATGCATATTATTCTTTCTCTGTTCACTTCTCCTTCAGGTCAAAAACATCAAACACCGAGTTTTCCTTCCACTTTGCATACTATATCCTATTTCACTCTTACTTTCGTTAATTGCTTTGCCTTTTTGAACGCTGTTATCACTGAAACATAAAGATCCACAAGGCTTTGGGTGCTGTTTCTTTAATGTCAATTTAGTATGTCCTGCACAGTGACCACTGTTTTTTCTTTGCTCCTCTGCGTGGTTGCCTTATGGATTGATCCTTTTGCTACAGTTTTTTTCTTCTTTTTTTTTTTTTTAAGTTGGTCTTACACTGTCCTTACATATTCTGACTTTCATGAAATAGCTTCTTCATTGATTGATCCTTTTTCCCACTTTTTATTGTCTCTGCATAACATTTTCTTCTATCAAGTCTCTATAACATCTTGTATGATGACCCTGCCACTTATAAAATTATAGTTGTTTCTCTCTTGCTCAATGTTTATTCTTAAAAAATCTGTTCACTGGAACAACAAGAACATGCCAGTAACACCAGTAACTGTTTTCCAATCTGTATGGAAAATTAGTCATATACATGTGTAGCATTAGAAATTAGGGAATTATATAGACTAGACTAGACTAGACTAGACTAGACTAGACTAGACTAGACTAGAATAGAACAGAACAGACTATTTTCAGTTCTAAGGGACCTGCAACGGTCATCTAGTCCAAGTACTTGATCACATCAGGGCATATATTTGTTTATATTACATATGACTTCTGCTCTGGACTGCTGTTTTAGGGTGAACTTCTACAGCATGAATACAAACAGACTTGTGTCACAAGTTCTGTGAGGGAGGACATTCAACTGGAAGGCATGAGCTCTGCTTTTTGTTGACAGTAGGGAATGACAGGAGTCCCAGCTAAATCATTTGTTTTAAGAAGGAATCAGTATGACAAATTTTTATGCCAAAACTTGATACCAAACAGCCTCTGTCTGTGACACAAATCCCAGCCTCCTCTGTGAGCCTCATGTGTATATTTTTATTGTTGTCATAGGGCATCCCTGAATTTCCCATCTTCATCTGTCATCAGTAAGACTAAAATGATATTACAACTTGGCAAAAACAGAACACTACAGTTAGTGAGTTTGAAAATGAAGGATTTCCAGTCATGGGAAACTGTAAATTGTGTGCTCAGCCATCACACAAAAAAGGTCATTAGGTCACTGTCAGCAGTGATGCAAAAGATGCCATAAATTAGATCTGGGCTTTGGTGAAAAAGCAAAATGAGCATAATGTTACATTCAGAAGAAGACAGTAGATATTCTTTTTACAGTACACAGTACATAGTGCACGTGTAATCTCTTAACTTTGGTTTACACAGATGGAGCTCTGTTGATTTAACTACAGAAGTACTTTTGACCACCACATCTCATGAATGTCCTGACCATGATAGGCTACATACTTCGGATCAGATACTTCATCCTCCTTACAAATACATTATTGAAAATGATACAAGTTTACAGAGATTCAGTGTCCGTGAATATGCGTTTTTTTTCATCAAAGTATTATCGTAACTTAGCTTCTTAGAAAAATTCTGATTCAGCTCACCTGACCCACTGAAAACCTTGAGGCCAGATATAAATAAAACCGTAGACCAGGGAGGCCCTTTCCAAGCCATCACAATAGTAACTTTGATGTATTCAGTTTGTTTTTATCCTGAAGATGACTCATCTCTTGATGTGCCGTAGAGAGCAGAGCACACGTCTTCTCGTATTGAGAGATTGGGAGCTGCAGCTAATTCTTGGCCGTTTAAACTCCTGTTAAATTGCTTGTAACCCATAGCCAGGTGAGATGAACCCCTTCCTTCATTTGTGATTCTAAACATCACTGTTCACATGCAATAAGATTTGTTATAAGCCCATTTTAGTGAAAAAAAGAAAGCATTTGAGGAGATCACCTGTCTTCACTGCCCTAGCAACATGTGTGTGATGCCAGGTAAGAGGTCATCTGGGTAGAATGTTTAATGATATTTAATGTCATAGGAGCCAAAGAGAAGAATGAATAATTTAACAAAATCGGTGTTGCAGTGAATATGAAAGAAAATAATGATATGAATCTATTTTTGGACAATTGATGTTAGATTAGGACTAATCAATTAGCCATGCAGAACACGTTATAGCCACTATACTAAGACATCATACAAAGGCAGTAGATGGATTTTTTAAGAGTGCCAAAGAGGCTTAGATGTCCAAATACATTGATTTCAATTATCTCTTCACTAAATCTTTTTAGAACCACAGAGTAATTTCCTTGGCTGGCAAATACTGGCATGGTTCGGTTGAGCTGAGTGGAACTAAACAGATTTATGAGAGCTGACAGTTAATTCCTTACACCTCTTTTTCCCCCTGTTCTGCTTACATAATTTAGTTTTCCTCGCAGTTGCGATTTCCTTTGGGTGGCCTCTACATCTTATAAAAGAAAATTCCATGTAGAAGTTATATTTCAAAATAAGTCTTTCTGATATACAAGTTTCCTTGGCTGAGTATCTCCTTCCTTCCTTACATCTACACTTAGCAATCTCTGAATTTTTTCATATCTAGCTAAAAGTTTGGGAGGGGGAATTATTACTTTTTTTGTTTCACTTCACAATATGTCATTTTTTTAATTTTTCCTCTGACTACTTACACATGCGAGTGGTTCTGCTGACTCCATTATTATGTGGGAGCAAAAAGGCTTGTAAAGAACTAGTCCTCTGTGAATAATGAAAAATGCTTAAAAATACATTATAACCTCTAGTCATTAGACTCAAATTTCTGAATGAGCCAGCTTGAAATCTAATATGAGCTCCCAAATTTCTGCATCTAACTTTGATAATTTTAGCTGACTTTCCTACAATGATGTCTTGCACATTCAGGTACTTTATGCAGCCCACCATTGTAGAATTGCTTTTCCACAATTTTTCTCAACTCAAGTAGAGTAAAAAACCCAGATTTATAATTATTGCTTGATTTAATATTTCCCAGAACTGCTTTGCTGCTCCTTTATATATTAAAACATCACTAGAAATAGTGGGAAGATGTTCAAACAGTCCAAGGTGATGAAAGTCCTCATGGTAATGTAGCTATTGTTTTCTATGAATCTGTCATAAAAGTGCTGGCAAATGCAAAATTTCATAATTAACATCATATCATAAAAAATGTTGTACTTTTAATTGTAACTCAAACAGATTTTGGATTTACATATCTACTAAAGAAAGGGAATCTCTAATAGGCATTACAAGTGACAATGTATAGTTCTGTGTGTAGTTCTGTACTTTTGCATAAAATTGCTTAACATACACATTTTAAAAAAAGGAATGTGTCTCATTCTCCAGTGTTTGAGGCCAGTAAAAAAGCTGTCAAACAGTGAACTATTAAGTCTGATGAAGACTGCATTCTTTGAACATTAAGGTTGCCACTGGGTTTTTACATAGTTGTTTACTTTAATAGTTCTTAACAATTATGTCTTGGATTGCTTAACATATTTATAATTTATATTGGTATTAACACAGCAGTTTATTGCATTGTCACTTTTGAGAACCATGAAATGAAACATGAGAGTTACTGGATTTGTCTGTAGGCACATGGGAAAATTTCATTATCACAAAAATCTTTCCCTTGGGACTGAACGGTTCAGACTTGGATTTTTTAAGTAAAACAGGGTCAACACTAAATATTTCAGTAAGAGTCTGTTTTGTATTGGAGCTTCTGTTGGAAGAAGACTCTTGAGAGGGTGAATCTGAATTTAAATTTTGTATTTGTTGCTTGTATTGATACAGAAAAACAGAAAAATCCCAAGTGAGTACTGGAATCCCATTTTCAAACCTATATACTCATATCAGTCATTCTATCAGCAAAATATTTTTTCTTGTTTCTCAGCCCATGGAAAAAGACTGCAGAATAAATCAGGAAAGTGCCCTAACTATATCACAAGAATAGTGTGCAACTGCAAACCTGTCTACAGCACTTTCTGCAACGTAGGGACTTTCTGATATAAGTGATTTTTATGATTTTTTTTTCTGTTTGTCTAATCCCTGTTTTAATTCCTGTAGGATTTTGACACCCGCTACAGCCTGCTACAGTATATATATCACAGTTTAACTCTGCACTGAGTTAGCAGGTTCTTCCCTGACAGCTGGGACCTGACACTGGGTAATTTTTTTGATGCTTGCTGTTTCTCGTATCACGGGCAAGAAGGAATAGTCATTTCCAACATGCTGTGACCAAGAGTAGCACAGCTAAACTCTATGATGTGCAGATTCAATAAAAAGCCTCAAGGATGACCGCTAACTTCAAAATTAAGTAGCAAAGAACACTGGCAACCTCACAGCTTACCTTTACATCAGCAACCTCATGCAGAAATATTATTTGCTCAAGCTATTAGAGATCTTGTGGCATTGTTTATGACCTCCACCTCAATATTCCTTTACCGTGCCAGTACATTTACTTGTCAGAAAAAGTCTGTTCTTCTACAGCATCATCATTCTGAAATTGTCTGCAGCACAGTGGCCTAAACAGCTGACATTTTTGGATCTTCTGCACACTGAGAAGGAAGTGAAAGGAAAGATCTATAAAACGCATGGAATTATTTTGAGCTGTGTAGCAGAGAAGAGGCAGGTGGAAGCTTTGGCAGTGGTGCCTGGATGTTGTCAGGGATATAGGCTAGGTATTTCACTCACAAAGACCCATGCTATCTGGGTCAGCATGGCAGGCATATCACTAATTTCTGTGAATGTACACTCAGACCCATTTCCAGATTGTCCAGCCTGGCAAAGCATAAGCACTTAGCAATGCTGAGTAGAGCTCATTCGTTGCAAATATATCCCCTGCCGTTTTCATCCCTGCTGGGGTTGTTCCACTTGTCACTGTCAATGCAGAGGGCTACAGACAGGAGGGAGAGTCCTGAGAGTTTTGTGGGCATGATAATGGCTCTGCTCTTCCTCGTATGAGTACATCTCACAGGTCACCTGTGATGAATCTGTACATATGCTGCAAGATGTACACAGCAGCATTGCCTTTTCCTGGAAGTGTTTGATATGTATCTGTTAATAAGTCCAATTTTTCTTCACATGTTTTCCAATCTGTTTGTTTGTCTGTTGCTCAGGATACTTTGAAAATTTTCTGATACCAAAACATCATATCATTGTGAAACTTGCAAAGATGCCAGTTTGCTATGAGAATGATTTAAAAATGTTTTAGGTTGGCATCCTAGCCAATTTGACTGCTAATCTACTATCTAGGCTTCTTGTTTCTCTTTGCATGTTCTTGTTAATTACTGAGAACTCCACATAGTTCTTTCCAGTACAAATCAAACTCTCTGCTTCTGTAGCAAAGGATTTAGTGTCAATCCTTTAGGAGAAATAAAGTATGTGACTGCTTATTGATCCTGACTTGCTACCTGAACTGCAAGGAAGTGTATTCAGTATCCTTATTTAATATCCTATACTTAACGAGTTAGGATAATTAGTATCGAAGTATAGGTAGTTATATTTCCAAATTGGAAATCTTTGGATAAAATCTAGGCAAAGCTAATTATTTTGTCTCTCAGAATGAGATTCAGCTCATGGACTAAACCTAAATTTAGATGTCTACATGTAGATGTCTATGTGTGAAACTATGTGCTGAGGTTGCCACAGTAGTTGCACAAGTAAGTGTATACTAGGGCACCTCATACAGTATTAAATTCCCACATTTAAGTAACTGTATTGAGTCCAGAGTACAAAAAATCGGTTCAGATTATCCTAGAATAGAGGTCTATATTTAATGTTACAACACTAATAAACCTGAAACTTGTGAGTTCAAATGAGAAAGATTAGTAAGTTTAGAAGGAAGCATGAAAAAAGCCCCAATTATAGCTTGTTTACAGGATGGCAACACAGTTTGAAAGAACGTTAGGAAATGAGCACTGTGTCCTATTATTTCAATACTTCTTTTAGCATCTGAAAATGCAAGTGTGCCAACATGATGGTGCACTGGGACGTAGCAACTCTTAGAGCATTTTAAGAACATTGAATAAAAGCACTGGGTTGACTAAATGAAAATATGTTCTCAAATTTCTGCTTTGATAATTTATTTTATAGCACTGCCAGACAACTTGTTATTTATAGACTTCAAACATATTGAGTGAAAAAAGTTAGTTAAGATATGTTCCTTGCATAAAAAGGTCCAGCTACCTTTGCACAGCAGAGTATGTTGTTCGTAGAGGTGTGATACTGGAAAGGCAGTGGGCTCGGAACGCATATAATCCTCCCCACGAAGGCTTTCAGGTTGTAGTAATCATTCTCAATGACTTAGATACGACATTTCTTAAATAAGAAATCTCTAAAATGATTTTGCATTATATGGGGTGAGAATTTGGAAAAGAAACTACTTTCAGTGTTCCTTCACCTATGTGATTTAGATGTAGGCTGCAGAAGGGATCCTAGACTGAAGCAGATGAGCACAAAGGGCAGTTCAGGCTAGCTGGTAACTGTGAGTAAGCCAGCTCTTTCTGGGTTAGCACTCCCTGGTTCCTTGGACTGAAGATGTTGCTTTTGGAAATGCTGCAGCAGGAATGGGTGGTATTTGCCTAATGTTACTGTCTGCTTTGCACATGGTGCCATACACTCACAGTACACTCCCACACTGCAGCAAGACGTCTTCATTTAACAGCTTTATCTGCATTCTCCCTTTATCTGATGGAAGAAGACATTTTTTTACATAGCAAAGCTGTTAATTATTTCTTGCCAAGATTAACAGGGTCTTGTTTTGACATAATTAGAGCTAATTCCATTACTCCTGAGGCTAAGACTGTGCTAGAACACAGGCTGACAAGATTTATGGCTAAACACTGATTCAACAGTACTCCATAAGCAAACCTGTTTTACGAAGGTTTAACAGACATACGCATGCAAAAGCTGTGTATACAAAGTGTGATTTACAGGAACACATTGTGTGAAACAAAAACAATAATTCATAGGGTATAATGTAGTATAATATAGTAAGTTGCTAATTGTCACAGACTTCTCTGTTTCTAGGCTAGATCTCTTGCCCTTGTACTCTTGCATGTTCCGTGCTAGATAGAAAGCAAATTAACTTTTTTGTGGAACTCCTAAAACAAGCACTTTGCTAAGGCTAAAGCTCTGTCTTTGAACTCCTATATAAAACTGTCATTTGCTTGACCAGATTATTTGGATGATTAAAACATAACAGGAGAGGTTTATAGGTAAATTAGAAAGAGGAGTAGCTATCCATACCCTTTAAACCATAAAAATAATTGTTTAGATTCTTCCTATTATTTTTGTCAAGCTCCACAAGCATAAGTTCCAGGCAGACCTTCATTTAGCACTTCTCTGAACTGTTGTCTATTCATTGGAGGAAACAGATACCGCAGAATCATGGAATCATAGAATGATTTGGGTAGGAAGAGACCTTTAAAGATCACCTAGTCCAATCTCCTCTTTCATTTTAAAACCTTTAACCCCTGTCCTGACACTACAGACCATAGTAAAAAGTCTTCCTCCATCTTTCTTATAAGCCCCTTTTATATATTGCAAGGCCACAATAAGGTGTCCCTGGAGAATTCTCTTCTCCAGGCTGAACAGCTCCAACTCTCTCAGCCTTTCTTTGTAGAACAGGTGTTCCATCACTTTGATCATTTTGGTGGCCTCCTCTGGACCTGCTCTAGCAGGTCCATGTCTTTCTTGTACTGGGGACCCCAGAGCTGGATGCAGTACTCCTGGTGGTGTCTCACAAGAGAACATAAGTGAGGTGTGAATTAAATACAGAGAAATCATGGATTCAGTATGCACTTGCTGGATTAAATTTATATGACTTAAAAATAGATATTGAGAACAATAACCACTGTCTGAGTTTTGATCTGATAAAAAAGTCTTTTTAAAATTCTATACCAAAAGTGTATGTCATTAGGAATCTGGATAAAACTTCATTGACTTTAAGAGAAATGAGCATCACTGAAAAGTTTTATTGATCTGGGAAGAGTGATGTTTGGGTTTTAGACAGATGAATCTTTCTAAATTTAGTGTATTTTTCTATTATGAAGTAAAAGATATTTTTTGAATGTTTAAAAGTTTGTCTGTCTTAAATCCATTTCTGAATCTAACCAGGCTGCAAATAACCTACTTTATTTATGTTCCTATTCCATGGTCTCTGCTTACTTGCTCATGGTCTCTGATAGACCATCTTCTTGAAAATTGTTGTAAAAATGTTTTGTATCTGTAAGGTGTTACCATAAAAATAAATTTTCTTCCTGAGACATAATTAGCACTTGTGCAGTTACTTAAAAGCTATGCTTTATTATGCACTCAAAAAGTGTAGGGTGTATTGAATGTAATGTCAAAAAAGGTGTAGTCATACTAAAAAAGTAGAGAGAGGGACAGCAGATGATCGTTGATTTCTATATGAGAAGTGTCCAAAAGGATAAAGCTTATTTGTCATGAAAAACAGAACACTGAAGGAAAGATTATTCTCGAGTTCTGAAAAAAACATTAGTAGTATGGGAAAAGGTGAACAGGGAGTGACAGCTGACAAGTTATCATGATACTTTAGCAAGATGTGTGCTCAAACAATAAAAGGGAGGTGACTATAAACATACAATTAAACAATGGAATGGATGAAATGTTGTAGACAAGCAGTTCAAAAAGCATAATTGACCAATTCGTGAAAGGAATGGATCATGGGAAGTTTCATCACATGAATACTCCACAGCAAACTTGAGGATGCCATTTTATCTGTGAATTAGGTCTTTGGCATAGGTTCTTCAAGAGTGTTCTTGTATAAAAGTACCACCTGCTTGCCTATTTTCCTGTGATTACTCACTGTTGGAGACAAGGTATTGATACAGATGGGCCTTTGTTCCGTTCCAGGACTGTTATTCTGAGGTTCTGGGAAGATTATTTTTTTAAATAAGACATGGTGTTCAATGCATTAAATCATAAGAGGCCTTCCTGTTCAGAGAAGTTATGAAGGTTGGAACTTAAGCAGGGAAAAATTCAAAAGCAGACTTGAAATTCTGACTCCCTGGAGCCATATGGTAATTTAACCCAACCTGTGAATTAAGTAAACCAAAGTTAGCCTGGATGTGGGTTGTTTGGTAGGCCAGACATGTCCTTGGGAACCAGCCTGAACAGATGGTCACTATGCACTGATGACAATGGAGGAAGCTGGCCATTTAGAAAAGTTTCATCCTGCCCTTCTTCCCAAGCTTGCTAGCGTGTTGAGAGCCGGAAGGAGTAGGCCTTCTGAAAAGTCCCATTTTTTGCATTCCTGAAATAAATGCCATGCTCTGACCACTTAACTATAATACCTTATAGGTCCAGTGCTCCAATATGAACCACCTATCTGGTGCTTTGATCTCAATGCTACTAGAATAGTGTATTTGGCTTACAAGGCAAGAACAGAAGAAAGTGTCTTCAGGGTGTGGAGCTGAAGTAACCACATGTAACATTTCTGAAGCAAAGCACATTTGTAAAGATTCAAACTGATCTCTTTATAAAAAGAGAGCATATTCTTGTACAAACAAGATGCCCTTCTTAAACTTGAATGCAACTGCCCCAGTATTGCCCTTATCCAACTGTACAGAAAGTTTTCTATGTGATAAATGTAAGCTAACTTCAGATGTTAAATATTTCCCTTCTGTTTTTTCCAAGCCTTGTTTTTAACCACATGAAACATTAAATCTTCAAAACTTTACTCCAGAATTCTGAGAGCAGGTCCTTTTATCATTGACTGATTATAAGAAAGCACATACTCAGACTGAAAAACTGTGTGCCAGAAAAGTCCCTATGCTGCTTCAAACAAAAAGTTTACCTGAAGTTAGTATTCACAGCTACAGAGTGATGAGAGGTGATCTCAGAAGGCACTTTCAGCATCTCAGTGCTGCATTAAGGATACCAAGTCATCATTTAGGTGCCACTAACATTCACCAAATTCTCACCTAAGCCTGTAGGTATCTTAAGTGCCTAATTTAACAGATTAAGGGGTTAGTCACAGAACTTTAGCATCATGATGCTTTTTCCATTCTTAATGGACAGAAAGTATCTCTTACAGGGTGACTCCAAGTGGCTGCATTAGGCTTCTGCTCTGAAATGCCCTGCAAGGCAGATCCTTTTTCTCAGCATTGAATAAGGGAACGGTGGACATTAGTCTCCCTCATGCTCTCCTTTGTGACTATTCCACATGGTTTCCCATGTGACTTCTAAACTGAGGAACTCCAGAGCAGAAGAAGGTTCCTGATCTGAATGTAAATCTTAGCCTGTCCTAACTCCACATGAAAGTGGGATTTAAGCATATCCCAGACACCTCCCAAATCTTGTTTACTGGGGAAAGATAACTGAGGCACAGGCTGGCTGTCATCTACAGTGAACTTTTAAGAGGTCTCTGTTTTGAAACACTGCAGGGTCTTCCACGGTGCAGAGCTACAGGTCAGTTTAGGAGCAGCCCAGGACATTTGCATTTCTGTGACAGGAGACGCCTATTCTGAGGATGTCCAGGAGCAAGGTGTTAAACTCCTGCCTTCATCCCCCTGCATGACTTCAGCCTCTTGTCTTGCCTGTCTCACCTGCATGACCTGACCTAACCAACCTGCTTACAGCATGTCTAACTCTGAAACAGACTAATAAATACAAAGTTTGTACCTTCCTACACACTCATTGTATTCTAGGTAGGAGATTTCCTTCTTCTACCTGAGATTAAAACCATTTTGTGTTATAGCTGACTATTTGAGTGGAACATGGAATGTAGTTTTCTGTACAATTCTGTTTATGTTTTTGTTAGAATTCTCTATAATATTAATTAAATTATGAGAAGATTTGTGTTCAAGGCTTTTCTTAGAGCAAATATGTTATTTGTCTAAATCAAACTGAAAAATTTCTTTTCTGCAAAGTGGAAATGTGGAGAACATTTTTCTAAAATTATCTTTAACAGAACCTAGGGTGTTTTTAATTATCAAAATATCATTTGTTTCAGAAAAGAGAAATTTTCTTGAAATCCTGAAAGTGCTATTTGAAATTACAAGGGGCAAAACTAGCAACCACCTCTCTCCTTCAGCACTTCCCAGGTGTTTTGGTTTCGGCTGCTGCCGGCAACAAAAGCGCCACGCGGCCGCCCCTCCCCCTGCTGGCGTGCGGAGGAGAATGGAAAGAAACAGGGAGAAACTGGTGGGTCGGGATAAGGGCATTTTAACAGAACAGCAAACAGAGGGAAACAGGAACAACAACGATACAGATAAGGAGAAAACACGACAAAAACAGACCCGCTCTCTTGGACCGCACCGGCGCCGCACACTCCCTACCCGCGAGTGAGTTCCCGCCGCCCGCCCCCCCCAACGAAACCCAGCGTGACGGCACATGGTATGGAATACCGGGCTCTGTTTGGCCAGGTGGGGTCAGCCCCCACCCCCTGGCTGTGCCCCTTCCTGGAGTCCGGTGAAAATCAACCCTGTCCTGGCCAAACCCAGGACACCAGGTGCCAGAGCTATTTCCATCACCTTCAAATCCCTCCCAAACTCTTTCTCCTTCCACACAGAAATGCTCCAGTCCCAAAACTGTTACTTCCAGGATGGGTCTTACTCCTTCCAGGGTCCTCACCTTGAGACATAAGCTGTCTCTTTCTGCAGGACTGAGGTGGCCCAGCCAGCAAGGCAGGCTGACCCTGCTATGCCCTCCAACTCAGCAAACATGGTGCTCAGTAGTGAGCTGGCTATTGCTTAAGAAGGAGCTGGAAGGCTGAACAAGGAGTTTTAATAATGAAGTCTAGTGGGCCAAACATGCTGTTTGATCAAACAGAGCTGTTAATAAATGCTGTGATGTGCAGAAGTCAATTGGATGACTTCTCTGGGTCCTTTTCTTTCCTATTTTTAAATATACTCATCCAGAGACAACTCAGCCTCTGCTTATACCAAGTGCAAACCTGATGATAAAACAACTGAACAGCATTCAGAATGGGCTCCAGAGAAGTCAAGGACACCACAAATCTTTCTTGCTTTAAAAATGAAAAATAATTACTTACCTATTTAACAGAACAAGTAAAACCAATCGAAGAAATCACTTAGCACAACACTGCAAAGGGCATTACACTCTCCACCTTGGCAGAAGACAACAGTGGAGATGACTTACATGTGAGAGCTGTTCAACATATCTACAAATGGTAACAAATATAATGATATATAACAAATATAACAAATGCTTAGAAAAATGTTGTCAGCATGTTTTAATCTGAAAAGGCTGGTTTAGCAGCAGTGATACCTTTAAATACAACATGTTACACTGTTTCCAACAGGAAAGGCTTTGATCTAGAGAAATGAACATTTCGTTTATTACTACATTAAAAAATGACCTCAGTAAACTCCTATGATTTTTCATCTTGCATGTTAGTTTTGGCATGGCATTTCACAGAAATGTGCAACTAGCACGCACGTAATAATGTAAAAAAGTAATAATAAAAATGAAAATAATCTGGAAAAAGTATTCAAGAAATTTCAAAGTTCCATTCATGTCCAGCAATGTCCTTTAATGCACTTAGTGCATAGTCACCCTCATAACTACAGGTAGATACATAGCTGTCCTTACAAAGTTAGGCAAGTCTTCTACCACTGATTTTTCATCTCTTCTAGCTCTTTCTTGAAAAAACTTACACTGAATGTATCTTCTATCAGGCTTAGGTCCTAAAACCAAAATTCCTGAAGAAGTCTATTCGACAGGGCATCAGCACCTGTATTTATAGTGATTTAAACTATATCTTTTATAATTTTGTGTATACAAAACTTCCTGCCTCCATTTGCTCAGTTTCCTAAAGTTTGAATAGTTTACTTGGTCTTATATCCCATGATTTTTCTACCTTTTACTTAAATTTGGTTGATATGCTCAATAACTTATGCCCCAGAGTAAAATCCTTTCACAGATTTCTTTTCATATGGAAGAATTACACGTCTTTTATGTGCATAAACTTAAGATATTCAAGAATCACCTTTCTTCTAGGCTTAGACTAAGAGTCTTTTCTTTTTCTGTTTCAAGGTAAAAAATAAACTTATCTCTTATAAGAAGTGAGCCAAAAACTTGTCCTGTTCTCATCGTGCTCACACATAATGAATTTTTACGGTTTTTCAATAATAATGAACAAGTCAGGGAATTAGTTGGCTGTATAAGTGACTGCAATCAGGTCACTTAAAGGGTAAGAAAATCTTAAAATTAGTGAGGCACTGGAGAAGGCTATTTAGAACATTTCAAAATATATATATTGAGATATTCAAGAAACCTTTTTAACTCCATTTTTGGCTATAAAGAAAAGGTCTCCCACCGGCTGAAAAATGACAAACCATCCATATATAATTTAATTTGCTTTGTATAATTTTACATATTATTTCATTTGGAGCAAAAGACACAATTTTGCACAGCTTCTCAGCAAGTCTCTACTTTATTCGAATGTCTGCATTTTGGTAGTGCATGGCAGGATAAATATATGCAGAGTTTCTTTCACCCTTTAGATATAGGAGACTGACAGTGGACTGGAAAAATACATACCTATGCATAGCGCTTGGTGCAATTTCTTTAGTCAAGTAGCTCTGTGGAGTTGCAGAGTGGCAGCTGATAACACCAGGTTGTGAAGGCAGTAACATGCACAGTGTGTACGTATGTCTTTTCCTCTCGTGGTTGCCGAGTCCACAGATCAGAACCTACTTCTTGTACCAACGACTGGAACTAAATTGTGGGTTTGGCCAGAGGAGACCTCATTCAGAAGTCATTTTTCAGACTCTGACAGACTTATTTTTTTATGACAAAAACTAAATCTAACTTTAATTTAATATTTTTTCTGGTTTTAATTTTTGCATATGCTATGTAATTATCAATCAGACCAGAGGGCTAAGTGTCATGAAGTATTTACATAAGAAAACTTTTGCGTGTTACATAAACTTTGTTCTCATTAATGGTATCTTTTCATGTTCCAATGATCCACAGCAGATATTCTGAGTCCTGTACACATGTGAGTGTGTGATCTAGGAAAGCAAAGTGCCAAAAGGCAAAAATGAGTTGACAGCGTAGGTTTGTCTGACAAAGAGAAGAAAAATAAAGTAAAGGGAGGATTGAACTGTTATAGAACAAAAAAACATTATGGCTGTGAATACTTAAGAAAAGCTTTTACATGAACAAGAAATACATTGTAAACACAGCTGATATTTCACAATTATTTATCTCTGCTCACAGCTTGAAGAGGTTCTGTGTAGAATGAGAATGGTTCATATTCCAATTCGTTAGTGAGAATGAAAAGCCAAAAGCTAAAATCATCCTGAGGAAATTAAAGATTATCAAGGTAAAAATGCTTCTGATGTGCATGTTTTCATTTATTCTGAAAAAACACAGAACAATCCCCACCAAAACTCCCCACGCACTGCAAAATCTTGACACTATTAAGGTATTTTGTGGCTTTTACTTCACATGTCAAGCTGAGTCTGCCTACAGCTAACACAAATTAACCAATCTGTATTGAAACTAATCTCTCTTAAATTATGGCTAATAACATAGAAGACAAACGTGTTTAATACACTTTATGTCTAACCCACTCTTGCAACGGAAAATGAGTAATTTGTAATTTTTTTTTAATAAATCATTTCACCACTTGATTTTTTGGAGAAAACACAGTGTATTACTTGGCGCAAGTAGTAAGATATTGTGCAATACACAACAGAGTTCATACTTTCAGTTCATTGCAATGTTTCAGCATAACTTCACCGAGGTCAGTTCTGCTGCAACGAATTACATCAGCCAAGGCTCTGCTATTGAACTGAGCCACAAAATTGGTGGGTAACATACAGAGAAAAAAACCCTACCCTATTCATAATGCAAAAGTATGAATAAAGGCTTGAGTCCCTAGTCAAAAAAACTCCTGTAACCAAAAAGTTTTACTGCTATTGCTGATTTCAGTGGCTCATGACCCACTCTTCTCTAAGCCATACTAGATATTTCTTTTGGGGTATTTTGCTTCTATATACCAAATACAGAAAATAACATAGCTTAAGCGTCATGGAAGGGGCAAAGTGACATGATGAAACACAGAAATAGAGAAATCAGCAAAGCTACGTGGGAGAGCAAAGATACAACAGAAAACCTCCCAAAAGTATATTGTTCATGTCAGCAGAAAGGTTTGATATGAAAAAAAAGACAAATTATAAATATTTTCCTTCATTTTTAAATTAAAAATATGTTTGCTTTAATCCAGTTGAAGAATTTAAAGCACCTAAGTCAAATCCTTCTTTCTGGTTCCAGTAATGTAAAAAGAACACAACTGTCCAAAGCAATAGCAAATCTCTTCCTTTTCCTGCCTCCAGGAGATGCCACTTTTTTCAAGTTTCAGAGGAAGGAGTAAGAATTCTTCTAAAGTACACATGCAAATTAATCTGCTAGAAGAGAAGCACTACTTAGAAAAATATATACCATTTTTGAATGGTGCCATCACTGAAAAATGGTAGAACTGAAGTAAAGTCTACTTTCACACATCATCTCTCAAAACATATATCAGACTACAAATGAAAAATGTTAATGTCAATGTGGGGTATCAGTTAAGAAAAATATGTGAGGGTTTTATACTACAGCTTCCTTCACAAATTGGTGAGTTTATGTCTGCCAGAAGAAGATTATCTGCTTTTTGGAGAACATATGCAATATGACAGTTGTGAATTCTATCACGTTTTTCTTCTTCAGTGTTCATAGACAGGATACTGCACTTTAAAGAAATACTGTGAGACTAAAAATTTGGGGTCAATGGCTCTGGCTGGCTATAACTGAGTGGATTTTCTATATTTATTTAAGTGACTGATCCTAACAGAACAATCGTATGCTGTTTCCACTACCTGAAGATGTGACTATTCAAGGCTTGTAGAGTCACCCTCTAAAAGTTGAGAATAGCAGTTGAAGAACCCGTCCTGTGACTCATGGGACCTCAGATTCAGCCCACTATAAGTCTTCAACTGCCGATTTTTTTTCGGGGAGTAGAGAAATTTGGCTGGTTCTGGCTGTTTTCCCGGGAGGTTTCTATTTCACCTTAAATACTCTGCAGACTTCTAACCTGCCCATGTTTCCCTTTGGACAGTGGAAGAATAACTGTGACATTTTCGGGCTATGGTGTTACCTGCTTAAGAAAAAAATTGAGGGACCTTATTCCTCAGCTGCAGCAGTATCTAATGTGAAAAAGTGCTATGCAGAGGTCTTGCTACAAGGGAAATTTTTGCAGCAGCCTTGAGGGGGACTCAGAGTGCAGTGATTGCAACGCAAATATTCCCATCCACATCTCTGTCCAGCTGCGTGGTACACATGATCCATCCCACAACCGTGCCTTTCAATTAGTCCTTCTAGATTTGGCTTAGGTGTTAGTGCATCTGCATCTCATCTCCTTTTGCAACAGTGTGCTCTTCCACACGTCCTTCTCCCTCATCCTCAGTGCTATTTGTCACTTCAACCATTGCAGTCCCTGGTGCAAGGCACATCATTAAGAAATGCAATTAACAAAGTAACGTGTCCTAGACTGAAAAACTACAGACTGCTAAAGGTTGAATCTCTGTAATTGTTCTGATTTTCTGATGTTTCTTGTGGATTAGGATGAAAATCTGTCTCTCTTGACTGCCTCTAGATGAGAGTAAAATATCAAAATTCTGTTCCCAGGGGGATTTTCCTTGGTTGTTTTTGTGTTTGTCTGGTTTTGCATTGAAAAATTATTATAATGACTTCTGCTAATTCTTTTTTTTTGTGTAGGGTTTGCAAAACCTCTCATTGTTCTATCTCAGAAATAAGCCTGATGTGCATGAGATGCTTCTTTTGATGCACAGGACTTGATTCTGATGGCCACACATAAAAGGAGTGGAATTAATGGGCATTGTCCATTGCAAAAATACTAGTTGGATGCATGGTTGGTATTTTGCCTTGTCAGTGGTGTGGTATCATAAAATCAGGCTTAGATTTTTTCAGTGAACTCCAGGCAAACTGTTTTGGAAAAAGAAGAATATATGTCTGTATAAGCATCCAAAGATATTCCATAAAGCCATGAGCACAGAACCCATTTTTGCCACAAGCCCCACAAAACACAGGAGTAAGTTGCTTCAGATCACTCCAAAAACCTCACGGATCCTTGCCAAGTCTATTTTCCTTTATAGTTTAATTCTAGACTCAATAAACACAAAGAAAAGACCATCAAACGAACAACAGCTGTGTAATTTACAATTAGAACATGTAACTGGTGTTTCATAAAAATATGGATACAGTTATGTCTCCAGGTTGAATTGAAAGAACCACAAGTTTTGACACCTTGCACCTGCAATATAGATTTACTGAATTTTTAGAAAAGTGAAAGAGTGCTTATTCCTTAGCGATGGTCCTCTCTTGAAATCTAGCTCCTGAACAATATTGCCAAAAGAAACAGCTTTTGTTCTTTCAGACAGTCAACATCTTATAAAACCACGCAGATGAATGAAGTAATGTGTAAGGGATGAATAAAATATCAAAGACCTGAGGTTCCAAACAGGCTCTGCAGGCCGAGAAAACTGTATCACAATTCACCCCACAGAAAATAAAACCAAAAGACATTGGGACCACCCTGGGCGTTTAGTCCTGCTCCAGAAGCTAAAGGATGTGAAGGTTCCTGAGGCAGAAAGAGTTCTCTTTTTGCAGTCAAATTTCTCGAGATTTTTTAAGCTTGTTGTTATTTGTTCATTGACAAAAAAGGTACTACCTTATGGTTTGTGAAAGTTTTATGTTGCATGGGTATCTTTATCACTATTTGAGAGTTACAGTATTCAGAGACATGCTCTTGAATTCAGGCTTTCGAATTTGGGGGGAGCCTTTTACCATCAATGGCAGAAGACTGGGATTTCATTCAGATTAAAGCCAGAAGAAAGATCTTCATAACTCAGACTGACAGCCTTCGTAACTTAAATTACAGAAATGTATGCAAAAAGAAAAATTCTTGTGTTAGCACCTAATAATTCAACTGCATGAATAGAATTCCTCAGTGATCTCTAGAGTTATATCAGTGTACAAGTTAAATAAAAGATATACTTTCCTTGATTTAGGTAAATGAAGGAATTGGACATAACATTAATCAGCAAAGGCAAACACTGCTTTTTAACTTTCTCACACAAGTAAAACATGCAGGTGAAAATTTCCTCTTCACTCTTCAAAGCAGTTGCCAGTTCAATTTGCTTTCACTTATAAGCGTATAAACCAGTATCATAAATACTGATACGGTAACTAAAGACTTCAGAAAGTGTTAGATCTGTTTATCAAATGTTATATAAAAGTACAGGAAAAATAGTTCTTTTCCTAGGCTACGCCTGATTTTAATCAGAAACTAGCAACTGACCATCAAAAATGATAAGAAAAGCAGTATACACAAAAAGGTCATCTGTGGGTTAATTATGGAGGAGAGTCGTCTCATCTGATTTTGCATATCTGAAGATTAAAGTTCTGACATTGAACTAGTCACCATGGGTTGTCTTTGTGGGGCTTCTCCAAAGAAGAAGTCATCCGACCTCTCTAGAACAGGATCACGTATTGCTTGCAGGTGCCTATTTCCCTGTCTAGACTAATTGATAGTCTCAGGTGACTGGATCATAACTAACGCCTTACTTTTGGCTCATACTTGCATGGCTGAGCTTTGTGCATGACCAAGGAGTATCCCAAAGAGAGGAACAGAATAAAAGAGGTCAATAACCGAATAATTGGAAGTGAGGAAAGAAAAGTGTATTTTCCCAAGTGGTTTTTTTTTTAATGCTTTATTTAATGAGAATATTCCTGCTTTATTTTATTTTTTGGTCTCTTCTGAAAAAGGGTTGCTCTGATACAGAGTGATTCTGGCAGTAGTCCTCACTGTTACAACATATATCTTGGAAGAGTGTAGGAAACTGGATCAGTCTCTGTCTCTCAGTCACATAAGTTACAGCTTGGATATATATTTGAGCTCTTTATGACCTTGCAGGTGCTTCTATTGTGAACAATCACTTAATTTGTTTCCCTCAGTCTTTTTTATTTGTGTTTTATTTTTTTTTTATTGAAACCTAGATTTTTAATCATGTTTTTTTTGTCTTTCTCAACAAATAGCTTCATAAATAGCACAGTGTGATTCTTTGATCCCTTTAGACATCCAAATATATGATAGATGTAAATATTCCCAGTTAGGCTCGGAAGTTATCAGGTATTTTTGGTAGACATAACCTGGAATTCCCTAACATACTTCTGGATCCTCTCTGTTTTTTGGCTTTGTCAAGAATATATTAATGTCTGGTATATGGTCTACAGAGTCTCATGTATTCAGACACCTTAACATGCCAAAATAAATTGCTCTTGTACCTTTGCCTTCCAAAAATCAGGACGATGAAGCATACAGCTACAATGCGATTGCTCTAACACAACTTTAAAAATCAGTCATCTTGATAATGATCAAGGTTATGGGACATTGGAACACTTTCTCCAGGGATTCCTCTTCCTTCTGGTGACTTAGGTCAGGACTGGCATTTTTTCTTGTGTATCTGTTCTAGCTCAGCCGAGGTTGAATGTTGAGCTCAGAGATCATCCACTGAAATTCCTGAGTCAGGTCAGAGATAATTGATCAAGTAGTAGTTTTGGCCTTAAAGTCTTTCTCTAGATAAACTAAGTCTTCTCAAGTGATTGACACTAACGTGTAGCTGTTAAGTAGCTTATACAACAATAATTAATAAATAAAAAAAATTATGAAAATATGTCTATTGATATCAGTGAGAGAAGGTATTAGTTAAGCTTAATTTCCATTTTTCTTCTGCTACCAATCTATTCAGTACTTAACTATGGAAAAATTAGGCAGATAACTTTTTTTCTGTACTGAACAAAACTGTTGAGAAGTACCTGATTTTTGAAAATTGCAGTCTTCCTTTTTAATGTAAAGCACTGCTTTTCTTTTCTATTACTTTCTCTTCTGTTTCTTTGTGAACTCAAAAACACCTGGAGCTATACATTAACTTGGTAGGTGCAGCACATATAAATAGACTTGATGTGCAAGTCTGTTTTCAAAAGCATTCACTCACTGAAGCTTCTTTTCTACGGCCTCAGGTTCTGCTCTCATTGCAGCCATTGACAAAAGTCTGCATTTAGTGACAGGAGAAAGTTTGAAAGACAAAATGTTAAAAGCTAACTAACCAAACAGATCTAAACACCACACTTCATGTCTGCAGTTTGCTAGGACAGAAGATATCTACCCAAACCACAGTATCAAATGCTGACTCTTGAATACACTGAGATCCTTCACATATGAGTTAAAATTACTGTCTTCTCGGCTGATAAAACCACTGAATATATAAGCATTTTATATTGATACACATGGTTTCAATGATGCTAAACTTATTAGTTTGTTTTTCTTTTTTTTTGTTTTTTGAATTTTTTAAGCCATGGCCCTGAAGACTGAATGGCAGCCAGGCATAGCCACATCTAGAAAAGTTGTTGATGTAAACCAAATTAAATCTAGTACAAAACCGAATAAATGATTTATACCGAAAGGAGAAATAAACAAAATTAATTAAAAATCTGTTTGTTTAGTTTGAATAAAATATCTTTCTGTCCGGCTCTGAAGGTAATTTTGTTCAACAAGGAACACCAACATGTGGTCACTCTGTTTCCAGGTTATAATGCTGAGATGAATAGCACCTTTCATAACAGAGTCCTCAATAACCCCTGGACTTGATCCTGAAAACACTTTGTGTGTAATTATGTTGGCTTCAGCTGTACTACTTCAGGGTGGGTTTCACTCACTTCACGTTAGACATTTAGAAGTAGACATGTAGGCTCCCTCTGCAGTCAAAGCAGAGATACAGAAAGAACTAAGAAGTTCTGTTCCCGTATCTGCAGTACTTCTGATTTTTTTAAATGACGGGATGCATCATCATAGGGGGAGATCAGCATCAGTGTGTATTGACTGCATAAGAAGCCTGTATGATTAGTAACCTAGGTTTTAGGAAATAAGTTTATTTGCAAATTTGAGTGCATATGTGCTTGGTGAGCAAAGCCTGAGTTCCATACACCAGTCATCTGAGCTATTTGTGAACAGAACCAAACAGTGCAATATTCATTACTTTATTTAGTGTAAAACATATATTAGTAACGACTGATGCCTCCTTTGGCTAGAAAGTTGGTAGTCTAAAGGCCGTAGTGATGCTATAGTCCAGTCAAACGTGGATGCAGTTATGGTATAAATGGGAGTAGTACACAAGTAGGACTCACTTCTTCGTGTGGACCAGAACCACCCTAATGGTGTGAGGGGGCTACACCTCCCACACAGAACAGTTCGTCTGCTATAAATCTACACCTGACAATGTGGGCAATAATGTGTTGTGCTCCTGTAAATATGTGCCATTGAACTGTGAAGTAAAAAAAGACAAGCAAATAGTACTGGTGTTTTCTGAACAACTCCCCACAAAATATATATCTGATTCAAAATGTAGCTCACTGTGGACTGTAGAGATGCTCAAAATGTGATGATGTGTGCTGCAGGGATTTTGCTAAGCTTTTGGGATTCGGCTTTGTTTCACTGGGATTTAGATGCCTCACTAACCTCTTTTGGTTAGTCTGGGTTCCTTGTACAGAGAAATCCAGATATAAACCTTTGAAGTTTCCCTCCAGAGCTCCCAAAATCCTGTCTGCACTAGAAATGATGGGCTGATCTCTGAGTTAAGAGTACATTTCCTTCAAATCTGTTGCACAGGTACAACATGAAAGGGTTTAAACAGAATAATAACACAGAATAGAGAGAGTGTGTAAACAAACGCGCTGTACCAAGTGTTTTCAGCCTTTTGACAGTGCTGATAACTTCCATCTTCCAGATGAATTTTGTACTGACTTGGCCAGCAGTATGTTATCTTAAGCTACTAACAACAATCTGTTCTCACTGAAGAAGCTATAACAAATTTAATGTTTACAATTTAAGGGAGGCAATCTTTTAATGCAATCAAAATAGCTATTTATTAAGGACAGTGAACATGAGCCCTCCCAATGTATGCTGTAAATCATTAAGGCATGTGGTTCCATTTAACACCATTTTGCTTGCAAAGTGATCACGTAGAGTTAAGGTTTGCCTTAAATTGGATAGGAAACAAAAATATCCAAGAATTAATAATAAATACAGTGTTTTCTGGACAAAGTTATGTTTTAAAGCCAGAAAGAACTTTTTTGTCTACAGAGCCATTGCTTGGATGTTTGTCTTCTGTTAACCAGAAGTACATATTTTCACTAGAAAAAGGTGACTTTCAGGAATTCACAAAGATTTGTTATGTTAAGGATAAACAAAACTAGATATCCTGTGTTCTGAGACAAGAAAATACATAGAACAGCTTCTTGTAATAATACTTATGTTTTATTAAAATGAGGGGTTTTTTTTTATTATTGCTGCAGCCACTGCTGAGGATAACTGGAGTTCTCTGGACACAGCTGACTTTATTCTTACACTCCTCTGCTTGGTGCTGAAGCCAAAAAATAAATAGAGCAATCATTGCCATTCAGTGAAAGCAGAACAATGCCTTAAACAAATTAGTTTAATCACTGGTTTCATTGGAAGTGGAAAGAGGAGGTAGAAATCCCCTTTCTTAGGAATATAGAGGTACAATTTTGCAAAGCAGGAAAATGAGCATCCATTGTTTTTTCATGGAAATTAATTTCATGTCTGACTCATAAAATACATAGAACTGTGGGCTCTCAGGACTTGCTTTCCTTTGCTATCCAGGACATGCGTGGAAATAGAACAAACATTTTTTTGTCATACTATTTATTTTGAAGAGACTGAATTCATATCCCAATCACGATCTGTAGAGAAAGTTCTTGTTCTTCTCACCATATCTCAGCCAGCTCCCACAAGCACTGTGCACCAAAACTTGAATCAAAGTCAGTGGAAATTGTAGGTACTTCATGAGACAACTGAAGTCTTGAAAGGACAGGAACTAAATAGTGACAAGAAGGCATTTAGGATGTGACTTTGCTTAGTTGGCAACTAAGCCTGCGACATGCTGAACGAAGTTAAACATTGTGAACTTCAATGAAGTTTGAACATGTTCCTACTAAGGGAGGTTTTGTCCCCTTTTAAGCAATATTTTAGACTTTTCTCTGCACCTTTCATAACAGTTTCCCTTTGTCTCTTTTCTTTGGGACATGAACTCAGAGGAGACATTATCTCTTCTTATAGCAAAGAATGAAGTGAAAGCTGTTCTTATTTGGAAGCTGTAGGTGCTAGAAATGCCTCCCTTTGTGCCCTCTAACTCCCAGTAGGATTTCTCCTGATGCAATCTGCAATGTGTGCTGAGCTTTGTCACAAACTGGCAGACTGAAGGAGCCTTGACCTCCTCTCTCTGCTCTGACTGCTTCCTGTTCTCAGTGCTTTAGATCAGGTAGAACTTGAGATGATCAGGTAAGAAATAAAATTAAAGGGTTTACAGAAACTCTTGCCAGTAAGGGTTTGCAGGCTCAGTCACTGTTTGCAATTTTACGTTCCTCAGGCACTGCGTGCAGTGGGAATAAGGATACAACACAGATACCTGGTTCTCTGTGGTGACCTGCATATATTTATCCTAAAGGAAAAAACAAAACAAAAACATAGAATGTCTGCCAGTGAAGCTGCACCTATCTACTCTGAGGGTTTCTGAACAGTGGTTTAAAATACAGTTGCAAGAAATGCATCAACTGGTCATTTGAAATGATACTATGCAGATGGGGAATGTCTCCTCAGCCTGTGTCCATGCTATGATTTTGTGTAACCTTGTTTTACAGCCTTAGTAACAAGGAAGGAAAAGGCACGTTCATTCTGCACTGTCTGCAACAGAAAATTTACGGACTCTGTCGGTTTTCATTCAGCAAGCAGCCACAAGAGGGCATCTTTTTTCTTGGTTTCTTCCACTTCAATAAATAAAGAGCTTAATTATTTCACAAATTCCTTTTTATAATTCTTGAAAGATGAATCTTCTGCTGTTTATTCCACAAAAAAATATGCGTTCTTATGATTTGTAAGAAGAAAAAGTAGCTACTACAATAAAACCATTTCCAAAACCATTTATTTTGCATTTCATGGAGACTGCAGACGGGTTCCACAAAGAAGAAAAAGAGACATTCATACTGACTTATTTTTCACAGGAGTCTGAAACACCTCCAGTATATGAAGAAAGTAACTCCTTTCAGTATGCTTTTTTTCTACCAGGATTTGTGTTTTCAGAATATATCAAAGCCCAATTCTATAGTTCTAATAGATGCTAAAAAAAAACAAGAGGAATTTTTCTTTCATCAACCTGCTCCTCACTTTCTCTTTCTTCAGTTTCTTCTGATGCAGAAAGTGGCTACCAGCAGAGCTCCTGTGATATTCACTGAGTATCTGGGAACAAGGTAAAGGGCAAGAATCTTTCTACAGGAATTCAAAACATGAACTGGGGTCTAATCTGCATCACACTGATCACAATGTTATTTTTATTAAACAGTGCCATCCAGGGATTAAAGCAATGGAAAGCTTTATTGATGATAATGAAATGAAAGTGGAAAAACACCTATAAAACTGACTTTGAAAGGCCTTAAACAGCAGAAGTCAATGGCAACTATGAAACAACCTGTCTTCAAATTCCTCCATTTATTTTGTGTGTAAATGTAACACACGTGTAGACAAGTAGAGTCTGTGTATCTGTGTGTGCAGAGTTTATAAAAACATCATCAGCTTGGTACTGTAGAAATGAACTGTTTTAAAAAGATAGATAAAAAAGTGTAAAGATGGCTTTTGGTGAACCTAGGAAAAAACACATATTTCGATCCTCTCATGTATGCCCAGACCACCCATCTGACCTCTGTGTGAACAGTAGGTGAGGATGAAGTTCTGCTGAGGTGGGTAACATGGTGAAAACTTCAATATACTCCTCTGCACTGCTTTGATTCTCCTGTTATTTCATGGGAGCAACAGTCTGGGTCTGTTCCGCAACCAGGTCACCAGCTGAAGACTTTCAATCTGAGCTCTTCGCTAAGGGAAACACAGTTTTTGACAGAGCCCCAGTGTGTCTTGTCTGGAAGTGTCTAATATTATCTGTGCCATGTGTTCAATGGCTCTCAGCCTGTGGGCAGAAAGGCTCTTCCTCAGGCAGCCACAGAAGGAAATATGTTGGAGAGAAGGGTTTGGTGTGGGAGTGGGTTGGTCCAGGAGAGAAATTCTGTCTTAGGAAGTGGTCTGCAGCGTGCGAAAGCTGGAGAACCACCGATGTAGCACATTCCACGGGCAAAACAAATAAATGCAAAGGCAAACGTGTCCCTGACAGCTAGAATTTTGGACACGGGCTGCTCTTCAACGTGTGCTAACCCCATGCTATGGGACACTGCCCAGCTGCTTTCTCCTTATCAGTAAGTGCGGCAAGCTTGCTTTTTTTTTTCCACTCCCAGTCTACCAGGCAGTGAGCTGCAGTTCAGCCCCAGCAGGAATGTGTCACCACAGCTATGCGAGCGGACCTGAGGCTGCTTTAGACATCACTGTCGGGACCAGCACCTGTACAGGGTGATCCCAGTATTAAGCTGGGATGCCCCCGCGCGAACTTACGGGAGTGTGATGCGGCAGCGCAGGAGAGGTCTGCGGTCTGGTGGCAAGCACAAGAGCACAGGGTCCCTGGGTGCCTGGTCTCGGCAGGGTGGGCATCTTCCAGCCACAGTCTGTGTGTGTGCTTGGGTGTCTGTGTGTGGACTCCGCTGCTTTTCCCGGAGTTAACGCTTCCCGGCGGCCGGGGCTGTGACCCGCGCCGGGAGCAGCAGCAGTGGGTGTGTGCCTGAGCCGGCTGACACACACGCACACACACACACACACGCACGCACGAAGCAGCCCATTTGCTGGAGGGGTGTGCATGTGCGTGCGAGGGAGTGGAAAGGGGTGGCGAGGATGGAGGGAGGGAAGCCAGGGGAAACTCTGACACTCCGCGCAGAAGGAGCGAGACCCTCCGCCGCCGGGGAGGAGCCCGCCCTGCTCGCAACGCCTCCGAAAACCCGGCCGCCGGCCCCGGCCCCGCACCGGCCTCGCCCCGCGCCCCGCCGCCGCTCCGGCTCCCCGGCAGGTACCACCCAGACCCCGCGGGTCCCCCGCGGGTTTACGCCGCTCCCTGCGCGCTGGAGCACTTTTCCGCCGCCGCGGAGAAGGTGGTGGGGGGAAAGGGAGTTGGAAAAATGCATGGGGTCCCCCCGGCTTGTCCCGGTCCCTCCGCCCGCCGCTGCCCCCGCAGCTGCCGGGACCGCCGCGGAACGGGTGCGGGCTGCCGGCACCTGACAGCGGTCCCCGGGCCACCTGCCCTGCTGTCACCGAGGAGGTGGGAACCCGCGGAGAGGGGCGCTGGCTGGGGGAAATCCCTTGGCGCTGCCCTGGGAGAGCAGCAGAGGTGGG
>Ga0065711_1031831_pt1 | contig 28633 bp, 8 predicted proteins | sample Hoacrofraction12_FD_59098 | JGI IMG/M metagenome (GOLD analysis project Ga0065711, IMG submission 59098) | Hoatzin crop microbial communities from Cojedes, Venezuela - Epithelial fraction 12 v2 (version 2) | ecosystem: Host-associated > Birds > Digestive system > Esophagus > Crop | place... | reverse complement strand
TTTGCTGCTGATGTAGTTGAAGAAGCCCTTCTTGTTGTTTTTGACATCCCTTGCCAGCTTCAATTCCAGGTGAGCCTTGGCCTTCCTCGTTGCATCCCTGCATGCTCTCATCACGTTTCTGTACTCTTCCCAAGAGATGCCAGAAAATGGTATAAATAACGCTTGGACTTTGTGTATGGAATGAGGGAGCAAGAACATTTTTGCCATTTGGGGTGCACGCACAACTACAAGCAGATTGGAGACGACAGCAAAATCAGAACTGCAAAGAGTTGTGTGGCCCTGAGTGGCTAGTGGAAGGTGCAGGTTTGCAAAGTATTTGTTTGCTTGATGTACTTGTAGTTTGTTTACATTCTAGGGTCAGAGTCTGAGGAAGTTTGAGCCCAAGTATAGCTTGCATGCATCTCTGAACTGCTTATTATAATTGCTTTTTGCTCGTCCTCAGTTTCTGTGTGTGCGTGCAGAGGCATGGTGTCTTCCTCCCCACGTGTGTCTTCTGTGCAATAGAGTCTTGAACATACTTAGTTGTTTGATGTTAGGCTCAGGAAGCTTGGCCATGTCTGAACGCAATGTCACATACAAAAATCCTCACGTGGCTCAAAGCTGTAACATACTTCTTATGTGACTCAGAGAGTCCCCAGAGCCTGAGGTGTGATTCGTGCGTGGGAGGTGATTGTGTCTCCTTGGTGTTTCTGTTGTCCCAGCAAAAGACAAGAATGCAGAGTCAGCAGCACTTACTGGCTGGTCTCCTGCCCTAGCTGAGGATTTGGCTGATGCCACAGCCAAAGCAAACTCCGTTTTCCAGTCAGTCACACGGTGCAGCCTTGGCATGGGAATGGCACTTGAGTGCCGATGGACTCTTGGGGATCAAAAGCCACAGCCTGGCCACCCGTGGTGTTGCCGTGGTCTGTCTGGACTACGTGTTCGCCCCATCGCTGAAAATCAGTCAACATCTGCTGAATTTGGTATCCAAATTTGAATATAAGGAAAACTGAGTTACTGTGAAGCACTGTATCATAACTAGTCTGTGACTTAGTTTCACTATTTGAAAAATAAAGCCAAATGTGTTCAGTAAGGGCCTTGAGGCTTATCTGGTGTATTTTGTCACATCCTATGACTTGGAGCTGAAGGCTGTAGTTTATGTAGCTCAACTGACTGGCTGGTTTGGGATTCTTGTATTTCCTTAGGTACAACATTGATCCTGGCTTGTACTGTCCGTTTTTCTCTCTTGGGGCATGCATGGAAGGTTTGAACTCTTTGTTCAGTCAGCTCCTAGGAATTTCCCTTTATGCTGAAGAGCCACAGAGAGGAGAGGTTTGGTCTGAAGATGTTCGAAAGTTGGTAAGTATTCTCGTTCCCAGCATCTGAAATGACAAAGGGAATTCAGACAAGGTGGTGTGTTCCTCTGGGCCATGAATCAGATTTGGTTTTTAAATTACTTGGCTAATTTAAAATCAAAAGCACACACTAGCTGTCTAATTTTAGTTGAAGTTAGATGTCAAGGGCTTTATACTCCTTCTCAGTGCCTTTTGTATGCTTGGTATTTTATGGCCTTTGTAACATGTCTCTATGTTAAGAGTGCCTGAATCAGAAGCAGTTTCTGTTTGGAGATTGTTGTTGTACCTTTCAAGCCATCTTTCTGGATGAGCCCTGCTGGTTTTTTAGTTTTAAGTTGTAGATGACTTTTTAGATGAGTAGAATGCTGTAGGTGTATATTCTCGCACTCAGGTCTCTTTCCCTCATTTTTTTCTTCTGTACGTCATCTTTACTTTGAGATTGGTTTTTATGTCTGTATTTTTCTGCCCTCTTTTTAGGGGAGGGTGGAAATAAAAGCTTGGGCAATTATTTACTCCTCAGGTTCCCAGGTTCCTCTGTTGTCTTCCCTCCATGTATTCACTGCCAGATCTTCACTGCCCTTCCACCTCCAGCAAGAGCTGCTGTTCTTTATGTCCTGTGGGTCAATTTGTTAGTACTCCTTACTCTTTCTGCTTTTATTTCCACAGTAAACCGCTTTCTGTTACCGTTGACTTCTCAGAAGTCATTTAGCATTAAAAGTAACACCATCTGTAGCCCCTAACCTGTGACTAATTAGTTTTGAGTGAAATGCAGAAATGGCTGTAGTTTGAGGAACAAGTTGTGAATCTGGTATATCTATTTTTTCCAACTAAAATTACCAACAGATTTTACATTAATTATTCCCATTTTATTGGTCATTTTTTCGTTATAAATCTTTGGATTAGAACACCGTGTCTTCAGCTGACACATCAGTGCTTTCACTGTGGAAATGATACATTTTTTTTTTTCTTCAGGCTGTTGTTCATGAAACTGAAGGTTTGCTAGGATACATCTATTGTGACTTCTTTCAGCGACCTGATAAGCCACATCAGGTAACATTTATGATCTGATTCCAGTGTGGGTTTTATCTGACTAATGACTGGGGCCATTTGTGTTCAGTGTAAGTTTAGTGAAAGCTATCTCAATTTAAAATAAATTAAATTTAAACAGGGAATGTCTGTATATTCAAATGTGGTTTTAGGTAAAATATTTTTGTGAGTAACTTTTTGTTTAAAAAATGTCACCGGGTAGGCTGAACTCAGATTCTTTGTTCTACGGAAATGGTAGATTTTTAAACACCTATTTTCTGGCCTTCTATTTACAAGTAAAAACATTCTGAAATTTTAATACTCTTTAAAGGTGAAAGCTCATAATGGCAACTAAATTTTATTCAAAATTTGACTTAAAACTGTAGATAGTTCCAACTGTTGTGGCTTACTCACTCGTGCTGCCTGCTGCCAGTATATTAACTATGCAGTGCAGTACAATGGACACCTCACTCTGTAGAAGCATCTGCAAATTACCACCTTTAGTGAGGTGGTACATGGACAAACTTTAAATCTACATTAATTTAATATATTACTCCATTTTGCTAATAAAGAAGTTACTTCTGAAGAATAAGGAGAGAACTTAATCTATAAATTATGGATTTGGCACATCAGTAAATTTCTTTGAGCTAGTGATATTATTTAGAAAAATTGAGAGGTTTTAATAATTCTAAAACAGACAAACATTTATTTTCTTAAAGCAACACAGTCTTTTCTTTATGGATTAAGGTAGTTTCCTTCTGAATATAAAGGAAATAATAAAGATGGAGAAACAGCATGCTGCTATTGAACAACACTGTTAATAATCATTTAATTAAACTTGTGTAACTGAGTATATGTTTAGGTTTCATTTAATAGTTTAATAATCTCGTCAATGTTTAATGTCATTGCTATAATGACGTTGGCTGTCCATATGTTTGCTTTTATCTTGAAAAGGATTGTCACTTTACAGTTCGTGGAGGCAGGCTAAGGGAAAATGGAAAGTACCAGCTGCCTGTAGTTGTTCTTATGCTTAGCCTGCCCCATTCAACAAGGGGTGCACCAACGCTACTGAGTCCTGGCATGATGGAGAATCTCTTCCATGAAATGGGACATGCAATGCATTCTATGCTGGGAAGAACTCGGTACCAACATGTCACTGGTAAGAAAGTTAGAATAATGATTTTCTGGTTTAGTTAAATGTTTAATTTCTGGAAGAAAGGAGTAGATTAAAAAAAAAAAAAAAAGGAAAGGAAAACAAAGAAAAAAACCCAAAACAAAGCAAAAAGAAAAGAGGACAAACCAGAAATGCTTGAGTTATGTTGATACTTCTACATCTTTGATGACTTGAAAATACAATATCAGATCCCCAGATATTATCTAAAACCCAACCAAACAACACTTGAATGTTCTTCTTCTCTCAATAAGAATTAGGCATTCGTATCTCTTCTTTGTGTACTGCTGCTCTCTGTTCTAGTGGTGGTATCCACTCTTGCAAGTCTGCCTTATGTGAAGTTTATAATAATGGAATAGTTGGAGGATTGAAAATAAAGTGAGCCAAACTTATACCTAGTGTAAAAGCACGATGAATCCTGGGTTGGAAATGATTTAGGAAATTGAATTAAGGAAAATTAGTAAATTAGTTCTTGCAAAGAACATACACTGGCAATATGGAAAATCTGTAAAGCCAGGCCTCTTCTAGTTGATTCTGATTAAAGCAAAGTTTATAAATTAGAAACATACTGTATTTGCAAGCATGATTAACTGACGGGCCTTTTTATCGTATGTAAATGGACATGAATAAATATGCAGTTGCAGCTAGGTGGATGCACAGAAAAGGAATATTGCCTTTTTTCATTTGGTCCCTCTGCTCAAGCAGCGGGAGTGAGTGTGGTGGCTGACAGCTTACAGGCTGCTGTGGCCTGCTGCAGTTGTGGGGAGTGGGTCAAAGACGTGTTCTGGCTAAAGCTGCTTGGCACGCTGCTTGTCTTACCTGCAGACAGCGTGGTATGTCCTCTTCTATAATGATGTGCTGGTAATCCCATTTGCAGTAGACATTTACTTGTCAAAAAAACCCCCGCAAACAAACAGATGAAATTGTAACTCCCTTGTCTGAAGGATTTTTTTTATGTTTTACCATTTTTATATTATGCTAATGATACAAAGGGGAGTCTATGGTAGAGTTATGTGCTGTCAGCAGATACTTTGCACCCAGTGACAAAATACTCTTTAAGTCTCCCACTTAGAATAGAGCGAGCTGTTTGTAAGTGTGTCGCTGCTGGGCATTGTTAAAACAAATGAACACTGCGTATGCTCTTTCAATATAAGCTCTTTATACTCTGTGTACTCTTTGGGACTGCTCTCCCCCACCCCTTCCACTCATATGGACTGGCTCCGCTTGACCTCCAGGAGTACTTACATGTCCAAAGTAACTGCTTTGGTGGGGTTCTTCTCTTGTGGCGAAACGCATGCTCTGCATGTTGATGGTTGGACTTGATGATCTTAGAGGTCTTTTCCAATTCTATGGTTCGTGTCAAAGTCTGAAAGGGGCACGAAATGGCCGATTCTGAGGCTCAGACTTTCCGTGAGCCCCTGTGTATGGTTTCAGCGTTGCCTTAGCTCCACACAGCCCTGCGTCCCAGGGGTTTTCACTCCAGCTCTAGCATTGCAAAAGCAGCGTCAGAGGTCAGTCATGTTGTTTCTGTAGAGAACGTGGGTTGTTTTTTTTTTTTTTAGGGTTTGGAATGTGTGACAATCAAATGGCTCGTCCCAGGGATGTCTGTGGGGGGCCATCTGCTCTCATGAGACACCAGGGTGGAAAAGTGTGCAAACAAGAGGACTGCAGGCTATTGTGAGAACAAAAAATTGAACATTCTAGTTGAGATACACTGAGTTTCTGACCTCTTTTCTACTCTTCCCCACCTCCCTTTTGTAATTAACATTACCAAATGTTCAGGAACCCATTCTCCTGCTAATGGGCCCAAAACTTGGATAATACTGTAGATTTTGGCTTACGATATGCTTCTTTTTAAGTTAATCTGTCATTTTACTGTATGCATTTATTGATTGTTTAATGCATAGGTGTGTGTAAGATTTTTTAAAACCTAGCTTGTATTCCATTTCAGTTTGTCATGCAGTAGAGAATACCTATGTTATTTTCCAGGAGGACTATCTTATCCCAGATAACTGCCCAACCTTTTATGTTTCTGACTTTCAGATAATGTAATTTTTCAGGAGTTTCTTTAATGGTTGTTAAAAGAATTCTGTCACTTTGTTAAGGAGCACTGAGAAAGCATAAATGGCTAGGGGAACATCAGTGTAGTTCTGCAGTCATTTATCTCGGGATCTGCCTTGTTTTAGGCATTTTAAAAATTATTTCCAAACAACAGAAAGAAAGACTCTACTAATGAAATGTGGTGGCACAAAAGAAGGATTGGGGTGTTGTATAAGAACTGAATGACTGGATACTGCAGTTTAAGAAGTAAAATGCAATGCAGAACTACATGGTGCAGATCATGCATTTAAAGAATACAAAGAGAATTTATGCTATCAAATGGGTATTTCAACAGTGGTGGAGGAACAGAAGAACAGTTTTGTGTGTTAATGCAGAACTACTAATAGCTAATGTGTCTGTGAGAGGGGCGAATGTGATTTGAAATTACAGCGGAGGTGTATCTAGCAGCAATAAGTATTAGAATGATGAAGAAAGATACTGGTGAAACCTCATGCAATGCTTGGGCATGGTTTTGTGTCTCTGGTCTGAGTGTGAATTCAAACTGAAGCAGGTGCAGACACAAGCTACAGTGCATAGTCTGTTAGACTTTATCTTGCCTTCAGATAATGATGGCTGAGAGAATACAGTTTGTCTCAATTTAGGAGGTAAAAGAGTGTGGGAAATGCTATTTATACTAAAGAGTCTGAAAACATTGAATATAAACAGATTATGAATTCAGATTAAAAATTAGAGAAAGATTTGTGAAGATCAAAGGAGTGATTTAAACAAAATAGTCTTCAAGAAAGAATAGTAGAAGCAAAGACCATACTTACATAGAAGACTAGTTTGGAATGTTGACATTGTCTCTAGCAGATAGGGATAGAGACGATGGCCCAGTGGGTCCGTTATTAAAGCAACAACTTTGTACATCCCTAACTTTAATGCAAAAATTAGAAGTGTAGCTTTGATTTGGTGATGTGTTAGACTTTTTAATAATTTCCGTTGTGTAAGGTGCTGATAAAGATTAGAGTAAATAAAGTTTTTGGGAAAGTGCTTTTTGAAAGCACTGACTGCTAAGATATTACCTCATTGCGCTGACTTAGAACATGTCCTCAATCTGCAGGAGTGTTCCTTGGATGAATGACTTGGTATTATAAAGCGAGGTTAATATAAAGCATAAGTAAGCTCAGCAAACAGATGGAAGCTAAAATTTGTAACTGTGAATGGGATTAAGGCAGAGTTTTGTTTACATTGTAGGTTGATTTAGGTTTAAGACACTTAAATAGATTTGGTGTTTCATGTAGGGCCAGTTTGGCTGGAGTCTGGTTTAGTTTAAAAAGGGTGTGATCCAGAGCTTTATAAGGTGCCTCGCCCAGCTGTTCAAATATTTTGTTTTACTTTGTGATTTATAGTAAAATGTGAAAAATGAAGCTTTGCTAGCAATATGTACAGTAATGCTGTGGAAATAAAATATTGACTTAATATTAACGAAGGAACATTAAAGTTCACCAAAAGTCCAACCTGAAAGTTGTGAAACCTTTTGGGAAGAGTTAACTATTTGTGTTAATGAAAATAGCAAATGCTGATGTGTACAATTATTCTACCTCTAGGAACCAGATGTCCTACGGATTTTGCTGAAGTTCCCTCAATTCTAATGGAGTACTTTGCAAATGACTATCGAGTGGTTAATCAGTTTGCAAGGCATTATAAAACGGGACAGGTAGGGAAAATTAATGTGTAAAATACTGAAAATAGGAATAAATATATTCAGGAAAAGAATCAAATTTTCATGTGTTGTTTGTTAATAATGTTTAAAGTAGAAATAAAGAATGGATAGAAATTATTTTAATATTATCATTTCAATTATTCAAAAAAAGTTAATGTTCTCATTGCAAAAAAGATAAATGTAATCTGTAAAAGAATACCCTTATATCCAAGGTTCCAAGCACACATTTAAAATTTTGAGCGTCTTTTTCCTACAAAAGTTGTGTAATTTCTATGCTACACAAACTTAGTGTAATAGGTGAGCAACTTCCACGCAAATCAAGTTATGTGGAGTGTTTTAATTTAATTACAGCTAAGTTATGACAAAAATAGCGATTCATCATTGAACTGTTTAAAGTCTGTCTTAAAATAAAGCTCAGGTACCAAATCATGGAAATAAATGGAAGTGATCTGCAGTGTCAAAACCTCTCATTTTTAGCACAGTGTAGGGTAGCGATTGAAGTATTTTGTGATGAAAAGTATACTGCTTTATTTAGGATTATGTTAGGATTAGTTAGATTCTGGCAGTCATGAATCTCTGCATTAAAACTCTGATCCCTTTTTTATATAAAGCTATTCTATGCCAGTTGACTGCAAGGATCTGCTTTCTATGGGAAATTTAGAAAACAGCTCTTTGGAACAAGGTGGCTTTTGGTGGTCGCTTTTAATGCATGGCAGCAGAACGTGATTTATATTTGTACAGCCGTTTCAAAAATACAAACCAGTAAACAATAACCAAAGTTGTTTTTCCAGTGCTTTTGATTGAGGCAAGTCTCAGTGTACTCGGGTATGATGGTTGAAGAACAAACTACCCATCAATGCAAAAACAAGAAAGCCTCTTAAGCTTTGTAGTTTTACACTTCATTGAAGCTTTTTATCCAATACTAAGCATTCAGTATTTTTCAGTATTATGAAGGTGTAATTACATTTGCCTCTATTGAATGATTGGAAGAGTATGTTGCTTAACTTCTATTTTAATAGATACTGTCTGAGAAATTAGCTCTGTAAAACTGCTTGCCTTTTTTTTTTTTTTTTAACAGAACAATCGTTTCTGCAGAATTGATTGCACTAAGAAAGTCTCCTTGAAACCTGGGAGTTAAAAGTACTCGGTTCAGGAGCATTGAACATTTATAGTTTTGAGTCCACATACCAAAATACTGCTTTCTAGTGTTCCCTATAAAGTTCACGTGGCATTTAAACATTGCGGAGTTAATCTGACTGCATATGAGTTCAGAGAATGAGCTTGACTAAAACATCTGAAAGAGATTTGTGCAACATTATTCATGGCTTTGTATTTTCAAAATGGCTTAACAAATCTAAACCATGTTTAGTTACAGTGCAAAAGCTAAGAACCAGACACTGTGTCCCATTTGGTGTTTCCATAAACTTCTTCTGTGTATTGGTGGTGAAATCTTCCCCTTGCAGAGAGCAATTGAGAGAGGTTTAATGTAGAAATTCAGTCTTGAAGGGAGCAAGAATGGATTATGCTGGAAGATGAGAAAAAGAGCCTGAAACTGCTGTGAGGCTTTTGAGGGCTTTAGATGGCTTCCTTTTAATTGCCTCTTTTTATAATTTTAGAATGTATTTTTAACCATTATGCAACATATATAAATCTACTTTTGCTTATGTTGTTTCGTCCAAGCTAGTTTTAAGAATCTGATATCAGATTTCTGTATCTGTCATTTAAAAATAGATTGAAGTAATCTTTTCTGTTCTTGAAATTTAATGATTGTTACAATAATTACTTTTATCTGTTGCGTGTATGTTACAAAATACTTTGAACAGAAAATGCCAGCTCTCTTACATTTATGGCTTCGCAAATCATTTTGGGGCTTTTATTTTCTGTGCTCATTCCCTGACTAATTTTTTTGGTGTGCAAATAGACATTTGAATCAACATTTTGTTCTAGGCCAGTTTTTTAAGTTCTTTGGAAGAAGAGTGAGTCCACTTTACCTCCATTTCAAGGGAGAAGTAAGGAAGGTGGGTGAAACAGTTAAAATGTGAAATTTGTAAAACCACTTCCTCCAAATGTTGTTCCATATGAGAACTTCCATGAAGTTTCTTCTTATGAACAAGGAGACTGAGATTTTCTGTGCAAGAAGGATCTTTCCTGCAACAACTACACCAACATAGCTGGGTGCTGACAAAAGGAGGGTTTTTTACTGGCCCAGCTTGTTTTGAGGAGGCAGTGCAGATAATTTGAAAAAGCATCCTTTTTTTGGCATTGCCGCATCTATGCTATAGTTCTTCCGTGTAATTTTTAGGTGGTGTAATTTTTAACACTCCTACTGAACAGAAGTATGTCAGAAAAACTTGGTAGTGTAGTCTCAGCTTACGATTGCCCTTGCCATAAAGCCAACTGTAGAAGGACAGGTCCTGAGGATCCTCACTTAGGATCAGTACTTATGCTTAGGGAAAGAGGAGGGGAAAGAGGTGTTGTTTTGGTTGTTAAAACACGAGCTGTGGAAAACTGGTTTTTGGTAGTACTGCGGAAAAAAGAGTTGGTGGGCAGGCTTTCAAAGATGAGAATGCATTATGCATATAGATGTGGATCATGAGGCTCTAGTCCAAAATATCTGGAAGTTTACAGAAAGCTTGTCTCTGTTTTCTGTGCATTTTGGATGGTTGTGCTGTTGAGTATTGAGGAGTGAAAAAGCTCACAAACTCTGCTGGCAAAGGAAGCAAGTCTTGTGAATTCAGTTCAAAAAGCTGGCCAGCACAAAAGTATTTGTTCCAAGAAAGTAGCAAGGCTAGTTTTCCTTTCATCTTAAAGATAACTCAAAACAGAAAATAGTAGAGGTGGGGGAAAAAAAAAGAAAAAAAGGAATAGAGAGGACTGTGTTAATTAGTTACTTAAGTTGAATGAATCAGGTAAGCTGATGAAGTCATGCCATACTGAAATGAGGTTGTCACAGTGCTTAGGCAGACAATGTGGTGCATGCGTACCATTCTGGATCACTGTGTTTGTTTAATTTCATTTGTGAAGTGCACAGATATGTGGTAGGTCTGTCGAGCTAAATCATTTTAAACTTGTGTTTCTTTGGAGGCTCTCTTGAACAAAGGCCAGTATTTCAGCTGTTCAAATTGGAGCTGACTTCATTTTTCATGGAGATAGAATTACAAAGGAGTATTGTATTAGCATGATTACAAGAATAAGCCCACAGATAGTAAACAGTCATAATGTGTCGTGGTTAGTACACAGCAGTGAAGGAGTTAAGCGTGCTTTGGGACACAGGGAATTCTGTTCTTTTAGCCACCATGGCAGACATGCTGAAAAATTCGTGCCAAGATCTTAAAGTTACTTAATATAGAAGAATGGAGAAATGGAACCCAAAGGAAAGCATGTAGCGTTTAAGTTTTGAAAATGGAATGGTTATGCAATTAACATAGTTTTAACCAAAGCTCTGTGAAGTCTTTCTTTTAGAAGGAGGATGACAGTTTGATTCTGGTTTTATCGGAAAGCTCATCTTTCAGGAGAAGTAAAATAATCATGCTGATGTATTTTTTCCTTCACTCAGCTGCTTATTAAGGGACTGTGTGAGATAATAGAGCATGGAGAAATAGTTGCCTGAAACAGTACATCTTTCTCATTACATTTGAGACCTCAGCATATCTGTACGCCGGACATTCACGAAAACAAACTTTAGAGAGAAACAGTGATCTTTGAAAAACCCTCTGGAGTCTAATTTTAGTTCCCTGAAACATTAAATTTTAAAATCTCAGAGGTGCTTTGGGAAAAATGAATGATCTCCTTTTTATCATCCTTTCAATTTGATCTAATTTTGGCAGTGTTTTTTTGGTGCCAAATTCTGCTCGGCTCATGAATTATGATCACCACACAATCTTTGAGCCAGATCAGTGGCACTGATAGATGTAAACAAAAGAACATTTACGTCTTTCTCCTGCGCCTTTTTGTCAATAGGTATTGTCATAAGAATGATTTGTAGTTGCCTGTTGATCTTAATCTGCTCAAGCAGGGCATCTTCAGGGCAGAGTAGATCTACATTGCTTGTTTGATATTCATATGGCTGCAAAATAGATAAAAATATTTTTTCAGAAGTTCTTGGTATTATCTACGTTTTACTTGGTCTTTAGAAAGTGGTGCTAAGCCATCTCCTGTGCAAGGAGATTTTAGTACATTATTAATGATTATTCTGTGTCTCCCCTTAGGAGTTCAATATAGAATAGGAGAGATGCTTGTGGGAGAATGTAAGGAGGAAACGGGTGAGTGCAGAGGCTGCCATTGCAGCAGTCTTCTCTGGCCTGAGGTCAGCTGTTTGCAGTACAGTCAAAAGAAGGCAAGGTTCTTGGGTGGAGAGACTGTAAGAAAAGCTTAGCTCTGAACTGAGAACTAGACCTGCTTCAGTTGTTTCCTGAGCAGGCCTGGATGTGACCAACTGTCCCGGGGAGCGTACAAAGTCTGTCTGCATTGCCGAACCTTGCTGCTCGGTGCCCCAGTGAACTGCAAACTTGGATCTTCCAATTCAGTTGAGGATCGGTGGGACTGTGGTTTACCAGAATGCCGATTAGAAAGGTCTTAGTGCCTTTTGTTCTATTTATTTTGTGTACCAGCTGAAAGCCTGTGAGCTTAACTTCCTCTTCCCTTATTTAATATAGCCGAAATATAAAATTGAAAATCCATTATGCTGAAAGAGCTGGTTTGACCTTACTTGTAGGAGTGCTCTTGGCTTTAACACTTTTAAATTATAACTCTGTAAAATATACATATTTGCTGTTGCCAAGCTTTTCGATGTTCAGCTTTCTTAACACTGACAAACTACAATTTAAGAATTCATATCCAGTTTTCTTGTACTTTACTGTATCCAAAATACAGGTGCCCCTAAAAGAAAATTTTTTTTTAATTCCATACTACGCTACTTCACTAGGAAATGAAAGCCTCCAAAAAGCTGCCAAAACTTGCTGGCTGATAGGTTTCGTGCTTAATAACAAAATCTATTCAAAATTCTGTAGGTTTCTTTACACAAGGGTTTCTCTCATAACAACTGAAACTGTGTTACTGCAAACCCACACGTGCTTTAGTTCCAGGCTGAAAAGCCATTGAAGTGCATGCCTCACTCTGTGTAAGAGGATGAGACAAGAGATGTTCACAGAGCCAGTCCAACCAAAATACTTTTTACCATTTGTAATTTTTTTCTACTTTGCTTCTTGCCTTAATAACTTTTCTGCATAATTAAATAGTATTTTGAACGATACTAAATCCAGTGTGGAACCTCAAGGTAGTCAGCTGCTAACAGCTTTATTACTATGGATAGCTGCCCATTTACTCTTACTCTAGTAGTCTGAAATCATCATGTAATTTTGAAACAGAATTTTTGTATTTGGGAAGGGTAGATACTGGCCTAACAAGGACGTACTGTAAGACAGACTTCATGTTCATTGGTTCATTTTTCTGTGTTGAAATTTAACAGCTGTGCACATTTAGGACAGGCAAAATAGTGGGTGTTGTTCTATCCCATTCTTGACCCAGCTAACATTTGCCTTGGAGAAGAGGTTACAAGCCTTGGCAAGCTACTGCATAAAACAGCTGTGCAACTTGAGAGTTTTTCTTATCTGCTTTAACTTCCAGATTCCACAGAGTTAATTGATAACATTTTCCTCACTTATGCGTAACTTCCCTGGAGCTGGGTTTTTATTCTGTGAACATTAACATTGTTTGTCTTGAAGTCATATCATTTGCACAGAATCTGAACGTATGGCTCTGCCATGAGGATCTGTAGACTTTCATGTATTATTTCTTAAACACTTCAACACATTGTAAAAGTGTAGGTATGCTTTTAGAGTTCAGTGTAATACCAAACATCTGTATTACATTGTACACCTTGTAGTAGCTTTCTTAATATTTTAGCAAGAACACAGTTATTTTAACCATATTTAATATATTTGGTTAATAAAACTGCTAGGGAGAAAAAGAATATGCTTACTAGGAAAAACGTCTATTGAGAAGCTTCGGTAAGCAGCGGAAGAAGTGTAAGGTCAAGCATTCATATACAGAATCTTAAAAAATTCTTAAAAATCTGGCATTAAAAAGTCTGTGGATGTACTTGTAGACATCTGGATAGAAAGTCAAAAAGAATTTGCTTAATGACTTGGAAAATGTCTCTAACTTTCAGCCTGTGGTGGCATGGATAATTTTATTGCCATAGATGTGGAATAAATTCAACTTTGTTAAAAATTGCAAAGGGTAGCTGTTTACTGTTCAGTACGACCAAACATTTTTATGTGGCTTAGGATAGAAGGGCCTGATGCTGCCCCAGCTGAAGTTATGAAAACCCCACCAGCTCAGTGGGAGTTATGTGGGCCTCCGTCTAGATCTAAGTGAACTATGCTCAAACACCAAAAGGAGAATCTATTATATCATCTGCTTTTGAAGATTAGTCAGGATCACCTGGGGGGACTTTAACTGCCCCATCTGTTCTTTATCTCTAAAGACAGTCATAATGTTTTTAAGAGGCATATAAAGGAGCATAGGATCATTTTATAGAAAAATAAACACTGAGACACAGTGATTTCTTGATTGCTATGTAAATTAGTGCCAATATCTTAATTGCCTCTTTAATGCTTTTTTAGCAAATGAGATTTCCTTCCGCAATGCAAAGCACTTCAAATATGTTTTTATTACCACCAGGAGTCTTTTTTTTTTCATCTGCAGCCTTTTCAGTAATTAGCATGCTCTTTACAAATATACAACAAAATCCAGCTATGTTCTGACTTTTTTTTTTATTCTAGCCATTACCAAAAAACATGGTGTCAAGACTATGTGAGTCCAAAAAGGTGTGTGCTGCAGCTGATATGCAACTCCAGGTATGATCTTTGCATTCTAGTCTCTACTGTCTATCCAGACCTTACAGAACATATTTTTATTCTTATAATTTTATGAAATTTTTATTTTAATGTAGACACATTATCTAACTATATGCAAATTACTGAAAAATAAATTTATTTTTATATAAATTTTTATGTTTGTTTTTTGTGAACATGTTCTGTGCTGTCCGCTTAAAGCTAAATGTCTAAATATGTGGGAAAATATTGTGAAAACCACAGCTTTTGAAAATGGTTGGATGATCAGAATTCTGAAATGTGATTTAAGATTGAGTTCTTAAATTAAGAGAATCATTTAAGGAGAACTTGCAGTAGAGGAATTACTGCGTACCTTTGGATCATTAAAGTGTAACAGGACTGAGAGGTGCGGGCCACCTTAGTAAAATCAAGCCAGCTCATTTATTTACTAGAATGTGTTTCGAGCTCCTTGTCTCCTGCAGCTCCAGTATGAAAGCGGCAGTTTGTTGCTGCCGTCAGAATTGGTGGCTGAGCTATAAGGCTGTAAGACTTCTTTCTCACAGTGTAAGGCGCAGTAGTTAAATTCATAAGCCTATGTGGGTAGATGTGATTGATAGTTATCACCATAAAAAAACTATCAGTGTTGCTTTTCTTCCAAGGAAGTAAAGGAAATTAGGGTTCTGTCTAAAATGGATATTTGTTTTTTTCAGTCCTGCAACAGCAGTTCTCAGATGTGAATGGTAGCATTAGCAGCCAGCCAAGTGTTTTTTACAGTGAGAGTTTGGCTGCATGTAGTGTGCTGTAAGCTTCTGCTGTGTGAGTTTTGTGATTTTGCTTTCTTCTTTGTTTTACCTTAAGCCAGAAGCATACAATTTTTCTTTTTACAGTTGACCTACTGTTTAAGTGAGGTAACTCTGCTAGTACCTTAATAAAGGGTAGTCCTTATTTCTGAGATGTGGAAAGAAACGAATCTAAATTTTAGATCTTTGTAATTCTTCATGTTGAAAAGTGCCCAAATGATTGCAACCCTTTCTACAAACAGGAGTTGCACTGGTTAACTGAAGATGATTTAAAATGAAAACTTAAATATTTGCAGTTTGCTCTGTGCAGTTATTTATAGTGATTTAAAACTAATCAGAATACTGGAGTGTGGACCTGTAAACATATTTGTGTCAGTTACACTAATCAAAACCAGACTTAACACTGTTTTCAGTGTGTACAGATATTTTTCATTGATTTAACTTAGCGGATTTTTGAATTACGCTTTCAGTGCAGCGCTGGCTATCAGTGGCCAGTGTTGGCTATGCAGGTGTGAACAAGGAGGGTGCTACCTGTGGCTGTACCTCTGTGACATGAAAATAACTGCACCCTCTCTGCAGGTCTGGTTTTGAAATGCATGCTCCTGACTCTGAAAGGTTCTCATAAAGAGATAGCTGAGAATCCAGAAAGAATGTGTACAAGAGTATAATTAATTCATATAGGAGTTTTTTTTGGGAAAAACCAATTCTGGAATGAAATAAAATTTGTACTGAGAATGTGTAGTGGTGGACCTCTGTTCATGAAGTCCATTAACACAGAATTATTTGCTAATGTACAGACTGTAACCACCAAAGTGATGATCAAGTGCTTTTGCATGCACCCATTCTTTTCTGGTGTGTCCACAGCAGCTATATATAGATCTGACGTATTTCCTTACAAATTTTAATATGTATTTGCTATAATCTTGTCAAGGGCTGAGACTAAAAATTGACCGTGTGGGGGCTAAATGGGCTTGGAAACCAAGAATGCTTTAAGTCTCAGATATATTAACAAGTGACATGGCCTCCCTGTCCTGTGACGGAGGAGATAGCGTGCTCCAGAAGTCAGTCAAGGAGGGGTTGTTGCGTTGGTCCCATGGGGTGGGCTGTGCAATCCTCCTGCTGCTGTTGCTGGCCCTAATTCTGTTCAACCAGTCTCGGCCCGTGCCAAATGACCGCAATGCCCCACTGAATAATATTGGTCATTTCCTACTTTCAGCACTATGTTGTTGGAGATTCCAAATGTGATACCCACAGCAGTATGCACTCATTTCAAAGAGAGAGACTGGCAGAGCCATTCTGTTTATTAATGCAGAAAAAATGTCCCAGAGAAGTTGACTCCATGGCAAATATAAAGTTGCTATCTTCCTTTGTAGAAATGTGTATTGTTACTCCTGCAGATTTAAAAGTATAATAATTAATTGAAGAAAAATATGTATTTCAATCTGCAGATACCGAAGTATAGAAGTACTACGAGTATATATACCTGGAAAAACTATGAATGATGACTCTGATACTTTTCCTTCAGAGTTTGCAAAGAGTATATTCTATATGCTAGATGCTATGTAAGCCATGTTTGACCTTTAAAAGAAAGAAAAATGCCTACAAGTTTTCCAGCAGTGGGGAAGATGCCTAAAGGTTCTTTTGCAGTCTGTTCAGAAAATAAGTCTATTGGCATGCGAAAAGAAGAAATGACGCTGGTTTTTCATCATAGCTATAATACCTCTGCATTTTCTTCCAGCTTATGTAATCAGTTACTCAAGAGGAAAGAGGAGAATCTATGCATCTTCTCATAAGGCTTTTGCCATACAAATGGAGTCCCAGAGTCTTTCAGTCAGTAGTAACTGCACTGGAAAATGCAGGACTGTTTACATACTAATGCTGTTAAGCAGACAGGGAGCTAGAAAGAACTGGAATCAAGTGAAACTCATAAATACCAATGTCAGTGCAAAACAGAGAGATAGCATGAAGATAGATAACTGTTTGATGGCCTTTTGTATTTTTAGGTCTTTTGGGAAATTTGTTTTACTGAAATTAGAAATCATCTAGCTACTGTTTGATATTAAGTGTTAGCATGCTCCTCAGCAGTATAACCTAAAATTCTGTGGTCCTGGGCTGTGTCTTCCTTTCCCGTTTCAAAGGCCTGTGTAAACACACGGAACTGTGGTTTGTAGATAGGAATGCTTATGGCTATAAAGTTCAACCAAGTTTATTTTCAGGGATGGATTTTATTTTTTTTTAAACTATGCTGTCCAGGTGGCCTGGCTCATAGCTTTCTTCCCACGCTTTACATGTGCCAGGATCAGGGGAAAGCTTATAGCTGGCTTCAGTGACTCATTTCCCTATCACCATGTTCTTCAGGCAGTCTGTTTCACTGGCCTTCAGCTGACATTTCTCCGCTGCCTAGCTGTGAGTTGAGCTTTTGCTTCAGCTCCATGACCACAAGCTACTTGACTCCAAATTTTACTGCAGAGAAGGTCCACTGCAGTGCAGTCCGCTCCATTTTGTGAGGAACACTGAAGAGCAACTGTAAACAGGTCCTAACAAAACTGGGAGACAGAAAAAAGATAATTAAGGCTGGGTTGAAGCAGGATGCTGAAGTCTGTTGTCACATGCTGAAGTTCCTCATGTTTGGTTTGGTTTTTTTATTTTGAGAGGAGAGGGGAGTTGGTGTGAAATGACTCCTGCAGAGTCACAAATGCCTAGGGTGACAGGAGAAAGTGGGTCTTCTGGGACTGTTATTCAGATCTATTCATGGTACTTACTGTTGGTCGTATTCTCAGTCACCCTTGCTACCGTAAATGCTGTAGCTTTTGTTATGTTTTGTTGAAAAGTAAACTGGGATTCTAGAGACCAGCTCTGAGGCTGAAAAGTACAAGCAAAGGCATTGTGAAGCCTCTTTCACTTCTAAGATAAGAGAAAAAATATTGTATTTCTTACAATCTAGTATAGGTTTTTCTTTAGATTTTTAGTTTTTCGTACTACCAACGTAATGATGGAAATTTTAAAATACCCCTGCAAAGTTTGGTTTTAAAAAATAAAGTACTCATTACTGTTTGCCATTTGGTGCAGTGTCTTCATGTACTCAGAGTTATCCTCTGAACAGATATTTGCTGCCTGCTCTGGGTTTGTAGATGGGCGATGTTAAGTGCTTGCATCTTGTTCAATGTTGCTATCTGGGACACGAAACTGCAATGTCATTAAGGGCTGACTGTGCAAATTCACTGACCTCTTTTCTCCTTGTGAGGCACGTAGGAAGCAAGCAGGAAATTCAGGAGATAGCTCCTGCAAGTCATGGCTTCTTCACCCCTCTCCTTATAGCCCTGAGTTTCTCTTGAAAAAAAAATCAGTTTTCACATTAATCTGTTGTCAACAAACACTGTCAAAGGATTTGCCAAGATTCTGTAGGTTAGAAGACAGCTTACTCAAACAGAAGGAATATGGTCCTCTAGAAACAATCACAATTTTGGTGAAAGTATGTGTTGTATACAGCCCAAATAAAATAAATGCTGAATGCTGATAAATTGTTGAAGCGTTCAGAATGATTTTGTACCCAAATTCCGTAATAAAGGATCTTTTCACCGGTTGAGGGGATTATGTTATTTAGATCACATAAACCTTCCATTCTCCATGGGTGGACAATGCCTCCAAACAGCCTTTTCTCCATAATATTTCTGCATTTCATGGTTATAATTCCTAAAACAGTGTGTTTATCTCATTGGAAATGGTATTGCAGTGTCCCAGGGAGTGTGACAGGGCTTGAATCTCTAGCCAAATTATTTGCTTCATCCTTTGCACAAAAGCTTTTTGAGGTTCCCTACTGTCATTTTTTGTATTAAATATGCCTACCACAGGATGGCCTAACCTGAACTCTTTCGCCTAAATATCTGGATCCACCAAACTTCTCAAAAATACCTTGTGCTGCACAGCAGTGGGTGTCCTCTTCTGTCTTTCCTGCACTCCCACAGAACAGAAAATCTCCATAATAAAAAAAAAAAGGCTGCATTTTTTTCCATTGATGGCACACACTGAGCCTTGGCACTGTCTTCTGTCCATGCCTATTTCATGTTTGCTGTTGAAATGCCAGATGCTCTGCTTTGTTATCTTTGCTTGAGAAGTCTTTTTATTGGTGCTGCTTTCCTGATCTCCCAACACCTCAGTAATTTAGTCATGCCACTGTGGTCTGCTGCGGTTCGCAAGCGTCTGCACAAACACAGCCTATGAACCAGCCCTTACCTGTGGCAAAGTACCCTCCTGGTGCAGCGTCATCTTGGGCTAAGCCTACACCGCAGCAGTTTATTGCTTGGATTGTGCGCGCTAAAATAAAGGAAGCCTCTACCTTAGCACTGCGCTGTTGGAGTGCTCTAGCAGAAGCTCAGGGGCATCAGCAGCTCCGCGGGCAGCCTCTTACGTTCACTGGTGGGGCCGTAACGTGCCCCTGCAGGTGTGACGTTGTTTCATGGCTGCATGCACACTTCTTGGAATAGCTTATTTTGCTGTGTCCACTCAACTTTAAGTCTTTTTATCAAATCTATTTTAAAATACTTTTTTTTAAAAGGGGAGTCACTGGAGGGCTTTAGGGACAGGTCTTAATTTTATTTTAAAATGTAGGCGATTTAGTACTGCCAGTGTTCTCAGTGACCTAAACGTGGATTTATGATAGGTCATGATGGTGGTGGTTGGTGTACTGCAAAACCTGGTTTCTCTCCTCCTAAGTTATACTAAAAAGAGAAGATTTACGAAACTAAATATATTTAAACTCTTCCCTTTTTGTATTCTCTCTCTCTCCCATTCTTCTCTATTTGTCTTTTTTGGTTGTCAAATGCCAATGCCATGTGCCAAAGACAAACGCATTTTATCTCTTCAGGTATTTTATGCTGCCTTGGACCAAATCTACCACGGGAAACATCCTCTAAAAAAGTCAACCACAGAAATTTTAAAGGAAACACAGGAGAAAGTTTATGGATTGCCATATGTACCTAATACAGTGAGTAGAAGCATACTGACTGTATATGCTACGCCTTTTCTTTAATAACATATTGATACCGCTACCTCTCTGCCCCTTGCCCTGCACACTCATGTGCTTATTGTTCTATTGTTATGTTGAAAGAGTTTTCTTTGTTGCGGCTACTTTATCCAGAGAGTAGAGTGTTGGAAATTTTCAGCTAAAAATCAAAATTTAATTAATGTACCTGTTTTTGTACAGGTGTAGTCTCGTCATGCTGAACTTGTTACTTTTTCTTTTATTTTCTTTTTAAGGAAGACAGTGGAAACAATACATTGGAAAGAGGGTTTATTCTAGCTTTGCAAAGGACTGTTTGTAAAGGCAACAAATCACTGTGCTGCCGTGTTGGTCTTTGTATACTGTCATTATCAGTGTGTGAGAGCAAGTCAGTGTGAAGTAGGACTTGGAAGTGAGTTTTTCTCACTGCACTGCTGTGACCTTTGGCACATCACTTATTTACCCTTTCATGTGGTATCCAGAAGTGTTACGGCCTGGAGAGTTCTACTGAACTATGTGATTTTGATCTTCATCATGACTAACCATGCATTTGTTCTGTACTTCTTGTGACATCCGACGGTGCAGTTTGCATAGATAATAGTCACGGGGCTTCCGGGGCTGTCTGGAGCTGAATCCCTAGCTGGAGCACGGCCCAAATCTCTGTTCGACAATTTGGTCAAAATACCCAGATCCTTTCTCTGCTTTTTGCTTCTTGGGAAATGTACTTCTCATCTTAGCAAAAGTGTGACTTTCGTTCTCTGAGAAGGGTATTAAGAGGTCCGTGCTTCCCTTTCTTCATTGAAACCGCATTGCTGCTGCTGGCTTGGCAAAGCCAGAGACGTGGAAGCAAGAGTACGATGTCTGACTTCTTGGCAATTTTTGAAGTGTTGTTTCATACCGTTCCTCTGCAGGTGTTAGTTATCCAGTGAACAGAACAGTTCCCTGCTTTGAAAGTTAGCCTGTCTTTTTTGTTTCATTTAAAATATTTTTTATTTAGCTGTTACCTTCTGAAGAGTGTAACATCTTGTAATGAACATACCCTCAATATGAAGAGAGACAGCAAGTTTTGGCCTGGAACTTTATCCCAGCAAAACATACTGCCAACTTTTGAATTGTCAGAAAGTCCATGTTTACATTAATTGAGTGTAGAATTAGTGTGTCTAGTCAAGAACTGTAATACAATTTGAATTTCAGTAAAACAGTGAAAAACTACATTAGAAGAACATTGGTGCTCTATAGAGTAATGAATGTCTGTAATTTGGCTTGCTGTCCTTTGCTGCTCTTGCTTCCGAATTTAAGATATGTTTTCAGTTTAATTTTTAGTCCAGATAAAAGAATAAATGTCTTGAAAGTAGAAGGTTTTTAATGAAGAGACTATATTCCTTCTTTTCATTTAATTTCAGAGCTAGACATTGAAATATAGTAAGAAAGACCAACTTTTATTTTCATCTGTCATTTGGCTAGGCACATATATGGCTGGTAGAGAAAACATTTTGATTATTTGAATTTTATCTGTTCTCTATGGGTTTGGATTCCGCTATGAATTGCTAAGTCAGGCTTGTGTATCTTAAGTTAGTGGTGTTGGGTAAAAGTAAATCTTTCTTAGTGAAGATCTTAACTGCATTAATGTGATTTTTCTGTAGTAGCGTTGTCTGTCAGGGCTGCACGAGCGTCCATTGTTGTCTCCTCCTGGTAAACCTGAATTCCCTCTTACTGCTCTTGACAGGCAGTAAATATCTTCTGAATGTACTTGGGCTTCAATCTCATTGTGTAGACTCATTTTCTGAAACAGAGCTACAGCAGATGTCTTCAGTAGATGAATTTCTGTCTTTCTGAAGCACAGCTTAGATTATAGGACAACTTGTACGCAACTTTTTGTTACAGTCCTTTCAAGATGAGGCACGTAAATTACACCTAATAAGTAAATGCTATGTGGTGATACCCATTTTAAGGTAAACGAAAGCAGCATCCTCAGCAAATACTGTGTCTTGTGTGCCAACAGTAGGAGGGACAGTGGGAAGACAATGCTGTCGAAGTCTGTATTTGCCGTTCCAATAGGTTTTACAGGCATTGGGGCAGATGGCACTGTGTGCAGTAGTATTTACGTTGGCTGCGTTGACAGAGACAGTGGCAGAAGCTGGTGCCACGTGCGAGGCAGAAGGGAAGAGCGGAGCAGACTGTAGACAGATGAAAGCACGGAGAAACAGCACTCCATGAGACTCTGTTTTCCTGAAGAATGCAAATCTCAATTTCTGGCTGGCCATTGCTTATCTGTTCAAAAGTACACAGGGTTTGTGCTGGCTCTTGGAGGATGAAATTCCACTGGGATTTCTTTGCTCTGTTACTGAATCCAGAAGCTGACGACTACCAGGCAGGGGACAAGGAAATGTATCTGCCTGTTTTTATAGTGTCTGGCAGTTTTGTTGCCAGAGGAGATTTGTGTTACTGAGTTTGGAAAATGAATAGAAATTTTGTGCAGGCTGGATTCTTGAGTCCTTGTGATGCCTGTAAAAGGCAATCAGTCTTCTTTTTGACTCTTCTAAGAAAGCGAGATAAACCAGATAATAACGGCCACACATTTTCCTGCCATTTCTTCCTGAATGTACTTGGTATCAAAGTCTGTGCACTGTGGGCAATTCAGTACTCTGCTTTTGTTCCAAACTTTTCTTCAGATCGTAGCTAATTTCGCATCTCTTGTGAAGACAGTTTCCATTTACTATGGCCTGCCTTGCAATTGGTAACACTGTGTGCTTTTAGAATATCTCCCTGTGTCACTGCTACCTTTGTCTCCGGGATGCCCAGAGAGACTTTTAAAAAAGTATCAGGTGACCCTTTGATCAACCTGAAACATGATCAAAGTTTCTCCCCGTGATCTGTTGCCTGTCCCCCAAGTTCAGACTCGAAAACTGCTTTCCTGTGAGAGAGTCATCAAAACTTAATGATATGCCACTGTTCATCCTGCGCCAAGCATAGTAATTCCCATCTCCTGCTGTGGGTTTCAGTTCAATATCGTAACAAAAAATGAGACATGGGACAAACAGGATCTGCAATGATAGTGGAGACTGCAGCTTCCTGCAGTTACAGGAAAGAGCTCCCAATAATGAAGTGGTTTTACAATAAACACCAGCTGCCCAAATCATCATACCTGAAATTTTTTTTTGTGAAATACTGAATCAGTTTGAATCATTCATTCTTATCTTCAAAAAATTATTAGGCACTTACATATTAATTGTCTGTCCGTCATAGTAACCTTTTGTTATTCTAATCTGGAAGTTTGGTGGGAGGTGCCGGTTTGACTTGTGACTGTGAGGAAAAATGGTTTTGAAGAGTGAGGCACAGTGAATCTGGGTTCTTTTTTAGAGCACTACCAAATAGTCCCTTTTGCTTTTTTTGAAATTACGTAGCCTTCTGGTAAGCTTTTCTTCCTGAAACAGAAGAATTACTTCTGCAGTGTTGGAATTAACCCCCACACATCATTATAATTGCATTTGATGGGAGGGAACGTGTTGGTGTGCAATGTAGGGAGCCTTCTGATAATTTTTGGAACACTGTATAACTTGCTGTATACCTTTTTGATCTAGCATATTAAGTACGTATTAGCTTGGAAGGGCCACCTCTACTGGTGGCCTAAAATTTACATCAAGTTACAAGTTTAATTACGCTTATATAGTTTTGTCCAAAGTGCAGGTTTCTTTGGCAGCATGAGAACTTAATGGCCTAGGGTTGCTAGTGATTGGAAAGATGAAAACACCTGTGAGACCAAATACGTTAGCCCGCCAAGTTTGCCAGCAGAAAACAAGGCAGGTATTGTTACAGATACCCTAGAGGGAAGAAGTGTGTGGAAAATGGTGTATCACCAATGTGGTTGTTAGTCTTTCTTCTTCCTGCAGCTGGGGGAACTCTGCCCAGACAGGGATCCTGACCTTGGAAGGCTCCACCTAGGTCCTTGTCTTAACTTGCTGGGATTGTATCTATCATGTTCCTGACAAAGGAAGGCAATGGATGAGATGCAACCTAATGTTTGGAGTGCTTGCTCAGGGAGGCTGTCAGGCACTACAGGAAGATGTGGCTTGCCATGGGTGCTGAGAACACAACTATTTCATTAACAGGGCACATATAAAGGCATCTGGGAGACTGGTCAGCTCAACTCCAGACAGAATTAGCTTCTCTGCAGAGAGAAAATAGTTTCTGCATCACACGTTGTCACCATGTGCCCAAGCCCCCTTTTTGTTTACTTGAAGAACACCTGAGAGCAAAACAGCAGCTGTATGCCTCTTTTTCCTTCTTAGGAGCCTTTTCTTAGGAGTTTGAAGGTGACCTGACCTCATGCTTAGTTGCGCTAGGTAAGCCAGAGGCTACAAATGGAGACGATGTGGTTTCTGAAGTTTTGCGTCGCAGTCTGGTACTGATCGTGGTTGCTGTCAGTAGTGGTGCCGCGGTGAAGAGCAGAGTATTGTCTTTCACAAGCCTATTCCTCAGCCTACTGAGGGCTGGCTGGCAGTTTGAATGAAGTATCTTGTTATTGAATCTGCCATCTCTGTCGTTGTGGCATCTGCTTTCTTGTGATTTCTTGTTAGGTCTTTGGAGTGGCTACTAATGTGTAGTTAGAACTCCGGTCCTGTATAACATTTCATGTGAATATCAGTAACACCATATAAAAAGAATAAATAGCCAGACTGAGCAAGCGATGAGGCAGCTCTCTTAAAATAAATAAGCGATAACCCTTAACCTCTGAAGGTAAAAGTGGTTTTGAATTCTGAAAACCTTACTCAAGTGGTGAACATAAATCTTGAAATTATTGGTAAGCAAAGTTAAGTAGCGACTGCCTATTAAATTTAAACTGTGATTTCACTTCATACTTATTTTATCTAAAATCTTCCCAAATTTGTCTTAGATTTATTCAGTTAAACTAATGTAACCTTAGAACCTAAGCAAAACTGAAAGCTAGGTTAAAGGAAATGAACAAGAACAGCTAAAAGTAGAATTGGCGCTGCTGGCAAAGGGCTTTTAAATGACTAATACTGGGTTGAGGATGAGGGAATAGAATTTATGGTGCTAATCAGTAAGATGCTGAAAAGAACTGAGTGGGAGAAAAAGCCTGTGCATTTGAATGTGTGAGAAAAGGTGGTTATTAGAAAAGTAGAAGCCATATGAAAGTGTGAAAAGCAGAAGACAGAATAAGGTCCAATGACCCAAGGGTAGAATTGTGGAAGTTTCGAGCAGCTTAAAAAACAAAAACATCAATAATTATTAAAACCAATGCATCAGAAAGAGGAAGGCTGCCAGATATTTGCTGGAACCAGAAAATAGCTAAGTATGATGATTCAGAAGACCTCATGCAGTTATCGGAGAGACTGAACCAAAGACAACCTATCCTGATGCAAAAAAGATTTGATAATAAGGCACCAGGCCCTTTAGAGACCTTATTAAGATCGTAAAAAGTAGAAATCATTATATAACTAGAGGTAATTACTAAAAGAATACAAGAATTCAGAACAAAAAAAGGCTAGGAATGCTGAGTTGCAAAATGCAAGTAGTGAAGGTAATGAAGTTTCATAACTGCTGACGAAATAAGAGGAAAGCTGGGGAGAGGACAACAACAAATGTCAGAGAAAGTATAAATATTCCCTGCCTCTGCTTCAACATTTTTTAAAAAACAAGTGAATTTTGATAAGGTAAATAATGCATGTAATTTTTGAGATGGATAGAAATACAGCTGAGCTTAAGGAATGAAAGAGGGAGAATAGTTAGATTAGATGTAGTCAGGTTGTCAGAATACTTAAGTTTGTCAAAGCAGTCACTGACCTGGAGGAATTATCACTCACAAACTCAGGAAAAGGTGGTAGTGCTATTAAGATAGCTACTCTTATGAAGGGATGAGAACTTGGGAACTGTAGACTAATCATTCAGACTTTGTCACTTAAGAAGTAGTAGAAACAATTAATTAATAAGCAGCTCATAAGTACCTTGAGAACAATCAAATGAACAAATTAACCATGGTTTTTGTAAGAACCATCTGAGATGGAAAAAAATCCACTTTCCTCCTTGAGAAATTGATTGACTTCGGGAATAGCAAGGAAGTGGTTGACAGCATACGTCTAGACTTAGCAAGCTTTCTGACACTTGCAAATCGTAATTCTACAAGCAAACTGTGGAGTTATGGCTGAGGCAACATGTAGAAAATATGCTGATGGAGCAGGTGAAAGCTTAGTTTCAAGCTGGGACATTTTAAGTGGAAGTCACCAGGGGTCTGTCCAGGAATTACTGTGGTTCTCTGTTTTTGTTAATGATTTAGATGAGAATTTATTTATAATATTTATAGAAGATCCTTCGGCTGACAAAGATTGCAGAAATCATGTAAAGTAGAATTTAAATGATCCAGAGAATTTGGATCCAAAGCATTAGGAGAGCAATTAAATACGTAAGTATTTAAAGAACAAGAAATGTCAAAAGAGCGTGCTTTTATTCATAGGATACTGTTAAAGAAAATCGTATCTCTTTTTTTAATATGTTTTAGTATTTGCTGTTGGGCATTTAACAGTGGGGTAGTGTTGTGTCCTGTAGTAGGTGTCTACCTCTTAGAAAGATGTAGAGAAACTGAAAGAAATACAAAGTGGTTTTGGAAAGATAATAGGTTTGGAAACATGACCTGTGAGGAAAGTTGAGGAAAAGGAGTTTATTTGGCTGGCAAAGAGAAAATCATGCGGGCATACGTAAGTATGTATGTTCTGGTATGGAAAACCTTTATGAAAGAAAATGTAATTGGAATTGAGACCATGATCATTTGTTTCTTCTGAGTGAGTAGACAGTAGGAGGAGAAAAAATAACTTACAGCAAATGTGATTTTGGTTAGTGCCTAATTTTTTAAACTCATCTGAATGTTTTCCCTTGTTTGTTGAAGAGGGAAGCAGACACCCAGTAGGTCTAGGATCTCCCTTATAGGGAGTTTTAAATAAACCACTGTTGTAGATCACAAAGAAATAAATGTCATAGTAGAGGCAGAGAGCCTTCACAGAAGATTGCTTTTCCACTTTCTCTCTCTCTCCAGTTAGTTGGAGTGGCACTGATGTTGCTCATGTTCCACTTTTTGGAGTGTTTTGAAGAGAGATGAAGTCATATGTCATTACTCAACCTCTTGAAGTTTGTGTAACCCCTTCAAAATAGTTTTTTACCTTCCCATGTTAGAAACCAAAGTTGTTTACACAAAGTGCAAATCCCTGGGTTAGTTTTCATATGAGCCTTCTTAAAAGTATACTATAAAATCAAGTTGAAGAGTTTGGGTCTGAGGAGAAGATTAATAAGAGAGTTCACAGTGACCTCTGGGGAAGTGATAGTTCTATAAATAATTAATAGCTAAAAGCCATTTCAAAAAGATTGGTGCCCTGCTGAGGTCAGTATTAAAGTAGGCGCTGGGACTTTCAAAAGCCCTTAAAGTCACCCTTCAAGGTTTGTTTAGGTTTCTGTCTTTCTGGAGTTGACTTCATTTTATGATAAAGAAACTGCTGATAGCAAATATTGTGAAGATTTATTTTCCAGTTGTAATATGACACTATTCACTAGGCAACTATCTACAGCAGCAGAGTGTTTACAGATATCACGAGATATGAAGCACTTTTAAGGAAATGCTTTTGGCAAGTGTTAGCGCCATGAAACTCAAACATACTTTAGTGATAGCATTTACGTGTAGCAAAGCATTTTAAGGAACAGTGCAGGAAGTAGTCGCATACATCTCTTGGTAACTTTTGAAATAGCTATATGTGCTTTAGATATATGTTTTATATATATATGTATGAAAATGCAGATTGCTTTGTTTAGTTTTAGTTTTACATATTTCTGTTCTCACATCTCACATTTCCTTTTTTTTTTTTTTTCCCCCAGGATTGCAGTACTGGAGCTATACTTGATAGTGATACATATAACTGAATATATCATGGCCGTAAATACAGACTAGAGGGTCTGAAATGAAATGCTTTTCAAAAGTAGTGGGATATTGTCCTTTCTGTGAAAAGCTTGCAGTCAAAACAGAAAAGAAAGAGAGAGGGGAAGTATTATCGCCGTTGCTTAACAGGAGGTGGCATTTACACTGAGAGGGGAAAAAAAAGTAGTTTCTTCAAGTTCGTACCGCAGTTTGTGGCAGATTCAGGATTAGGGTTAGGATCATGATCCCCTAAATCCCTGTCTGGAATGGCTCTGTCAAAAGATAGTAAATAAGTAGTACTGTAAAATAGTAGCTATTTCATCTTCCAGTGTAGGTACAGATAATTTACATGATTAAGTTGTACTGGCAAATATATTTTGCAGATAATATGTTGCTTAAGATGTTTCTGATTTTTTGTGAGAGCTTATCTTAAGCAGCATTTATGATGTTTGTTTTAAAAGAATAGGTCAGTACTTAAAATGAGGTTTAATTGGTAAAGTAGAATAAAAACCTTGAGCTTCAGTGTAAGTCTGTAACCAGAGGAAACCATGATGGTCTGATTCTAGTTATCTTGGGCTTATGAATCTTTAAAGCTTAGGCAGTAACAGAAATTATTACTTGGTAATACAATGGCGGGTGCGTGTTGCGTGTGTGTGTGTATCATAGAATCACAGAATGGTAGGGGTTGGAAGGGACCTCTGTGGATCATCCAGTCCAACCCCCCCTGCCGAAGCAGGGTCACCTACAGCAGGCTGCACAGGACTGCGTCCAGGCGGGTCTTGA
>Ga0065711_1031830_pt1 | contig 28634 bp, 13 predicted proteins | sample Hoacrofraction12_FD_59098 | JGI IMG/M metagenome (GOLD analysis project Ga0065711, IMG submission 59098) | Hoatzin crop microbial communities from Cojedes, Venezuela - Epithelial fraction 12 v2 (version 2) | ecosystem: Host-associated > Birds > Digestive system > Esophagus > Crop | place... | reverse complement strand
GCCCCTTGTCCTGTCGCTGGGCACCACTGAAAAGAGCTTGGCCCCATCCTCCTGACACCCACCCTTCAGATATTTGTAAGCATTTATTAGGTCCCCTCGCAGCCTTCTCTTCTTCAGGCTGAAGAAGCCCAGCTCCCTCAGCCTCTCCTCGTAGGAGAGATGCTCCAGTCCCCTCACCATCCTCCTAGCCCTCCGCTGGACTCTCTCCAGTAGTTCCTCATCTTTCTTGAATTGGGGAGCCCAGAACTGGACACAGTACTCCAGATGGGGTCTCACCAGGGCAGTGTAGAGGGGCAGGAGAACCTCCCTCGACCTGCTGGCCACACTCCTCTTAATGCACTTCAGGACGCCATTGACCTTAGCAGCCAGGGCACACTGCTGGCTCATGGTCAACCTGTCATCCACCAGGACACCCAGGTCCCTCTCCACAGAGCTGCTCCCCAGCAGGTCCACCCCAAGGCTGTACTGCTGCATGGGGTTGTTCCTCCCCAGGTGCAGGACCCTGCACTTGCCCTCGTTGAACCTCATCAGGTTCCTCCTGAATTACAACAAATATTCAAAATTACAGATGAGATTAAATGATTAGACATAATAGTGAGTCCTTCTAAGATGTTTTTGCAGGCTCAAGCATGGGGATACTGATCTTTCGAAATGCTGCAGCCAGTGAAGAGCAGTACTTGCCAGTGCACCAGCCCTAAATCATCGATGTGGGTTTATATGCTGTTTAGTTATGTGGAGGAACATCAACGTTTTGCAAAGGAACGTAAATTTGTGAGTTTTAATGTTAAATTCAAGTACGCAATGAGCTCAACACTTGCTAGGGAGGGAGCTGCCGGGTGGCTTTAAAGTTTGAAAAGAATTTTAAAATGTTCCAATCCTTGGGTTCCAAGAAAAAAAATGTTCCTTCAGGTAGCTTTCAGCATGCCACAAGTGGTGAGAAGAAAAGGGAAACTTCGGATGACAGAGTAGACTAAGAGGATAGAGGGGATGTTCAGAGGCTGGCTGAAAACTGATTGAGGAGGGAGACAGCTGCTTTAGGAAATGAATGGGAAATAAAGCCGAGGAAGCTGACAATCAGTGGCACAACAGTGTATATTCCTTCTGAGATATTTACTTATCTGAAATATGTCAAATGGAATTAGCAATGCCTGGTAACTAGTAATAACAGGATTAAAGACCTTTTTGTGGTTCATTCATAAAACAAGTAGTTCTTAATCCTGTACTTAGACTGGCAGTGATGGCTTTAAATGGAAGTTTTTCATTGCAGAGACTAGACAATACAGATATCTTCAGCATTAAAAATACAAACATCCTGAAAAGGGGGGAGAGAAGCAAAAATGATACTTCTGATCTTCAAAAATGAATTAGAATGAGCTCATTTTAATTAAAGAGGCTTGAATTAAATGGGATCATTTGATCAAGTGGGCTTTTTTTTGTAATCTGAAAGCAGTTGTTTGTGTCAGAAGAGGTTGTCAACCACAAGAAATCGCTCCTTACTAAGCAGTGGTCATTGGAGTGGTTCCCACTACTCATGCTATCTGTAATTTAGTCTGATAGGAAGATTTTTAGTTCACTTAAATAGCAAGTACTCGGCTAAATTATTGTATTTTTCTTGTTTAAGCAGTTAGCCATGCCTTGTTATTACTTGTATCTGTTTCTTTTACCTTAGGAAAAGAGATATGTTTTTCCTATGGAGGTATACGTTTACAAGAAGTGTTTGTCGATATTACTTCAGAAGCTTGATATGTCCATCTTTCTGTAATCCTTGTTTTCTTTTGATGTTAATGCTGGGTCCTACATCAGCTTCCCATAAATTCTCAACTGTGTGAAATATTATTTATAAAACTATAAATGTAATGACTGGTCAGTAAATTTTGGATTATTCAAACTGGGTCAACTATTTTTAGTTCAGTTTTGAACTCACTGCTGAGTTTTGAATTTCTGACCAAAAAGTACTTTGTTCCAAGTCACCCTTGATTCCCAGTAATGGTTAAAATCATTGCATTGCTCATGGTATGAAAAAAACATCAGCTTTATTGCTTTATGCAGCAGAAATCATGAAGTGGCTACTGTTAAAAATCAAGAAATGCCATTAGTTTGGGGACTCATAGGGAAATCTATTTCAGATGGTAATTTAGAAGCGAACAGCAGTATTAGTGATAATAATACTGTGCTCTCTGGTTAGTATTTTCCCAGAAGTAATTTATCATAGAAGTATGAAAGATAAATGACTAGGCTTTTAAAATGGTCTTTGGTGGAAATATATTTACTTCATCTTAGTAGTCCCTGAGACTCCATATATCAGTGTACACTGACAAAATAGTGTAACAAAAATTTCTATTGTGTGTTGCTTCTCCAGTGCTGTTAGTTGCATTTTCTTAGTGTGAATCAGCTTTGGTGCATAATACTGATATTAGGTTGATTCCTTTGTTTAGTTGTGCCAGCACATATGTGGTCATTGTAATTTAACAACAGGGCAAACAAAAGTCTGTGACTCCGAGACGATTATAGCTGAAATAAGAGTCTAGTCACAGGTATTGACAGCTCGGGAAAATGAGGTATGCAAGCGTACAGACAAAAAGGATTAAGAGCATTATTACGGAAAATGCTAGGAGCTGTGGTACTGCCTTTTGTACCTGTCTGTACCTTTTGGCTTGTTAGAATCTCTGATGTTTCTTATTAACCCAGACTGGGAAAGATAGGGCCAGGGAAGAAGGCTGGGACAGTGCATACCTAAATTGTGTTGCAGCAAAGTGCTCGAGGGTCTCCTGGCTGATAGGAGAAAGGCAGACATATAGCCTGCTGTGGCATACGATGTAGTGTGTGAGAGTTTCCATGTCATAAACCTTCCTCATCATCACTGTATTTGTCTTCTGCCCTTTTTGCTGTCCCCGTATTCCTCCGTAGTCTTTTTTTCTCTTTTTTTCCTTTTTGGGGTTTTTTTGGCCGTTATCTTTCTTTTATTGCACTTTGTCGTGGAGCCTGGAGCTCAGTCTCACAAAATGAGCAAACTTGAAACCGTGTGCAACCAAGTGAGCAGGGAAAGAAAAGCGGAGAAGGCTGAGAAGTGGCAGTGAAGGAGGCAGGGACTCTCTGTCTAGTCTGCTACTCGCAGGAAAAGGAGGAGCCTAGACTTGAAAACAAAGGGCACTTTTATAGCACACTTGAGGTAAAATGTTTGTGTGTCAGAAATAGTGTCAGCAAGCTGTGAGAAGGTAACAGCAGCCTGCTGTTTATTTTTGCTTTTCCAGTAAGTTCTCACACCATGATGTAAAGCTGTAACTTACAGTTATGATGTACTGTGCTGTGTGTACTTGCGGATGTGTGTCTAATTTCACAGCTAGAAAACCAGATAATTTTATTAGAATGGAGTAAATGGAAAATTTCTTTATCTATTCAGCTGTTATAAAACTTGTGTCTTGTATGATTCTGAGGAATTTAATAATACTTCTTATAGTGAACAGAAACATTTCAACTGGGGCGACAATTTCAAAGGAAGATTTTGGCTTGGAATAAGTATTAAAAGTTTGCTTAGTTTGTCCAAATTGATAATAAAAGGAAATATGAAGCCAGTGTTGGTGAAAACTCATGCTGAATTATTCTGTAGACTGTTCTGAGCCTAAGGAAATTTCGTATTCATTGCTGAACATTCATTTATATCTACCCAAATGTTCTTTTTTCTCTCCATCCCTCTTACCTCATCCAGATTTATATTTTTGAAAATAACATCTACTATCAGCCTGATGTAAAGAGTAGCTCATTGCGTCTGACATCTTCGGGAAAAGAAGGAATTATTTTTAATGGAATTGCAGACTGGTTATATGAAGGTAAGCCGGACAAATATATCTGTTTATTAAAACAGATGAGAGATTCTTGTACAGACCCAACAGCATAAATCTATTCGTTTCAGAAAGTGCTATCTAAGGTTGTTTTTGCTTCTTGGCCTTCTCATTTTCTTGCAAGATTGCCTTTGTATCTATTCGTACTTTGTATTGACTGCTGTTTTGCATATAAAAATATTTTCTGAGAAAGAGGAATTTGTTTTCAACCAGAATATACCAAATGTATTATGAACACTAGGCAGTATGTGAAGAAATGCTATAGTGGTGAAATCTTCATGTGGGATTTTTCTACCAACTTCAGTGGGGCTGGCATTTCAAATAAAGCTGTTAAAATAAAACTAAACACCCTGTATGTTTTTCTTGTCTAGAATAACTCCATTCATACCGTTGGAGCTATTCTGAGTTTACAATGTGAGTGAGGAGGAAACAGACTCAGTTTGTTGCTTGCGTGAAAAACAGTGCCGATCTATTTACATCCTAATAGAAAAAAACATGGAAGAATCGTAGCATAGAAGCAGAACTGGCTATGTTTTCTTTTTTACTACTGGATACATAGCAAAAGGTGATCAAAGACGATACTACCTGGCACCTCACTTTTTTAATCGGTGTCTCTCAGCCTCGGTGGTGTTTGATATGCTGTGTGTTAGCGTGACCCACGAGAGACTCCAGCCCCTCAAGGCAGGCAGTAACATTGTGCTTGACTTGAAGAACATGCTTGAATCCAATTGGAGTATTTTGACAAGATCTAAAAGTGTCACACTCTTACCTCAACGGTGGCTGCTGCTTTTACTTAAATCAACCTGGACTGGACTCCTGAAAAACTTTGCTGCTGGCAAGCAGTGCCACAATGGAGTTGGGGACAACTCAGTTTCTGATATCCTCTGGCTTCTGAAGCCGTCTTCTGTATAGTACCACAGAATGTTTCTCTCTGGACTCAAAATGCTTTTGACACAATAATAAAAATTTTGAAAAGGGAGCACATTATCCAACTTGGTACAAGAGGTTAAAATTAACACACATTTCAGTGTGTTTCTATGGGACTCAGGAATTCTGTAGATAAACAGTTCAATGTTAAATACTCAGTTGCCTGAAGTATATAACCTCTCCTAAGTAGAGTTTTGCAGGGCAGGGTGTTTTGTAGGAGTGGTTTTATGTCATGTAGTAAGGAACTTCAGTGGGGCCCTTAGAAATGGTCTATCCATACCTCTCAGCATATCAGTAGTTACGAGCAGATGGCTCACATTTTTAAAAATCTCTGCCCAAGTAAACTCTGAAATTAGAATGGTAGTTTGCTTCCCTTAGCCATATAAATGCCTATGTCTGATAATTACCCACTTCCAAGGTTTCTGTTAATATTTTGAAATGTATTAAGATGGTAGCACATTTCAAAACTTAAGGGCAAAGGACGTCTTTGGAACGGAATATCATTTTATACGCACTTCATATTCTTCAAGTCTAACATGACTGCATGCAAATTGAAGAATTTAGACATATGTAACTCATTGAATCTGATATGTTTTCGCCAAAACGCAGTAAAGTTAGTAAGAGTCGTAGTCGTGGATGCAACAAGGCAATTCCGGCCCCTGTTCTGCGGGTGTTCTGAGGACACCAGTTCAGGAGAGAGAGGTCAGCTGTGTCTCTCCTCTCTTTGGTGTGCCACTGGGTGCAGCACGGAGCTGCAGTCAATGCCATATAACGAAGGAACATTATACACTACATATACTCTACTCCACAGATCACAATGCAATATGAGATTCTTTAAAAAACGTTCCTTCCTAGTCTGCAAAGGATCATAAGGATATTGTAGGATAATTGAGGCTGGAAGGGGCCACAAAAGGTTGCCTAATGCAACTTATCAGTTCAGGTATTTGCCAGGCATTTTGTTTGAGCTGTCTGGAAGGGATGGAGTAGACCCCATCTAGAATTATACAGACTGAAGTTTAAGACATGTTTTAATGGAAGAAATATCGGAGGGTTTCTATGATTTGGGTGTCTGCATTCATGAGATGTACATTTAAGAACTAAAGAGAGTCAATACTAATTATTTTTTTCGATACATGACAATATGCTAATATTTTTTTTATGTTTCAGCTTACCTGTGTATCTCAGAAACAGTATCTGAAAGAGGTTCATGTGGATTTTTTTGTAACTTCATTTGTTTGAACGATCAACAAAGCTGTTGATAAAATAAATGACTGTTTGTTTAAGCTGCAAATGTTTCATGAGTGATGAACAGAAAAAGAAAATGGGGCAACTCAGAAAGAACAAGAGCAGTTAGCGCAATAATGGCAATGGTGCTTGTCTGGGGTTATGCTCCTGCTTCTCTATGTGTGCCCATCATTCCTACAGACACATTTATTAGTTGTTATTTGGGGACTGAAAGGCTTTAAAGCTTCACAGAACTTTTTTAGCTGACAACAAAGCACAGGCTTATTCACGTGTGCTGTGGCTGATACTGGCATGTGAACGCGTGGATACAGAAGACTCATACCTGGCCATGAGCCTGCTTCTCCTTTTTTGAAAAGGAAGTCAGAAGTAGTCATCCAAATGTCTTATACGTCTGCATGAGTCATCACCCCATTTTGTTCTTCTTATTCCGTGTCTCTACAGCTATATGCATACCTCTGTCATGAGAAGGAAAAACAAATGGTGTCTAGTCTGAGACTAGAGAGTCTCTGAAGTGGCGTGGGAGGTGATACGCATCCCAAAGCCTTCCTCCTGATGCGTGTCCTAAAGCCTTCCTTGAGTGATTTTGCCCACTCTTTTCCAAGTTTTTTAATCCCTGCCCAAATAGTTGTTGGATTTCCTGACTTAGAGAGAACTCTCTGGGTTCCCAGGGATGCAGGCAGGCAGTGGGCTCTTCTCCACAATATTAAAGTCAGAGTAAAAGGGAATTCTGTCTGTACACATTGGAGGACCACAGTCCTCGTCTGTTGGCATGAATGAAGATGCTGCTCCTTTCCCATTAACCATTGTTTGACTTAGAGCAGTCCTCTACTTTCAGTGGAGTTTTAATAGCATCAGAAGCTGAGCAGGTGGAGTATTGTTCAGATAAAGTTTAGAGGTTTTCAGTTGAATTGAGAACTGTTCCTCCTTTTGACCTCATTTGTTTTCTTTTATCATTTGCATGATTTTGTTCTGAGCATTTTACCTTACAAAGCGTTTGGGAATAGCTTTCCTGTGTGTGAATAACCTTGTCTGAATGCAAACAGTAATATTTTAAAACAAACACAATTGTGGTTCTTGCTATCTGATATTCACCATTCATTCTCTGCTGTTCTCCTGTGTGAAAGGTTTCAGTTATCCAGCCAGGGAGAGAAGCAGGATCCAGAATATATGACTTTGAATACAGGTGGCAGCTTCATTGCACCTAACTGTTGATAATTCAACCCATGAAGCTGCTTCAAAACTTTCAGAATCTGATTAGCGGCTTTGAGAGTCTCCATTGACAATTTAAGTAGTTTTGTAGCTAGACTCTTAAATTAGGTATGCAGTCAGGCCTTGGTTCCTGTTACTACGCTATTCTCAATTAGTTTTCTAGCCAAACACTTCAAATTTAAACACAAAATACTCACCAAACAAGCCAACGTATCAAATATGTAATAAAAGAAAAAAAGCTAAGTCTTTTCACAAGTGGAAGACAGAAGACCTGTACGGGGTGAATTTGGAATTGGTCAGGAGCTGCTTTACTGGAATTCCAGGAGTTTTGGGTGCTGCTTCTATGGTTGTTTCTCTTTTATTTCTTTCAAGTATGAAATTCAATGACAATAAATGTAAGAAAATACTGCATGACATTTTTGAGAATTACTCTCATTTGGAAATGGAATAAAATTTGGATAAAAAAGTTTTGGTTGGATTTTCAAAAAATTACACTGCAAAATTATTGAACTTTCTAAGAATTAAAGCTGACCATTATATTGAGACAATAAAATATTGTGCTCCAAAAATGATTACATAAATATCACTGTGTGAGGACCTGCTTGTTACCAGGTGCCATAGCTCAGAGAAATCGAGTATACTGAAGTTTTATATTAAAAGAAAAAAATAAAAAAGATTTACAATCCTAAAAAAAAAATCTGTCTATTAAAATGGTCCAAATCATTTAAAAATTAATTAAACACATCTAATGGAAAGCAGTAGAACTAAACATATGGCAATTACAATCATCTTTCACATTTCAATGATTTATTGATGTCAATGAAAGTATTAATTTGAGGAAAATGCTTAAAGTTTGGTCTTTCGATATGCGTTGTTATCCAAACATTCAACCCAGGATAATGTGAAATTTCTGAAATTACAACAGACGCGTTTCAAGTAGGCACAGAAAGAACAAATCAGTGCCAACTAAATGAACTGGAAACTATGTGATAGTTATTTTCATGGACGCTAAGGAAATCTGGTTTTGCAGAGGAACTTCTTCATTCTCACGTTGCCCACTGGTGGTCTCCAGATGGTGAAAGACTGGCGTTCCTGACCATAAATGACTCTCTGGTACCAAACATGGTTATTCCCCGGTTTACTGGCGGTCTGTATCCAAAAGGAAAGCAGTATCCATATCCTAAGGTAAGATTAGTGTGAGTGCAGCCCCCTCCTCCTCTGCCTTGTTCAGTGAGAGCATTCAGCCATGTGGAAGGAATGTTTCTAGACAGTAACAGAGACTGATTTTGTTCATGGTGCTTTTTAAGAAATAATTACTTTTTTTTTTCAGTAGACTGTAACACCTTTGCTGGAAAGAAACTGTCGGGTGAGGAGCAGCAGGCAAGCTAATTCGTAGTAATTTCATCGTTGATATATGGCTTGGTAAAATCTATCTACCGCTTCTAAGAGGAGGGTAATGTGTGTGAAGGACTGCACTGAAAAAAAGATAGTGTCACAACTGCACTGGAGTCATAGACACTGTGTGCAGAGCACAGGGCATCTTCCAATGCAGTTATGTATATATCTCAATAAATGATGCTGTTATTAATAAATGTGACAGACTAGCCTTGAATAAGATAAACTACAGTAAAATCTTTTCCTGGCCATCAAAATGAGAAAAAAAAATACATAAAAAAGTATAGCCAGCACTGAGTTTCAGATTTAGAGACGAGTTTTTAGATTCGTGCTGGAAAGAACAGCCCAGACAGGGGTAGTGCATGAAATCGCTCCTCGTTTTCTGGGGATTTCCTGATTAGGCATCTCCTTAGCCATCGTTTTTTTGCTGAGCTGCAGCACTGGTATTATCTTCCAACTTCCCGGTTTATCCATCCCCTGCATGCAATTTCAAAGTGCCTGAGCTCCTTTCTGATGGGATATGTAGGTCCCCGTCTGTGGTACTCCTTTGACATTTCAAGGGAAGTTCACTGAGGGCTTTAGAAAATGTTCCTGTTACCCTATACCTGCTGCCCTTTTTTGGTGATGAGCCTTGATTCTTGGTGGGTGGACAGTTAGACGGTACCAGGTACTATGAAACTATAATATGCCTGACAAATATAATGTATTTGTGCTATCAAATAATACTCTAAAATAATGCAGTAACAGTATTTTCAGAGCTAGTTCACATACTTGCATTGGCAAAAGACGTTAAGTGGCTAAGCAAAGAAAAAAAGGAATGCTTTTTGAAGTCAGCTTTGCAAACAAGAAATGAGTAATTCCGTTTCATTAGCAATTCAGCATAAAAGTGATACACAATACTACTTCAGTAATCTCATTAATGAAAAAACATTCTCTTTATTTAATGTCTATTTAATGCCAATTTAGCTACCCGTTAAACATCATTAATTGGTAATGAAGCTTGTGGTATAGCAACAGAGATGAAAAGAAAGGTTTGGTCTGTATTATCTAATGAAACCATCGGAGAAATTTTATCTATGATTAAAAAATAAAATTAAACTCATTATGTGTTTGAATACTGCAACATACACATCTGTGTACGTCATAAGCACAGACTGTATTCTTAAAAAAAATTGGAAAAGGAAGTTTATGTTTTGTTAAATACATTGAAAACAAAGTAGAATTTCAATGTAAAGAGTTCTTGCGCTACTGAACAAATGTTCTGGTTATTACACAAAATTTACACTATTCAGTTTGTCATGAGGAGACCCTGAGTGGTAGAGGAGTTGAGACTGTTCCCTGTCGAGGGAGAGATGTGGGTGTGAGAGCTTTCTGCTCGGGTGGGAAACCCACCTTCAGCTGCCGATGTCCACTGCGGGCTGCGGGAGCTGCGTGCTCCCCACAGCAGCTGCCTGGCTGCAGGGACAGCCCTTGGCGCGAGCGAGGAGCCACTGCCGTGCAGCTGTGGCTGAGACGTGTCCACGCAGCAGAGCGGGGCACGCCGTGGGTGGTCACAGCAGAGGCAGCGCAGCCCTGACCGGAGAGCCCGTGGTGGGCAGTGCCGTCCCACGGAACCCTCAGCCGTGGCTGGAGCGGGGCTGGCACAGTGCTGTGCTCCTGCGCTTCGTGTTCAGGGGCTGGCACGGGTCCGGCCATGCCCGCTGCGAAGGCAGGCTTTAGGGTGTCTCTCTACAACTCCTGCTCACGCTGGGTAGTGATTCCTCATGGCAGCCCTCCAGGTGAGAGTACTTGGATACCGCTATGCAGTGTAAGGTTCAAAGGACGTAAGGACACTGCAGTTGTATCCTAAGGACTTGATCTTTCAGTTGTTTTCTTCCACAATTTTGTGTTCGTGTAAGCTGGTTTGTGTAAAGGAGGCCTTTGATAGATCACATCTTTTGTAAAAGCTTTTCTGAAATAAAAAAAATCCAGGAGTCTAATTAAATCCATTTTCAAAACTTTTTTTTAGCACTAGTAGAAATACACAAATGCCACTTTCTTCTCCCCCGTAGACTCAGAAATGAGTGGATACAGCATGCAGACTATATTTTGAGATAAGTCCAGTTTCTGAAGGGAATTTGTCAGTGTATTTCAGCCAAGCTGTTTTGCATTTCTAAATACCGCCGTGAAGCGCCAGCTATGCAACTTTGTAGCTTATTATGATTAAATCTGTAGAATCAGTGATTTTACCTTGTCCTTCCGATGTTAAACAGGAGTCAGCCGCCTTGAGAGAGACACTTTTCATCCCCCATACCCCAAGGACGCTGTACAGTGTTGCGTGACTCCTGGGACTGACATGAAAAAGAAGCTTGGATATGATATGGCTAGGCCAGGGAGATGGGACTAGTTGCATCTCGCTGCCAGCCCTGCAGAGCCTTGCTTTCTGTCTCCAGTCCTTTCTTTTCATCTCAGGAACATCCCTTAGTATTGAGCCATGTTACTGGGAGAAGGGCGAGTCCCACCTCCCTGTAGGTCCTCAGGATTTGTCAGGCTCTTCACAGTGGATATATATCAAGCTGCCATTTTTATTCCCCATTAGCAAGAAGCAGCATTTTGTTTCTCTTAAAGCTGGCCTGCCAAAGCAACTGGGTCCGGAACAGGACCAAAAGTGAACTTTTCCATGTCAGGAAGCCAGGGGAGGAAGACTGGGGGGAAACAGTGAAGGAAGAGGAGGAATGTTATCCTAGGTATGGGACAGCTTTTTGGAAGAAGGAACAATAGTGTCTGGAAAAGACTTGGCTGGAGGCTGGGCTTAACTGCCGGTTTAGGAACTGGCTGTGTTTTTGCAGCTGACTTTACTGAACTGGGCCAAACCACTTCTGGCGTTGGTCCCCTGCTCGGCACAGGAAGGTCTGCCCTTGGTAAAGGGCAGTGCAAGAATTACTCAACTAATACTTCATTTTTTAAACTAAGTAATTCATACGGCTGCGAAATTAATTTTTTGAATTTAAGATTTTTAAGTTGTAATGATTTCTCATTATTATAAAGATACTGAATTATGTTAATGAATGATTCTATTTAGCTGTCACTGACTTAGTGCCTCTAAAGCTTCTGTTTGCTCTTTTTCAAAGGCAGGTCAAACAAACCCAACAATAAAGCTGTTTGTAGTTAATCTGTATGGACCAGCGCATACACTGGAACTGATGCCACCTGACAGCTTCAAATCAAGGTATGTAATTTCATTGTTTTGAGACTCATGTTTAATTTAACCTGACTGTCTGTGAGGCTAATCATTGCCTTTTTGCATCAGCACAACACTTATCTTTGGCTGGAATGGGGTGATCTCCATCCCTGTGGGTGAATATAGTGATGATCAAATAAAATACAGCTGCATTGGATTGACACTCCTCTTAAACATCACAGGGATCTGGCATTTGTTCTGATGTCCAGAGAAGTTGTAATTTACTTGAAATATATGGAATTAAGAATCCTAAGCTATGGTCAGAGGGGCTGAACACCGCCCTGTTGCTGTGGTTTTTGCTGCATTCACTCCCAGCTTTTCCTTGCTGCGGGCCAACTTACTGCTTCCAGTTTCTGAAATGAGATTGCAGAATATAGAAATGTATAACAAATGCCCAGAACACGTAATCAGGGTGTTCCCTCATTCAGAGAGAAATACTCTGAACTTTTCAAATCCAGTAGGTTACGGAAAGTTTTGTTTTTCGTCACAGCTGACAGATGCAGTGAGGTGACAGAAGGTGAGATGCGATGCCACCAGATCAGATAGACTAAGAAGGGCTGTGCTCTGTTTTTCAGGAGAAACTGCTTCAGAACCACTGAGCTAATTTAACAGTCCCTTTGACTTTGGGGCTGAAGAAATAGGGTCTGGCTGCAGCTGATGAATCTCCTGCTAAAGTTACCACCTTAAGCTGAGCTCCCAATTACCTGTCCTTGCTTTGAGATGCCTTGAAACTTGTGTTTAAGATCAAGAAAATTTTCATCCCTTCTCGTACCTGTATTCTAGTTTGTAGAATTGCAGGTGTACTGATTAAATTCCTGTTGTGGTTTCACTGCACATGCTAATGAGTTTCTAACCCTAAATTATTATATAATATAGGTAATAAGAACAATAAAAGAGTTACCACAGTCCAGATCTGACTGCAGCCAAAGTGCCAGGGGTGTGCAACTTTCTCTCTTTGCTCGGGGCATTTTCAGATGGGGAAAAACGTGGAAAGAATTGGCAACCATAAATCTACCTCTAGCTAAAAAAAAAATCCCTATGAATATAGTTGCTGGTTTTGTAGTTCCTGCAAAACCGAAAAGATTTTTTGGTAATTGTTCCCAAAACAATCAGGATTTTAACAGCGGGCACTGATTCACAACCTTTGCAACCAAGTTTAAACTCATGTAGCTCTCTGCTGCACAAATTGAGGTACTCTAATTGGGATTATTTGATAGTGAATTATGAATTTAGTAGTGAATTACGCCTTGCAATTATTTGTGTTAGCTGGAATGCTTACTGATGGTGTTAGTGAGAGGAATGATATTGTGCCTTTTGAAGTATTTTCTTTCTATTATGGGCTGATACTGAAAAACATAATAAAATCTCCTGCTGCTTGCTAACTGTTCATTGATTTAAGTGATAGTATAAAATCTGAAAGAGATTCCTTGCCATCAAGATTAGCATCTTAACTCTCTTAAACAGCATTAAAATTGTCCTTTAAATGTCAGAAGGCATGAAGAAGTGAAACGAGAAAGCAATGTGTAAATCCCCAAGAAAAAAAACCCTCACAAATGTTGTTCAGATGTTATGGTATCACTCTAGATTTTATACATACATTCCATCTAGATTTTTCAGATTCATTCTTTCTCCCCAACAGATTGAAAATAAAAGTAGAATCAAATCAATTAATATTGGTATCTTAAAACCTTCTTTTGCATCTTGAAGCTGAAACTAGCGGTAGCTCAATTTATGGAATTGCCTTTGTAAGCCTTACGGGACATCTTTGTCAGATTTTTGAGTCCTTGATAAAGATATTGTTCCTTTTTAATTGAAACAGTATTCATGTTTAAAATTCTGTTTTGCTGCAGTATCAGAAGACAGTAAAACTATTTAAACCTGGAAAAAAGTTAGTTCCATCTTAATTTTAGCTATTAAGGTACAATGTCAGTGCTATAAAAGCTACAAAAATTGTATAGTTGTCAGCAAAGTATACTGTAAACCTTGCATTCTGACTCTGGATTTGAGTAGCAGTCGGTCGTCACACTGGTCATCAACGCATATATATCCATATATCAATATATATACAGGTATGAAGAATGAACTTTGAACAGGCCTTTCTAGAGTGGAAATCTTTGTAGTTTGTAACAGTTGAAGGTTTTTTAAAAGTATTAGCTTTTTTGATAAAAGTAGTAGCTGCTTTTAGGGGTCAATTTTTTTCAGTACCCTTCTAATCCATTCATTATGGAGTCATTAGTAAATAGGTCATGGGAGTCTTTCAGAATAAAATGGAATGGGACACTATCATGTATAGTTGTAATGGATCTTTCAGGGCAGAAACATTTTGGAAATATGTATTGTACAACATGTCACAGGAGAGATTCACTCCTACGTAGGGAAGCCACACAAATTTGTAGGGAAGAGGACCTCTGTTACTCATAGCCACAAAAAGTAACATTGAGATTCTCGGCTCTCCTGAAACTGTGCAGTGCAGGACCTCTGAAGACAGAAAACTGTTTCTCTGATTTTTAGGGCGTCTGGGAACTTGTAAGATTGCGTAAATTCAGTGTTCTGCCTTCATTTACTACTTGCAGTGATTCTATAAAGGTGCTTGGTAATATTTCCCAAGTTTTGTTCAGGTTACTGTGATAAAAAGCTAGCAATAACAATTGTAAATTTACTCCCGAAAGTTTTATTCTGTGGAAAAATTTACCATCTACTGTCTGCAGTTAATGTCACAAAAAGACTGACAGTCTTCCTCTAATCATGTGGTTGTATTCTGTGCAGATACTGTTACCCCCTTGATGTTTTTATTCCATGTGTACCATTTGTTATCCATGCATTTCCAAATCAGCAAAATCATGTGGATATTTATGTATTTCTAGTTTTAAATCACCCTTTGAATCTAGAAAGGTTGGTTTTATGCTTCCAGCAGTCATTTTATCTGATCCTTGCTTTGGAATAGAAAATTTGTTTGATTCTAACTGGGAGTGGGAAAGATGGAGGGTGCACGCAGTTTGGTATTAGGAAAACTGGGTTTTACTTTCAGCTTTTCTCAGCTGTGCTGTGTCTCGTCACTTCTTTCCTGCTTCTGTACTTCCCCTCTTCTGTAACTTGGCAATAACAATACCTATCTCACAAGGTTAATGTAAAGGATTAATTCACTGTCATACCTTACAGCAAATGGCTGTAATCTATTCAGCCAAAGCCTACAGGATGAAAATATATTCATAGGCTTTATTTTATTGAACTTTTCCCATGCAGTGCTAAGGTATTTATTGATTATTCCCTTCCCTGTTCAGTGGGAAGAAGTGCAGGTTCTGCGTGTGGGCCAGGACAAGCCCCTGGGTCAGCAGGGGATGGGACAGAGCCGCCCTGCTGAGGGTTTGTGCTTGGGGCTGGATGGGGGACAGCAGCACATGCGGATTGTCACCAAGGCTGGGCTGCTCTAGGAGGAGTGTGGCCGGCAGACTGAGGGACATTTCTCTGTCCATCACCTGTGAAGACAGAGTATCACCCACATCAGTTTGGGTATTCGAGGGGGACAATGAGAGGCTGTCAGTGGGCTACCAAGATGATGGTGGCCAGGGCCCATGGCCACAAGGAAATGGGGAGCAGAGCTTGTTAGCCTGGCTAGGATGGTGGCCACCAGCACCCGTGGGAAGGGGAGCTAGAAAAGCTTCTTCCAATCAAATACCCGTGGCTTAGTCTCAGAAGAAAACTGCAGCACATCCATCAACGTATGTGTAGATAAAGTCATGTACAGTATACCAAACTACTAAAAAACTGTAGTCATCTTAGCTACCTTGCAAGTCATGTCTCAGTTTGTGTTGTTCTTTATGTGTGTTTCTGAGAATGATATTTTCTACTAGTGTCTGTAAATTCTCATATGCTGTTCAATGCACAACAGTGTAAATAATTTAAGAATATAGTAAATATTCTAGAGCACTGTGCATGAGGCAAGTTTCTGTTGTTTACCTTCTTAGACAACAACCTGTCAGCAAACTAGTAAAGCATAATAAGTTGGCTTTCTTTAGGTGAACCCTATTGCATTTATTATTGAAATCCACATCTATTAAAACCATCAACAAAGGTAAGTTTCCTTTTTCCATTGACATAAATATGAAATGTCTTCCAGCTATTCTTATGAGCAGCTTTCTTTCATGATCAGCTCATTGGCTTAAAGTTAGAGCAGATTTCTTCATTGTAGTGAATGGTATGAAGTTAGAAAGTTTGGCCCTTTCTTGAACAGTTTCTTATTTTTAAGTTTAATACTGTGAGTTACTCTACTGTGACGTTAGTCTTGTCTATTTTGGATCTAAATATCTAATGTTCAAATTTAATTGTGATTGTAACTGTGCTTCCAGTGTAATGCAGTGCAAATGCCTTTCCTTTGTTCAGCTTGTAGTCTCTGTTGACTTTACTAAGCACTTACAATCACAGCCAGCAAGATACACATATATATCTTTCTAGTCACAAGCATCCCAAAACTTACAAGTGAAACAAGATGTGCTGGACATGCTGGAGTGATAATAAATGTGTTAGAAAACTGTTAGACTATCTCCACAGAACTGTGTATCAGTTGAGATAATCAAATAAAGGAAAACATTGTATAAGATAGATAGATTTAAAAAAAATCGGGTCTTCAAGCTTGGCAAAGCATGATAAACACCTTTGATATTTAACATGTTTATCAGCTGTGAAAAATGAATCTAGATTTCATCAAGTTACAGGTCTTTGGAAAAAAGTGAATTTCCATATGCTCAGGAAAGACATTTCCTTTCTTAACACCTACAGTTGGAAATTTTTTTTCTCACTGAATTTCCTCCATCCCTCTCAGGTCCCCAGACCTGACCTTTCTCAGTGTACAGCACCTCCTCAGCACACGTGAGATGTTCCAGCTCCTACTGTTGAGCTGACTGTGTACGTACCATTCCTGATTCACAGACCTAAGGGAAAGCTGTACCTTCTTTATACTGATTACCTTATATAATTGCTGTAGACCAATTTGAAGCCAAGTAACAGATTTAAATACTGAATATGGAATCACAAGTAGCTCTCTGTTTGGTCAAGGAGCTTAAAGCTCTTGTTGTTATGCATTGCCTGTTCAGTCCAACTTAGAATTAAGTGAGTCATGTACGAGCTCCTCCAGTACTGACTGATCATGGGATGTTGTGGAAGGAAACTGCCTTTTCTGTGTTTTCAGTGTTTTCAGTCTGCTTTTATACAGAGTAAAGAGGAAAGCTAACTCTTTGGAATTCAGAAAGGAAAAAATCCTAGAGTGGATGAGAGGGAAGAGACTCTAAAAAGTCTGAGATGAAAACTTGATCAGACCACGAAATGGGGGCTGGCTAAAAACTAAAAAGGCAGGTCAATGAGGCAGGGATTTAATTAGGTTTTCTTGAAAATCAGAGATTTCATTGGGAGCCCTAAAAGCTAGTGAGATGGTGGGGATAAAGAAGATGGGTATCAACAAACGGGTTGTGTGGTTCCAGTGATCATGTTATAGTCGCCCTGCTATGAGCAAAGGGATCGATAAGGAAAACTCTGGAACTGGCTATACAAAGTGTAGGAAAAAGAAAGTTAGGAGTGGAGTGAGGAGACACAGCTTGAATAAAACAAGCCAGAGCAAGAGAGAAGAGTCTGCTCTTATTAAGCCAATTGAATGCTAACATTGGATTCTGTCTCTGCCATGCAGCCCCTGTGTGATACAGTGAGTTTAAACTAACATTGCACAGGTGATTGGTAATTGCGTTTGTTACTCTTTGGACATGCAGTGAATTAATCCACCATCTGATTTAAGAAATGTTCCCAAACAGGGATGAAAGTTGTGCTCTGAACATGCAAAGTGCTATAGAGCACCTAATTAAATGGGTATCAAATTGAGGATCTAAAAGGAGTGTAAATTTTTATTTAATGTCTTCCTTCAGTCCTTTGTCCAGAAAGCAATCATAGTCTCTCCTCTTTAAACTGATGTTAGGAAACTTGATGTGTGTACAGTTGCAGAGGGTCCAGTAATCCCAGTACATTTGTGTGTTTGGGTCTGGAGGGAAAGAGACCGCGCTTATTTTCATTGCTAGTACAAAAGAATCATAGAATGGCTTGGGTTGGAAGGGACCTTAAGAGGTCATCTAGCCCAACCTCCCTGCAGTGAACAGGGACATCTTCAACTATATCAGGTTGCTCCGAGCCCCATCCAACTTGACCTGGAATGTTTCCAGGGATGGGGCCTTCACTACCTCTCTGGGCAGCCTCTTCCAGTGTTTCACCACTCTCATTCTAAAAAAATTTCTTCCTTGTATCCAGTCTAAATCTACCCTCTTGGAGTTTAAAACCATTACTCCTTGTCCTACCGTGACAGGCCTTGCTAAAAAGATTGCCCCATTTTTCCTATAGGCAATCTTTAAGTGTTGAAAGGCCAAAATAAGGTCTCAGTGCAGCCTTCTCTTCTCCAGGCTGAACAGCCCCAAGTCTCTCAGCCTTTCCTTGCAGCAGAGGTGCTCCAGCCTTCTGATCATTTTTGTGGCCTCCTCTGGCCCCACTCCAACAGGTTCCATGTCTTTCCTGTGCTGAGGGCTCCAGAGCTGGACGCAGGACTCTTGGGGGATTCTCACCAGAGCAGAACAGAGGGGCAGAATCCCCTCCCTTGGCCTGCTGGGATGCAGCCCAAGATATGGTTGACCTTCTGGGCTGTGAGAACTCACTGTCAGATCCTGTCCAGCTTTTCATCCCCCAGTACCAAGTCCTTCTCTGCAGGGCTGCTCTCCATCCCTTCATCCCCCTGCCTGTAGTGATACAAGGAGTTGCCCCGACCCAGGTGCAGGACATTGTACTTGGCCTTGTTGAACCTCATGAGGTTCACACAGGACCAGTTCTCCAGCTTGTCCAGGTCCCTCTGGATGACGGCCCATCCTTCTGGCATGTCAACTGCACCAGTCAGCTTGGTGTCATCTGCAAACTTGCTGAGGATGCACTCAATCCCGCTATGTCATTGATGAAAATGTTAAACAGCACCGGTCCCAGTACAGACCCCTAAGGAACACCACCCGTCACTGATCTGCATTTGGAAATTGAGCTGTTGACCACTACCCTCTGGCTGCAACCATCCAACTGTTTCCTTATCTACCGAACAGTTCACCCATCAAATCTGTATCTCCCCAATTTAGAGGGAAGGGTGTTGTGGGGGACCATGTCAAAGGCTTTACAGAAGTCCAGATAGATTATGTCTGTTGCTTTTCTCTTGTCCACTGATGTGGTCACTGCATTATTGGTCAGACAGGACTTGCACTTGGTGAAGCCATGCTGGCCATCTCGAATCACCTTCCTGTCCTCCGTGTGCCTTAGCATAGCTTCTAGGAGGATCTGTTCCAGGATCTTCCCAGGCACAGAGGTGAGGCTGACAGGTTGGTACTTCCCAGGGTCCTCCTTCCTACCCTTTTTAAAAGTGAGCACAATGTTTCCGCACTTCCAGTCACCAGGGACTTCACCTGACTGCCATGACCTTTCAGATATCATGGAGAGTGTCTTGGCAACTACATCAGCCAGTTCCCTCAGGATCCTGGGATGCATCTCATCAGGTCCCATAGACTTCTGTAGTTTACGTTCTTCAGGTGGTCATGAACCTGATCTTCCCTTACAGTGGGAGGGGCTTTACCCCCGTCGTCCCCATCTTGTGGTCCATTGACTCAGGAGGGGTGAGGAGAGAGGTTGCCAGTGAAGACTGAGGCAGAAAGGTTGTTGAGTACCTCAGCCTTCTCCTCATCTGTCGATACTAGGTCACCGTTCTTGTTCATCAGGAGGCATACGCTTTCTTTTTAACCTTCCTTTTCTGGCTGACATACCTGCAGAAGCCCTTTTGGTTACTCTTTGCATCCCTTGCCAAACTCAGCTCCAGCTGCACCTTGGCCCTCCTGACCCCCTCCCTACACAACTGGGCAGCGTCCCTGCACTCTTCTCAGGATACCTGTCCCTGCTTCTACTCCCTGTGCAGTTCCCTCTTGCTCTTTAGTTTGACCAGCATGACTGAGTCGAGGCATGCTGGTCTCTTCTGTTCCTTGCCTGCTTTCTTACACCTGGGGACTGAGAGCTCTTGCGCTTTATGGAAGGCATCCTTAAAGATCTGTGAGCTCAGTTCTGCTCCCCTGTCTCTGAGGACCGTTTCCCAGGGGGTCCTATTGACTAACTCCTTGAAGAGCTGGAATTTGGCTTTCCTAAAATTTAGGGTCCTGACTATACTCCTCACTTTCCCGATATTCCTCAGGACTGTGAACTCCACCAATGTGTGATCACTGTAGCCCAGGCTGCCTCCAGTTTTGACGTCACCGATGAGCTCACTTGCACTGGTGACCATCAGGTCCAGTATTGCATCCCCTCGAGTAGGGGTGTCTATTACCTGGCTTAAGAAATTATCCTCAATGCACTCTAGGAGTCTAGATTAGTTGCAAAGAAGTCTGATAAGTTTGGAGACACAAATTGGTGGTAGCTTCTTTAGAATTAAACCAGTTTTTGCCCTGCAGGCTTCTCTGTTTTTATTCAACTGTATCGGGCAATCTAATAAAACATAGGATTTTCTCCTGCAAACTTCGACGTGGTTGTATCTGTTGACCCGTGACAACACTACTACTCTGTATGCGTGTATGCACACTGTACGTGTGAAATATTAGATTAACTGCAAAACTGTGAATTACAAAGGAACATTACCTGGAGATAGTATTCAATTTCAGAAGGCAATGTGTTTCTACATATATATGTATATACACACACACATTATACCACACTCCTGATAAAAAAGTCATAATGTGGTGAAATTGGAACATATTTTTATGCATATAGTTGATGAAAGAGGGAAAGGAAAGGAGCTTTTAAATGATCTTTTGCTTTCACTTCAGTGGTCAAGGAGTTTATGTCAGTGATGGAAGATGATGTTATTGTTTGATTTGGACTGTTAATTACTGTCCTCTGGATTCTGAATTATTAAATCTCCTGTTTCCATCCCTCACTGAAGACTTTTTTAAATGGAACAGCTCAGGCTCTATTTTGTAGAATTTAGTTTGGGGATAATTTGGGCTTTGCTGTCAGTGGATATTGTCTTACCTTGGTGTCTAAGTACCGGTAGAGGGAGGCAGTTCTTATACACGTTTTGAACATTTCCTTTTGGCTGTCATCGGGCTTCTGTATGCACAGTTGCAATGGTTTTGAACAGCCTTATGAAGGCACGACTGCAGAGGTAGAAGTTTTCAACTCTTGTTTCTTGAGTTCTGCTCTGGGGAACCAGTTACCTGAGATTTGGTGTTGCACTCTTTGGCTCATTTGTTGGATCATTGCTTTGTTGTCTGTGTCACCTGGTATCTTGTTGGATATTGTCAGATCTTGTGTTATTTTTGGCACATGTTTTTGCTCCTCAGTAAGTTAAAAAATCTTTTTAAACCAAAAAATGTAGTATTAGACTTTGAATAGACCTGGAGTCACCATTTCTAGTCGTCATTCTGATATCCATATGTGAAAATATCTGTCTTACTAAAACTCAGACATAAAAGCTAGAAGAAAGTTGGGCGGCTTGGGATGTTCAGCGGTGTTCTTTAAATATAGCAGCAGACCAAGGCGGGATGAAGCTGCTGTGAATTGCTGTCTCCTGCATCTCCTGTGTGCAGCATCAGTTGTACACAATTTTCTGTTGGTGCTGCTTAGCATATTTGATGTAGTAAGAAGTCTTTTGAATGTATAATTAAATATGTGTTGTCAAAGAGTAATGAGATCTCCATCAGTATTAGATTAAAAGCCTAATTATATGCAAGCTAAGACCCTTGTTTTAAAGGGAGGCTGAGTTTCCAGACAAGTTCATTCCACTGTTACACATAACTCAGGCTGGACTGAAAGCTGCCAGCTACCGTGAGTAGAGAAGCGAAACAAAAAGCTTGGCTGGGATGACGATCTGCAACAGGGCTCCCTCTGCAATGTCCCCAGTCTGACAGCCTGGCGGGATTTGGGGAGGAGAGAGGCAGCTACTCCATACCTTGAGTCTGTGCCTAGGCATCTGCCCTTCATTAGCTAGCGTACTTGAGGGACAGACAATTTGTCTGATATTATGAGCTATTTGTTAGAACGGAAGCAGACATGCACCAATAGTGGGTGTGACTTCCCTATATGCAGAAGTCCCGTTCATAGAATCACAGAATCGTTAAGGTTGGAAAAGACCTCTAAGATCAAGTCCAACCGTCAAGCCAACACCACTATGACTACTAAACCATGACCTGAAGCGCCACATCCACATGTTTTTTGAACACCTCCAGAGATGGGGACTCCACCACCTCCCTGGGCAGCCTGTGCCAATGTTTCACAACTCTGTCAATAAAGAGATTTTTCCTAATATCCAATCTAATTATGAAATACTTGTTACTTATAACAAGTGACATCTTGAAGTGGTCTTGTCTGCCATCTAACATTACAGACCTTTTTTTTTTTTTTTGGCAGTAGGGCTGGATTTTTTTGCAAAAATGTGTGTTTCTTCTGAAGTTATTTGGTATGGGAGAATACTGGCTTCTGTGGGAATTTAGTGTTCATTTTTAAGCCGGCTGGCAAGTACATGGTTCATGTGTATTCACAAACTTGCGTTTACCACAAGTAAATTTTTTGCAGTTGCCAAAGTTTGTGTATTTTAAATGGCTGAGAAGGAGGTGCTAACAGAGTACAAATTCCCCAGCGGAACAGCACGCTAGGACTGAACCTGGTCCCTTGCTGGAACACAGGTGCTGGGCATTTGGGGTTATTTTCTCCATCCCTCAGTACTGAGTACTGACATGCAGCATCTGATGAACTGTATATACTTTTTTAAAAAAGTCTCATCTGAAATGGGAATGAACTGAACATTGTGTTTTCAAATGTTTCCTAAGGGAATACTACATCACCATGGTGAAATGGGTAAGCAACACCAAGGCTGTGGTGAGGTGGTTAAACAGACCTCAGAATATCTCCATCCTTACAGTTTGTGAAACTACAACTGGGGCTTGCAGCAGGGTAAGTTGGATTTTTTCCTAAACTCTCTTTTCAAGGTTTCTTCCTGCATTTTGTTTTCATACTCAGAAAAAGCTTTTCAGAAAGCAATTTGCAGATGCAGTAGTTGCAAGCTGCATATATTAGCCAACAGGGAGGAAATAGATGTGAGAAAATTCCAAATCTGGTGAAATGATTTCATGCAGTTAGCAACTTTGAGTGATGCTTTCACAATTACTAAGCTTTGTTCATTGATTAACTTCAGTGGAAACTGCAGTTGCTGAACATCGTGTAATTTAGATATAGCTAGCGCAGTGACAAGCAAGCTTGTCTTCCGTCAGATATTTTCAGCTGCCTGATTTCTCCTCTTTCCCCCTACAGAGTTTCATTTCAGATCTGTCTCTCGCAGCTTACGTGTGTTTAAGGAAAAGGTGTAAAATTCTGATAATTCCTGCAAATTTGATAGCAGAATTAAGTAACTTCAGAAAAACATAAAATTGAAAGGCAACTGGGATGTTTCATTCTGAATGTAAGCCAAACTGAAATACATTTTTCTATTTCAGTCCAGCCGCATTGCGTCCCTTGACCCAGACTTTGACTTCTGACACTCCAGCATTACGTCTCTCCATTTCCACAGTCAATCTTGCATCTTGAATGCAGTTGGCCACTCTCCCATTCTGAGTCACAGTCTCTTCCCAGAACTAGCTAAAAGTATAAGTATTTTCTATACATGCTAATATCAGTACCAACAGATGCTCCGAAGTAGAGGGTATAATTTGACAAGATAAGTGGTTATGAGTGATTAATGTGGGTCTAAGTTTGGCCTCTGAGTCAAAAGGCTCCCATCAGTGTCTGCTACTGAAGTCAGTCATGCTTGAAGTGGTGGGGACTATTTCCGAGCTTGTCTGCTGCTTTTGCTACATAATGCAGATAGCTTTTCCTGACTCCAGAACTGTGAATAAGTGCCTGAACTGTGGATTAAGATGGTGAACATGGAGATTTGTTGATTGGGTTGCTTTTTACGTGTTCCTGCAAGCCTCGTGCCCCTTTCTTGAGAAAGTCGGTCGGGAGCCACTGTGAGTGGTCACTTCTGAGAGGAAACCCTTGTGTGCTCCAAGGTCAGTTGGACTTGTGTGAAGTAGGTGTCCAGGGAGCTGTAATCCAGGACATAATGGAAGAGAGAGACTGAGAAGTCCCACTCCAGAAGAAATAAAGTGCAGCGGAGGACCGTGTAGGTGGGTGGGGAAGGGTAGCGATGCAGTGTCACCCTGCAGAGCACAGCTCAGACGGGGCTCATGCTCGTAACCCTGAGTGGTTCTTACGCTGCGTCCGCTTGGGATAAGGTGATGCTCTTGAATTCAGTAACGGATGAGGAAAGGCCATATTCTGAGGGTTTAACATTGTACCAGACCATTTGATTTCAGCTGTGAACCTATTACTTTTTTTAATATTTTTTAGCATTTTGCACATGTTCTTAATTCCAAAAAGTACTGTATAAAACCAGCTGCAATAGTAGCTACACATTTTTCATTTTTCCGGCCATGTATCTACAGATGCTTCTATAGCTAATGAATTTTCATGACTTCAGTGTGACTGACAATTTACAACAGTTGACGTATATTCTATATTTTTTCCCAACAATGTGTGTATGGTATTTGAGGGTTTTTTTAGATGGCATGATGTGAAATATGAGTGTGACCAATAAAAAACAATCATTTGCATATTTTTTTTTTTCTTCACTAAAGCCACACTACAACACATTAAAGCAAGGGATTGTGGTTTGAAAAGGTCTCACACTTTGAGCTTGGTGCTGGCTGTTTGCCCAGTGTTGATGAAGGACCTAAAATATCCAGTTGTCAGATGATGCCTAGAGGTAAAAAACAAATATAACTGCCTGTGTAAAGCTTCTTGATAGCTAATCAGAACGGACTGAAAAATGCATTCTTAGGTCCCCTGTGGTGTTCTACCAAAAAGTCTGAATAAAGCAGCTCACTTTGTAATTAAATTATTGTTTATTTGAATGTAAGTGCCAATGAAGAGATGTGAAGACACAGTAGGAAAAAACCTACGAAATAGCTAGAGACCTTTTGCTGAATGTGGGAAATATTTTTGATCTATAGCTATTTCATGAAAACATTTTTTTATTTTTTTAGAAATATGAAATGCAGTCAGACCTATGGCTTCCTAAACAGGTATAGTATAAATACTGTTTCTGGCTGTATAATGTGTAATTGCTTTAGTGTCATTTTTATTTAATTTTATGTTATTTTATAAGCTATTAAAATCCATTGCTTTTGAAACTGATACTTTTTAGGATCCTAAATTAATTTAACATCTGAGGATTATAGCAGTGTCTCTGTAAACATTCAGATGGCAGCTTACTTCTCTGGTAGTGGTAATCCTGTCACTTAGCATCCCAGAGAGGACATTTCACTCTCTAGCTAACTGTGTCAGTGGTGGAAAGAGATCCGCGCTTCCAGAGAGCAATTCAGCTCTTCGAACTGAGACACCTGTCTGGCATTCAGAGGCAATGTTCCCTTCAGTTTCCCATCTCTGCATTCAGTGAAGTAAGCACTTAGATGACCAGCTGATTGACTGCCTAACTCTTGGATGGTTAAAGATAGATCAGACGAATCCTATTCCAAGCATGTCCTATATACTGTGCTGATTTTTTTTTTCCAATTAAAAAATAACCTCACTAAATTAAACCCAAAGGAGTTCAAAGATTAGAGGTCATACAGGCTGTAACTGGAATGCGTAAGAATAATATTTCTAAATTCATACCCAGAACAATATGTTGAACTAATGTCAGTAAATGATTCGATTTCCATGGCTTCAGAAGAGCTATCTAATAAATGGATGAAACACATTCTATTTAAAATACATTTCAGGCTTCATTTTGCAATGTGCAAATGAGAAATCATTTTAAAAAATCTTTGCTTTTATAGCAAGCCGTTTTCCTTTAATATTTCTGTGTAAAGTTAGACATGGAGTGATGGTATCACATCAGGCTACAATTTATGGTAAGACTGTGATTCACTTCAATGTGGTTATTTTTTCCGTACAATTTAATCAGAGTCAGTGAGTGTTCCATTACGTGGTAGTGTTTTGCTGAGTCCAGACCATGGAAACATTTGCTCTCCTCATCACTAGCAGGACTTATCTCTGTCATCAATTGTGAGTCTGTAAAGGAATGTATCCATGCCTACCAGCCCTTGCATTGGGAGGGGAGAGTGTTGCAAGGGCTGTCACCCTGTGCTTTAGGACAAGATTGCACAATGGTAACTACTGGAGTGAACTATATTTACCTGTAGCCATCACATTGTTGTTGATCTTAGCAGAATATATTTAAAATCTAAGGATTTTTGTCCAGTTATTTTATGAGCACAGTACCTACCAAAACCAAGGAGACAAAAAACTGAAGCTGATGGGTTGTTTTTTGAATTTTAGTGGAAAGTGTGACAAACTAACACAATCTTACGTCTGTAGAACGAAGAACCGGTTTTCTCCAAGGACGGCAGTAAGTTCTTCATGACTGTCCCGGTGAAGCAGGGAGGACGGGGCGAATTTCACCACATAGCCATGTTTATCGTACAGGTAAAGTTTTGCTTCAGGCTGCTGTTAATATCCTAGGGGATATCTAATATCTAGGACTTTTACTGAGGATGCATGACCAAAGCAAAGGGTTGCAATTCAATAGTCTGAGCGCATGTGTTGTGATAATTTGTCCTGTCCAGGTTGTCGCTTGGATATTGCAGAGTAATCGGAGCGCTCTCTCTCTTTTCTTAGACCTCTGCTGTGGTGGCATGTAAGGTCTCTAAATGAAAAAATGAGTACTTCCAAAGTACTCTCTGTGGAAGATTTCGTGTTTTCTTCGTACCTCTATAGACAAGTAGAGATATTTTCTTGTTAAACTCTTCTGTCAATAATAATGTTGCATAGCTGCAGAAATTCAAGGGACCTGCAGAAACGCTCATTTTAGCCTCTTTATATTCACTATATATGCATAAGTATAATTTTAAATGTCAGTTCAGAATTCTGGTCTTACACATAACAGTAAAGGGAGGCAATACCCAAAACATTAAATTTTGTGAAAATTAGGATTCTCTTATTACCTTTTGGAACATTTTCCAGTGGCTTCCATTTCCCAGGGTCATTGCTTTTTCCAAAGAAGAATCTGAAAGAAGATAAATTTGCACTGTGACTTTGAAGGTCACCAGTATGAAGTTGTGTTGAACTAATAATGGAAATTATGCCCTGGAACGGAACACTCCAAGGCATCCATTTAAATCAGCAGAGCATTAATCCAGGTACTTTAGCAGAGCCATATGACATAGGAGGAATTATCAAGGTACCCAAAACATCAAAATAGCAGACTTGGCACCAGGCAGCTCTATTATCTCCCTTTATGACAGTGTTCTGGTATGAACATTATGAAGTCTGAAATATGTTCACAGTGTACTGCAGACAGAAAAAGAGCAAAAGAACTTTAATGAAAATTTAGCCTGAAGAAGCAAGAACAAGTCACTTGTTCACTAGAGTAAATATATCATGAAAGAATCGGAGAAGAAAAAAGGGATCAAAGGCTTGCTAAATTCTGTCTTCTAAAGGAAAGAGATACTTAGGTGGTGATCTGGTAAAGGTATATTAATATAGTAACCACACAAAAATTCACACCAGAACAAAACCATTTAGTCAAGTCTTATTTTGGTTTCTTTCCCAATATGAATAGGTATCTTTAAAATACATGAAATAATAATAATGTAGATATGAAAATTAGCTTGCAACATTCCCAAGGATGTTACAGATACAATCAGACTTGTAGGCTGTGACATTTTTCAGTACTGAAGAGCCCAGGAAGCTTGATCCAAATTCAGGAAAATAAAAGATCAAGCCCACTCCTACTCAATAAGATAATTAAATATATACCCACTTATAAATACATGTTATAATCCCACTAGAATAATGTTTGAAGTCAAGCTTATGATTAAGAGTTTAGTATTTTACCCTGTTTAGGCAGAATTAGAACCCTGGGTACTGCACAAATCCAAAAATCAAAAATACTTCTATTTTTACTGCCATCACTATGAGTAAACAAGTCTGAATGGTATCACCAGTGACAAATTTAGCTTTAAGTATATAGCTACTCCTGAGAAGAAGCAGAAATGTGATATCCCATGTATCAACCGTTATTCATCAATAAGCAACATTCTGCGTGGTAATGGGGCTGATACAGAGCAATAAAGGACAGGAAATGTGTTTATATGATGTGTTTTACACAGTGCATTAATCTGATTGTCCATTATTTCTAAAGCAAACACGGAGGCATAAAAATTATATTAACCGTTGCACATAAAGTCTTTTGTCACATCAGATGTTTGTCACACCTTGTGAGAGCCACAGCGGCGTAACAGGTGCCCTGCAGAATTTAAAGCAGTTGGCAATCTCCAGTACCCAGATGATCACATTTTTTTTGTGATGGAGCTCAGTTAAGATTGGAATTTTGCATTCAGATTCTCGTTACTTCTCTGTACTACTCAAGATGGTTGTCAGCTCATTCACAGAAATCAGCCTCCAAGTGCAGGAGAGTTAAAACACAGAACCAACATGAATCACAGAATCACAGAATCACAGAATAGTAGGGGTTGGAAGGGACCTTTGTGGGTCATCCAGTCCAACCCTCCTGCTGAAGCAGGGTCACCTACAGCAAGCTGCACAGGACCTTGTCCAGGCGGGTCTTGAATATCTCCAGAGAAGGAGACCCCACAACCTCCCTGGGCAGCCTGTTCCAGTGCTCCGTCACCCTCAGAGGGAAGAAGTTCTTCCTCATG
>Ga0065711_1031829_pt1 | contig 28635 bp, 15 predicted proteins | sample Hoacrofraction12_FD_59098 | JGI IMG/M metagenome (GOLD analysis project Ga0065711, IMG submission 59098) | Hoatzin crop microbial communities from Cojedes, Venezuela - Epithelial fraction 12 v2 (version 2) | ecosystem: Host-associated > Birds > Digestive system > Esophagus > Crop | place... | reverse complement strand
CGCTGAGCGTGGGCGCCTCGGCCCGCCGCCGTGCCGCTGGAGAACAAAGACGGGCAGCCGAGCGTGCGCGGCCTGCGGCCCTTCTGCCGGCGGCGGGCGCTCCGGGGGGCGATGGGGCAGTCCGGGCCGCCGCTCCCCCGGGGCCTCTCGGCGTCTGAGCCCAGCGGTCGAGGCCGGTGCGAGGCGGGGACAGAGGCCCCGCAGCGCTGGCGGGCACGGTGCGCGGTTAAGAACAGCCGGTTTGGTGCGCTGAGCGGAGCCGGGGAGTGGGAAAATAGAGGCGGAGACAGGCGTGCCCTTGGAATCTCTGCGCCGTGCGGGGGAATGGGGCAGAAACAGCGCACAGCTGTTCTGTCGTTTTGCCCCACTTTTGCACATCTCTTAGTTGCGTTTGAATAATTTTATGCTTATTTTGTTACTGTCACCCTTTCAATATTTGAAAAATTGGAGGAAAAAAGTAATGCGGTTCTAATAAATTTTGCTGTCGGTATCAACGTGATTTATGCATGCTAATCGGTAATGCTCTGAGACTAACTCATTTTACAGCATCCTGGAGACAGTTACTGATTGCATTTCTCATCGCCCCGTAAAGAGGTAAACAGTACCATATTTCACTTTGCAAAGCATCAGAGTAGTTCGGCCAGTCCAAGTGTGACTGTCCGCCTGCTTAAATGCTTTGCGGAATATGTGCCTTCATAGATTAGCAAATCGAGGTGAGGTTAACCAGCTTGCTCAAGGTCATAGAGTGCCAGTGACAGACAGAGTGAGCAATAATGGAATCCAGCCATCCTGACCCCTGGGTCTGTGCTCTCATCATTGGATGACCCTTCCCAAATAATTGCAGGTAGTGTAAACGTTGGGTTGCGTAAATGGACGTTAAGGCCTTCAGAAGCTTTTGGAGGAAAAAAAAATGTTAAAGGGTCTGCTTCATGCAGAGCTTACGCTGTATTTGCACGGAGCTTAACGTAAGTGCACCACTTGATGTAGGAGGGAAGTTTGAAGAAGTCTTTGTGGCTTATTTTATAAATATGTGCTCAAAAGACATCAATTTTATGAAGTATATACTATAGAAAGGCTTATTGTATCGATTTAAAGGGTGGTTCATGAGATACAACAAAAACGGATTACACTGTAATGAGACAATTTTTAAAAGGAGAATGTGGAGACTATGGCTGTAAAGAGGTTATCTGCTGAATAAAGCATTTACCAGGTGACATTCTGTAGAGTTATTTGCAGTTGTTAGGGAAAAAAACAACCAACAAATGCACTTGGAAGCCATGGTGATGAGGCTGTTGGAAGTCAAAATGGGAACAAAAAACTTCCTCACTTGATTTATTTTTTCAGCAGATACTTGTAAAGTGAAAACAAATCACAATTGATGTTATTTCCGAGCCTAGAGAGGAGTTACATTTCACTCTGCATTTTTCTCTGTCAAATTATATTTATGAAGAAAGAGATTTCACAGAAAACGCTGGCAGATCTATGCTGTTGTGACACCAGCAGTATATATTTAGTAACTTCAGGCAGGCAAGATCCATATTGTGCTGAAAACAGTATTGGTGACAGTTGTTCGTCTGGACTTCAGAGAGCGTTGGGAAGCAAGCTGGAATTGCTCAGGTGTTATGCTTGGTGTCCTGCGATGAGCGTTACGTCTGATGGATTCCAGCACCCGCGGGCAGTTTTGCTGACGGCCTGAGGAGAAGCCCATCTGCGTGGTGCAGGTCACAGGCATGAGGCCGCAGATCTCGATTTCGTACAGATCTGCTTGGGCTTACCTGTATATTCTGCAAGTAATCATGGTTACCATTGCCTGCAAAACTTGGTGACGGTGGTGGGAGCCTGCTGCGCTGCTGTGCACGGTGTCGGAGACCAGCAGCCGAGTTTCTTCTGAATGGCCTGGCTGGGGTGCTGAAGTCGGCCGTTGGCATAGCCGGAGTCTGAACGTGAGCACTGCCTTAGGGTTAATCTGGGCCAGAGAAGCTCTGATGGTACAGACTTTCTCTGTAAAATTCTCTGCAGTTTCTTGTTGATGAGTGCTGTATGAAAGGTACTAAACCGTCAAATCTCCCCAGCATGTGTGTCACTTATAATGCAGTCTTTGGGAAAAGTGCTTTTACCGATGTTTCTTGGTGAGACACCCCAGCAAGGTGACTTCTAAGCCAAAACGGTTGTCTCAAAACGAAACAAATTGGAAATCCAGAAATTTACACCCTGAATGATACTGCTGTGTCAGCAAACATGTCTGCTGTAGGTCTGGATTTACCAGATTTCACTTTTGCCCCTTTGAGCGGTAACTTCTTATCCAGCCAAGTTAAATAAGAAAAGGAAGCAATAACGGGATACATTTTTTAAAGTTTGGTGGCTTTCCGCCTGCGTGCTGTGGAATCTTGGGAGGTTTGCACCCTATGTTTTCGAAGGATGCATGAGAAAAACGAGGCTGTTAATAGGCTTAGTGATCCGTACCTCTGCTGATGTTGTGATCTGTGGGTTTTTGGACACCTAAACACTTGCTGCTGGCTGAGCTGAAGAAGCTGGAGTTGTGGTATGATGCCAGGAATCAGAATGAAACCTGTGCAGTGTTCCAATAAAAAACTAAAGCACCAAAATAATATTATAAACAATATCTTAGATTTTTTATTAAATATAGTCACTTTAAAATATCTAGCAGTAGTTTGCTGTTGGTTGTACAGTTAAAACATTTGTTAGGAAAACCCCCCCCTTGGTTAATTTCAAAGATTGCCAACATTTCTGTTATGCATAAAGTACGCAGCGTCGGTGTGTATGAGAACCAAAGATTCTCACGTATACTTACTGCGTGCTGCACTGAGCTAACTTGTGTTATTAAAAAAAAATTAAGAACCTTCTGCCTGTGAGAAGTTTCAAAAGAAGGTATTTTGTATTCCTATGAGCTGGCAGTTTTTCCGCATTAGCTCTTCATATAGTCTAAATGTATTTGTATGGAACAACGAATCTCACTTTGCACTAGTAGAGCAAGTTGTCCAAGAAGCAGTGCTTGCACTGGCCACACAAAGTGATTCCAGAGTTTAATTCTTCTGAACAAAAGAGATTCGCCAAAGTTCTAAGAAGCACTTGGAACCCAAACTGCCACTTACAGAGCTATTTCTTTTTCTAGACGCTTCTTAATAAGGTAGCAGCACATCAGCTTGGAACGCTATCATTGGGGATTTGTTTTCAGAATATTATTAGTAGCATTTCAGTGAAGTGGAAACAAACCTGCGCTCTGAAAAGAAACTGGATCTTGGGGAAAGACATTCCAATGAGAGTAATGAATTTAAATTCTACAAGGATGATTTGCTATTAAAAAAAAACAAAAAAAACCCCAAAATTAAAAGTGAATAAGAATCAGAACCTGTATCTGAAGATACAACAGATATACTCTAGTAAAGACTTAAACTTGGGTCATGTTTCAGGTATGAAACATGTATCTGGTGCTTGGAATTATGAATGTCGTGGTGTTTAGAATGTAAAAATAAGCATTTGTTTTTGATTGTTCATAGTGTTAGGGCTGTTCGCTGCTAGAAAGTTTCTTAAGGTGCAACTAAATCAGTTTATTAGATGGGAGAACAGCTGAAATGGACGTTGTTTTATAAAGCTTGATTGGAAGTGGAAGTTGCAGCTACTGAGTCAGTAAGAACTTTTTGTTCTTTTAATATTTTCTCCTATAGAATAAAATTAAGCCTCAAAGGGCACTTTCAGTTTGATAATTAACCTACAGGAGCTACAGTGAAATATGATGTTCTTGGGGGAAAAATATATGTAGCTGTTGAACTTTGTTCTGCCTGTAGTGCGTAAAGTCAATGGTATGTGTGCTGAGGAGTCTGGCCTTAATTTTATTTTATGAATTACATTTGGGATTGTTGCTTGATCGGGTCATGGCTGCTGTTTTTAGTTCTGGAATGTCACTCAAAATAAGACAAAACTGTGGGGCGGCAGAGGGGGAATTATGATGGTTATACTGTGGTTAGAGACAGTGGTGGTAGAAAACCTGTCTTATTTTTTAACCAAATAGTAAATCCCAAATCTGTCTGGTGTTATTCATCCCAGTTATTTTTCAGTTCGTTGCCTGTAACTACCACACAATTGTAATGAGTTTTAGTTTAAACAAGGCATGAAGGTGTTCCCCATTCTTTTGTTCTGAATCTCTAGGATTTGACATACCTCAGAGCCTGTGTGAGCAGATGCCTAAGTTGTTATCCCTCATCCGGGAAGGTCACCACTGCAGAGAGACTCCTGCCTAAACGGTGACCACTGCTGCCTTGCGTCTTTGTGTTTCCTCATTTCTGCTCTGGTTTCTTTCAAGCGTTAGTGTTCTGAGGCAAGGATGGGGTGTCTTTTTGTTGTTGTATGGTTTGTGTTGCAAAGACCCAGCATAAGCAGCCCTAGTCATGGACTGGGACCCCAGAATGCTGCCATGATACACTGAAGAAGTGCTTATCCATTTATTTTATAACAGTTTGTTAAATAGATGGAAACCTGATGGAACTATTTTTTTCTATTTCTGTATTTTTGAAGGAACTTAAGTAATGGTAGATTCATAACCAAGCATCAAGTTCTGTATTTTTACATCTTTGTTGACTGCCTGAGTTTAGTATAGACTTATGGAAATAATCTTCTTGCCTTTTCTCTTTTTTTTTCCCCCCTTTTTCCTTTAGAATTGCCAAAATGCTTTGGAATTCTTAAACGATTCAAAAACTGAAGTCTCTGAGGATACAAAATCATAAGAACACAAGAAGCAGCAAGGAGGATTCAGTGCCAATGCAGCAACAAAAAAGACAGCCAGAGTTAGTGGAAGGAAATCTTCCTGTTTTTGTTTTTCCTACAGAACTTATATTTTATGCAGATGACCAGTCAACACACAAGCAGGTGTTGACTCTATATAACCCCTATGAGTTTGCCTTAAAATTCAAAGGTGGGTTTCTTAGGTTAAGTTCTGTTTAAGGGTTAGTTGGTGATCTTGAACAGTCCAATTATAATTTGTGTAACAGATCCTGTTTGTGACAAAACCAAAGTCATGTCTTTATGTATATCTGTTGATGAAGTTGGTGAGATATTAATTCATGATTTGTTACCACTACTGTCCTTTTCTTTGCAGTTCTTTGTACAACTCCAAGCAAATATGCGGTGGTTGATCCTACTGGTGCAGTGAAGCCGCAATGCTGTGTTGATATGTAAGTAAACGTTGATTGGTTTGGGATTTTTTCTAAGTTGGGTAAAGATGCAGTATTTTCCTAATCTCTTATATTCTTGTGGCCATCTGATCTTTGCTATTTTTTCACTCTAGGGCAGAGATATTACAATATTTGAGATATTTACTTCTTTAATTTTGTCTTTAGGCATAAATAAAATGCTACTAAATGCATCCTGTAGTATAGTTTGTAAACCAGCAGTGAGACTGATACGAGGCTCCTCCGAGTAGTTTTTTGTTATTTCTAACAAGAACAGCAAGACCCCCAGGGTTGGGATTTCTTTGTGAGAAATACTTGTTGCAGGTGGGCACGATGGAAATGTGTGCAGTTCTACCGAGCACGCTTTCCTGGGCCATGTTTAATAAAGGTGCTTCAGCCTACCTTTCACCCTGACTGCCTCTCTCATTCTCAGATCTCTCTGTCTCCTCTTTACTTGTTTCTCCTGTCAGGTCCCAACTCAGTAACATAGAAAAGATGAAGGCCGGTTCAGTGACCACAGTAATGTGTATATATAGGGTCTGTAGACTGCTATAATTCAAAGTAGAGTAGGTACATAAGCTAAAATAGCCTAACTTTTTTCATCTTCCGTATGCCACATTGTTTCTGTGCTGGTGTACAGATACAGCTAAAGAATGTATGAAGTATCTAAAAAAGCAGACTGTTTTCTCACTAGAAATTTGCAAACTGTAAAACACCTTCTGGAGTCTCTGGCCAACAAATGGCCACATGCATAAACCCTGCTATTGAATGATCCATCTTTTGTCAGATGAATAATACTGTGCTTGGGGAATGGCTCTTTCCTGTAGACTGTTTTCCTTAGGTGTGATTTGGAAAATTCCAAGGACTCACCGAATAGAAAGGAAGTTTAAAACATGGAACTAATAAGTTTCATTGGGAAGGGTTAGAAATCCTAAAAATGGAACAAACCAGGTCAGAATATACCAGTGTATTGGTGAGCTATTCTAGTCTTTAGCAGACAGTTACATAAACTTCATTACGTTTAGTTCATCATAAACAAATGTCTTTTATTTAATAAAGGAAAAGAAGGCATATGCATGTTTCCAGGGGAATTTTTTGTGCAGCAAAATGCCTGTGCTGTTCCAATGGTTGCTGTGTAAGGGCAGTGTTTACTGCTAGGATATGAGCAGTACTATGCAAGTATGGCCATTTGCCAGATAAACAGATATTCTACAGAGCTTCCAATTATGCAATGGTCTCTAAAAAGAAACAGGAGAATGTATCTGTTTATAAGGGTCTGCAGAAAACATCTCTTCACTTGGCAGCAGACACATGTTCTCACAGCACAGTGTTATGTAAAGATTCTGTTTAGGCTGGTAGTTAGTACCATGGTACTAAGAGTAGAAACAAAATTTTAAAAGGAAGTGTTAAAGGAAGAAAGAAGAGTTGAATCTGCTGTTCTGATGTGCTGAGTTGTATGAATTGGGCTTTTTTCCCCCAACAGTCCTTTTGTTTTAGTGAAGGCAGTTGTCCAGCCAACACTCAGCTTGCTGAAAGCCTGTCATAAGCACACTTTTTTGCCTCTAAAGTGATGTAAAGCTACGTACGTTCCTGCAGCCTTCTAGCTTGGGGGATGATTTAGTCTCTGTTCCCTCACTGAATAGTCTATTCAAACTAGATCCCAGTTACAAGCACTGGCTATGTGTTAATGATTGTAGGTATCTTGATGTGATATAGTTCCTTTGAATGAAGACTGAAACACAAAAACCTGTTTGTTGCAGCATTTTAGTGTATATGTTATCACAAAGACAGGGTTTTTTTAAGCAATTTTAAGACTACTATCCTGTATTACTAAGGGTAGAATCATTTTTTTCACCTCAGGCAATGGCAGCCTGCTTGAAGCCAAATTACTTATGTAGGTATTTTTTCAGATTAACTATTGTTATCTTAGAAATTTAGAATAGCCTTTCACAAAAAAAAGTTTCCTGCTTTGGAAAAATAATTAAAATCCACATTAACTGTAAGAGCTGATATGACATAAAAACCTAAAAGTTACAGCTTTTTTAGGGCTAGGTATGTCTTTTCATAACGAGTCATAAATGCAGAGAGGAGGCGGTTGAGCAGAGCACTGCTCAGAGGTCTGTGTTGTCTTTGATCAGTGTTACTTTAATACTGTGCCTTTGTAGGTCCCATATACAATTTTTCCCGTGAAATGCTGTAAAATAGAGGGAATGCAATGACTATCACCCTGTCTTACTGTTGAAGCCATGTTGGTCCACCTATTCAAAACAGTGGAGCAACAGAGTGGTTGCTAGACAGCGAGAAGTTTTACCAAGAAAATAACTGACTCTGTAGCTGGGAGTCAGAGGGTGTGTCTACACTGCAGTCTGAGTTGTGATTGCAGCATGTGTAGCTACGCATGGCACAGCTCTTGGTAGCTAGTGGAGTACCTGCAGCATCATGAGTTTCTGTGCAGGCTACAAAATGTACTCAGGGTACCCAGACTGGTGAGCAAAGCTCTGTCAGCACAGAGCTCTACTACTGACATCCAAATTTACTCACTGAAAGACAGGTGAGAAATGTTTACGTAGATACGTAGCTGCCATTTTTACTGCAGTGTTACCTGCTCTTAAGGGTGAGCTGCTGATTTTGAAAGTGCCTGTACAGTGAGCTGATTTTTGTCCGTAGAGGGAATGGGTCTTCCTTCTGAGAAAGTATAATTGTAAAGCTTTAAGCCTGGTTTCCTCAAAAAGCTAGACTTTTGCCATCACCTGTCCAAGCACTTGGCCGTCCTGTTTCCCTTCTTCCCTTCCCTGACCACTCCAGTTCCCCCATACCTTCTAAAATCATTGGCCAGCATCAAATAACTTTGGTAAAGGAGGAGGCATCTTTCAGGTAAATGATGTTTCATGAAAATTAGCAGCCATGTCTTGGACTGAGGCAAAAGTGTGCCTGAGATAAAGAATTAAGTGTTCTTTTTGGCCAGCCAGTTGGAGCAGATATATTTGGGAACCAGAGCAAATGTGAGGGGGGAGAGAGAAGGCAAGATCAAATCTCCAAGAACATTGAGTGATGGGGAAGGAATGGGGATCTGGACTATTGCAGTGTGTTGGGGGCAGGGAGGAGGGGAAGCATTGGGATGTGGGGCGTAATTCCCCAGGAGAAATGGTTTTTATTAGTTCCTCTGTTTTGAAAATGTTGTTTTCCTCTGCAGCGTGATTCGTCACAGAGATGTTCGGGCTGCTTACTATGGTGTGATAGATAAATTCCGTCTACAAGTGTCTGAGCAGACCCAGAGGAAAGCATTAGGGAAAAAGGAGATTATTGCTACTCTACTTCCATCTGCAAAGGAACAGCAACAACAAAAGGAAGAGGAGGAAAAACGAATAAAAGAACACCTGACAGAAAGTGTCTTTTTTGAGCAGACTTTGTGTCAACCAGGTAGCTGAAATCTTGTACCCCTCCTGTCTTCTGAATCAGTTATGAATAGCTTGAGTAACTAGAAAGCCTAGACTAAAATAAATTTCAAAATAATTCTTTCTACTTATCTGTAAGACTTCTTTCTTTATCACTGGGGCATGATAGCGCCCAAGAACCCGAACTATGGCTGTTCTGCTTATGCTGTCTAGATTAACCACCACCCTTTGCTGCCCCAGGTTTGCATGTCGTACCTTGGAGAGCACATCCTGTGTTCCTCTGGTGCAGAAGTTCTGTTACAGCCAATGGAAATGTATCCGCAAAAGGATAGTAGTTATTTTTTCCCTTGGGCTCTTTCAGAACATATCCCCCTTCTGAGTTTCTTCCAAACCCTTAATCTTCCATTTCCTGATGAGCAGGAAATATTGCCAAAACATCTTCTGAAGTGCTCCTTGTTCTGCGCCGTCTCCTCTGTCTGTCTCACAAGTACAGAAAAGCACAGTTGCTAGCTGGAGACTTTGCGCGTTTCACACCTGAGGAAGTGAATTGACAGTCTTGGGCAAAACCTGGACCAAACAGTTAAAGTGGTGGAGGGAGATATAAAAAAGTATCAAGTTTTGCTGAAACTGAATCTAAACTGATTCTTGACTTGACCATCTACCTGCTTGTTACTTTTACTGATTTATACTGTAATATTCTTGTCACTGTTTTATTTTTCATGACAAGAACAAAAATCAATTCCAGGAAATAGACGAACCTGCTTGAGAATATTCCTCTTGTTAAAACAAGACTGTTCCACTATTTATACATAGTTTGTTGGCTGGTGAAACACCTTGCAATAACAAAACCCTCAAGATAGTATTAGGAGGATGTACGGTTAAAGTAAACCTACAAGATCTCTGGGCTCACAGGACAAAATGTTGCTGTGATAGTTGTTCTGGTACAGGGTTTGAACCATACTGGACAATCTGATACTGGTTTTAACCCAAGTGCTATTTCTCTGCTTAAAAATCTTGTTGACTATGTTATATTGGTTGCTGACAGAAAAACAATAAACACAGCAACTACAGTCTTTGCGTATAACCAGTAATAACAGATTTATGGAATTAAAGTAGGACACACATTGCTAATCACTGAGGATAGAAAAACTTCATAAAAGCATTGGCTAATGTCCAATGGGTCTTAAGAATTTGGTTGGAGGTATTCAACTAACATGTTAGCAGCTCTTTTCAAAGATTACACGGTGTGCCTTTGAGTGGTTCCAGCTGTTGAAGTGCAGCACAGTAACGAGTATGAAGGACAGTTCATCGGTAGTTTGCATTTCCTTATCCTGGTGATGTTGGACTGTCAGAGTGCTTCACTCGCACTTTAAAGTAAGATTCAAATATTACTAACTGGTGGCATATAAACTGGTTCTGGCAGGTGCAGCCCTCGAGTCCTCCAGAGAAAGAAGGGGAACTCATCTGGCCTGAGAACCTGTGCTCTTGCTGTAGCCAGGTTTTATTCTGGAGGTGTAAGCAGAGTTATCTGCCTGTGCAGGTCCTTTAGTTGTTCTTTCCTAATCAGTTACTAATCACTGAAGGAACATGTCGAGGAATGGAGTCAGGATGCGTGGTGAAGCCTCAAGCATTGCTGAAACCTCCAGCTGTCATGAGTGTGTGTGTGTGTGCATCTATATATATATCTCTCTAGCTACTGGGCCTGGCAGGCCCTGTTCCCCCGGAAGGGAGGGGTTTAGGAAGTCGTGTGAAAACAAGTTCCAGCCTCACAGCGGGGAGCAGCCTTCTCCACTGCAAAATGCAGAAGATTTAGGAGGATTTAAGGGTTTAAGAGTTGTTTTCCACCCCCTCCAAACTCCAAAAGGAAATGAAAATCTCAGGATATTGCAGCTCCAATGTACCACAAACATTTTTTCAGAATATTTAACATTTATATTGGGTAGATACTCCTTACAGTTGTTGCATTTTGTTTTTCAGAAAACAGAACTGCCTCGTCGGGACCTAGTTTACTAACAGTCTTCCTAGGAATAGTGTGTATTGCAGCACTAATGCTACCTACATTGGGGGAAATGGAATCCCTGGTGCCTCTCTACCTCCATTTAAGTGTGAATCAAAAGTTAGTAGCTGCTTATGTTTTAGGTAAGTATTTTGGGTTTTGTAAATGTTTTCTTGCAACTTCTGTGATTTGGGAAACTTCTCCTGTGTTTGCCAGTGGCTTCAGGAAACCTGATGGAGACAAAGCACCACAACTCATTTTTGGTTTGCATCTCCACTTATATTTTAACTTGCAGTCGTAGTGATATCAGGGTAAATTAGTTATTATAGGTATTTTAGACCAGATTTTAGTTGATATTTATTACATACAGGCCCCTACATGTTAATTTCGCCTTCATTTGATGACTGGCCAACTGTAGTCATCTGCCAACAGAACTGAATGGAATGTGCTGTTTCTTATTCCTGTGTTGAAATAGAGAGTTGCTCTACTGCAGAACATAGATCTCTTCTGCTATCTTATTTCTCACTCCAACCCAGATGAGCTGGTCTCAAAGGCTCCATTCACTGCCTTGCTGAGAAGCAGTTGAAACGTGTAGAAATAACTTGTAAACCCTTCCTAGGACACCAGCACCATCTACAACTCTTCCCGATTTGTAACTTGCCCCTAAATTAGCAAGCATAGATAAGTTGCACACTTCATTTGTCATGACTATTTTTCTACAACTATTTCAGATTTGAAGAACAGTCACAGTAAACTCAGTTCTCCGCAGAAATGAGGATTTAAAGGAAGCGAGCTAGGCAGCTTCAGACTGATAGCTAGAGGTGAGGTAGTGGTGGGAAAGATCCAAGTTCTTGCTGGTTCGTGCACACAGTTGCCTGACTGACTCGTGCAGGTCAGTCTGCTGAAACGGTTTGAAAAGTCACTTGTCACCCTTTGCCGGAGCCGATGGCGATGTGTTTTCAGATCAGGACCTTGCAGTAATCCTTGCTTTGTGTTTATCGTTAGTTTTGAAAATTGCTTCAGTTTCTGCTGGTGCCAACTATCGTATTAAACCATTTGACTTTAGAAGTTTTCAACAACTTAACCTGTTTCTAGATTCACTATGAAGTTCTTAGAGGTTTTGATTCCCTTGGTAGCAGCAGCTGTAGTGTTCATGAAAAGATTCTTCTGGGTGCAACCCTTGCTCATCTGGGAAGCTGATTGCTCTTGAGAAGATAAAACCACTTTCTTGCATGACAAAGTAAAGTTGGACTGTGTAGCCTTTAGTTGAAAAGGGACGTTAAAACCACACCACCTGGGCTCTACAACATTTGAGAAGTATTTGCTTTGCAGAGATGAGTTAAAGGCTTCACTGCCTGTCAGTCCGTATACAAGTGGTGTGGGCTGTCCCGCAGCGCCTTCCAGCAGCCGCTGGGATCACTGCGACCGTCCTGATAATCCATGCCAAGGCCTGTAGCAGTGGGGGTGGTACTGATTGTCTAAGCTAATAGAAACCTTTAATGGATAAACTGCTTATCTAATGGAAGGCAGCGTTACAGCTCTGTTCTGTGTTGCTTGTCTTCAAAATCTTTATAAAAAGTAAAGAAGTTAAATCAGTATGTAGTGGCAGGATAGTGGAATAGTTGCAGAAATTTCTTTATCCGTGGTGAGATCTGTAGGCTTTAGCGAGGCTCTCTGCAGTCAAAGGCTATTATATTAACATCATCTGAGCCTGCAAGAAAGCCAGATTGCCTGAGAACTGATAAATTACTATTTTGGTGTTACGTGAGGTTGGAATTCAAGGAGCCCTAACCTTTTTTGCCATATGCCTCTTTGCCTTGTGCAGTAGAACTCATGGCTAAGACCTTGCAGATTTGTACTTTTTCCTGTATCAGCACATAATTAAAGTGAACTTTTCAGTGTGTCATGAGTAGGTTTGTTAGCCCCACATTTCCTGCTTTCATCTGCTTTTAATTGTTTTTAACCTCTATCAGAGCAGTTTGGGTTTTTTTTCGCCTCCCTCTTTAAAGGTCACAACAAAGAGTCTGTAGACTGACGAGGAAGCTTGACAGCTTTGTCTGAAACTAGTCTTAGATCAGTTATTCTGCACAGAGCAGAAACGAAAATGTCTTGGACCTTTCAGCTGATCTGCCTGACTGGTGATTCAGCATTTGGATTACACTACCCACAGCTAGCCCCCATGGAAACTGGCGGGGGAGGAGGGCGATGACCAAAGTCAAAATCCCAATCTTGAGATTTGCCAGTAGTGTGATAACTGTTTGGAGTGTTTGTAGCTTCTCTGAAGTTTAGTTACCAGATATACTGCACTTCAGGGTCATTTTTACACCGATATTGACTGTCAAATTCAGAGCAATACTTCTAGTATTTAAGTAAAGCATTTATGTAAATATATTCTGCATGTATATATTATTATTTGCTGGCCTGTGACAGGGTAAACTGTTTTCTTTATTTTACATGTGTTACTCTGAAATTAAAGCGTTTAGTTCTTAATTCTTGTCTTTCAGGTCTCATCACCATGGTTATTTTGAGAACATGAGCAATGAGTTAATAGGATGTCAAACACCTTACTGTATATTCACATCATGAATGTGGACTGCCTTTTACTCCCATTTGGCTCATTAAGATGCTAGCAAAACTGTTCAGTGATTTAAGATACCTTCAGAAGTGTAATATATTTTAACTATGTATAATAAATGAGAGACTCAAAGCACTTTTCGGTGCTTCTGTAACAGACAGCTATGAAATGTTCAGTGATACCTGTGAAAATAATTTGAAAAACTTTTATATCTATGCCTACTGTAAAAAATCCTTATTAAAGCAACATTTGTTATTTTTAGTCTATGTTCACATCAGTGCGTGATCACTATAAAAGCAAACTGTCTTCTGTAAAGCGTTCATTTGATTTGTGGTTGTACATGCTGAGGCTGGTGCATAACAGTTCTGTATGCGTACCAGAAGGCCGAGAGCCGTGACTAATCACTGAAGAAAATGAAAAATTCCATCAGTGAAACTATGAAATAAACCATGAATTTTAGGTGAAGAAGTAATTCTCAAATTCCTTACTTCATCATTACCGAGATCTTGTTGAGTGCTCGTTTTCTTACCTGGGGAAGGACTTTCTGCAACAGCCATTTTGTATCACAATTGTAGACAATAAAAACAAGTTCTGTAACCAGATCCTTTCCTTTCTTAGGGATGCTGCAGTATGTGAACTAAGTGCCGTGGGCAGAGTTGAACTCATACTGCACACGAATAGAAAATTACAGATTTGTTCTATTTTAGAGACCAAACTACGTGTAGTGACAAAGGCATTCCTCAGCACCTTCCCTTCCCCCTGCAGCTACGATGGGGGAGTTCTTTTGTACCAGGAACACCTGCTCCAAGTCCAGTTTTATATTCCAGGTGAACATTTATCTTGTTTCATATAACAAGTATTTCCCTTCATTTAACATTTCATTCTCAAGATGATAAGTTTAAAAATATTTCTACCGAACAGCCACTATTGCTGCATTTCATGCATGCCCACAAGTCTTTAAGAGAAGTCTACATGATATGCTCTGATCTACATAAAAAACATTTTGGAAATTAAACTTTCTTTGCCCGTGCATGTTATGGGTCACTTTTCTGTTTATGCATGGGAGTACAAAGAAACCATCCAGAAATTGATGTTGTTAAAAAAAAGGAGAAAGCTTGAATTTACATTGTTAATCACTGTACATTTTCTCATATATAATACAGCAAGTCTTTAATGAGCAATAAAATGTTACTTTAGTTTGATTCTCCGAAGAACCGAGACTGTGTCATCTATCAGCATCAGATGATAGGCAAACATTAACGTTCTTAAAAAAAAAGTTACTGATTTGAGAATTGTGCGTTCTGAGCCAGGCTGCAGACACAGCGCTTGCTGCTTCTTGCTTGGGGCGCAGCGTTCGCCTGCCGCTGCAGAGCTGCGTTCTTGAACCTTCGCTGTGAATTCTGATTTCCAGGCGGTGGTTTGACCTGCTTCTTGCGGAAGGGCGAGGGAATTGAGCAGAGGTCAGGGAGATGAAGCGGCATGTGGTACGTTAGCCTGGCGGGTACACGTCAGGATTCCGACATTTTTCTGTGGGCAGGAGTCGCAGGACTTCACTCCATGACAATGTCTTAAAGGCCTAAGCTGGTTTAAAACCACAACAAACCCAGAGCTTCCCCCCCCGACCCTGGAGCTCCAGCCGTGGGCCAGGATGGTGTGCTTGCAGTTCTGCCGGGCACTTGCAGAAGTACAGAGGAGGGAGAAGCCCACGTGCAGGAACTTGGCATCGCTACAACCGAGCCTGAAGGCCTTCATCCTGCAGACGGGGCACGCGCAGGGCTTGGGCAGTGAGACGGCAGGGCAAGAGAGCGCCACGCTGCCAGCGCTCGTTTTCAAGGCATCTAAAGAGAAGCGATTGGTTTAGAGAAACACCTTGACCAAAGAAATCAGTAACAAAGTTATCAGCAACTAAAAAGGCTAAAACGTTGGACCATTCCTTTTTCAAGGGCAAGCGAGGAGCAATACGCAGATAAAAAAGATTAAATGCACAGTGGAATGCAGCAGATGCAGATAAAACCGGTGCTTAGGCAAAATAAGCATTGACAAATGTGAATTTTGACTTCCTCGGGGAGCTTACAGCACGCTGTATAATCACAGATTTATTCCAGTGTTGGGAACACAAGACCTGAGGACAGTTTCAGTTCAGCACTGTGAGGAGGAATGTATCAAGCCATGTTACAGCGTGGTCACAGGGAAAGACTAGTGAAGTGTTACTGGGTGGGCATGCAAGATTTACAAGACACTTTCCGATGCACACATACATATATACACACACACACGCGCATATATATGTATGTATGCACGCATGCACACACTATAGGGTTGTGGAAAACGCTGAATGCCTTTGGAAAGAAGACCTGAGACAGTCAATATACCTCCTCTTAAAAACACCGGGAAAAACAGTTAAGAGTTCACGTCATTTCCTATTCCTGACTCTTAATACAAACAAAACAGTCATTTCCTTGCCATGGACAAGTATTTTCAGCAGACAGTTGGGAGGGCTTTGCGGTCACCCAGCAGAAACAGCCATCGTCTTTACCCAGCGCTTGCTGGGGCACCGATACCTCAGACACGTGGTGCTGGCCGGCCGGGAAGGCGAGTGCTGCGGAGGTCACTGCGGTGAGCGTCGCTGCTGGTCGCTGTGGGCTCGGTACATGCTCTCCTCCAGGTGTTTCTGGATCAGACAATGCTCAGACATCCCTGTTTTCTCTAAAGGAGTGAATCACAGCATGCTTAAAGTGACACTAGACCCAATTTAACCCTTTCAGAGCTCCGGGGGCAGGTGGGGCTTCCAGAGTATCAGTTGATTTCCCCAGGGCTCGCAGCCAATGGAGCCCCCCAAGACTGGAGAGCAGCCTCAGGTGGAGACCACCTGGAAACAGATCCAGGCCCCGCAAAGGGAGATGCTGAGCTGCTGCTGACATTGCTCCTCAAAACACGCCCCAGGAAGATAACCAAGCGTGCTGTCGGATGGGAACAGTCACTGCTCTGGTTTAAACACCTTAACGGTGGCGTCTACAGCAGCTCCAGGAGAAGCCTCTGCACAGAACGGCGCCTTCAACAATGAAGCAAGGAAATCCTTCCTGGAATCAGCTAGCTAAGAATTGTCGAAGTCAATCATATGTTATTTTATTTTCTGTTCACAAGTGTCTGATAACCAACAAACCTAAACTGGAAAGAGGCTGCCAGATAGGTCTGGCAATAAATCACTGTATTTTAGTCCTCATTTGTCAATGGCTATGTAAGATACCTGGCTTTCCTGCTAACAGCTTTCCTGCTAAATGCCAAGTTCTATCACCCCTTTTGTCAGCAGTATGAATTTCATACTTAAGACGCACATGCACCGGCAATCCATCCCACTGGCAGTGCGAGACTACAGCAGGGAACTTGCCCAAGCCCGTAAACCAGATCCAGGAATACTTTGTTTACAGGAAAGAAAATTCAGGTGCCAAGTGATCTATGCGTCCATAGGGCCCGTGGTGACCTAGGGCAACCTCAAAATTCAGGGAGCAAGCTGTAGAGGAGGTCTGGACAAACCCCAAAACCTTAAGTGGCCCTCACTGCCAGGAGCGGGGTGCTGGGGTCAGAGCAGTTCGGGGACTTTGCCCTCTCTGCCCTTGGCCAAGCCCCTCCTGGCCCAAAACAGAAGTGAGGGAACAGACTGTGACCCCAAGCACAGAGGGCTGCGCGGTCCCGGCGTTTGATGCTCCTGCCCAGCTGCACGCAGAGGCAGGGGCTCGGTGGCTGCAGAAAACCAGGTTGTCTCCTACGTCCCCGTGAAGCTGGGTGCTCGTCTCCTCACGGCAGTGCTAGAGCAGGCACCGTCGTTCACCAGAGTGGGAGGAGACACGTCCAGAGTGAACGGGGCTGGCAATGGAGTCCGTCTTCCTTGCACACAGAGCTTGCTGCCTGAGGAAATTAAATTAAGACTGAAACCGTTGAAGGAGACCGAAGTCTGCTGCTGCCAGCAGCACATCACTTGCTTAGCGCTGCTCCACGTGAGCTAGTGAAGACTGGGAAACCATTGCTACACGGTCTAGCAAGAGACGACAACGAACGTACACATGAGTCTAGAGAACCTGTGTATCCTCAAAAAATAAGTCCTGGAGGTATGAATACAGGCTGGCGACACTCACAGTGTAACAACTAAAGCCAAGCAAGGGGAAAGACTCACTGTTTGGTCTGTTTTTGTCTTCCATAGAACACAACCCTGCAGAAGCTCCCCGCTGTACACTAACTAGCTGTTTACTTTAGATAATCAACCGTAGCCAATGCATATCTGCTCTTCAAAGTTTGCAAAGCTCTATAACCATGCTGACAATACGATGTGGAATTACGTGCAGGCAAAGTAATGCACACCGGTCTTTGAAACAGCAGAGACTCTGGAAGCAAGAGCACAACCATGATTACAGCAGCGCAGTCACAGCAGTAGGTGATCTCCTCACCAGCCAGAAAAAGGCATCCTGACCCCAGCAGAGCAAGAGATACTAAGAAGACTGATAAAATGTGTATCAAATATATGGAATAGAAGAACCAAGTGTCTGCAATGGAACTTAAATCTATGTTTACAGTAAAAAAAAAAAAAAAGAGAAATTAACAATACAATTCACGGTAACAAAATGAGAGCATTCTTCTCTAGGAAACTGCCGATACTCTGGATGGCCTGAGGTAGGAACAACGAGGCGTTAGATGACCGTGTGCTTTGGCAAACAAGAAACCACCATCAAGAGACAAACAGAACTCTGCCACAGGCGCTGGAATCCCACGTTCCGTCAACATCACCAAACCCATCCGCTCCTTTCCCTCGGGAATCCGCCAGGAATCTCCCAAAATCAAAACCAACCGCTGAAGTGAAGGCACTTAAAAGCAAAGGATCTTGATTTATTTTTAGCGGGAAGTTTCTTGCAGCAATTTCAGTGCCACAGAGCCTGATTTAAGCTGGCTTCAGACACCGCAGTACTCTATTTCTGTGCCACAAAAAACAGCGCGTGATATGCACGTTGTGGTTTTGATTTTTCTCCACACAAGGGGAAAAAGTAATCATGAGAACCACATTTCCAAAGATTTGTACCTGCAGCAAAAACTGCTCCTGCTTGAGCAGCTCTTCCTACTTAAATTCACATCCAGCAAAATTCTAAACATTTACACGCCATTATTAATCATGGAAAGAAGCCCTGAATAACGAGCACTGTACAAAGCTCCTACAAAGCAAGTAAAAGAAGAAGAAACTGAACTATCAGACCAATTTTAAATTTGATAAATGCCAGATTTGTCTGAGGAACCTTCATGGCGCTGGGGAAGTCTCACCAGTTCCTCGAGAGACACAGGGGAACCAGCGTGAAGAGGCTGTGCTCGGTTTTGGTTCACAAGCACTCCACTCCTCCCCCCTCGGAAGTTTCTGTTCCCGAGCCAGCTGCTGGAAGTCAAACAAGGTTATTCTCCTTCAGCTGGTTGGGTTTCTTTCTCCTCCGTCCCCATGCTTCTGCCACAAACCCCAGCAGGGGAAGCAACCTCTCCCTTCCAGCACGTACATGGGGTCTGGGTCCTGTAGATGTCTGGTAGCTGTCTGCTCGGAGCCCGCTGTGGCAGAGGAACGGCATCTCCTGACCAAGACCCGGGCTGGCTCTCGGCTGGTCTCAAGTTTACCAAACACACAGAGTGTACATTTGCTCGTACCAAATATACAGAAGTGGGAAGACTGCTGTTCCAGGTAAACCAAAGAAAGAATCATCCAAGACCTACCCTGAGGGAACAGACACCAAATCAAAACACAAGGTGACAATTTTTGCACCCAGTTATTCAAAAGAACTCTGGCAAGCCAAGCGCTCCTCTATGGATCGATAAGGTTTTAATTATTGTAGTGTAGCTGTAAACATTCGATTACATTTACAAATATTTTAACTTGGTGCTTCCAGGAGAAGAGGGATCAACCTAAACTCCATCTGCCAGTTGCTGATGAGAAAAGGTTGCTTAAAACAGGACATGAAGAGCTCGCACATTTTAATTATGACTCCTGAAGCTCTCTATTTTAAGTAAATGAGTTACAATTCCAACATATGAAGAAGACAACAGCATAAAGTGAACGCTTCCGAAACGACTACTGCTGCGAAAGGCACAAGCTGTTCCCAAGCTGGAAGCTCGCCGACAGAGCTCCAGAGGTCATGCCTGCCTTCAGCCCCTCCACCAGCAAATCCTCGCACGAGAGCAGGGCTGGACTCACAAATACAGCACCAATATTAGAGCCACGATACACATTTATAAATCGAATTATCTTAGTCTCACGATACAAGACTTTGGAGATCTGTTTTGTTTGTATGGGTTGGTGATCCCTCACAATCAAGTTTTCTGAAGAAAGGTGAAAAGAATGAATTGAGGATTAAATTCTTACACTAATCTCAGGAGGACCGCGGGCAGCTGTTGAGTATTCAGATCAAGGGCCTTGCTGACAGCACACAGCAGACCCCAGCAAGCCAATCTGCCTGGTGCCCGGGCTCATTTTTCCTGGCATTTGTACCTCTCTCCTGGCGTGAAGTATCTGTTCCTCTGCTAAATGCAGTAACCACCGAAGCGTTCATCCCAAAAATACCGTCCCCCTGAGCACTGGCACGGTTACCCGTGTTCCCTCGGCAACGATGTCATTCTGGAGAAGGTGGAAGGAAGAAAAACACCGATCAGTTGTCACGGAAGACACGTTGGCCCGAGACCCGATTTAACTGCCAGCAAATCCCGCGGGAGAGTTCTCAACCCGACCCATCGAGGGCCGCTCAGCAGCACGGCTTTGGAAGGGTGCCACGAGAGAGGAGTGGCAGAACCCCGCAGAGAAACAGCTGTATGCCCCGAAAGAGTTGCAGAACAAAAAAAGTTTATATGTAAATAATACCTATACTTTTATATACATATATATATATGGTCATAATGCTTCCAATATGGCCCAAGACAGGGGAGCGGCCCATTTCTTCTTGGGGGAAGACAAAAGCATAGCCACTGGGACTATAAACTCAGATCAGTTAAGGAAGATGATACGCGGCAGTCCTATGACCATGACACTTAATCAAGCAAAGCTTCAATATTCATTGCTCACGAGGAAATGGGCAATTAGTAAAATAGAGACAATCCTACCAGCATGAGTTACTACGTGAGTACAGGGTTGACTACGCGCATTGTGTAACACCCTCATTCCCTGAACCCAGGTACTTATTCTGCAGGCTAATTTGGTTCCAAAATTTAGTATTTCATTTCGGTGGCACAAAAAGGATACCTGCTTCCTGAACCCAGGGCGCAGAACTGAGCTCCTTGATGGCACGGCCGGACAAGAAATTGAGATGCCTTTTTCCACAAGTTCAAAGTGATTTCTGTTTTGCAAAAGCAGGGTAAGGAACAACTGCACATACGTAACCGTGTATCTCTCCTCCAGCAGCATTAATTGTCCTACTAAGGCAAACCACAGAGACCGCCCACTTCTCCCATAGAGACGAGAGCCTCAGTGCTGTCCACCAGCCAGCCGTAGCTTCCATCTTCCAAGCTATTTCACCACGACTTCCTCTAGGTATAAACTAGGGACGCGTTTAGCTATTGAAATATTTTTTAAATGTTTGGGTTTATTCTTTGGTTTTCCTGGAGCTGTCACAGAACTTGAAGACAGCACTGCACTAGGAAAACAGGAAAGCCTGCTGCCGATTTGAAGGCCAACTCAAATGTAAACTAGACTGGGTGGAAGCGGGTTACAATAGATACTCTGATTTAAAAACACTGAATCACAGATGAAAACAAGAGTATGCTTACCTCTCCAACAAAGCACAGCAACAGCAAAACACGTTTATTTTTCCATTTATTGGCACTTATTTGAAAAATAGCATAAATATTCAACAGAAAAGAGACAAGTTGACTCACACACAACTATGAAACCCCTCTACTGATGTATCTTTGAAAAAAGACTGGAAGAGACACCAGGAGATTCATTCTTAGGAAATAAGCAAGATTTAGGGGGGGGTGGAAGCCTTGCCCTCACCACAAAAGAGTGAACGCACAGCAACTCTTTGGCACATACCTGAAACTGCGAAACAGAACTATGCCATATTAGACAGAGAGCAACCAGAAATGGAACACAAGCTTGTCCATCTGCCATGAGGATGAAGGGCAGCTGGAATTTAAAAAGGAACTGCAGTCAGGAAGTTGACTTGTTAGAATAATTTAAGAGGAATGAAATCAGAAGTAAACCATGTCATATCTTACTTGAACAGAGTAAAACTATTAAATACATTCTATTTTCTTTCTACAATAAGGATATGAGGATACTGGTAGTTGGTCCTCAGGTCACCAGCTCTTCACACTCCACGTCATCCATTTCTACTTTTGATGGGTGCTGTCATTCAAAGCTTCACCCATGTCATTCTTTCACAGCAGACTTCAGCATGGGCTTTTCTCCTACTTGAGGAAGTTTTCATACTTTTCTCACTTTATTACACGTTACAAAGATTTAGTGTTTCAAAATAAAACATTTTGCTTCGTTATTAACCTCTCTAGAGAGAAGGCTTGGAACCACACAGTACAGACAACGCGCGCACGCACAAATGGGGACCCAGCTGGGGAAGTTCAGCTGCAGAACAGGAGTCACCAACCAACATGAGGTTGCCACTGCAAAATCCGAAACAGCTGTCTGCGGTGGGGTTTGCAGATTTTTCCCCCCTGTTTGGGGAATTTCAGAGTTGAGGTCAGGATGCCTCAACCCACTGACTTTTCAAACACAGTACAAGAATCCTGAAACATCTCAGATTACCAAATTCTAGGCTTTCAATCTGCACCTGAAGTTCTCAACAGCAGAAATAACTTCACGCCATTGTCTGAGGAAGTAACATCAGGAGATTAAACACAGATTAAACATGTTTGATCGCCTCAGTCTGTAAAAAGGCATTCAAGATCCCACACTGTATTTGTCCAACAAAAGCCATATATGAGGACAAATACTGTCTGTTAAAATAATGCACTTCAGAAGTACTAAATACTAAACCCTCAGGATTTAGTGTTTTGTTCCAAACATCATTACTCTTTTTCCCTATTAAAAGACCTTTAACAGAGCATCTATCACTCTAATACGTCATCTAAATGGGGGGGGGGGAACCCCAGAAGAATGTTCCACACCTAACTTGAATTTAGTCACAACAGCGGTCATGATCATGAATAAAATCCAACATATAAATCTGACAATTCACCAACTTGTTCTTTTGTCATCTATTAGAACTCAGAATTGATTAACAGCCAATCATAACAGAACACAAGAATCAATTCCTCCCCTCCCATAATATTCCCTCTTTCATATGAAGAACAAAAAATATAAATAACTCAAACTCAGGGAATAAAAACAAATTAGTAAGCTCCTTCACTGGTTCCAGACTGAGGACAAAAAGTTATCTGTTACTACATAAGCACCGCTTCGTATTAGTGAGGACACTGCCCGCAGGCTGCTGGAAAGCCAAGTCTTCCACAAGCAGAGCGTACACACAGTATTTGTAACTTCTGCCTACGAGACGATATCCATTGTAAACCAACAGCTTGCTTACTCATGTTAGCATCAAATATGTTTGAAATTCAAATGCTTACTGTATTTTAGTAAATGTCATACAAATCACTAGAAATGCGAATTCCTCCTCAAGGAACTATTCTGGAAGTTTTCTAGAAATAATGACATTTCTGGAAGTTCCTATGAGGAACAGAATCAGTTACATGCAACAGTCTTATTGATATCCAGCCTGTTTCTCGGTGTCCGTTAGCAGACTTCTACTTCTCAGTTAATAGGTAACTTAGCCGTAAGATCTACTGGTAAAAAAGGAGATCTGGAGTCAGAAAGGGAGACTGGAGAGTCTGTGCTGGTGCCGACTTCAGCGGGTGAGTCACAGGAAGAGCCTGCGCTGCTTCTGTTGTCATCCAGAGCATGTGATGACAGACTGAAAACAGAGGAACATCAAGGTGTGAGAAATGAGGTGCTCTTCCTGAGCAGTTTCAGATACTACCTTCCATTCATCATAAAGACATATTAAAAACAAATGTACATCTTTGAAGGAACAGCAAGCCCTACAATTTGAAATAAATCTGCAACTACACCCCTGGCAGCCGCCTCCAAACAGATAACATCCTGCCAACTGCCTCCTGCAGCTCACCCAGAAATGAGAAGCATCAGGCTGAGCAACTCACTGCAAGCTGTACCCCACCTCCTACAAGGTCCTTGGGCTAGCACATGTCTGGAAGCTTCTTTTGCCAGAAGAGGCGATGACAAACTGTACATACTTCAGTTGTACCATTCACTAGGTATTTCACAGGGGACTAAATTATAACTATAGGTGATCTATCATCGGCGATAGCATCAAAGTGTTTTTTGAAATTACCATCTCCTAAACCCGGATGCAGCAACTGAACCTGCACTGCTATGCCTACTGCGAATAGGATGTGCGAAAAAGGTATGTTCTTGAAGTACCTTTAAAACATCTATTTTATTATTGCCACCGCAATGCGCTCAAAGCTTGTGCACAGCTATGTCCATGAGCTGAGAGGCAAAAAGGACAAACGTACTGTAAACAGCCCTGTCTTGATAGCTGTGTGGGCACACCCTATGTATTATTAACCTCTCGACTAAAGTACTACATCAAAATCCCTTGCTATTTCACGTTGTTATGATTTTTGACATAGTACTTATCTCCTCCCAGCAGGGAGGGTCAGACAGACTAATTTTCCTATGAGACAAATAGCAAGGAAAAAATAAGGAATAAAAAAAACCCCAATCCACCCACAAGCATTAGCATTCACGTTTGATTGCAGCTTGGAACTAGACTCCAAAAATTGCCAGCCACGAGGTATCTTTTCCTAAACATGCTCAACTCCCATACGCGTGAAGCACGTTAACAGTCAGTCCTAGAGACTGTAAAATTGTAGTCAATGTTACTGCCTGTTTACTGTGAGAATTTCAGAGCTTCAAAAATACAGGATGTCTGTATTGATTAAAACAAAACAAAACCCCACTTCAAGTATGATCATTGCTAGACAAAAAAAGACTTGCGGAGCTTCTGATGAAATCGACACAATAAATAGCACAGAGTTTACCATCCCCTGAGGTCCGCCTGATGTGAAACTTCAGGGGTAAGCATGCTGGTGGATCCCTGGAATAATCTTTTGGGATGATCTTCCATCTCTGTTACACCTTTGGTAAGAGATAAGGAGTGATAAAAAAATTACTACTCATTTAAACTGAAAACTATGTTCGATGTACTTCTACAGAGCAAACAGAACAGTGGTTCACGCTTGTTACAACAGATTGTTATTTTATACATAAAACATGGAAGCTCGATGCTGAAATTTTAAAGACTGTCTGTTTCTTGGAAACATTTTAGTCCATGCTTCAGGAAAGTTTCGCAAGTTATGAACTGAGGTTTTGACACCAGATATTTATTCTTTGTAGCAAAGAATTTCAGTTTATTCAGCTAGCAGGTCACTGACTAGTTCCACCAAAGTAGAGCAGCTGGGAATAAGGAAAGCTTGTTCTCCTCTTGCAATCAATAAAAAAAAGGTCTAGGATTATCACTAAACTTATATATTGACTTTTATTTCCAAATACACTAGAAAGGAGGATAGATATATGCCTAAACAGGCTATGAAAGAACTCTTACAAAAGTATTCTGAAAGCTGTCTCAGAGACAGAAGTGTTCTGTTGCAAAGGTGAAGCATGACGGTATAAAAACAGGGGTTAAACTTGAAGAAAAGTGCAGGAAGATCGAGAAACATTTCCCAATACAGCTGTAAGGTGTCTACCAGGTCTCTGCATCAGTTTTTGGTTTTGAATTTTGGGTTTTGGATTTTACCTGTACATTACCCATGTGCTTCAGTTAACAAATAGAAATTTTGAAAGTCCTGGCTAAGTTAAACATACCAGTAGTTGTATTTCTTCGTTTTGTTAAGCAGGTTACATTAGTTTTTTATCAGATCTATACAACTACAGCAATGGAGAAGTGTTAGAACAGAACAACTGTTAGTTTTATGGAATAGTAAAAACTAATTTGTCTGTTTTATCCCTACAAACAGTTCTGTTTATTTGGTCATCTGTAATACCCTCTATTTCAATTAAACAGAATTATGAAGAAAGCTCTATGAATTATCATAAAATTAACAACTTGGCCTACTGTATTAGCCAAAACCAAATACTGTACCTTTTCTTTTTATTGACCCAAGAACACTCGGCCTAATGCAGTTAATCGGACTCTGGCTTCTCCTGCTAAAAGAAGGCACAGGCTATACTGATATCGCCATTAATAAAGGAAGCCTGAAAACATGTAAAAAAATCAAAAGATATTCACATAACAAACTACTAACTGGAAATCACTGTGAAAATAGGCATTAAAACAGCTTATCCAAAATAAGTCTTTTTTTTCTTTTTTTCCTTAAGAAAGACCAGGAAGCATAGACCTTAACAGAAAAAGTTTAATCACATTATTTCACAGCTGGGGCAGTCCAAAAGCTCACATCTAGGTACTGACTAGGTCTCAGTCGACAAGCAGTAGTTTGCCAAACTGTTTGGGCCTAATAAAATTTAATTGTATGCCCAATCAAAACAGCATCCAACACAACTAAAACCAGAATCAGTAACAAACCCTAAACCTGATTGTTTGGGGTTTTTTTCCCCCCTTACAATTCAATTCCATTATCTTAAGATGTGATTAAGGGCAATACAGAGCCTACACTGAGAAGACAGATCCCCCAATGCAGCCCACTTTCCCAATTTTACAACGTGAGGATTTTGACAAATATTTTAGAGCATTGTAAAATCTGAAGTTTACATGAACATATTAAGTTGTATCTGTGATCAGAAATCCATTATGTTTATAACAATTTCTGGTATTTCAAAAGCCTATTGTGAACAAGCTATGCCAATTTTCTATTATTGCTATGATCTGGTACTTACCTTGAAAATCGCCGTGTTGGACTTGGGCTAGGACTTGGAGGTAATCCACTGCTACTCACCAGACTTTGCAAAGATGGTGAGAAACATTGCTGAGAGTAAAACAGTTTGCGTTATTTGCATACAAACACTGTATCATACCCATATGGTAACGACTGATCCTGACTGCAGGTAAGTAAGCAACCCAGCATCTATTTAAGCAACCAGTCAGTATGGCTGGGTATACTGAGACACCACATTTGTTACTGAGAAAAAAATTTTTTAAAATTGGACAGATTCCATTTTCATGCAGAATACATGCAAGCTGACAAATATTTATTCATAAATAAATTATTTTATTCATAGAATAAGAATGTATGCTACTTCCTCTTCTTCCAAGAGGAAGGAAAAAAAAGAGTAAGGTTTATTAACCACAGATTAACAGCTGAACACTCCACAGAAATTCACTTCCACAAGATGTGCGACTGCTAGCTGGTATTTGCTGGTTTGGAGTTTCAGGATTTTTTTGGTTTACTCTCTAGTTTCTTGTTTGCAGCTGATGTAGAAAGGAGCCAGTGGCTTAATCTTTTGCTACTAATTCAGCTGAATTTATTTAGCACTACTCAAGATAAAACCATCATTACCACATCTTGCTCACCTTCCCTATTCCTCTGGTAGGTGAAGGAGCTGGAGAAACTGGGACAAAGTCTACTTGCTTTGGTGATGATGATTTTTCAAAATCATTGTCACTCTGTAAATAGTACATACAATTAATCTTACGAGCAAGTACCATAATGTGAAAAGGACTGATTGGTGTGAAATTGAGTATGATTCCAAAGTTATCCTCCATCATATTAATAATTTTTAGGTAGCCATTTATGAGCTTATGCTTAACAACAAAAAGCCTTAAACGTTACTTCGTGAGTATCAGAACACAGGTGAAAATTTGAAGAGGCAGACATCCATGTAATTTCCTTTTGACATACCAGCCCAAGGAACAGACATCCTCGAACAACTGATAATTCTATGCCTTGTTAGGCAAAATTGCTGATCAAAAGCAGTGATATACTAACACCTTAACTGTAGGTCAAACTATCAAAGAAAATGTTGACATGAGAAGGTCTCTAGTGTCCTGAATAACTGATAACTGAAACACAATTTAAAGCATGAATGAATTACCAGGCTCAAGCTCTCCTCCCATGAGTGGCTCATCTGCATTGCTACTTGCACTTCTCTATAAAGAAGAAAAGAAACGTATTGTCCCGGGCCCATAGAAGACTGCATTAAGTATTCTAGTTTGCCTTAATGCTTACCTTTCATGTACTGTTTCTCTGTTCATCAAATTCATTCCTTCTTCCTAAAAGATCACCAAGTGAAAAATTATAATTTAAAAAAGCACTTTGCTACAGCAAATCGGAAAAGCTCTAGTTTCATTTCACTTCAGTATGCAGACAATTTAATTCAACTCAGTCAAGCAACAATAACCTTAAGCTCTCATTACATGGAAATGAGGGAGAGGAAGAAGATTGGAAAGAGATGTAGCATGAGAGACCATCACAATAAGAAGTGCTTATGGGAATTGGTTGTTTCTCAAGCAGCTTTTTTATTTTCACTGCTATTCAAGAAGTAGTTTCACTGCTATTCAAGAAGTAGTTACAAAGTTGAACAATGATAATATGAACAAAAAAAATCTGTACATGCTAGAGTATCTTTATGCAGTCTTCATAATATTATTTCACAAAGTGGAAACTAGTACAGATTATTAAAATAGATCAAAAATGTAAAACTAAACTAAACATCAACATCAAGTTAAAGCATAAACTTGGCTCGATCCCCTCTTAGGGATGCACCTTTCCGTAAAACTAACTGTCCAGTCTGTTGAGTGAATTAGTAGATTCCCTAATTCAGTCCAGTTCCAGAATAAAAGTCCAACTAAACATCTTCACAGTCTTCATCGTATGTAGGAGGAGTCTTACTGACATAGTTCGAGTATGATTATTTGCTGAGATTTAAAAGAGATCAGAAGTAAATCACGCAGGTTCCTATTTGTGCCAGTAAGTATACAGGACATGGAATGTCAGCTTGTGAATTTAATGATCAAACACAAATTAGGAAATGTCAGTGTTTGCTTTAATAAATGTATGGAACAAGTATGAATGCATAAGTATTTTCCAAAAAAATGAATTATCAAACTTCAAGTAATACAGCAGAGCCACAGCAGTTCATTCCCTTGCTCCCATCACATGTATGTATTAATCCTAAGCTTTTCTGTGTTTATAAAAACAGCTCTACAACAGACCCGAGTGCTTCAGAGCCTCCTCAAGCCAGTAAATTATTTATATAATGAAAGCAAGCAGTTCTTTTCTTCAGGATTACTATGCATGCACCTTAAATATCCGAGGTGGGAAGCAAAAGTGCCTTCCATCACTTCAGACATCATACCCTGAAAATGCTGTCCAAAGCATTAAATTGTTTTCGTAACATATCACCCTGTAAAAATCAAGCCTGTACACTGAAAACCAGCATGCAAAAAAAAAAAAAAAAAAAAAAAAAAAAAAATAAAAAAA
>Ga0065711_1004650_pt1 | contig 28637 bp, 17 predicted proteins | sample Hoacrofraction12_FD_59098 | JGI IMG/M metagenome (GOLD analysis project Ga0065711, IMG submission 59098) | Hoatzin crop microbial communities from Cojedes, Venezuela - Epithelial fraction 12 v2 (version 2) | ecosystem: Host-associated > Birds > Digestive system > Esophagus > Crop | place... | reverse complement strand
CCTCATTCAGCAGCGGCCCCACGTTGTCCCTAGCCTTCCTTTTGCTTCCTTTTGCTGTACACCTTTTGTACAAAAATGTTACTGGGCTGTTTCATATAAGGTAACACTGAATATAAACTGCAATGAACAATCAAATATCAGTGCACTGAGAGGAGGAATCAGAGATAACTTTCAGAAATCAGGTGGGAGGAAACTGGTTGCTTTCAAGCACTGGAACGCAGCTAGAGGGGAACAGCCAGGCTAAAACACACTGAAACCTCGATGAGACCCACAGTCACCAAATCTCCCATGCTGCTGTTGGCACTGTTAGCAGAAGTAACAAATTACCAGGGAGGGCTGCTGGTGGTCCTTGCAGCCTCACACGGTGAGTGGCGCAGGATGGAGCAGTGGTGCTACGGCCCCAACAGGCACAGCCAAGCTCTGGAGAGCATCCCTGGCCCCGTGCTGGGGGCAGAGAGGCAGCCATGCTATGCTGGCAGTGTGTCCCGCTCCCTGTAGGGTCCTTTGGGTGCCCACCAGCTTGAAGAGTCCATGAGAGCCTCACAGACCCCGGGTACCCCAAATTTATGCTGCCTTAGAAAGGTTACTAAATCCATTACTGCTGCTCCTTTAAAATACAAAGTCTGCCACTATAATACATTTTAAAAACAGAATGAGCTTTAAGCCCAAATGGTCTAACCAGTAAGAAAGAGTCCTTGCTCAGAAAAGCTGGAAACAGGCTAAATATTAAAGAAGTATAAAGTGATCATTAACATTAATATATTTCTTTCATCGCCTACACGAACATGAGAAAGAGAACCATAGAGGTGATGTATAATATTCATATTGCTTAATGCGTTACAGGATAGTGTTCAGACACTGCACTGAAATGACAGATAAAAGGACCTGTACAGGAGAGTAGATGAATATGCCCCTGAAATGTGTTGCAGTATTGGGTGATCACTCAGCCTGGAAGACAGAGACTGCATGGCAGCTACCTGGCTCTTATTTATTGAATTACCTGGCTAGTAGCATGCAATTCCTTGTTGAATTATATGTTGGTAAGCAACTTAAAAAAAAAAAAAGGAAGAAAAATGATTTCCTGAAGTAGATTCTCTCTAAGATCACAGCGAACAGCTTATAAACAACATATTCAAGGAATTATGAATAGTCCATAGACTATAGCTTCTAACAGGTGAAACTGTTGAAGCGGTTTCTGCAAACAGATGACTTGTTTGTATGATCTATCAAGGGTTTAACAGTGATTTAAGTCCAGGTAAGAAATTGTGATTAGGGTGGGAGTTAGATGTTTAAATAGCTTTGAGGACTGGCACTTGAGCCTTTCAGCCAAGCCCATGCGTCCAGCTAACCTAGAGGATACGAGCCTTTGCGGGTTTTGTCTGTGTATCCTGCAGCTTGGTGATCTGGGTTTATACTTACCAAAAGGCTCATTTCTGATGCAGGTTCCCTACACAGAAAGGCAAACACCATTTTCATGACGTGGATAGTGCTGGAGAAGAGACAAAAACTGTCTGTGTTAATTCTCATGAGAAAGTTTCTATTTGTTAATTATTTTTCTTGGTGTTTGCCTGTACCTGCTACCCCTTTACCTTCATATATAGAGGAAGATGCTGACTGTCTTTATTATGTCCTCACTGCAGCGTCTGCTCTCCTGATTTCCACCGGTGACTGCTCTCTTGCATGCCAGAACCGGTAACCGCAGCTTCTTTTCAAGGCAAGAGTCACTCTCCCCTCTACATAGTGCTGACAAATAGCTTATTTTAATCAAGAAGAAAATGTTGCTTTTCAGATAGCACATAGTCACTTAGTAGAACTTACTGCCTCAGGATCATATGGGATGCCAACATTTTATCAAATTTATATAAAGATTATATGTGGACTGTGGCTGTTAAACACAGTGGTCTTTATGGACTCAGAAAGGTTTTCTCCTAAGGCTGTAAAATGGAGAAAAAATCTATATATATCCCGAGCACTTGCTGCCAGCGTTCATCAGATGATGTGGTCACTGGTCACTGGTGGTCACTGGTCTCCCTGGCCTCACCAGTCTCACCCACACCTTAGGAAAGCAGTGTTCAGTGATAGTTCAGGGTATGTACATGTACTTACATGTGTGTACACATCCCTCCGCTGCCTCTGCTCCTTTCACCCCGGCTCCTCTACCTCTGTCCACAAGGCTGTTGCCCACCTGCCCTCCCCATAACGTTTTGCACCGCCTCAGAATCACAGTGCAACACACGCAGGAGTGTTTCACAGGCTTTAAAGGCCATTGGTAGAACAAATCAAGGATAGAAGTCTAGTAGGGTTTTTTTTTTCAGATTACTGCTTGGATTTAGATAGGATCAGTGGAGAAGATGGAATGCTGAACTGTGAAAATAGTAAATGTTGCAAAGATAAGTGCTGTTATACAGAGATTGAGCTTCCTGAGTCCTCTGAGGAACTTCAAAATAGATGTGTCCTTATGCCTTTTGGTTTTTCAAGAAAATGGTATATATGTATAAAGGAAATAATTCTATACCAGTGCCGTACTTCATCTTATCTTTCATCTTCTTATTTTTAACTAATTATTAATTTTTCATCAGTAGATTCATATATCTTGAGTTATTTAAAATGCCTTGTACATCAGTGAACTCTGGCAAATTTGAATTTAAAACTCTTCTGGCTTTAGGAAACAAGAAATGTTTTAAAGTTCTACGAATTTCTGTTCACATGGGTTGCAGGTGCGTGGGTCAGTAGCAGGGGTATGATCCTGATCTCTGGGCAAACCACAGAATGTATTTTCTGTTTCGTTTTCCTGTGTGTGAATGAGGGACAGAGCTGAGGAGCTACCAGTAACTATTCAGACAGACAAGCCAAGCTGCCAGCATCTGGCTGCTGAATTTTTGCTTTGCATTTGCTGGATAAGCAATTGTACAATCCAGAGCTGCATCTGCTTCAGTTTCATCATATGCTGAAGTGCCTCTCTTCAGCATTTCAAGTGCTACAAATGAATTATAGACAATAGTAAGAGGATCCTAATAATTCTCTCCAAGTTAACAGTCAACTTATTTTTGAGTGTGCTCAAAATCATCTGTTATCGTAGGGGAGTAATTTCTGACATACAGCCCAACAGGAGAGGGGAGTCCCATTCCCCAGAGCCTTGTGCCTGCCCGTGCCTTCAGTCTGTGCTTCCTAGGGGAGCACTTTGGGAGGCTAACGCTGGTACAAACAGCCTGGGAAGGAGGCAGCCGCGCTGTCCTGGAATGGTCTGTACCTCGCTACAAGTGAAAAATGGGACATGGCATCTTGCCCGAGCAGAGCTGCAACATCCCTCTGGGATTTTGCGTTTGGAGAGGGCTGCTGTGCTGTGCTCCCTGTGTGGCTTTCTCATTACTTGTGATTGTAGGTCCTTTGGCAGCAACTGCTTCAACTGAAAATCTCAGCAGCCCCAGTGAATGTCTGTAAGGGAAGAATGTACCAGGGAATCACCAGGGAAATCAAAAGGTGCTCTGGAATGATAAATGTATAAATGCCTTTCTTTTTTTCTTATCTTTTGCTAGTGATGGGGAAAGTTATCCTTCCCCTGAACAGCATCATTAATAAATACATTTTCAAATATGCCCACAAAAAATGTCTTGCCCCACAGCCTGAAGTTAATCCGCTTCTTTTGTTTCTCTTTTTTTCCTCCAAAACAGTGAGTTGGTAGCTAGCACCTACCATAATTTACCTAGCACCTACATGATGCTGAGTCAGTGGCATTTTGCAGGAGGGTTTGAATTTTGTGTCATTGAAAACAGAGGCACGTGGTGTAGCCAACTCTTTAAAGGTAGGTGCAGTCAGCACTGTCACATGAAGGCATCTGAGGTAGCTTCAGGAGGGCTAGGCTGGATACGGAAGCATGGCTATAAACCTCAGAGCTAATTTAACCCCCTGTATTGCAGGACAGCTGATTTTCACCTTAGCTTGGATATGTCTCAGGTGTGCTGTAGCTGTGTGGTAGGCACATGAAATGTCAGTGGCTATATGAAACAAGGGAGTGGCCTTGAGACCATAGTTTTCCATCCCGAATTAGGTGAAACATCCTCAAATGAAGAGTTGTGGCACAGTTGAGAGAATTGGCAAGGTTGGGTCAATACTGAAAAAAAGGTTTAACAAGGAGATCATGCCAACTCTGCAGTTTAAAAAATAACCCTGAAAGAAGAAGTTCTGAAGAAGTTTCTGACTGGTTGGAGAGGAGAATGATGTAAACATCTGGTACGATGAGAATATCCACTCCTTTTCCTTTGTCGCTGGTACTGCTCTCAGGCACTAGCTAGTGTCTGAGTCAGGAGGTGGCATGGAGAAATTAGTAAAATAAGCTCCCTCTTCACCCATCAGCCCCAGATCTGTTACACATGGCTGCAAGGGGAAATTGCTCCACCCTATTCCAACTTAAGGAGGATCATGTGTCTTTGTCCTTGCAGCCACTCAGGCTATCTCAGCACTGCTACCTGTCACAGAGGAGCCGGAGCAACTCCAGTTCTGCCATATGATTCATGGATAATAATATGTAACTAATGATATAGCTATAATGCCCTTGTTTGCCTCCAGCAGCTGCTAGGGAGTGACCTGAACACTGCTGAGCCTGTGTTGCTCGTGCAGAGGGATGTGGCACGAGGTAGCACTGACTGGCAGGAAGGGATTCCTGCTATGTGAGTGGGGAGCTAACACTGTTTTCTTGGCTAGCTGTGAGAAAAAGTATGAATGGGCTTGTTTTGGGAAGGGAAAGGGAAAAGGATGTGTCTGAGGAAAATCCCATACATCCCTGAAACAGAAGATCATGGAGAAATCTTCTTGCAGTTTTTATAAACTGGTGTTATTACATTACAGAGCCTTGTGAAGCAGTCTACTTCTGTGATCTTCTAGTTTTAAAAAAACAGACAAACTTGAAGGAAAAAAGCGAAAAGGAGAATTATAATAATAAAATATACTGTAGGAAGCCTGAGAAACTGCAGCTTGGCTTGATTGACAAAAAGTGTCAGTGAATTAATAGTGTGGTTCAATAATTGATCTTACATTTTAATATTTTAGTGCTAGTCAGATATTGAGGAATCTGGGGAGAATGAAAGACTTTTTTAAACTCTCTGTTTCTTTGAAGTTCATGATATGTTGATAATTGCTGTTCAAAACATATTTTTTCATCATTATAACTCACAGAAAGTAACGCAGCTTGGTTTGGTTTTAGGAGTTTAATGGACACAGGAAGAATTCAGATAATTACCAGAGCGAGAAGTTACGCATCGTGTCTAGATGAAGCAAATCCTACGACTCTACAAACATTTTGCTGGAAAATGTGATCAGAAACTATCTAATCAGTAGGGGCAGTAATGACAGTCAATGTCAACTCTTCAACAATCCAAGTTCTGTTGAAGGTAAGCTCACTTATACTTTGTGAAAGAATTCAAACTATCCATATTGATTGGATCAAACAAAATGGGAAAAAAGAGGATTTCACTTCTGAGTTTGTATTTTTAGCCCATGCAAACCAGTCTTTTCTGATCATAATCTGCACAATACGTTCACCACTGCACTGCTGGAACTTCAAGCTTAAAAGCAGGTAGAAGTGCAGCATGAGGATTAGTGAGGTTTTTGAAAATCCCTACAGCTCCCAAAACTTTCTTGAATGCTAATCTCCAAAAGAACTTTCTAAGTTGCATTCACTTAGTCTTGGTTTTTAAAGTCAAAATACTGAAAAAAGGAAAGAACATGCTTCTTAAATTTAGAGCTATGGCCTCTAAAATCAGTTTTGGTTTTGCATTGGCTGTGGGCTAGCCTATTTATTCTTCTAGAGTGTTTATACCCTCTGGGTGACTGAGACGTGACTGGAGCAGCTATACGTGGTATTTTTAACAAGTTCTGTCAAAAATATTCAGAAAGCCTTTATAAACCAAATTCATGGCCAGCATGGCTAGGTTCATTGTCTGATAAGGAGTAAAATGAGAAAGGCTCTGCCCAGAACCTCCGATTTGCCTTCCTGCCTGACACTGTAGTATTTATTTCAAAGATACTTAGAATACTATTAAAGAAGCCTTAGAATACAGTGCAGAGAGGGGCAATGATGCTACAGCCACAAACAGAGTTTGGAATTAGTCTCAAGTGCAACTGGAGAGAATATAAATTACCTCTGCATCCTGAGAGAGTTTATGAGAGAAGCTGGAAGAGCAGCATTGCTGTATTAGGGAAGCAGAGGCATGCACAACACTGGCGAAGCCGCTGGGCATCTTGAGCCTGCTCTTGAACTGACAAAAGTCCCCTTGGGTGCCTTATCTGAGCACGTGACAACAAACCAGGGTACGGACATGCTACGTGAGCTGCTGCCCTGCAGAAGCACCGAGTCAGAGTCACAGCCGAGAGTCTGGGGTCGTGGTCTAGGGCTACCTGAATGCCAAAGAAACAATTAGCCAGAGCACAAGCTCCAAGGCTTGCTGAGTTTGTGCTGAGCAAGCTGGGCAAATCCTTGCCGCACACAGGTTCCTGCAGGTAGGGGTTAAGCTGCGCGGTGGTGGTGCTGCTCCCACTGGCGCTGGGGAAAGTGCCAGCAGAACAGCACACCTGCACCCAGCACTGTTCAGGCACTGAAAAAAGGCTGCAAGCTCTATTTTGTTTAAAAGAACATAGTTTTAATTTTTTATTAATTCTTAGTTTTTCATAAATCACAGTTTTCTGCTTTTTTAAGATCAACAGGGAGACTTGTCACCATTTTCCTGTGGAGACAGAAAAGGAGAAGGAAACTGGCTTTTGAACCACTAGACTGTCGCCTGCCACTTGCACAGGCTTTACCACATGGTAAGATGCAAAGTTTGGATACAATTTTGTGAAGTGTGTGCTGCATAGATGCAGACATGAAATTTCAGTTTGATTTTTTGAGACTGTAGAATTATAATATAGGAGATGATAGACTTATTCCACCCTCACTTCACAAATCATTATGCCTTATATGTGCAAATGTAATTATATATATACACAAATTGTGTTTGAATAAACTAACTTCTGCTACAAATCAATGATATTAACCCATCAGCAATTTTCATTCACTAACCTGATTTAATGCAGTACCAAAGGGCAGAAACAAGCACTAATTGGATAGCAAACACATTTCAAGTATCTATGCTAAATTGCTACAAACAGATAATGAGCAGTAGGTGTTACATTCATTTGTAACTGTTCCTGTTTCACACCCCAGCCTTTTTGCTCTGAATCACTCCTGGCTCCTTAAAAGTTTTTCAGAAACAGTTTTCTGATTACTATGCAAGGACAAAATACAACAGATATGCACAGTTCTGGAATGGTTTGTTTGATAAGCCAGATAATCCACCTCTCATAAAATTTCGAGAATTCAGAGTGATCTGTTTCTGAAGTGTAATTTAACTAATCAGCACTTGCCATCCTGGTAAGCAATGAATTGAGTTACTTGTCTTACAGATGATACTAACAAAATCTGTACTCGTTAATAAAACAGAATGGTTTGCTTACTCAGCTTTAAAAAGCAGAATGACTGGTAGTTACCAACTGCTTTACTGAAAGAGCTGTATAATGCTTATGAATAAAATAGGACTCGATTTAGGAGACTGTTGCCAACTTGAGAAGCAGTGATAGCAGAGAAACAAATTAGTTTCTATGGGTTTTGTGTCTCCAAAGTGAAGAGCATTTTATACAGTCACATTTACTTTTATATCTAATAGTTCTAATATATCTAATAGCAGATTAGTGTGATTGCTAATGATACCAGGCCTTTTCTATATTTATGATATGTCCGTTATGTCCATTAAGTAATTTTGAGAAAAGATGTCATACAATTAAGATTAAAAAAACCCAGCTAGCATTATTTAACCTGATATGTTGTTCATGCCCTTTGTAGTTTACATTAAGTGAGTGAGTAAAGCATCAGGACTATTTCTAGGATCAGCTCCAAAGTAATAATGACTCTGTCAGTCGTGGTCCTAAGTCCAGAACCATGTTCATGAAAATCCTTGCTCATCTGCTGCCTTGCAATGGTGACATCTAAACCGTGTGCAGCCTTTCTCCTGGTTAGCAAGAAATGTCATAAACAATATGCTGTATTAAAATATTTAGGAAGTGCATTAAAGACAAATGACCTCATAAAGTCTGTGTTCATTTCCCAAGGTAACCCGGGAGGTGCTTAAAAACCTACCTAGACATGTGAGAAGACCTGGGATCTGAAATGGGCCAGGGGGAGGGCTCTGTACGAGCACACTTGCCCCTGAGGGATCTGGGATAAAATGTGCTGTGTGCTTTTCACCAGAAATCCCACTGGAAAGCAAAAAACTGCCTCTGGTAAATCAAAACTGACGTGTCGCAAGACAAGAATTAATTTCTACAGCCTGGCATGTTTTCACGGATAGCTGTTTTGTTGGAAACTTTATGATCAGCTGCACCAGCAATCCTTCAGCCTGTTTGGATGAGCTACCAGGGCACTAACCCCGCATGAGCACTTGGGGCAAAACGTGCCATCGAAAGCACGCGCCATCCCTGTAACTGGGAGGTGAGTACGGTACAGAAGGATCTGACAGCATCTTTCTAAGCGGAGGTGATCCCTGCTGCTGAGATGTTTGGAAATCTTTCCAATTACAGATGTTGCTGAGAACACCAGCACTTGTAGCTGGATTCTTCACCAGAAACAAAACTGCAGTATGAAGCCGCTAATTGCTTTGTAAACCACCATCTTTTTGTTGTCTAGTCTGGGTATGATATTTGATATCGGGGTAAGTGACTTATGCCTTACTTTTTGCTTTCAGAACAGGTGCTGAACTTTGAACCAGAATGTCCCCAGCGGGACTGTGCCAAAGTACCTCATTTCTGGACATTTCACAGGCTTAGTGCAGTCCAAGCACTTGTGACTCCTTCTTTAAGGATGCAGCCACCTGAGGGAAAATGCAATGATAAAGGACTTGTTTCTGTTGGCTTGTTTTATGTCCATCCCTTTGTTGGCCTTTTGAAATGTAGTATTATGCCAGAACCTAATTGCAGTGCTGTTAATTGCATGCAGAGCCATAAACACTGAAGCAATGTATTGCATATGATTGTGTGTGTGTAAATGTCAATCACAATTTACTTAGTTACATTTTTAGACATTAAATTTCTGAATGCTTCTTAGGAAAGAAACCTTTGACAATACTAAGTCTTTCAAGCTACAGTGAGATTTAAGTCATGCAGAGAGCTTACTTCCCCCACTGCAAACAAATTAACATTGGCATGGAAAAGTTTAACACATCAGTCAATGACAGCTCATCTCTGGCTAAGATTCAAATATATATACTTGTCAAAACTAATGAGGAATATTTCCTACTGGGTAGCAGTAATATTTTAAGAATGCTGACAGAAATAATTTCACAGAAAAGGTGTGCTGAGCTACTCCAAATCATGGCCAAATCTATATACAGCATTCATAGATGTTTGCTTCTCCTGCAATTTTTACTTCTGTCATCTTTTAATGTGTTAGTGTCATGCATTCAGCGTGTCCATCTGATCATTGTCTTTTCAAATATAACAGTGCTGTTGTGCATTGCAGTGCCCAAACCTGGTGGAGTTTCTAGAGGGCCGGTGTTCACCTCCGAGGTACCAAACTGAATGCGCTGTGAATGGGGCAAAGGGAAATTTTCTTCACCCTGTAGGCGTTGTAGGATTTTTAAAATCCATTTTCATTATGCATGAAGCAGGATAGGGTGGGTCAGCTTTTTCTGTCAGAATTGTTTTTTACTGGGTGTCGTGGTTTAACCCAGCAGCTGGCAGCCAAGCACCAGACAGCCTCTCGCTCACTTCTCCCCCTCCTCAGTGGGACAGGAAGGAGAATGGACAAAGCGTAAAACTCATGGGTTGAGATAAAGGCAGCTTAATAAGAAAACAAAGGAAGGAATAATAAAAACAACAACAACAATAATAATACAGAATATGCAAAACAAGTGATGCACAATACAATTATTCTCAGTTTCCGATGACTGATTTTGCAGCCTGTCCCTGAGGAGTGATTATGGAACGTGCGGATTCCTTCTCCCCGGCCAACCCCCATTTATACACTGAGTGTTATGTCTAAGGTATGCAATATTTCTGTGCCAGCTTGGATTAGCTGCCTGGCTATGCTCCTTCCCAGCTCCTGTATACCCGCTCATTGTCTGAACATGGGAAACTGAAAAAAGTCCTTGATTTCTTGGGAAAAACTAAAAACATCAGTGTATTATCAATATTTTTTCTCACACCGAATCCAATATACAGCACTATACCAGCTATGAGGAAGAAAATTAACTCTATCCCAGCTGAAATCAGGACATTGGGAAATTAGTTTTGCTAGTTAAATGATTTTTTTGTTTTGTTATTGAGAAGTGTCTGCTTTCTGCCAAAACCAAGGGGTATTTTTGCTTTTGCTTTGGTTTAAATCTAGAATTGAAATATAAAACATTGAGAATGAAAATCTTTGGTCCAAACCCTGGAATATTTTTATTTAGAAGTTCTTCCTTTTTGAGCAGCAGCACCACTAGTTTATGACTTGGCAGCTCATATTGTTTTAGCACAGGTTTGTATTCAGTGGCTGCTGCTGCTGCTCTTATCAGCAACGGGCTGCCTCCATGCTGGCCCCTGGCTGGCTGCCAGGCTGCTTTCCTGGGCTCCCCCAAACCAGCTGCCCCCCTGCAACAGGGCTTTGCTAGGGGTCCCCCTGCTTTTTGGACCAGAAAGGGGACAAGAGTGTACTGGGCTCTCTGCTCAATTGCCATCTTCCAGCAAGGCCTTTTTTAGAGAGGTGCCTTCTAAGTTGTACACTACACACAGCTTTAGGTACTTGTGCGCGTAGAGCTCACAAGCATTAATGCATCTGTTAATTCTCAAAACAAAATATTATTTCTTGGGATGGAATAGAGTACTTTCCACTTCAAGTAATTTGTCAGACAATTTCTATTTTTCATGCAAAGGAGGGATCCATTTTAGTAGTTGTCTTAATGCATTCAGATCATTGCCATGGAAAGACGAAGCCAAACTAATACAGCAAAACCCTGCTCTCAAATTTCTCAGACATTCTTAAATTCACAGTTCACTTTGATCATTTTCCTGGTTCATTTAAGAGAATTTGAATTTTGTCTAGGATGTGAATTTTAAAGTTAAAACTAAGAAACGAGGTTTGACATTTGTGCGTGCACATATTCTTACTATAAATACTTATGCTTGTCTAATATGGGAATAGAAATACAGAAGGGAGGCTAAAATACACACAATTATTAATTTCTTATTATTCAGAAGAATTCATACTATGTAAGCTGGTCTAGAACATGTATGAATTTGGTAAAATACATAAATAAAGTGGACGTAAATAGGAGAAAGAGTTGCTTTTCTCAGGTTCATCATAATAAACTTTATTTATTTACCTGCCTATATCACTGGCCAGTCAAAATCAGGGCTAATAAGGCTTCTTTAAGGCAACTGCTTGCCAAGTATTGGCATCTTCCGTATGGTCAGACACAGCCTGGACTTTGGAGAAAAGAGAAATCAGTCTTGCAATCATGGGAAGCTCACAAGATGTCCATATGTAAAGATCAACTGAAATATTTGAAAAGCTACTTGATCCGTGTTCCAAGGTGTGTATCTGTGGTGCAGGTTAGGACAGCACCAGAAGCGTGGGCAGCTGACGGGAGCCTGTCCCAGTGCTCTGCCTGCAGCTAGAGCAACAGCCTCCTGAGTCTGTAAACCGAACAGTAAAGGGATGGTGCAGAAGGCACCAGCTGGGTCGTGCCCAGAAGGCACGATCAAGCTGCGAACACGCCAGCCCTCGCGTCCTCGTGTGGTGCCTCGCAGAATGTCCCAAAGCTCAAACCAGCCGTGCTGGGGCAGTGCCAGAGCAGCAGCACAGCAGTGGTGGCAGCTCTAAATGTGGGAATAATTTAGCATATAGATTAGATTATTTTGTTGAAACAGAACGGCAGTGCCAAGAACGCTGCTGCTTCTTGGAGGGAGCTGAGAGCTTTCTTCTCTTCTGACAAAAGTCCCGCAGTATTTAGGTGCAGAGAGTGATTATGGTGCTTGGAGAAAGGGGATTTGACAATCACATCAATTATGCTTCGTTTTGCGAGCAATTTCAGGAGCATAATAGGGGTCAGAGAAGAGGACAAGTCTTGTTCCACAGTATGTTTAGTTCGGTATTGCAGGAAAATGCTTTCTTCTTTCCCTGCCCTCCCCTCAGTCAAAACAAAAATGCCTCATTAAAACCCAGTAAAAGACACTGAATTTTTTATGCACCCATAGATTTGCCATTGCTTTTTGCCTTCCTTGTGAGAGCTCAGACACACTGAAATGATTCAGATCTGCCCTTTATGTAACTTTATTTTCTTCAGTTAAATTAAAACAGGGTGGAATTAACCCCTTCGATACTTCTCTTCCAAAGCTGGTTGGAGTGCTGTATGTGTGGAAAATGAGGTTTTAAATGGAAGGAGAATGACTCATATTAATTTAAAACGCAAACTAAAGAGATAATTGCCTATACTATAACTTCTTTTACAATAAAGAGTTAGTCATAAAAGATTACGTAAATTTTAGGGTTCAAAGAGTTTTTTTACAACATATTTAGGGTTAAATCCTCTCCTGGCTGGAACAGAAAATGCAGAGGCATCCTGCCTCTTTGGCAGAGAGGCTGCAGCTGGCCAGACTAAAATTTATTGGGATGGGCTCAGGGATTTGCTGAGGAAACATTTTGTTGTTTACTCCACTCTGCTCACTTACACAGGCAGTTTGGCTGCTTTTTGGCCAATACGATAATTATTCCTTAATCCTTAGAGTTTCTTAGGCTTTGTGTTCAGATTTGTCCTCTGAAAGCCAAAAAGCTTTCCCTATTATTGTCTCCTCTCCTTTTTGACCAAAGGCTTTCTCTTAATTTTTTAAAAAAGCAGTTCCTAATGTGGAATAGCAATATTCACTGTAAATACCTTTACTATGTGAACTGTGCAAGAGAGGCCCAGTCCTGTGGAGATCCAGTTCCTTATTCAGTTAGACTTTGTGGATAGATTCATATTACTGTTGTAGGCTTCATTAGCAGTAGCTGAGCAAAAAAAATGTTATGCTTTGTACCAGCAAGCCTATATTCCAAATGCCTTGGCAAAACCAGATAAGTGGCTAAACCATCAGATGGGGATGAATCATGCAGACGGTTGGCAAAACCATAGCAATGCAGCATGCTAGTATTTATTTTGAAATCTTATAGACATTGGAGTCTCGTTTCATCTTAACACAAATCACTCTTGCCAGGATTGATGAACGAAGCCTTTTTTCAAATTTAATGGTTTTTTGAATGCTTTTACTTACATCTTAACGAATTCCAAGTTCTTAAAATAAAACAACAAACAACAACTCTCCCCAACCCGAAGCCTGATTTTTTGTATATAGCAGAGTGATTTTGTTTTAAAAGCAGAGCTTCGATTTGAAATGTCTCAGTAGAGGGGCAGTTTCTTTTATGGTCTTTACAAAGCTTAGTGTAATAGCAGCTCTGATACTTTCTTAGGTCTTACTCACTTATTAGAAGCATTTCTGTGCTGTTTACGAAGTTATCCTGTCTTCCGTCTTGACTCTTGTTTGTGGCAGATACCTCAGGGAACGAAACAACTGAAAATGTTTTTTAGAAGGGCATGTTCCCATCATTTGGCATTCAGACCTTTCACTGACATAAAAAGAAATTTTACTGTTAGAGAGATGTCAGTGTGACAGCTCTTAGAAAATAAAACTGATAGGCTGCTGCTGCTGCATGATTTTTTTTCTGTAATGTTAATATTTAGTTCAAATAAGTGTGTCCTGCATGAAATAACATTGCTCAGTGGTGTGTTAGGATGAGGACTCGTTAGTTTTTCTAGTCAGGGACAGTATGGTGCCACATGTGTCCTGTCTACTTCTGAAGAGAGTCTCCTTCCTCCTGTGACGCCACCGCTGATGTCTTCAGCCTCCTGGCCCAGCACGATGCTGAGTTGAACGCCAGTCACTGGCACCTGCACTTGGAACGTCAGGAGGTCATTGCTCTCTTTGTCAGCCTTTTGTTGGATCTGCGGCAAAGGACGAGGCTCCTTTACTCTTGTGTTTATGGATTTTGTTTTTAGGAGGTGGGACAGGCTGGATTGATGGGCCAAGACCAATTGTATGAGGTTCATACAAGGCAAAGTGCGAGTCCTGCACTTCAGTCACAACAACCCCACGCAATGCTACAGGCTTGGGGAAGAGTGGCTGGGAAGCTGCCCGGCAGAAAAGGACTTTGGGCTGTTGGTTGAAAGCCAGCTGAACATGAGCCAGCAGTGTGCCCAGGTGGCCAAGAAGGCCAACGGCATCCTGGCTTGGATCAGGAGTAGTGTGGCCAGCAGGAGTAGGGAGGTGATCATGTCCCTGTACTCAGCACTGGTGAGGCCGCTCCTGGAGTACTGTGTTTAGCTTTGGGCCCCTCACTACAAGAAAGACATTGAGGTGCGAGAAAGTGTCCAGAGAAGGGCAACAAGGCTGGTGAGGGGTCTGGAGAACAAGTCTTATGAGGAGTGGTTGAGGGAGCTGGGGCTGTTTAGTCTGGAGGAGGCTGAGGGGGGACCTTATCACTCTCTACAACTACCTGAAAGGAGGTTTTAGTGAGGTGGGTGTTGGTCTCTTCTCCCAACTAACTAGTGATAGGATGAGAGGCAATGGCCTCAAGTTGCATCAGGGGAGATTTAGATTAGATATTAGGAAAAATTTCTTTACTGAAAGAGTGGTCAGGCATTGGGACAGGCTGCCCAGGGAGGTGGTGGAGTCCCCATCCCTGGAGGTGTTCAAAAAACGTGTAGATGTGGCACTTGGGGACATGGTTTAGCAGGCATGGTGTTGTGGGTTGATGGTTGGACCTGATGATCTTAGAGGTCTCTTCCAACCTTAATGATTCTATGATTCTGTGATGGAAAGAGTGAAACTAATGAGTTGTGTCACCGGTAACAAAAATGTGCAACACCCCGAGCTATGATACGGATGCTTTTTTCCAGTTGAACAGTAAATAGATACATATGTTAATCTCAGAGATTTCTGTTTTCTCTTGCAATTTGTTATACACTGAATTGATTTTTCTTGCTTCTTTTTCTTGCAAATTCTCTCATTAAATTAAATAGTCTGAGACAAGTAGCCATTAAAAGTTCATTCCTTATTAATTAATTTGTTCAAAATCTAGGTCTTTGAACACTTCCCTAATTAATTGTGTAAAGCCGGATAAAAAGTTAACAGGGAAAGAAAGACTATTATTTTAGGGAAGTGCTTTACGATGAACTAGCGAGCTGTCTACCAAGTGCCGAAGTTGTAAGACACTAGCGTTCTCTCAGGCTAGAGGTGAGGAAGTGTCTGTCCAACAGCAGCCCTGATGGGAGTGAAACCTCTCACAGTTACGTCCTGATTATAAACCTGTGTGATAGCAGGTGAGCTTCAAGTTATTCAGTGCTCATAATGTCTCCATGTTCATCACACAACTTGTGTGTCCTGTCCGACCATCTTCTGCCTTCAGCCTCCTTTTCTTCCTCTCCTCTTCTCCATCATTTTCAACAGCTCCTTTAAAAAATGTGAAAAAAATCCCCCTTGGGCATTTTGAGTTCTGCTTCTAGTGCAGCCAAATATTTGCTTTGCCCACTCTCTTGCACCTTCTCAGTTGTGGATGTTGCATTTCGTTGGGGATTTTCTATGACAGGTTCCTTTCATTGCCAGCATGTCCAGCTATTCTATTTCCTACCTTTTAAGAAACTTTAATACTTCACATTCTGAGGTTTTAAAATTTTTGTTACTCTGCCGATTGATTTACATAATCGAGCAGTTCCCAATATTATTGACTACCTCACTAGTTTTTAATGTTACTGTGAATTTTATTAATGATCACTTACATGTGCTTCTAAATGCAATGTACAGCAGCACTGAACTAAGACAGATACTTACATTTAAATTCATGCTTTAAGATCTATGAGTTCTATAATTTTAATCCATTTAGCATGAACTTTGTTGTGTAGTGTCATAGTGCTCTTTCCAGTTAGAGCATCTTCTGGAAGCAAATCAAATGAGATAGAGAATTTTATTCCATCAGCACAGCTGCTTTTACAGCCAAGATTGTACTTTAATGGTAAGACAACTTGAATTTTGTTTGAGAAGGCCTATTTTCTGTACAGCCATGTACACTGTAAATAAGTATACTTCTAAATCCTGATTCTTTATTGATTGCATGTCATTGGATGCTTTTTGATGCTGAGATATTTGTTCTTTCCCAGAGCTGTGGAGCTCTGTGTGTTTCATGGGCTGCTATGATTTGGCACAGCAAACACACAAACTCTGCCTCTCGAAGCTCCCAGGGCGCAGGAGAAGACGGACAACCTCCCAGCCTGAGCACAGCGCGCCGTGGTGCACAGATGTGTTTTGCTGGGTGAGTTTGCACCCACGCCTCTCCCGGGGCACCACCCAGCGCTGGGCAGTGAAGGCACAGAGCCACTGGGGCAAAGCAGACTGTGACTGCATCAGTATGTGACGGGCTCAGATCTGTCTTAGATGTGTACACATTTTTCCCCCCCTGTTTAGCTGAGGTGGGAAGTTGCATAGATTTGCTGTCCTGAAATGGGGCAAGGCAAAAATGGTTCTTCTGAATTTTGAAGAATTCAGCTTCTTTTAAGCAACCTTTTCCCTTAAGGGAACCTGATACAGTAAAATTGTGCCTGAGCTTAAGGATCCTCTTCGGGCCTCTCTCTTTTCTCCTTGCTTCCTAATGCTTTAATATCCTGAGACTGCAAAAGACACTTCCATCAAGAGTATGCCTGGCACTGTCTGAAAGTTTCTGTAACAAGTAATAAAACTACAGGACACGAAATGTCTTATGATGGAACAAAACAATCCATCAGTTTATGAAACAGATTTTATTATTTGGTCACCTGCAATAGCAAGGGACTGGACTGAATACCCGAGAATGTCTTTCCAGTCCAGCGTACTATGATTAGAAACACAGGAAGCAGCCAATGTGTACTCCCTGTTATCAGGTCTCTGCCATGATTCTTTACGGAACTTCAAAGTCAGTGCAAGACCTATTGTGCTGTAATCAAAATCCTTGCTATTTCCAGACCAACTTCTCATGACGCTGCACTCCACGAGAGCAGTGAAAGCACAGATGAAGATTCCTGGGACCATTAGGGTCAGCTAATACACTCCCTTGCAGTTACAAGCTCCATGTTATAAATCATTTTCATAAATGTATGAACACAGAAGATAAAACTGAACTACAGAATTAACTCATGTCTGCAGTAAAGGCAATAACAAAGCCTGTTTTATCCAAAATTTACTATAGAATCTCACTCTTTCAGTCCAATATTTTTTGTTGCCCTTGTCTCCACTCTCACAAATCCAGTTTTGAAGTCTGTTCTGGCTTAGATGCTCCAGAGAGAATGGGAGAGAAAGAGACACCATTACTGGTGACACTCGGGTAATCCATTTCCAGATTCAGGCTAGTCCCTTGGCAGTTATATGTCAAGAAACGGGGATGAATGAAACAGATAAGCGGGGGGTGAGATTCCCAGGTGGTATAAATTGGCATTGCTTCTTTGGGCAATTTTTTCTACTAAATTAAATTGTTTTTCACCTCTTGAAGATGTGAACCACAAATTGAGGTAGTATGAAGATGGAAAAATAAATAAACCTCATATATTTACTTTTTTAGTTTCAGAGTTTAGCCCAAACGAGTCTCATTACGAGGTCTGTTATTGATTCACCTATTTTTCTTTGGCATCTGTCTCTTAACAGACAGCACTGAATACTTGCAATTTCTAAGGATTCTCTAATTAAAGAAAGAATTTCATTTTGTTGCCTCTTTGCCCCCTAAAAAAGTAATAAGGAAAAGAAATCCAGTGTGAGGCAATGCAATTAACCGTCTGCAGCATCCCATTATGAAAACTGCTTGAATAATTCACTTGTCTCGAGTGTCGTTAGTGGATCAGCTGTCAGCCCAGGGATCATGAGGAAGGGCAGAAAAATTCCCACCCAATCACTTATTTCTCTGTACTTTCATAGCAAACTCTCATCTCCCTGCTGAGAGATGCTGCAGCTGCCACCCAGGAGTGAAACAGAAATGTGGTGCCATGCAGGCAGCAAAAATTGTAAGATTTCCCCCGATGTTGTTTTATTAAAAACCCACAAAATAAAACAAACACCCCACCCCCCTGCAAAGCACAGTTAGCTTTTCCTCCTTCCTAAGTAACACTCCTGATGACGAGACGTGAGGCCAATCCATTTTGGTGATCAGATTGACTGCAGACACATTAGCCATGCAGATCAGATGCTGCAGTCCTGTGCTATGTGCTGTTCTCATTCAATCCATTAAAAATCCTGTAGTCTCCTGACAGGCCTATGTACATGTTTTGGTAGAGAAATGTGTTACAGAGGGCTGAGCAAGGGAAAAGAGTAAGTTTCCTACCCTTGAGAATGAAGCGTCCTGTGGCATTAAGGTGTTTTGATTCAATTTCCTGATTTAAAAATGTGGTAACAATATATAGCTGTCCCTTAAAATGCTGGGTTTTGCCGTGATCTCTTTGGATCTGTAGATTGGCAGGAATATCCTGTTGCTGGAGTCTATAACTCACATTGCAAAAGAGATTTTATTTTACCCAAATTTGCTTTTTGGGGATCCTACAAAGTGAACAACACTTTCAAAGTTTGTNTGCCCACACTTTGTTGACGGAGGAAAGCCAATAAAATCCATGCTTTATAATATAGAAAGAGCCAGTAGCCCTTTTCCATGTGAAAATTTTCTTGAAAATGTAAATGGTTAATTTTTAGAAACACATATCTGTTCAGTGCCCCAGGCTCACTTTCACCCAGTGCTCCAGGAGCGCAGTTTGAGGATTAGAGAACCAACAGCTATTTCACAGCTGTGTTTGAAGACCTATTTATGCCTCCATGGCCTGGTGCTATTGACAGTGTTGGGACTCCAGCAAGCACCTGTAGACTGTCTGCTTTAATTTGCTGAGCAGTTCGTGGGTAAACGATGATATTTCAGAGCTAGCACAGAAGAAGCAAGGCTCTGCCTGTAGGCCAGTATTTACCCAGAGCCTGGATGGATCAGAAATAAATTTGATAAAGGAAAAGGGAAGTGAGCATAGAAATTGAGACCTTTTTTCTCTCCAGAAGAATGTGTTAATCCTGGTAGTGCTTCATATGAGCACCTCCTGAAGCTGGGTATGATGTCCGATAAGCAGTGTTGTATCAAGTCCTTTCCTTGCTTAATCTCAAATTCATCGACTGAAATTAAAGAGCATACCTGTCAATGCCTAGGCTATTCCTAAATTTGGGACAGAAGGGTGTAATAGATCTGCTTCACACTACTAGCAGGGTAACTGGCATATGTAAAGTTTTGGACTGAGGAGATCCGCACAGTTTAGAGAATGCCTCAACTCCCAAGTAACTCCTTGGCATTGTTGTTTTCATATCAGCCACATCTATATTGTATATAAATTGCTTTGGGATCCTTGGGGTGAAAGGCTTTAGATAAGTGTAAATGACTGCGTTGCCTGTAATTATTTTGAAGTGGTGATTGCTGGATCGTGCTTCTTATTTGTATTGCGGGGGGTTACGATTCTAGTATAGAGATATGGCAGCTTCGGAATTGGAGAAGAAATATGTTCTGCAACTTTGATTTATGTTTTTCTATTCTACTCTTTGAACATAAGTAGGAGGGCAAGAAGGAGAGCATGAACGTTTAATGAACGTGCTCCTGCAGTGTAATTCATCTCTGAGACTGAAACAGCAGGTTTATAAACCTGGTTAAGTAAGCTCCAATTTCTCTGCTGTTTTTCCTACACCTGCTGGAAGCACTTATGACAAATCACACACTTTAATAAAAACATATTTTCAGAATGATTTGGAAAATATACTGCAATCAAAATAATGGCTGGATTATGTGTTTGGAGCTACTGTCCTTTTATTGTGTATGCAGGATGGGTATGTTACATTTATCTCAGAAGTATGAATGTAACGAACAGCACTTGCCTACAGGCACTGTAGCTGTCAGTGAAGCCTGTGTTTGAGGCCTTCAGCATCACAATAAGCATAAATAGTTGTATTATGCTTAAACTGAGAGTAGGATGATATAATTTCTGGATTTATTTATTAGAAGATTGCACAGTTGCTGGAGAATATGTAACTGCACTTGAGACTTGATGGTTCTCCTTGACAAGTTGCTCCCAACACTTTGAGTCCCACAGGTCTTCAACACGTCTCTGGGATTTGCTAAAAGCCTCACAGCCCTAGAAAGAAGAAACCTTTCTAATCTCATATCTTCTTCCTTGGTTAGTTTAAGCACTGCATCACTGAATGTAATTTCCATTAAAACAATCCTTGATTCATTGCAAAGTACAGGAGTCGAACATCCACATGGTTCCCCCCCCACCCCGTGTTCTACTTTTTTGTAACTGGAATACAAAAAGGATGCTAAAGTGTAAGGAAATGATTTCTATGCATGCTTAAGTGGTATTGGAACGAGCAGCTGGCTGTAATGTTGCGTCTCATTAACAAGGTAGTATCTCCTAACTAGTTGGATGAGATACGTGATGTCACTAAAACTCACAGATGTATATGTGTGAAGGTACGGTGGTACATGGCAATGAGATGTGAACATCACAGAATTCTAACAAAAGGAAGTAAAAATCTTCACAATGATTTTGGCCAGCCAAAACTTTTGCAGCTTGTCAGCTGAAGTGTGGCAGCAATGGTGGTGGCTGAGGAGTGTGGGCTTGTGACTGACACACTTGTGATTGAAAAGAAGGGAGATAAGGAGGATTTCAGATATTTTCTTATTGAAAAGGCATCGCAAAGCTGAAGAGACTGAGAAATGTTACACATGGAAGAAGAGGACTGTCTTCCAGCAACACGCTAAACAGCAGCATTTATGGCTGCAAGCAACAGCAATCAAGGGCATAGCGTGACCAAGTCTGGTCCTTGACTGCAACCCCACCAGCATGTTCATAGCCCTACGGCAGGGATTGTATCTAAAATGTGAGGTTTATTGCCTCTTTCATTACTGGTGCTTTGGCCAAGTTCCTCCTTCAGACTCCTGTGGTCTGCCATCTCCCAGCCTCATTAAAGTAGTTACGCTTTTTCCCCACCAGCGATTTCCTTGTACCATCTCACATTTTCCTTTACTGGAGCAACGATTAGAGACTGTGTAGGATCCTTGGGTGACCAGGTAGGCTTACTCTCAGATATCAACACTGCCAAAATGACTGCGAGCAGCTTGCAAGTGGCTGCTGCTGTTTTCGGGTTGCTCTCTCTACCCCAGAGGTGGGGAGACCAAGCGATGTCCTTGTAACAGCCATCCTGGAAATCTGAGCTGCAGTCCTTCGACCAGGCTTGTTTGCTATCCCATCTTTCATCCTGTTTGATTTAAATGATGGCTTTTGGCATGGCAAAGAAACATGTATACAAACTGTGCCCAACCAATAAATTAATACTGTGAGGAAAGAAGAAACCAGAAGATGAATCACTCATCTGCTATTTATGCATGTGGCAAGGAGTTAGAGCCTTCTTCAGCATCCTGGGAGTCTTGTAAAAACATCTTTAAAGTGAGGAGACAGGAATACATGTCTTGCAGGGAAAAGAGACTTTGGGTTGGCTTGAGGGGCAGAAAAAGCATCTTTTCATTTCTGATGGCAGCCGCTCCTTGTTGCCCCTTGAGCAAACTGCTCTGCAGTGTTTTAGGAAAAGTACTCATTTGATTGTAGCTTATCTTTCATCTGTAAAAACCCCATCACGTTATGTGCTACTAGGTCTACACTGAGCGAAGGGAGGGAGAGTTTTGGTCTGTTATTCAGTAACATTGAAGCATAATGTTGGGAATAATTATGGTTTCAGTATTATTATTCTAAATATTTTTTTCTTACGCCCACAGGTGATAGCATGCCTCTAAAATTTTGCTTAGGTTTGTATTAACCCAGGTAGATGAAGGAAGAGGGTCTACAGTAGCCAATTTGCTTTCTCTTTTTTTGCTGTTGTCACTGAACTTTTCTGTTTTGTTTAATCTGGAAAGCATCTTTCTTCCCTGCAGCCTCTGAGATCTAACATAAAAAACTCTACTCCCCCACTTCAGTCTCCATAGCTACAAATCGTTAATTAAAACTTCAAACCCTTTAAATATGTGAACTTTGCTTTTTTTTCATTCTGGCCTTACTACCAGCTGATTTCAGGATGCTACCTCTACATGCAAACAGCTCGGGGAAAAATTTCTCAGCCCAACACAATGGCTCAGAACGAATTTTGCTTGCGTGCAATATTTAGCACAGATATCCGAGACACAGAAGGAATCACGGGGTAACTTCTTAGTCATAGTAATCTTGGCAAAGCCTTGACATGTTTGCAGGGCTACCTGTCAGGTACATAAATACTTGAAAAGCTGGGCTGACTCTCCGTGTGGGAATTCTTATAATGCTTCAGAAGTCTGGCTGCTAGCTGGGGTCTGATCTTTATAAAAAGGGGTTGCTTCTGGGCGGCTTGTTATATATACTGACAGTAAGGGAGAGGATCCTGCTTAGACAAGATACCCTCGTCTTGTGTAACATTTCATTCAAGCTTGTGTCCTAATCTTGAACCTTTAATAAAGCCCCTCTCGACGGTGGATTTTGGATATGGTCTCAANCCAGAAATATGATGCTGAGGCGTTGCTCTTCAGTGAGCGAGAACTTCCNCAGAGGATCAGCCCTGGACAGGGCTGTGATGTTCTTGCAGNCTAAGTGTTCTGCATGGGGTTCANTGTTTTCGANGGCAAGCACAATTTTAAGGCTTAAAGAAGCACAAACTTGTAAGAAAGACACTTCAGACTGCTTTTGGCATGTCTCCAGTGTTTTGTGGCAGTTCCTGAGCGCTGTGCAATGAGACTGGGAACATGGCTCATAGGTAGGGAGATGGTTAGCTGTGTTCCTCTGAGTCTTCATGTGTGCAAAAACATTACTCATCCTGTAGCTCTCGTGTGGTAGAAATATTGAATCCTGTTAGCAGTGTAAGTAATAGTTGTACATGAAATTAAATCTACTTCTCAGATCAGTCAGTTTCACCGTTTTGTTTTTATAATACGAAAGCTCCTGCAGATAGAAGGCTAAACGAATGCAGTGAGACGGAGCGTAGTGCTCCTGGGGTCTGCTACGGGCTTCACGTGAGATCGAAGAAAGAGGATTTGTTCTTCTTTCCTGAAGTTTCTCATGTGTAAAGTATGTGTGTCTGTCAGGGTGGGTGTTTTTTTTTTTGTATTTCCTACATTTTTGTGCATTTTCTGGCCAGTTTGTAAATGCTGTGTGACTAGTACTTTCACACTGAGCAGAGTATACCTTTACTCTCTTGCACTTAAGGAATGGCCACAATGTAAATAGGGAACCAAAATGAAACACTTGTGGGTTTTGGGCACTAGTGTGTTAACACAAATTAATATAGTTTGGTGGTCTTAAATGTTTTTTTCTTCATTTTATTTTGTTCTCTTAAATAGTATTGGCTATTACTCTGAAGCCTCATTTGAAAATGAAAAGGACCAAATGTTGCTCTTTCCTCATTCCCTGTTGGAGTCTGGTAGCGGGCGTACACACAAGAGACTGAAGGGATCCCGAAGATACCCTTCGCTTCTGCCGCTGCTTGTCATTCATCAGGATTCATGCAGCAGCCCAGGGGGACCTGCGAAGGGGCGCGCTGTGAAGTGCCGCTCGTAAAGTCACCTGCTGCCTGTGCAGGTTTTTGCAGGCAGCACGTTCAGTTCTTTCCGGCACAGACCATTTTCTCTTACAGTTTTCTATCCCAAGAACTGCTTGCTTCTTTTCCCTGGTAACAAGGCAGTTGCACGCAGTCTTTTTTTCACTTCTGTCACTTCTCACAACATACTCCCCATACTGAGTCAGTGATATGTAGATATTACTGATCCTATTTTCATGATATCCCATGTTTGCAGGCAAAAATCCAGTCAAAATCATTCATTATTATTGTAAAAGGGAGGATTTTTTTTCATCATTTGGCTGTTATTTAATGCTATTTACCTTCACTTTCATAGAAAGTTAACTGAAGGAGTTGTCGTGCATGTACCAGAGTATTTTAGTGTATCTTTTTTGTTTCTAAAAAGAGGTGCAGATATTTAATCTAAATATTTTCTATTATAATAATTGTAGTGAATAAGAGCAGAAAGTAATCATAACAAATGCACCCACATAGTTCTGTGGATATTGGCTTGTACAAATAAGGAATATCTGTATTTTCTTCTTCATCAGTTCCATATATTAGACTGGATATTAGAAGTTTTCAGCATGACTTTCAGCAATGGTGTGAATTCTCTTTGGTTTTGTTCAAAATATCAGTTACTGAATCACACTGGGCTCTTTAGAAAACACCCCTCAAAACCTGAATATGATAAGCTGTGTTGGAATTTTGGGGTGGTAAAAGGAGCGGAAATACTTACAGTGAGTAAGACAACCCCTTGCAGGGACAATGCAATGCTTTCGAGTCCCCACAACTGTCCACTCTGAGGAAACCCCTATTCCAGTAACCAGACACTGACACTGTGGGTGAACAGAGCAGCAGCAGTTCCTGGCACTGCAGCTGGAGTGAAGCCTGGCGTCTCGCTGATTTATCGAGCCTGTCTGAAGTCACACTTTACTTGAGGGAATTCTCCTTCACATTCCCTCCATCAGCTGCAGCCAGATCGGCGGCTGCAGGCGACGTGGGCTTGTGCACGCCTGTACACGCGTATGTGTGTATGGCTGCATTGCCATCCTCCAGGAACAGATTTTCCCGGGATATCTTGAGCTGCGTGTGAACTTGCTGGCCATGACCAGCAGCACAAGATAGCTGCTGGCCTTTCCATTTATAGCAGTCTGGGGCAAGAGGAAAGAAATGGAGGATTGTGGCACAGGTGACTGGAGGGCGGCTATGCCTTGTCTTTGTTCCGCGCAAGCCCAGCGTGGGCACACAGCGCAGCTCCTGGTGGTTAATAATTCTGAGGAAGCTGGCAGCCTAGCAGCGATCCCGAGTCAGCCTCCCTTGTGGCATGAAAACTTCTTTGTCCGTAAACAGAGAAGTCTGTAATCTGATTATGAACTGGTGTGAATTAGAAATTGAGTTCGCTCATGTCAACAGCTGCCAATGGATGTCGGCACAGAATTAGGCCCTGGGTACCTGGAACAGCAGTAAGGGTAAATTTTATGTACTTGCATAAAACAGAAAAGAAAGCGAACGGCTATAGGAAAACACGTTGTCATGAAGTGTATGTAACTACCAATGTACACTTCAATTTTTTAATTTCTCAGAACAATGATTGTACAAAGTAATTCATGAAACGTGACTTAAAAAATGACGTAAGGGCTGTGGGTTTGTTTTCTTTTTTTTTTTTGGAAAAAGAACATAATGCTTAGAAAGCAAGTGAGCAAGCAAGAGGCAGGAAAATGTGTGGCCGGGGAACTATACTGGGAGTTAGTAACAGCAGGTTACGGCAGGACTTGAATAGTGATCAGGAACCTTTGGGAAATGCTGCCTCCAGCAGCAGATCCGGCTGCCCATGGCCCCTCGCTGCGTACGGGCAGTGGGGCAGGCAGGGTTTTCTATCAGAAACAGGGATTTTCTTTTCGCTTAAACTTTCTGGACACCTTAATCAATTTCCCTGGCTGATCATGTTGATTTCTTACTAATTTTAAATATTTCAGGAGGGAGGTTTGTTCAGTGCGCTGAGGGGCTGCTCTGACACCAGTGGGTACCACCTGCGCTATTGCAATATGTAACAGAGGCATCTGCTCACAGCTTTAATATTCTCCAGCATATTTTGGTAATCACTCAGTTATTTAATTGTACCCTAAAGGCACTGAAATTTTAGAAAACTTCCTTGCAGGGCTAATGTGGATACTCACATTAGCAGTCAACTTCCAGGGTGAACTGCGTTTTGCTAGGCGACCAGTTCCCAAAGAAGATTACGCACTACGGAGGATTAACGGCTGTGCCGAGGAACCGGAGGGATGGCAGGGAATGACACAGCTGGAAAAGTAAGCAGAGGAGTGATGCTCCAGAGGATTTCAGTCGGCATGTTGTAGAATCCCACTCTATTGATCTAACTTGTTTCTGAGATATTTTATAACGACAAACGGTGCACTTACAGAGTTATTACCACTCCTGATCACCCTTGTTAGGTTTACACTCTAATTAGGGTCCACCTTGTGAGAGCAGGAGGTCGATCAGCAAGATTTATACTTTCTAGGAATAGATACATTAAAGTTTGTGGAAGTTGATTTAAAAACAATGCCAGCAAATTACTGACCTTATCTCTGGCTTTGGCAGCTTTTTCCCAACTGGCTTTTTCTTTGTAATCATACAGAAGAGATTTCTGTGTCAGCCTAAAGCTGGTTTTGTGGCTTGCATGGATGGTCAGCCACTGTGAACATAAAATCAAACATAAAAACTTATCCAAAGTTCTCACAGGAGCTTATAAAAATCCACAGATACTTAGTCCAATTAAAAATATCGTCAGTTCATTCTTTTGGCTTAAAGCAGTTCCCATCTGAGATTGTTAAACACAAATATATTGCAAGAGGAGGAAGAAGAATGTCTTTGAATCCTCCAGGTTGCCTCTGGTTGTGTGAGCTCCTGGTGCCAATAACTCCAAATCATCATTTTCTTTTCAGAACAAACATTTGGGCACAAGGCAGAGCATGGCAAAAGTTAGGCTGTTAGCCCTTTTCCCAAACAGTCATTTACTCGTTCCCTCCTCCTCAGTACCAACCAAAGAACCCTCAAGTTGAATCATACGTCTCTTTTTTCTGTGAGTTTTTTTCCCATCTGTAGCCATTCAGTTTCACTCCTGCCTGCATATGAGGGAGGGAGGTGAAAGAGCACTGCTGAGCCCCTGATATGCTTGCTAAATGTGTTTTTTATTGCTCCAAATCCAATAAATCCAATAAGGTGAAGGAGGCTAATGCGAGCGAGTCCTGCAGGCTAGAGGCCAGCCCGGATGCTGCACTCGTGGTGCCCGGAGCTGACCGTGCCTGGGCCGGGAGGGACCCTCTTGCTGTGCCTTTACTCTGCATTTTTCTGGGTATCACTGGAATAAACACTGTCTGACTGCTGTCCCCTCACTGGAGGGGACATTTGTACCCAGGCCCGGTGCCCATACAGGGCTTCCTGCTCTGCAGGCTGCACCGTGGACCAGCCTTCTCCTCCCCAGCTCAACCTCTTTTGCCATCCCTTTGCAGCAGCACCCGCCTTGGTGTCCGAGTCAGGACATGCAAAATGAGTTTTGACTTTGGAGATACTGGATTTGGGGTGATTCAAAGCCATTTTCCTTGCAGGAAATTCAAATCTTCTGAAAAGGAACCCCGCTTTTCAGTGCTCCGGCGGACATCTGAAGTCACAGTGAGATTCGCGAGCACAGCTCGCGGCCCCCGCAGACCTCCCGGGGCACTCGTTCACTTGCTGAGCTGCGAGCACAGCGAGCTCTCAGCCTTCTCCTTTCATCCCTCCCTTGCCGAGCGCCGCGAGCCCTCGACTCCCACCTCCGGGCCTGAACGCAGGTGCCTGGGCAGGTGAGTGCCCACCTGGAGCTTCTTCATGCCACCCTAAGCACAGCGTGAAGTCTTTATCAAAACTTTTTTGTTTTCTTGCATCCTTACCTTTTGGACACATGCTTTGTGCAGGTTCTTCAACTTGCTTAAAAAAAAAAAAAAAAAGGAGGGGCAGGGAGGAAAACCAAGATACAAAACCAGAGAACGAGCTCAACCTGGGGCCTGAATTTTTAAAAGCCATTTCATTTTTGAGCAATAGCTTCCTCTGCCGGGACCGTAGCTTCCGATGCCGCAGCAAACAGCACTCAGCAGCCTCCCCCCTGAAGGAACAGATGCTTCAGAGATGCCTGATGCTGGAGTCTCGTGCAGCGAGGCTCCGAATCAGCAGTTTCTTTGGCAGATTTGTGCCACGGCTTCTGGCTCCAGTCGGCCCCTTTCCCTCTTTGCTTCCTCCTGAACCGACTTTACCCGCCCCGGCTGCGGCTTCACGCACCCCTGGGACCCCCCAGAGCACCTCGGTGTGCGGCTCACTCTGCCTTGTTCTGCTGGGAGGTTTCTCTAAAGCAAGGGATCGTTGAAGATTGTCCTGTACACACAAAATACGGCTTGCTCGTTGTCACAGGCTGCTCACTGAGCTCACCGGCTTCCACCCCAGGTCCTCTGGCTCTGCTGCCAGCTCCGGGCTGGGCCCAAGGGAAGAGCGTTCCCCGTGCTTCTGGCCAGCCCTGCTCGGGAGTCTGGACGGGTAATTTTTTAGACTGTACCGCCAGCAAACCCACAAAAAAAGTTATTCGGGTAAAAGCCCCGTCGAGGCCGCACCACCGCTGCTCTGCGGGGCAGCGCGGAGCTGCGGCAGCGCCCGCCCGAGCCCGCAGCTCTGGGAGGTGCCGGGGTCTCGGCCCAGCGCCGGGACCCCGCTGCGGGCGGCGGGAGGGGACGGGGCAGGCGGAGAGGGAAGGAAGCCCGGGGGGGCGAGGGGCAGAGCGCAGCCGGCACCAACTTTCCGCCGCAACCTCGTTAATCTCGGCTGCGGGTTCGGCTTCCACTCTGCGGGGCCGCTGCTGCCGGCCCGGTGACGGGCGGGGCGGAGCGGGGCGGGCGGGCCCCGCC